>Ga0209025_1000874_pt1 | contig 47348 bp, 40 predicted proteins | sample AraplaMF_Col_mLB_FD_184256 | JGI IMG/M metagenome (GOLD analysis project Ga0209025, IMG submission 184256) | Arabidopsis root microbial communities from the University of North Carolina, USA - plate scrape MF_Col_mLB (SPAdes) (version 2) | ecosystem: Host-associated > Plants > Roots > Endosphere... | reverse complement strand
GACAAACAAGACAAACAGGACAAACAGGACAAACAGGACAAACAGGACAAACAGGACAAACAGGACAAACAGGACAAACAGGACAAACAGGACAAACAGGACAAACAGGACAAACAGGACAAACAGGACAAACAGGACAAACAGGACAAACAGGACAAACAGGACAAACAGGACAAACAAGATAAACAAGATAAACAAGATAAACAAGATAAACAAGATAAACCAGATAAGCAAGACAAGCACGTACAATCGGAAAATGTAGTCATAGTACCCACAGATTCACACAGCTTAGATATATGGGATGAAATTTCTCTAAAAGAAATACAAGCTGGGGAACACACAAATTTATTTGAAGAAAAAAGTAATTATCAAAATATTAATTTAGTACAAGTCAGCGATGTTCGCCTCTATTTGGACAAACAACTACAATTTAGTTCCGTTGATGAGCAAATTTATCATGAAGCACTTGTGCATCCGATTATGTCAAAGGTAATTGATCCAAAACGTGTTCTCATATTAGGCGGTGGCGATGGTCTTGCCTTACGAGAGGTATTGAAATATGAAACAGTACTACATGTAGACCTTGTTGATCTAGACGAGGCAATGATTAATATGGCGCGTAACGTTCCTGAATTAGTTTCTTTGAACAAAAGCGCATTTTTTGATAATCGTGTGAATGCACACGTATGCGATGCAAAAGAGTTTTTGAATTCTCCTTCCTCTTTATACGATGTAATCATCATTGATTTCCCTGATCCAGCGACAGAGTTATTAAGTACTTTATATACAAGCGAACTTTTTGCTCGTATAGCTACATTCTTAACAGAAGATGGTGCTTTCGTCTGCCAATCTAATTCACCTGCTGATGCACCTCTTGTATATTGGAGTATCGGTAATACAATTGAAAATGCCGGCTTAATTGTAAAAAGCTATCATATAATTGTTCCTTCTTTCGGAACTGACTGGGGATTTCATATTGCAGCTAATTCTGCCTATGTACTCGATCAAATTGAGCAATTATACGTAGTACCAACTCCTCGAACATTACCTTCTCTTCTTTTTCCTTTATTTCAATTTAAAGAAGAACATTTAGATCACCGTAATCTCGCTCTTCTAAACTCAGAATCCAATCTTATCCTACATCAATGTTACAAAAAGGAAATGGAGTTTTGACGATATTATAGTAAGGAGTGCTAACCTATGGAATATTCTACTTTCGGTAAACATATAATAGTAGATTTGTGGGGAGTGGATTTTTCCCTCTTAGATGATATTCACTTTTTAGAACGCCATTTAGTTGTCGCTGCCGACCATTCTGGCGCACATGTTTTAAATGTAAGTACAAAAGAATTCCATCCTTATGGCGTTACAGTATTAGTGTTACTATCAGAGAGCCATCTTTCTATTCACACTTATCCAGAAAAAAACTTTGCAGCAATTGATTGCTATACATGCGGTACAACTGTTGAACCACAAATGGCGATTGATTATATCGTAAATATATTAAAACCGGAGCAGATACAAATAAAAAAATTGATTCGTGGTATAGGAGAAATTGTTACTATCGATTAACTATTTCTCTTACTCATCCGTAAAAAGGAGGATTGCAACTACCATCAGTGGGATGAACACCCACTGATGGTGCGGGCAAATACATAAAAAAACCTTGCATACGCAAGGTTCATTCATTCACTGACATCTTCCTATATAACTCTACAAATTCACTCGCTAATTCCTTTACTGTAATCGCATTCATTAAATGATCTTGCGCGTGCACCATCAGTAAGGTAACCTCTGTCTTTTCGCCACCAGCCTCTTTTTGTATAAGCTCCGTTTGTACACGATGCGCCTCTTTTAATTCTTCTAGTGCTTCTTGTAATTTGGCTTCCGCTTCTGTAAACGCCCCACGCTTCGCGCAATCAATTGCTTCCATTGAACAACTTCTTGCATTTCCCCCATGCAAGATTAGATGAAAAGCTTTCGTCTCTATCGTATCCATTTTAGTTCTTTACTCCCCCTTTTCTTCTGCTAATTTTTGTTTATCCCATATTTTTAAGAATGGTAAGTAAATAAAGAATGCTAGTGCAAAGTTAACAAGTTGCAAAATAACCCCTGAAATTTTCCCACCCGATCCTAAATATCCACTAAAAAGAATAGGTGTCGTCCAAGGTACAGCCGCTCCGCTCGGACGAGCAACTAATCCCCATTCCATCGCAAAGTAAGAAACAAGCGTTAACACAACTGGAACTAATATAAATGGAATAAGTAAAAGTGGATTCATTACAATCGGCATGCCGAACGTCACCATTTCATTAATATTAAAAATACCAGGTGCAATGGACAATCGACCAATACTTTTTAATTGCTGACTTCGTGCAAACAATAACATTCCTACAACTAAAGCAAGTGTTGCACCGGAACCGCCCATATAAATCCATAAATCAAAAAACTGTGCGGTAATCGTATTTGGTACATCTTGCCCTGCTTGAAAAGCAACTCGGTTTTGATCCATTAACGATAACCAAATCGGGCTCATTACACCACCAACAATTGCAGCACCATGAATTCCGCACGCCCAAAGAACATGGACAATAATAACTGCAATTACAGCGCCCCAAAGACTAGCACCAAGTACACTAAGTGGCTCTTGTAGCAGCTTCCCTACAACATTATGAATACTTCCGAAAGTTGTGTGTTCAAAAATCAATCTAATGATCCAAACAACTGTCACAACAATAAATCCTGGAATAAGAGCAGCAAATGAACGTGTTACTGCAGGTGGAACTGTCTCAGGCATCTTTATAATCATTTTTTTCTGTACAATAAATCGGTATATTTCAGTAGATATAATTGCAATAATCATCGCTACAAATAAACCTTGGCTTCCCATTAACGCCGCTGGGATTGCTCCATCTACAATCACACTTTCCTTCGTGCTTGGTATAATATATGCAACTTGAAATGGAGTCGCAAGTAAAAATGTCACAAGCGACAATGCCCCGGATGCTAAAGCATCCACTTTATAATACTCTCCAAGTCTGTAAGCGATTCCAAAAACAGCTATTAAAGCCATTATATTAAAAGTTGCACTAACTGGATACCCCAAAGCTTTCTGCCAACTCTCACCAAACAACCCTGCCATAAAATCATTATAACCTGGTATTGGTAATGCACTAATAATAAGAAAAAATGATCCAATAATTAAGAAAGGCATCGTTAAAATAATTCCATCACGTATAGCTTGCAAATGCCTCTGCTCTGCTACCTTTCCTGCTATTGGCATTACATATTTTTCTAAAAACCGTATCATCTATCCCACTCTCCTCATGGTTTCATTGACAAAGCTGCTTGCAAGATAGCCTCCCCATTACAAAGTCCGTAATGGACGGATTGAATGACATCAACAGGTATCCCTTTCCCCTTACATAGTTCTTTCATTTTCGGTAATAAATAACGTACTTGCGGTCCAAGTAAAAGTACATCTGCTTCATCGATGTGACTATTCACTTCAGAACCTGATACAGCCCAAATCTTTACCTCTATCCCTTTTGCCTGTGCTGCTTTCTCCATTTTTGTAACAATCAAACTGGAAGACATTCCCGCTGCACAGCAAAGCAAAATATTCATCCCGCATCCCTCCCCTTTTTTCTAAACCTAAGTTATGGTACATCCCTTGCTACCACTAGGTTACAAATATATATGTCTAGATTTCTAACTGTATGCCGAGCTTAAAAACAAAAATTTCTCGGTTTTCACGCTATTCCATCTATCGGTATTTTCCTAGTAAAGGGGACTCTAACTCGCTATAATAATTCAGTATGATTTTTTTAATTGATAGGAGGATATATTTATGAAGGCATATCGCTTTCCACTTATTTTATTATCTTCTATCCTAATTGGTGGTTTCATTGGTTATTTCATGGGTGCCGATGCAGTTGCTTTAAAGCCGCTTGGTGACATTTTCTTAAACTTAATGTTTACGATTGTTGTACCGTTAGTGTTCTTTAGCATCGCGTCATCTATTGCTAATATGGATGGATTAAAACGTTTCGGTAAAATTATGTCTAGTATGGCTGGGACTTTCTTATTTACGAGTATTTTAGCTGCTATTTTTATGATTATTGTCGTGAAAGTATTCCCGCCAGCACAAGGTGTTGTATTAGAATTAACACAACCTGACAAAGCTGAAAAAGCAGTTAGTGTTGCAGATCAAATCGTTGGTATTCTAACAGTATCTGACTTCTCGAAGTTACTATCTCGTGAAAATATGTTAGCTCTTATTTTCTTCTCTATTTTAATGGGGATTGCAACTTCAGCAGTTGGTGAAAAAGGAAAACCATTCGCTACATTCTTACAAGCTGGTGCAGAAATTTCAATGAAAGTCGTATCTTTCATTATGTACTACGCTCCAATCGGACTTGCTGCTTACTTCGCAGCATTAGTTGGCGAATTCGGACCACAACTTCTTGGAACTTACTTCCGAGCAGCAATGGTATACTATCCAGCATCTCTAATTTATTTCTTTGTATTCTTCACTTTCTATGCATACCTTGCAGGTCGCAAACAAGGTGTTCAAATATTTTGGAAGAACATGGTCTCTCCTACAGTTACATCTCTTGCAACTTGTAGTAGTGCCGCAAGTATTCCAGCGAACTTAGAAGCAACGAAGAAAATGGGTATTTCTTCAGACGTTCGTGAAACAGTTGTCCTTCTCGGATCTACACTTCATAAAGACGGCTCTGTTTTAGGCGGGGTATTAAAGATTGCTTTCTTATTCGGTATTTTCAACATGGAATTTGAGGGACCAAAAACATTAGCAATCGCACTTGTCGTTTCTCTATTAGTAGGAACAGTAATGGGTGCTATTCCAGGCGGAGGTATGATTGGGGAAATGTTAATCGTTTCTCTATATGGATTCCCGCCAGAAGCACTGCCAATTATCGCAGCAATTAGTACAATTATTGATCCTCCTGCAACGATGTTAAACGTAACAGCAGATAATGCTTGTGCCGTAATGACAGCTCGCCTTGTAGAAGGTAAAAACTGGATCAAAAATAAATTTGCTTAATAAATAAAAAGAGGATGCTCTAAACGAGCATCCTCTTTTTGTCGTTATTTGTTGATAAGTCGATATCCCTTGTCGAAACGTCGATATATTGAAAAAATCGTTGATATATTTGAAGTTATGATAGATATATTCGAAGAATCGTTGATATATTTGAAGTTATAATAGATATATCCGAAAAATCGTTGATATCTCCTCTTGCCACAAATTTGTTAAAATCTTCACAAATATTCCACACCTCTCATCCTTACTCCGTACTATAATCATGTATGGAAAAGGAGATGGAAACAATGACACAAAGCGCACCGGAATTTAAAGTTTTGCAAAGCATTGCATTTCTTGCTATCGTTTTGCAAAGTTCCTTATTATATACAATGAATCAAGGAAATGTCTTACTTGAACAATCCCTCATTATGGGTATGCTATTTAATCTCGCAAAGTTTTCAGCACCTGCATTCATATTTATCGTTGGGTTTCACCTAATTCGTCACTATACAAAGCAATTAGTATACAAAGAATATATTTCTGAAAAAGCCACACACCTACTCATTCCCTATTTCTTTTGGTCTATTCTTTACTTATTAACAACAAACGATATTATGACATTACAAGGCGGGATAAAAAGTTTACTACTCGGAACAGCCGCACCGCATCTTTGGTACGTTATTATGATGTTCCAAATTCATTTATTATTCCCTTTACTATGCACACTATTTTATTGGTTTCAAAAACGAACAGAAAATAAAAAAGACATATATAAATATATGACCATCTTTGCTTGTCTATATTTCCTTTTAATGTGGTACTCCTCTCACTACATTTTTAATGGAGAGAAATTGACTAGTTCAACCATTTTACATTATACAGATCGTTCCTTCTTCTTCTACTCGTTCTATTTCGTTATGGGCGGAATCGCTGCTGTATCATTAAAAACTTGGCGTATATTTGTCATGAAACATATCCCGCTTATCACAATATTATTTTTCATCTTATTTTTATTCATCAATTATGAGTTATTTAGTTTTTACGGAGCAAACTCTATTCATTTAACCGTTTCTACTTATTTAAAACCGTCTATGTTTTTATATATCGTTTGTGAAATTATGATACTGTACGTGCTATCTATTACAATCGTACAGCGACGCGGTTTCTTATATAAAGCTTTACGATTTATCGGAAATTACACGTATGGTGCTTATTTAGCTCACTTTTTCTTCTTGCAACTATGTACAAAATTCCTTTCTTTATTCACACTGCAAGAAAACACAATATTATATAGCCTATTATTATTTACAATAACGGCTACAATCTCGATTTCAGCAATGGCCATTTGCAGTACACTACCACTTCATACGTGGATTACAGGACCTTCTCCTACAACAAATATAAAGTGGGCGAAGATCATACTTCGGAAAAATCACGAAAAAGTATGCAAACCATATCTTTGATATAATAGAATTCCATACAAGAAAAGAAAGTAGGATACACCTATGATTAATCAAATTGGACAAATTATGTTATATGTAAATAATCAAGATGAAGCCGTACAATTTTGGACTGAGACAGTAGGATTCCAAATTATTGCGGAAGAAAATAACGGAAAAGGATTCCGCTGGATTGAAATTGCACCGGCGAAAGAAGCAGGAACAAGCATCGTCCTTCACGATAAAGCGTTAATCGCGAAGATGCAACCTGAACTAAATCTTAATACACCTTCACTTATGTTCTTCTCAAATAACTTAGACCGTCTATATAAAGACCTTTCTGAGAAAAATGTCACAGTTGGACAAGTTGTAAATTTACCTACTGGTAAAGCATTTAATTTTGCTGATAATGAAAATAATTACTTTGCGGTAATGGAACGAAAATAAAAAAGAAGCTATCCGAAAAAATCGGATAGCTTCTTTCATTTTAAGAAACTTGTTCTGTATTCGTTTCTCTATGCTGTATATGACTCGTAATCCAAGCAATTCCACCAGCAACAACGAGGTAACATAACAATATTAAAATTTGCATTCGTAATTGCGACCAATCCCCTAAAGAAATAACATCTTGTAATCCTCTAAGAGAATGTGACATTGGAAGAAACTGTCCGATTTTGCTAAGAACAGCTACGTTTAATTCTCCTGGGAAAGTCCCCCCACTCGTCGCTAATTGCAAGACGAGAAGTGTTACTGCCGCGAATTTCCCAACAAGACCAAATACCGTTACTAACATAAGAATAAACGTCATGAACGTAAAGGAAATAACAATACTTGATAAAACAAAGAGCGGTACACTTGCAACTTCTAATTTCATGGCTCCTAGCACAACAACATCTACAAGTAGCGCTTGAATGAGCCCAATTAAATATACTAATCCTAGTTTATTAATAAAGTGTACCGTTCCACTTACCTTCATATTTTGTCTACGGCCAAGCGGTAAAATATTTGATGCCATAATTCCGCCGACATAAAATGCAAGTGATAAGAAATATGGTGCAATACCTGAACCGTAGTTAGGTACGTCAGAAACTGTTGACTTCACTAATTGAACTGGCTCCGAGAACATCGTATTGCGTGCATCATCATTGCGAACATCCGCTATCTTCTCTGCGCCCTCTCCTAATTTCATAGCAAGTTCTTTCGCACCGTCGTCAAGTTTAACAAGGCCATTCACTAACTTGCCAGCGCCATTATTCAGCTCTGTTCCACCACTCGCAAGCTGATTTACACCTTCTTGTAATGATGTAAATCCATTGCCCCACTTCGTAAATCCATCAGCTAGATTTGCCGCACCATCTGCTATCTTTTTCGTTCCAGCAGTAGCTTCATTTAACTTAACTCCGAATGTATTCATGCCTTCTTCAACTTTACGCTGACCGTCAGCAAGCTTCTTCGCGCCTTGTGTCAATTGTTGTTGGCCATTATTTAAAGTATTTGTTGCTTTAGCTAACCCATTAGAAGTAGCAACGATTTTTTGAAAAGCAGGATCTTGCTGTGCTTCTGGATGACTTTTCATGTACTCCTCTAATTGCTTCTTCACACTACTTGCCGCATCATCCGCTTTCACTTGTCCCTCAGCAAGTTTCTCGCTTCCGTTCACCCATTCATTTGTACCAACACTTAATTCACTAACTCCTGATTGTAAAGTTCCTTCACCTTGCGCTAGTAATTCCAAACCACTATGAAGTGATGTCGCTCCTTGACTTAGCTCATTTGCTCCCCCGGTTAAAGCAGATTGACTGGATGCAAGCTTGTCACTTCCCTCTTTCAATTTCGATGTCCCGTCACTTAAACGATCAATACCATCCGCAAGCCGATTTGCTCCATTTTTTGCATCGGTCGTTCCTTCATGTAACTTCTCAGCCCCATTACTTGCATCACTCAATCCTTGTGCCAAATCTTGAAACTTTGAAAAGACACCTTCTGTATAAGATTTCGTAATACTGTTTGAGATTTTTGTTTTCATATTTTCCACAGCTGTCGTTCCAATTTGAGCTGCTACAAAGTTTTTACCTGGATTTACTTTGTAATGCAATTGTGCCGGTTCTGGTTTCTCATCCATAAGTGTACTTACTTTTTTAGAGAAATCTTCCGGAATCGTAACAACCATATAATACTTATCTTCTTTTAACCCTTCATCAGCATTTTTTTCTGATACGAAATGAAAAGCCAGTTCCTTATTCTCTTTTAAATTTTTAACAAAGTCGTCTCCTGCATGAATTGTTTTTTCATCCATTGCAGCACCTTTATCTAAATTCACAACTGCAACAGGTAATTTATCTAATCGTCCGTATGGATCCCAATATCCAGCTAAAAAGAATCCCGAATAAATTAAAGGAACTATTAACAAAAAAATTAAAGCGATACGTCCATGTTTATGGTGCCACATCGCTTTCCAATCTTTAAATACAAGTTGAATTCCCTTCATGAAACATACTCCTTCTCCGAATTTAACACCATTAGAATGGTTTAACAGATTTACTATACACGTCCATTTTCATACTGTATAATACATCTTTAATTATCAATCCATTCCTTTTGGTCTATAGAAAGGAGAGTCAAAATGGAACTTCTTCAACTAAAATACTTTCAAACAGTTGCACGATTAGAACATATGACAAAAGCCGCTGAAGAATTGCATATCGCACAGCCTTCGCTCAGCAAAACAATTGCTAGACTAGAAAAAGACTTAGGCGTCCCGTTATTTGATCGCCAAGGTCGACAAATTACATTAAACTCTTTCGGGAAAGTATTCTTAAAACGAGTAGAGCGCATTTTTCATGAATTAAGTGAAGGCGAACGAGAAATTAAAGATTTAGCTAACTTACAACAAAGCTCTATTACGCTGGCCGTTTCTATTCCAAGAATATTACCAGAACTACTCGGTTCTTTTTTACTAGAACATCCTAACGTTCGGTTCCAACAATTTCTCGCATCTACTCCTTCTATGAAACGACAACTAGATAATATAGAAATTGACTTTTGCATTTCTTCTGTGCCAATTGAAGGCGAGGAGATTATTTGGGAACCACTTATTACAGAAGAAATTTTCTTAGTCGTCCCTTCAGGCCACCGTTTATCAGGACGTGAAAATATCTATCTTCATGAAGTAAAGAACGAACCGTTTATTAGTATGAACACTGGTTATGGATTTCGACACTTAACAGATGAATTTTGTAAAGAAGCTGGCTTCACTCCACATATCGCTTTTGAAGTAGATGAACCAACCGTGATTAGCGACCTTATTAAGCAAGGTCTCGGCATCGCTTTTGTACCAAGTTTAACTTTATTAAAAAACTCTACTTTAGCATTAAATAAATTACGTATTATTGAACCGAATTGCGAGCGAACCATCGGCTTAAGTTGGTCGAAGAAACGCTATCTATCAAAAACTGCCCAGCAATTCCGTGAATTCGTGATTGACTACTTCTCCAATATTAGGTCATAAAATTATATCGATCATAACTTCAAATATATCGACGTTTCGCCAAGAAATATTGATTTATCAACAAATAACGACACAAATAGAAGGTGCCACCCCCATAGGGTGGCACCTTCTATTTCTTACTCTTCTCTAATTCCATTTCAGCTAAAAGTGGTAGTACATTATCAAAAATATGCGTATTATTATTTTCGCCTGTTACGTACCCACCGTAATATCTACTAAATACATTATCATTTCGGAATGTGGCCATATGTTCATACAATTCCGTCGCAAACTTTGTATCACCTGTTTGTAGTACGTACAAAATCGTTAATCCGTAAGCAGCTGGTGATTCATAATCCACAGTTTGTTTTCCCGTTTCTAAATTATAACGGCCGTATAACTTTCCGTCCTTCTGGAACTTCTTCTTTATGAATTCCAAATAAGCATCTGATGAAAGCCCCCCTAAACTACGATGATATGCAACGTATGATTGGTCAATAAGATTCACTTCTTTATCGTACGTAAATGTACCATCTTCCTTATACTCTTTCGGGAATACCCAGCCATGCCTTGGATAATTCGCTAGAAATTGAACCACTTCTTGATACTGCTCAGCAGAAACTTTTCCATACTTTTTCATGTACGAGAATGCATGCGGATTTATGTATGATGTTGTTGCAAAACCACTTTGCTTCCCTGCATCCGCGTCATAATAATCAACGTAATAATTATCTTTCTTATTGTAACGAAGTACAGCATCACTCAATTGATCTGCAAGGTTTTTATAACGATCTTCCTTATATATTTCATAAGCACGATATAATTGTTCTATAATACGAAGATCATCTATAAGTGCATTTGTAGCTGACTGCATTTCTCCCTTTTCAGAGACTTTCCATAAAACGATACGATCCTTATGTACAAAGTTATTTTGAACGACCTTTACTTGTTCATCAAATAACGCTTGATCATCTTTATCCAATGTATATTGTAGCCATAGCCCTGCCGATTCTGATAAAGCTTCACGGCCTTTCGCTTCCCCAGTACCTGCCTTTGTATCTTCTAAACGGTAGGTGGCAAGTGTCCCATTTTCATTCACCATATGTCTTAAAATAAAATGTTCCGTACGGTTTCCTTGTAAGGCTGACCAAAATACAATTCCACCTAAGGCGATTAAGAGAATAACTCCAATCCCTATATATAAACGTTTCCGCAATCTTTTCACCTCCCTAATAAGGCTAACCTTAATTTTACCAGAACATACGTAAATTAAAAAAGACAATCTATTAGATTGTCTCCCGCATTTCTACCCCTCACAAACCTCTTTAGAAGGTCTATATAGTGATTCCACAAGTCGGTCATATTCACGACGTGTAATTTCTTTATTATACAACTTCAATAATAAATCTCTATGCTCTTTTGAAAACGCCATCTTTTTAATGACTTCAGGATACATAAAACACCCTCTCCATTTCACATAAACTTCTCCAACCACAAAATGGAACTTATGTTCGCATAAAAGATTATAAAATATTCCTAGATAAAAAACAAACAAAATATTATTAAACGTTAATTTCTTTCTATTTATAATATTCAAACATCATATTACCATATTCACTTTTTAAATACATATATATTTTTGGCAGTTTATTGAATAAATCTTCCAATTCAATCAGAAAATAATGGCAAAAAAGAAGAGGAGTATATATATGGATACCGTAACATTAGCAAGAGCGTTTTTTGGTTCTTCATTAGCATTCCACATTATCTTTGCAACACTTGGAGTCGGGCTATCTTTGATGATTTTTATAAGTGAGATACTCTATCACTGGAAGAAAGATTCCGACTATGCCATTATGGCAAAAAGATGGACAAAGGCTTTTGCTATTCTTCTCGGTGTAGCAATTCCAACTGGAACAATTGTTGGTGTACAAATCTCACTTCTTTGGCCTGGTTTCGCCAAAATTGTTGGGCAAGTTATTTCTGTTCCCTTTCAAATTGAAATTTTCGCCTTCTTTTTAGAAGCTTTATTCATGTCTATTTATGTATATGCGGCTGATAAATTACCTCCATTCATGAGATTAATCTCACTCTTTTTCGTCATGATTGGTGCCACGGCATCCGCCGTGCTTATTACATCAGCAAATACATGGATGAATACACCCGCAGGCTTTTCCATGGGGCCAGATGGATCGGTTTTTAACGTTGATCCGTGGAAAGCTTTCTTTAATCCGAGCTTTGGCACAAGCGCATTCCACGTCGTTATTACAGCCTATGCGACTGGAGCAGCCGTCATTGCCTCTATCGCTGGATTTAAATTATTAAAGAAGAATGTAAGTGAGCGTGAAGTGGCTTATCATAAAAAGGGACTACTGTTAGGACTCGTCGTGACATTTATTACAGGTGCTACGATGTGGCTTTCGGGGCACGAATCAGCAATCGCCTTACATAAGCATTCACCTGAAAAACTTGCATCTGCTGAAGCTTTATTTGAAACGACATCACATGCTCCCTTATCAATTGGCGGGGTTGTGGATCCTAACACACTTGAACTAAACTATGCGCTGGAAATTCCGAACATGCTTAGCCTTTTAGTGGGACTAGACCCTAGCACCGTCGTAAAAGGTTTAAAGGAATTCCCACAAGAAACATGGCCACCATTTTACACACATACGCTGTTCAACTTAATGGTCGGCACCGCTGCCTTTACCTTTGCAGTTGCAGCAATCGCTCTCTTATATTGGTACTTCGTTTACCGAAAAAAAGGAACCGAGTTACCGAAGTGGCTTCTTTTGGGAGCTGCCGCATGTGGACCAGTTATGATGCTCGGTATTGAATTCGGATGGATTTTCAGCTGTAGCGGTCGTCAGCCGTGGACAATTTATGGTATGCAGCGTACAGTCGATGCTTCTACACGCGCTGATTTCGTCGGTCCTTTATTTATTCTATTCATTATTTTATATATCGGACTCGGTATTTTAACAGTCTTTGTACTACGGACATTCTTTAAGAGACATCCGCTAAAGAATGATTTACATCACCAAGGAGGCGATTCTCGTGCATGAGGAAAGCATTGCAATCATCATCTTATGGGCTCTTATTTTCGTATACAGTATATTAGGGTCCATTGATTTTGGAGCGGGTTTTTGGGGCATGGTATATGCGAAACATCCAACACTTGCTGCCAAGCTTGCCAATCGATACTTATCACCAACTTGGGAAGTAACAAATACGTTTCTTGTCTTTGTCGTTGTCGCTTTCCTTGGTTTCTTTCCGAAAGCAGCCTTTACCCTTGCAACCGTTATGTTCGTACCAGTCATGCTAATTCTAGTACTCGTTGCAATTCGTAGTACATTTATGGTATTTGCTTACTCTCTGCCGAAGTACCAACATCTTCTTCGGATTATTTCAGGTATTACAGGGCTCTTAATTCCAGCCCTATTAATTACCGTTTTACCTGTTACAGAGGGTGCCTACATTACAATGGCTGAAGGAAAAGAAGTACTCCTTTACGGAAAACTTCTTTCTAGTCCTGTTATTTATTGTTATATGCTATTCGGACTAACTTCGGAACTGTTTCTATCTTCTCTCTTTCTCGCGGATTTTGCGAGAGAGCAAGGTTCAGAAGATGCATATAGAATTTATAGAAGAAATGCCATCATACTTGGTCCTGCAACGCTCGTTACGGCAATTATAGCTCTCGTTGTAATGGACCCACAAACACACTGGCTAATGCAAGGATTAATAAAGCAATTCCCATGGTTTACAGTCTCTATCATTTTATTTGTTATCGGCTATTCCTCCCTTTGGTGGACAAATAAGAAATATAGCACACTAGGGTTTCCTCGCATTGCAGTTTTAGCTGTCGTCGCTCAATATGCATTTGCAAGCTACGCTTACGGCGTCGCTCATTTACCGTATATCATTTACCCGGACGTAACTGTATTTACAAGCTTTACAACGGTCGAAACATTCTATGCGCTTCTTATCCTCTACGCAATCGGGATTGCAATTTTACTACCCGGATTCATTTTCTTCTGGAATTTATTCTTGAAGGATCGAACTTTTTTGAAGGAAAAATAACAAAGTGAAACTTTAATCAGTAAGGGTTTTGTTCATCCCCACTGATTATTAACCTTCACCAATCAGGCGTTTACGGGCAGCAGGACTTCCACCTAACTTCTTTGCTCCAGCCGAATTTTGAGGTAGGAGTCTTACTGCCCACAAATAGCGGAATAAATGAGGGGCATTCGTACATAGAATGCCCCTCATTTATTAGACTCCTCTCCTAATAGTTATTTCACTAGTATGTATACTTGTCCTATAGCTTGAAAAACACATATTCACTTTCTTCTATTATACGTCTAGTTCCTCTTATTCTTTTTCGAATATACTACCAATACAGACCTTGAGACAAGCTACATTGATTCAAGGAAAAATAGAAAGGTAGGTAAAATATGAGCATTGAGATATGGATTACTATTATTGTATTCTTCTTAACGATGATTGTTATCTTTTGGCGACCTCGTGGCTTAAATGAGGCATGGCCAGCAGCAATTGGCGCTGGTATTATCCTCATTACTGGACTTGTCTCAAGGCCAGATGTCATAGACATTATAAGTAAAATCGGAGGCGCTTCCATAACGATATTGGCGACCATCGTTATGGCAGTTATATTAGAAAGCTTCGGCTTCTTCCATTGGGCTGCAGCAAAACTCGCAAATTTAGCGAAAGGTTCTGGACGCCGCCTATACTGGTATATTCAATTACTATGCTTTCTTATGACTCTTTTATTTAATAATGACGGTAGTATTTTGATTACAACCCCAATTCTAATCCTTCTTCTGAAAAATCTTCAATTAAAGCCTCATCAACAAATTCCTTATTTATTAAGCGGTGCTTTAATCGCCACTGCTTCTAGTGCACCAATCGGTGTAAGTAATATCGTAAACTTAATCGCATTAAATATCGTTAATATGACTCTTTATATGCATACTGCTATGATGTTTGTACCTGCAACATTAGGATTATTGTTTATGTCATGGCTCATGTACACTGTTTTAAAGAAAAAATTACCAGAGAAATTACCGGTTTCTTCATATGATATTGAAGAAATTTTCTTCACGAAAAACTTCCATCCGTTAAAAGGAAACAATTCTGTTGATACGAAACAAAAACGTACAAAATTCATGTTAAAAGTATTAGGTTTTGTCTTCCTTATGCGCTGTCTTCTGTTCGTTGCATCCTTCTTATCTATCCCAATCGAAATCGTTGCAGTGCTAGGTTCCCTCGTTCTTCTTATCTGGAGATGGTACTACTTACGAACAAACCCTGTCGATATTTTAAAAAAGACACCGTGGCACATTTTAATCTTCGCCTTCTCTATGTACGTCATTATTTACGGGCTTCACAACGCAGGATTAACAGCCGCACTTGTGCAATGGCTCGAGCCACTTGTAAGTCAGCATTTACTCTATGCTAGCTTTGCAATGGGCGGACTTGTATCCATCCTCTCTAACGTCTTCAATAACCACCCTGCCCTTATGATTGGTACAATCACATTAACAGAAATGGGGCTAGATCCAGTCACATTAAAAACAATCTACCTCGCAAACATTATTGGTAGTGACATCGGTTCACTATTATTACCAATCGGTACACTAGCTTCCCTCATCTGGATGTATATTCTGAAACAAAACAAAATTAAAGTAAAATGGAAAGATTATTTAAGCGTATCTCTCATCGTTATTCCTCTCACAACAGTCGTCACATTATTCCTCTTATACTACTGGGTACACCTCTTCTTTGCCTTATAAAGAAAACAGAAGCCCCCTTTGCTACCGTCTTAGCAAAGGGGGCTTTTTCTATAATTAAGTTAGGTACTACAGTGTGATCAATCAAGTAAAGAGGTGTAACGTGTTATTGGTATAAATGACTACCAGTATCTTTAAATTCTTTCGCCTTCTCTTTCATTCCTTTTTCAATTGCTTCTGTCGTTTCTAAGTCATTTTCTTTCGCATATTCACGAATATCATGTGAAATTCTCATACTACAAAACTTCGGTCCACACATTGAACAAAAATGAGCTGTTTTCGCTCCTTCTGCTGGTAACGTTTCATCGTGATACTCCATCGCACGTTCAGGATCTAAAGACAAATTAAATTGATCGCGCCAACGAAATTCGAAACGTGCTTTTGAAAGTGCGTCATCACGCTGATGAGCCGTTTTATGCCCTTTCGCAAGATCAGCCGCATGTGCTGCAATTTTATACGTAATAACCCCTTCTCGAACATCATCTTTATTTGGTAAACCTAAATGTTCTTTCGGCGTTACATAACAAAGCATCGCCGTTCCAAACCAGCCGATCATTGCTGCTCCAATTGCGGATGTAATATGGTCATATCCTGGTGCAATATCTGTCGTTAGCGGCCCAAGTGTATAAAATGGCGCGCCCTGACAAATATCAAGTTCTTTCTCCATATTTTCTTTAATTAAGTGCATCGGTACATGTCCAGGTCCTTCAATCATAACTTGCACATCATGTTTCCAAGCGATTTTCGTCAATTCACCAAGCGTTTCAAGCTCCGAGAACTGCGCTTCGTCATTTGCATCTGCAATCGAACCTGGACGTAATCCATCTCCAAGCGAGAATGAAACATCGTACTGCTTCATAATTTCACAAATCTCTTCAAAATGAGTATATAGGAAGTTTTCTTTATGATGGAATAAACACCACTGCGCCATAATCGAACCACCGCGTGAAACGATACCTGTCGTACGTTTTGCAGTAATTGGAATGTAACGAAGTAATACACCAGCGTGAATCGTAAAGTAATCAACGCCTTGCTCCGCTTGCTCAATTAACGTATCACGGTACACTTCCCACGTTAAATCTTCTGCAATTCCGTTTACTTTCTCAAGCGCTTGATAAATGGGCACAGTTCCAACCGGTACAGGAGCATTACGAATAATCCATTCGCGCGTCGTATGAATATTTTTACCTGTAGATAAATCCATAATCGTATCTGCACCCCAGCGCGTTGCCCATGTCATCTTCTCTACTTCTTCTGCAATAGAAGAAGATACAGCAGAGTTTCCGATATTTGCATTTACCTTCACATGAAAGTTACGTCCGATAATCATCGGTTCTGCTTCCGGATGGTTAATATTCGCTGGTAAAATCGCACGACCTTCTGCAATTTCCTTACGAACAAACTCAGGCTCCACTCCTTCACGAATCGCAACATACTCCATCTCAGACGTAATAATGCCATTACGCGCATAGTGCATTTGCGTAACATTTGCACCTTCCTTCGCTCTAAGCGGCTTACGATCCATTTGCGGGAAAACAGGTGTATGTTTCGAAGCCACTTTCACACCGTCATCCTCTGGTTTTACTTCACGCCCTTCGTATGCCTCTACATCCCCGCGCTCCATGACCCAAGAATGACGCGGCGTTGGAATCCCCTTTTCCAGCTCCACTTTATAGGCCGGATCCGTATAAGGACCACTCGTATCATACACACGGATGGGCGGATTTTGGACACCATTCGTATCGCTTTGTGCAATCTCACGCATCGGTACTTTCATACCTTCCCGTGGTCCATCTACATACACTTTCTTACTTCCTGGTAAACTCGATTTCAATTCAATTTGTTCAGCTGAAACAGATTGTTTCATAACCTTTGTTGCCCCCCTGTACGTGACAAGGACGAGATATGGCCAGCGTATGCCAAAACAAAAAGAGCCAGGTCCATAAAAAAATAAGGACCTGGCTCATAAAAGACATCATTATGTAAAGCCGCTAACTTCCCTACGCTGGTACGAGCCAGATCAGGTCCAAAGGGTTAAGAAGTTCACGCGCTTCTCTCTCAGCCTACGCATACGTTAGGCACCCCTAGTTTATCACTGATTTAATTTTCAATACTTTCTCATCATACACGATAATCTGAAAAATGAAAAGTTTATTTCTTTTATTGTTTATGGAATCATCCACGTTAAATAATATGCCTGTACATACGTCATAATACCAACGATAATAACGAAGAACAAACTATGCTTCACTGTAAAACGGAACAAATCCGACTCTTTTCCGGCAAGTCCAACTGCAGCACAAGCAATTGCTATCGATTGCGGAGAAATCATCTTACCTGTTACACCACCTGTTGTATTTGCCGCAACGAGAAGTACTTCAGATACGCCAACTTGCTGCGCCGTAATTGCTTGTAAATTCGAGAACAGTGCGTTCGCAGACGTATCGGATCCTGTTAAGAATACACCAATCCAACCTAGGAATGGTGAGAAGAAAGGGAATAGTCCGCCAGTTCCTGCTAGCGCTAGCGCTAATGTAGAAGATAGACCAGAATAGTTTGCGATAAATGCGAATCCTAATACGAATCCGATAGATAGAATTGGCATCTTAAGTTCGTTTAACGTTTCTTTAAATGTCGCTACTGCATCTTTTGCACTCATTTTCAAAATAAAGATAGAAATAATACAAGCAATTAAAATTGCCGTTCCAGTCGCTGATAAAACATCTAATTTCAAAATTGCTTCATAAGGCGTTGGTTTATTTACTATCGGCTCTGCTTTCATTACTAAATTGTGTAAGCCTGGAACTTCAAACTTAAATACAAGACTTTCTAAAGCGCCTCCTGGAGCAAATAAAGATTTAAAGAAGCTTTGGCTCCAAACAACTACCATAACCGTTAAAATAATGAACGGAGACCATGCTTTCACTACTTTTCCTATTGTGAGTTTTGGCATAGATGTCGTCGTTGTTGCCGCTACTTCACTATTTGCTTGTTTAGATTGATAGATTTCTTTCGGCTGCCAAACTTTTAAGAACAGCGCTAAACTCACTAAACTTACAAGTGCTGACGTAATATCCGGAAGCTCCGGCCCTAGAAACGTTGCTGTAATAAACTGTGTAATTGCAAATGAACTACCTGCTACAAGTAACGCAGGCCACGTTTGTTTTACCCCTTTAAACCCATCCATTAAAAATACGATGAAGAACGGAACAAATAATGATAGAAACGGTAACTGATGTCCAGCCATTTGTCCGATTTTATGTGGATCAATACCCGTTACTTGTCCAGCAACTGTAATCGGAATTCCCATCGCTCCGAATGCTACCGGTGCAGTATTTGCGATTAAACAAAGACCAGCCGCATATAAAGGATTTAATCCGAGACCTGCTAGAAGCGCTGCCGTGATTGCTACTGGTGCACCGAATCCCGCAGCCCCTTCTAAAAATGCTCCGAATGAAAAACCAATTAAAATAACGAGTAAACGGTGATCATTTGTAATAGATAATACAGATGCACGAATGACATCGAATTGACCTGTTTTTACGGAAATTTTATACAAAAATACCGACATAATGATAATCCAAGCAATTGGCCATAGTCCGTATAAAAAACCGTATCCGGTTGCTGCCATCGCCATCGTAAACGGCATTTTATAAGCGAATAACGCTACTAAAATTGTAAGTACAACTGTAATAAACCCTGCCACATACCCCTTCATGCGGAAAACTGCTAAAGCTAAGAAAAAAAAGATGATTGGAATAAGTGCGACTGCTGCCGAAATCCAAATGTTACCGAACGGATCATAAACTTGTGTCCATGTGTTCATTGTTCTCTCCCCCTAAAGAATCCCCTTTTAAATAGAATAACCTCATCAATAGACTATCAGGTCATCATACCTTTAAGTCTAAAAATAAAAAACGTTCAAGAAAACGTTTTCATCTAATCCCATTTATACTTTATCACAGCGTTTTCCATAAAAAAAGATTTTTTTGAAAATTTTATTATTTAAAGAAAAAATCTTACAAAATCGTCACGTTCTTGTAATGTTCATCGATAGTAAGCTTGTAAAAATTACTGCATAATAATAGTATAACAACGGAAATTATTTATGAGGTGATATATATGAATGGAAACAAAATACTAGCTGCTTTATCATACTTTAGTGTACTATTTGCCCCTATCTTATTCCCAATCATCGTTTGGATTGTGGGGGATGCTGAAACAAAGCCACATGCAAAACGTGCTCTATGGACACATATCATTCCAAGTATCGCTACATTTATCGGCGTAGCCATTTTAGGAATTATGGGTATCGGATCGGACCAACCAGATGTAACACTTGGAATTGGAGCAATGATTGTCTTAGCTATTTGCGGAATCATCAGCTTATACTACTTCATCTGGAACATTGTAAAAGGAATTAAAGTGCTGAAAGCTTAATTTTAAACAAACGTTTGTTTAAAAAAAGGACACTTGCAATTTGCAAGTGTCCTTTTCCCGATTAGTGTGAGCTAATAATTAGCGGGGGGTGCCCCTACCGATTACAGTTTCACTTTATCTTCTTCGTTTCTTCTTTTTTCTCATCATTTTCTTTCGGCGCGTATTCGTTTTATCCGCTATAATGTGAAGCGTGCTCGCCACAACAATTCCCATTAGGAACGTTTTAATTTCCACCTCATGTTTTTTCGCAATTTCTATTAAGTTCCCGTCCAGTGCTATTACATTTAATAGAAATAAAAACGGAGAAAATACGATTAACATGTACGCAATACGAATTACATCACCAAGTATAATCGTATGTGTAAGAAAGGAACGATGTGGCATTACTTTCTTATACGGATACCAAAATATACGCAGGAATCCCCATTTATTATACGCATTACTGTACGTATCTAAATCAGGTGTTAAAAATGAAGTACCTACTAAAAAGCCAATTGCAAAAGTTAATAAAAAATCAAAATTTGTTAATCCATACGAAAAGAGCAGAAACAAAACAACCGGAAGGGATATTAAGTTTATTTTCGTATGCGTTTTTCCTGATGGCATAATGCACTTCCTCGCTTACGTTCGCCCTGTCACTCTATGACAGTTCTCACCTATTGATCTAATTTCTGATCGATAAATGATGTGTCTATATCCGAACCAAACCATTCTGCCAACTTCACTCGTGCCTTATCTTTCACATCTTCATTGACATATAATGACGCCTGTATTAGTGCGGCCGTTAATGCCCCTAAATCGTCCGTATAACCAACTCCAGCAATGAAATCTGGGATGGCATCAATCGGTGCAATAAAATAAGCAAGTGCTCCAATTACAATAATTTTCACCCGCTTTGGAACATCAGGTCTTTGCAAAACGTAAAACAGTAATAAACTGGCATAAATGACCGACTGTCCGGCTTGCTTTGCAACATGTTTTACTTTTTTCCAAAACGCTTCAACTGAAAATTTTTGTTTCATGTAAAAGCCCCCCTATTTTTCAAAAGAAATAAGCTACAATATATTACCAGTAAAAGTTCATCAAAATTACACATAATCTATCAATGAATTTTTATTTTAACAAACAAACCTAAAAAGAACAAGTGTTCGTTAATTTTCATACCCTTTCCTTCATATAATAGTTTTCTAGACAAACCATTACATATTTCCATTTCTTATTTCTCAACCATGAAAATTTTCACTTTCACTTAACATTCTTCTCTATCTTTGTTATATTTTCTAGTTGACGGACATATAAACGAATGATAAAGTTTTCTCTGGTAGTGACAAAACACATACAAAAAATGTAAAATGTTATAGTGTTTCTCAGAAATGAATTTTGTTGTATAATACAGAAATGACGTTATACTTATGAGCAGCAAAAGAAACCAAAAAAGGGTATGCATAGTTAAAGTCGTATATGGGTGAATATAGAAGCTCTAATTATGGCAAAAGAAACTATGTATTTTTTATTTTAACATTTTTCGCTCCAAAATCGACCAAGCCTGATAGAGAAAGGGTGGAAATGAATGAAAGAAACCTTGAAATCACAATTTCAAAATGTGCGTTTCACTTTATTCGTAGCTTTAGCCGTATGGCTGAAAACCTACATTATTACACGCACAAGCTTTGATTTAAAACTTGAATCTTTCATGCAAGAATTCATTTTATTCATTAGTCCATTAGCAGCATCATTACTGTTTGTGGGACTTGCATTATTTGCAAAAGGAAAAAAACGTAACTATATAGCACTTGGAATTAATTTTGTTTTAACGTTCATTCTTGTTGGTAACGTAATGTTCTACGGATTCTACAATGACTTCGTTACTTTACCAGTACTAGGGCAAACTTCTAACTTTGGAAGCTTAGGTTCTAGTGTGAAAGAATTATTTAACTACAAAATTATCCTTGCATTTGCGGATATTATCGTATTCTTCATCTTACTAAAGAAGAAGAAAAACTTTGCACCGACAGAGCGTGTAGCACGTCCGATGCGTTCTCTATACTTCGTGTCAACAGTTGCTATTTTCTTCGTAAACCTAGGGTTTGCAGAAGCTGAACGTCCAGAACTATTAACACGTTCATTCGACCGCGTTATGCTTGTTAAAAACTTAGGATTATATGTACACCAAGCATACGATCTTGGCTTACAAGCGAAGTCAAGTTCACAAAAGGCATTTGCAGACGGTAGTAAATTACAAGAAACAGAAAACTATGTGAAAACAACACAAAGTAAACCAGATCCAAATATGTTCGGTACTGCAAAAGGAAAAAACGTAATTGTTGTCTCTCTTGAGTCATTACAAACATTCTTAATTGGCGCAACAGTTAACGGACAAGAAGTTACACCATTCTTAAACCAATTTACGAAAGAAAGTTATTACTTTGATAACTTCTTCCATCAAACTGGGCAAGGTAAAACATCTGATGCTGAATTCTTAGTAGATACTTCTTTATATCCACTAGACCGTGGTGCTGTATTCTTCACACACGGTAACAACGAATACACAGCAACTCCAGAAATTTTACGTCAGCAAGGGTACCACACATCGGTATTCCACGCAAACAACGCAACATTCTGGAACCGTAACATTATGTATCCGGCACTTGGTTATGATCGTTACTACAACGAGCTTGACTACAAGATTACGCCAGAAACAAAATTAAATTGGGGATTAAAAGATATCGAATACTTCGATCAATCTATCGATATGTTAAAAGAAGTGAAGCAACCGTTCTACACTCGCTTCCTTACTTTAACAAACCATTACCCATTCACTTATGATGACAACACGAAATTAATCGATGAATATAATTCTGGTGATGGCGTGTTTGACCGTTACATGGTAACTGCTCGCTATTTAGACGAAGCAATGAAACATTTTATTGAGCGTCTAAAAGCAGAAGGCATTTACGACAACTCTGTGATCGTATTCTACGGTGATCACTATGGTATTTCTGAAAACCATAACCGTGCAATGGCACAGTTCTTAGGAAAAGAAGAAATTACTGCATTTGACCATATGAACTTACAAAAAACACCGATGTTTATTCACGTTCCAGGTCAAAAAGAAGGTAAAACAATTTCAAAACCAACTGGTGAAATTGATATTAAACCAACTATTCTAAACTTACTTGGTGTAGATTCTACGAATCAAATTCAATTTGGCCATGACGTATTCTCACCTGATAATAAAGGATTCGTTGTTCTTCGTGACGGTAGCTTCATTACAGATAAGTACATGTACACGAACAGTACATTCTACGACCGTGCTACTGGCGAAGTTGTACAATTACCGAAAGAAGAATCTCAACCACTCATTGATCGTGCCCAAAATGAATTGAACATGTCAGACAAACTCATTGAAGGTGACTTACTTCGCTTCTCTGAAAGTAACAAGATTAAAACTGGTGAAGTAAAAACAGCTATTAAAGAAGAAAAGAAGAGCGCTGAGTAATCTCAGCCTCTTTTTTATTTTCCGCTATCCTTCTTCTCCTATTCATTAACTTTAAAATTACATAACCTTTACCAAATATTCACACCACATTAACGAAACATCTCTATAATAAAATATGTAAACGAGGTTCTACATATTTCTTATCTCTCATCTTCAATAAGATCCCTTAAAGAAATATGCGAACCGTTTGTTTTCTACTTTCTTTTAATTGTCTTTTAAAGTGTTTTGTTCTCATGTACAAAACCTTCAATAAGATGATATCCCTATGAAAGATAGCTACCCTCCTTTTGCAGCATTCCATATGAATGTTGCTTTTTTTTATTTATAGGCAGGATTCTTATTTCTTATTTTCGAATTTGTATATACAAAATGCTATAAATCTCTATTACTTCCCTATTATTTACAAATACATATACGTCATATGTAGAGTATTGCTTACATAAAAAATTACTATAGCGATTTTATGCCGCGTGAACTAGCAATAGGAATCCCACTTCAAAATTTGGCCGGATTCAAAAATCATATGGGTGGTCTAACCGTATAAGCTCGATTAATCAAAGTTTCACCTTACTTCAGTACTTACGAAAGGATGGGATGGAAATTGGCATATGAAAGATTTGTACTTTGGAATGATGCAGTTATTGATACAACAAAACAAAAAACATACATAGAACTAGAAGAAAGAGGCTTGCAATTTGGAGATGGTGTCTACGAGGTAATGCGGCTCTACAACGGAAACTTTCACTTATTAGATCCGCACATAACAAGACTATATCGCTCCCTAGAAGAAATAGAATTATCGCTCCCTTTCTCAAAAGCAGAGCTCATCACCTTACTGTACAAACTCATTGAAAGTAATAATTTCTACGAAGATGGAACCATTTATTTGCAAGTATCTCGCGGTGTACAAGCTCGTACTCATGCATTCTCATATGACATTCCCCCGACAATCTATGCCTATATCACAAAAAAGGAAAGACCGGCTTTATGGATTGAATATGGTGTACGTGCTATATCAGAACCAGATACTCGCTGGCTTCGCTGTGATATTAAATCATTAAATTTACTACCAAATGTATTAGCTGCTACGAAAGCTGAACGCAAAGGTTGTAAAGAAGCCCTTCTCGTACGAAATGGTATTGTAACTGAAGGTAGCCGTTCCAACTTCTTTTTAATTAAAAATGGAACACTCTACACACATCCAGCCAATCATCTTATTTTAAATGGAATTATTCGTCAGTATGTCCTTTCTTTAGCTAATACTCTTCACATTCCTGTACAAGAAGAACTTTTTAGCATTCGTGACGTTTACCAAGCTGATGAATGTTTCTTTACAGGAACAACAATTGAAATCTTACCGATGACTCACCTTGATGGAGCTGCGATTCGAGATGGTCAAGTTGGCCCCATTACAAAAACAATACAAAAATCCTTTTCTCAAAGCCTTTTAAAATCAAACACACCATCTTCTTAAATACGAATAATTACCATTTCCTATAATGTTAATATATGTATTTAAATCAAAATCAAGGTAGAAATTCATACCTTGATTTTTTCTTGTAATCTTTTTGTCACATTCAGTTTCCCGCATAAGTCTTGACAGTAATCGACATGCCTTTTAGAATTTTTAATAGTTGGTAAATTTTTCTTCACTACATTACAGACAGAAAGGAATCGACAAACTATGAAAAAATACCTTGCCGGTCTTGCCGCAGTGTCTGTAGCAGGAGGAGCAGCACCTACACTTGATAGTGTGCAAGCTGCCCCGGAACAAAATACACAAAAAGCTGCTACACAAACTGTACAAGCTTCTGCACCTAACACTTCATCTTACACGGTAAATGCTGATGTATTACATGTTCGTGCAGGATCAAGCACTTCTCAAGATATCATCTCTCGTGTTTATAACGGTCAATCATTAAACGTGATTGGCGAAGAAAATGGTTGGTTCAAAATTAACCATAATGGAAAAACTGGCTTTGTCAGTGGCGAATTTGTATCAAAAAAGGGAGCAACTAATTCCAATGTAAGTACAACAGGTGGAAAGAATAAAGTTACTGCCGATGTATTACGTGTACGTACAGCTCCTAACACTTCCAGTTCCGTTTCAGGACGTGTGTATGAAGGACAAACATTAAACGTAATTGGTCAAGAAAATGGTTGGGTGAAAATCAATCACAATGGACAAACTGGTTATGTTAGTGGTCAGTTCGTATCAGGCGTTTCTGCAAATACAGGAGCTACAAACGATACGAATCAACAAACTGTACAACCAGCAAGCGGAAACTATACAGTAAATGTATCTTCCCTTCGTGTTCGTACAGGCCCTAGCACTTCTCATACAACTGTAGCTTCTATTACAAAAGGACAAGTAGTACAAGTCGTTGGCGAAGTTCAAGATTGGTTCAAAATCAATTATGCAGGACAAGCTGCCTACATAAGTAAAGACTACGTAACAAAGGGCGGTTCTAACGAAAACGGTTCACAAGGCAACAATCAAAATAATAATCAAAACAATAACGTAACTGTTCAAACTGGTGGTACTTACGTTGTTAACGCAACGTCTCTACGTGTTCGTACAGGCCCTGCTGCTTACCATAGTGTAATTGGCGGCGTGTTAAATGGTACAACATTAAACGTAGTTGGATCTGAAGGTAGCTGGTTTAAAGTTAATTACCAAGGAAAAACTGGTTTTGTGAGTGGCGAGTTTGTAAAATTCGTTAAAGGTGGCACTGCTACTCCTGAACAACCGAAACAACCTGAAAAGCCTAACCAAGGTGCAATTGGTGATTACTACATTAATGCTTCTGCACTAAATGTACGTAGTGGCGAAGGTACAAATTATAGAATCATAGGGGCACTTTCGCAAGGACAGAAGGTGCAAGTAATCTCTGAAAACTCTGGATGGAGTAAAATTAACTACAATGGCCAAAATGGTTATATCGGAACACGTTTCCTATCTAAAACACCAGTTGGTGGTGCAGTAGATAAGCCTAACAACAACAATAATAATCAAAATAACAACAATCAAAACAACAACAATACAGGCAACAACAGCGGTGACACTTCTTCTCTACTTGCATACGCGAAATCTATGCAAGGTGTACCATACGTTTGGGGCGGTACTTCTGCTAACGGTGTTGACTGCAGTGGTTACATCTACCACGTATTTAAGAAATTTGGTCATAACATTAGCCGTCAAAGTGTTGCGGGATATTGGAGCAGCTTACCGAAAACTTCAAGTCCACAACCAGGCGACTTAATTTATTTCCAAAACACTTATAAAGCAGGTCCTTCTCATATGGGAATTTACCTTGGGGGCGGATCATTTATCCAATCTGGAGATAAAGGGGTAGCAATCGCTTCATTAAGTAACTCTTATTGGAAGAGCCACTTCTTAGGTTATACGAAAGCACCTTAAGTTATAGTTTCAGAGCCTTCTAGATTACTAGAAGGCTCTTTTTTAAAGAACTCAATATAGTAATCCCCTTTCGTTCTCTCTCCACACAAAAATTATGCGTTCATTTTCCTATTTCGTACACTATATTCTATAAAAATCACTCAAAACGTTATCACAATGAATATATTCCCACAAAAAACATAACCTATTTCATGTCTATTCATTTCATATGTGTTTTTTTGAAGAATTTTCTTTTTATTTAAACTTTTCGTTAGACGTTTGACCTCCGATGTCCATTATGATAAGTTACTTAAGATGTTATATTCGCAAAAGTATAGACAACTGGTTTATACACTTTTTTACTATGAGGAAGGAGCATACACTGCATGAATCTTTTATGGGGAATTGGCGGCGTGATTGGAGTATTAGCAATTGCTTTTTTACTATCTTCCAACCGCAAAGCTATTAATTGGCGCACAATTTTAATCGCGCTAGCATTACAAATGTCATTTTCATTTATCGTATTACGCTGGGATGCTGGTAAAGCAGGTTTAAAACACGCTGCTGATGGTGTTCAAGGATTAATTAATTTTTCTTACGAGGGAATTAAGTTCGTTGCTGGGGATTTAGTCAACGCAAAAGGCCCTTGGGGATTTGTCTTCTTTATTCAAGCACTACTTCCAATTGTATTTATTAGTTCATTAGTAGCAATCTTATATCATTTCGGTATTATGCAGAAATTTGTTAGTGTCGTTGGTGGTGCATTAAGTAAACTTCTTGGAACTTCTAAAGCAGAAAGTTTAAACTCAGTAACAACTGTATTTTTAGGACAAACTGAGGCACCAATCTTAATCAAACCTTACTTAGCACGCTTAACAAATAGTGAGTTCTTCACTATTATGGTAAGTGGTATGACGGCTGTTGCCGGGTCAGTTCTTGTCGGCTATGCAGCGATGGGAATTCCGTTAGAACACTTATTAGCAGCAGCAATTATGGCAGCTCCATCAAGTTTATTAATTGCAAAACTAATTATGCCAGAAACAGAAGAAGTAGATAATAACGTTGAGCTTTCTACAGAACGTGAAGACGCAAACGTTATTGATGCAGCTGCACGTGGTGCATCTGAAGGTATGCAACTTGTTATTAACGTAGCAGCAATGTTAATGGCTTTCATCGCATTAATCGCTTTATTAAATGGATTATTAGGATGGGTTGGTTCTTGGTTCGATATTAAACTTAGCCTAGATTTAATCTTCGGTTACTTATTATCACCATTTGCAATCTTAATTGGGGTTTCTCCAGGTGAAGCTATACAAGCAGCAAGCTTTATCGGTCAAAAACTTGCAATCAACGAATTCGTTGCATATGCAAACTTAGGACCACATATGGCAGATTTCTCTGCAAAAACAAATCTGATTTTAACATTCGCAATCTGTGGATTCGCAAACTTCTCTTCTATTGCAATTCAATTAGGTGTAACTGGAACGTTAGCTCCTACTCGCCGTAAACAAATTGCACAATTAGGGATTAAAGCAGTTATCGCTGGTACACTAGCGAACTTCTTAAACGCAGCAGTTGCAGGTATGATGTTCCTATAAATTTATATCAACCCTCCTCTTTCCATAGAGGAGGTTTTTTTGTATGTATAAATGTATTTTTTATATATACAAAATACTTTATGCTTAAATATGAAAACATTATGATACAATAATTAGTAAGTCTGTTTTTTTTTTTTGTGCAAGGGAGATACTACTTCATTTTGTTCTATTAAAAAAGAATTGCAGTTACATGGTCTAATTCTTATTAATTGCGCATACTACAAGTATCCTTGCCTGAATTACCTTTAAGGAGGAAAGTTTTGTGAAAAATAATTTCTATAAAGTCTTCTCTATGTGGATTTTACAAATTTTATTTTATTTTACAACTGTACATGTGACGCATTATGAGCATGCTCTCATTTTTACAATTATATATGTAATCGTTAATGTACTATTTCTATTTTTGCCTGATAAAACCGCATTTGTTTTCTTCATATTGGGAACCATTATTTCGGTATTCTATTTATTCTATCAAGCGTGGCTTTACTTATGGAGTACATCAGATCAATGGGAGTACATTATTACTCACTTCCTGATGGTAGCAAACTTCTTCATTGTTTATATCTCAACACATCTATTAAAGAAAGTTATTCATGAGAATAAAGAATTAACTGAGCGTGTGAGAACGCTAGAACAATACATTGGAGAATCAAAATTATTAACGAGACAAGAATTCGAAAGAAGACAAGCATTATTAATAACTGCAATGAATCGTCGCAATGAATCAGGTATTATCATTTACTTCGATTTCGCTTCCTTTAGTAAATACACGAAAAAAAGCGTCATGGACCGTGTAGCTTCATTATTAGTTGAAACGATAAGAAATGACTTTGACCTTGCTGCTGAATACGATAGCAATACACTGGTTATTTTACTACAAAACACAAATGAAGCCGGTGCTAACATTGTAATGAACCGCCTACAGCCAAAAATGGGGCAATGGCTTGCTGCTGAAGCAATTCAAGATATAAAAATTTCGCGAGAGCAAATCGGAAGTAAAGGACCGACATTATTATGATGACGCTTGTTATACTCCTTTTATTTCTTTTATTCTGTGTACTCGTTTTTTGGATTAGCATCGCATTTTCAATTAAATACGTACTTATTTTTACAGCCTTTCTATTCTCTGGCTTACTCGTTTATTATTCTTTCTTAACACTCGCAGGCTTAATTCACCGAAATAGTAAACGAAAATATCGTACGCTAGAACATTATCCGAGCGTTGATATTTTAATACCCGCCCATAATGAAGGGGTCGTTATTAAAGATACATTAGAGGCGATGGCAAAGATTGAATATCCAGGCAAACTAACTGTTTATTTATTAAACGATAATTCTCAGGATGAAACACCTGAAATTGGTGATGACTTTGACAAAGCTTATGCTCATATCCGTCACATTCGTGTCCCGCCTGGTGAACCAAAAGGAAAATCACGTGTATTAAACTATGGGCTTAGTATTTCGAATGGTGAATATTTCTGCGTTTACGATGCAGACAATCAACCTGAACCACATGCTCTGCGAATGCTTGTCGAACATGCTGAAACAACCAAAGATGCCGTTGGGGCTGTTGGACACGTTCGTACAGTCAATGAAAACAGAAACTGGCTGACACGAATGATTTCACTAGAGTTTCAAATCTTCCAGCTCCTTATGCAATCTGGACGCTGGTTACTATTCCAAACAGGTTCACTAACAGGAACGAACATGCTTCTTCGTCGCTCTGCCTTAGAAGAGCTTGGTGGCTATGATCCTTATGCAATTGCAGAAGACGCTGAATTAACATTACGAATTACACAAAAAGGCTATCTCTTACCAATCGTTCCAGAATCGATTACATGGGAACAAGAACCTGAGCATTTAAAAATTCTTATTAAACAACGTACACGTTGGCTCCAAGGAAATCTCTATATTTTAGAAAAGATGTTTTCTTCATTAAGTTTCTTTAAAGGGAAACTTCTTGTCCATTCCTTACAGCAAGTGTTAGTGTATGTCGTATTTTGGCTATTTTTAATCATTTCAAACGTTTGGTTTGTCATTGGACTAATCGGGATATTCCAGATTCAATATAGTATTCCGTTACTATTTATGTGGTATGTTGCATATATTACATATGTTTCGCAATTATTTAGTGCCCAGAGCGTCGAACGAACCTTTACACCGACGAATATTTTTATTAGCGTCATCATGTACTTTACGTACGCACAGCTCTTCACGTATTTATTTATTCGCAGTCTAATCTTATACTTACGTGCAAAGAGCAAGAAACAAGTCATCGGCTGGGATAAAACCGTTCGATTCAAAAAAGATAAATAATAAAAATAAGCACAGAGCGCCGTATGCTCTGTGCTTATTTATTGCCGTATAAATTATATATCAGACAATACCCCTTAGCTGAAAGTAATTTCACGTCCATCCCCCAACGAACGATCGACCTTCATTTATATACGAAAAAGTGATTGCTATTTTTGTAGAACCAATTGCTTCTCTTGCTGTTCTTTGCGCGTTTCAGTCTTAGGTTCCGTGCTTTCTTGGACACTACGATGTGCCACACGTTTCAAACAAATATGCTTCCACTTTCTTTCGTAACGTTTCATTATTCTAGATGTCCCCCTTGAATGCGCTTTAAAACTATTTGAAATCGCTTACAGGAAATAATATAGCACATATACATAAAAGTGACAACACATTTCCGACATATTTTTGACAAAAATATGAATAGAATTCATAAAATATCGAATGTTGTCGAAAGTTATCATTTTTTCTTCGTATAAAAGGCATACTACTTATATAGTACAGTATTTTATTTCCCTGATTTGTATTTAAAATCTCTTCTATATAAAATGAAACTTTAATCAGTGGGGCTTTATTCATCCCCCACTTAACTTCTTTGCTTTTGCTGAATTTTGAGGTGGGTGTCTTACTGCCACAAATAGAGGGATAAAAAAGGGCTGATATGAAATCAGCCCTTTTCCTTCTATTATTTATGTTGCTTCATACGTCCTTCTTTTTGCAATTCTTTAAATAATGCTGCCATCATAAAGAAAATAACAAAGACGAATGGGAATGCCGCAATAATAGCTGCCGTTTGCAATGCTTCTAATCCACCAACATATAATAAGGTAGAAGCTATCGCGGCTAGAACGATACCCCAAACCATTTTAATGCGGTTCGGTGGATTTAAACTACCATGCGTCGTTAACATTCCTAAAACAAACGTCGCAGAATCTGCTGATGTAATAAAGAATGTTGCAATAAGTAGAATACCTAAAACTGATAAAGCTGATCCAAAGCTACCCATCTGATCGAACATAGCGAATAATCCTACTTCTGTTCCCATCTCTTTCACTTTGTCGAAGATATGCGCATCACCAAACAGCTCCATATGAATACCAGTCCCGCCGAAAACAGAGAACCAAAGTGCACCAATTACGGTCGGAACAAGTAACACACCAATAACAAACTCACGAATCGTACGCCCTCGTGACACACGAGCAATAAATGTACCTACGAATGGTGACCATGCAATCCACCATGCCCAATAGAAAATTGTCCAAGACTGGATCCATTGATTTCCGCCTTCATCCAATGGACTTAAACGGAAACTCATGCCTGGCAATTCCTGAATGTAAGAACCAATCGTTGAAGTGAAGTAATTCATAATAAAGTTTGTTGGACCTGCAAATAATACAATTATCATAAGTGCAAATGCCAAAATAATGTTCGTATTACTTAAATATTTAATTCCTTTATCAAGACCGGTTTGCGCAGATAACATGAAAAGAACTGTTACGATTGCGATAATAACTAACTGTGTCGTTAATGAATTAGGGATAGATGTTAAATAGCTAACACCACCTGCAATTTGTTTTGCCCCTAGACCTAATGATGTCGCAACACCAAACACAGTCGCGAACACAGCTAACACATCAAATGAATGAGCAATACGCCCATGTTCCCCGCCCTTAAATAACGGACCTACTGTCGCACTAATTGTACTTGCTTTTCCTTTTCTAAAAGTGAAGTACGCAATACATAACGCTACAAACGCATATAGTCCCCAAGGATGTAATCCCCAATGGAAAAATGAAAAACGCAGTGCAAGACGCGCACTTTCCTCAGTTGCACCATCTCCAAACGGAGGTGCGTATAAATGGTTTAATGGTTCCGCAACACCCCAGAAAACTAAACCGATACCCATACCAGCACTAAATAACATAGCAAACCATGTCATATAACTATAATCAGGTTCGTCATCATCTTTACCTAAACGAATAGAACCGTATTTCGAGACAATTAAAAAGATGGACACACCTAAAACGATAGAAACAGAAATAATATAAAACCATCCAAACTTACTAACTAGTGCAGTTTGAATTGCAGTTGTTACATTTCCTAGGCTACCTTGTCCAATAATAGATTCGGGAATAATCCCCCAAATTGTAAATGCAATACATAATGTTAATGAAACGATGAATGTCTTTGTCAGTTTCCTCATCAAATCCCCCTTCGTAGGTTTCACTTTTGTAAATAACATAAATTCCGATATGTTAAATCGGATAGAAAACTATAATTTTTGCGGTGATTTTCTTTCAAATCTCTTACTTTCACCTTCACCAATTAGAATTCTTATAGACAGCCTTACCTTCCGTATAACCTTTTCACTCTGCAAGAGCTACAAGGTAGAAATACTGCTGCCAAATTGTGCGAGAAAAATGCGGATGGGAATGTATTTTCCCAAAAAAGGATGTGTTACATATGTAAAAAAGGGCAAATTCCTTCCTTGCAACCTTTTCTTCTTGTAACAATTATGCGGTTTTTTTACTAGTATATAGCACATGTTTATAGCTTCACAAACGAAATGTTTATGTTTATATAACTATATTACCCATAAAACGGTAAAATACTCAAGGAATGTAACTGTATAGTAAACGTTTTGTAATACTGTCGTAACATTTTTATTTACGACGAAAAAAATATGTTGTATTAAATATTTTGAATATAACTAGAAACCTACTAATCATATAGAATGAAAAACGCTTTCCTATATTTTTTGTTATATTACAGGATGTTAACGACTGATTACGAATGGTTTGTAATTGTGTGTTTTCCCCAAATCCGAAAAAATCTGTTGCTATAATGAGGACACGAAAACAAACGCAATGGAGGCTATCATGAAAAAATTAATTGGTATAGCAACAGCAGCAGTTTTTGGTCTTGGGATTTTCACATCATCTGCCAATGCAGAAACTGTTGTAACAACAGACGTACTAAACGTACGCGAAAACCCTACTACTGAATCAAAAGTTGTCGGTAAATTACTAAACGGTAATAAAATAGATGTTCTAAATACAGAGAACGGATGGTCAAAAATCACTTTAGATGGTAAAGACGCATTCGTAAGTGCAGAGTTCACAAAAAGCATCTACTACGTAACAGCTAACGTATTAAACGTACGTGCTGAAGCGAACACAAACTCAGAAATTCTTGGAACGTTGAAGAAGGACGATATGATTGAAACAACGAACCAAGTACAAAATGAGTGGTTACAATTTGAATATAACGGGAAAACAGCTTATGTTCATGTTCCTTTCTTAACAGGTACAGCACCTGTTATTGAGAAACAAGAAACACCAGCTCCTGCTAAAGCTGCAGCACCAGCTAAAGCTCAAGCTCAAGCACCTGTAGCACAAGCAAAACCAGCTGCTAAGCCTGCTGTGAAAGCTGCTGAAACTAGCGAACCTTCTGGTGGTCGTGAGTTAACAGTTGTAGCTACAGCATATACAGCTCACCCGAGCGAAAACGGTGGCACATATGGCGGCCGTGTATTAACTGCAATGGGTCATGATTTAACTGCGAATCCAAACATGAAAATGATCGCTGTTGACCCGAAAGTAATCCCATTAGGATCTAAAGTATGGGTTGAAGGTTATGGAGAAGCTATCGCTGGAGATACTGGCGGTGCAATTAAAGGTAACCGTATCGACATTCTACTTGGATCAGATAGCGCTGCCCAAAAATGGGGACGCAAAACTGTTAAAGTGAAAATTTTAAAATAACCAATGACTGCTAAATTACAGCCGGTTCTCTTTGTTGAGAGCTGGCTTTTATTTATTTATAATAGCTATGAGGAGGCTATTATCATGAATGTACAAGCAAAAGTAGACTGGGTTGGTACACCAAAACCTTATATATATAAAGACGAAGTAACATATGATGCTACTTCCATTGATTTTTCACTCGCCGGCGATGACAATCGCTATAAATTAATTGTGCTCGGCCATGAAGGAAATATACATTACAAAATTGTACAATACGGGATAAAACCAGGCTCACAAAAGCCATTTCCTATCGATATTCCATTCGAACAAGCAATGCTACCGCTAGTCGAACAAATAGTAAATAATCCGTATGTACAAGCGACATTAAAGCAGACACGCTTCTGACCGCAAAAAGACTATCTCAATTACAAGAGATAGTCTTTCTTACGTTAACGAGTCGGACCAGATACTTCCCCTGGTTTCAACGTATTATTTGTACCAAGAGAATGATACAGCATCTTCCCATTCACAGTTACGATATGATAATCTAAATTTCATTTTTTCTGTTTTGAGCATTTTTTGTTTATAATGGTAAAGGAAAGAAATATGTGTACGGAGGAATATTATGCTGCAACACTCAATTACGAAAGATGAAATTATGATGATTGCGAATGAGTTCGTTCAAGGACTAGATCCACAGCAAACAGCTGATCAGGAACATGTCGCTACAGCTCGGCACCTATATCGTAGTGGTGTTGTCTACAACGTTGACTTTGATGGTTATACGCTATCAGGAACTGTAGACGCTGAAGGCAGCGTATATAGCGTCCATATCCCGATTCGTAACGTCGCTGAAAGCTATTGCGATTGCTTCGCACCAACGCAATGTGAGCATATGCTCGCTGTGTTACTATCTGCAGCGTCTAGTTTCGGGCAAGTAGGAGATGTATTAACTTTATTTAAAAATAATACGAAACCTTCTCTTCCTCCTATTCGAACTGCAAGACAAGTATTGCAATCATCAGCTTTTGAAGAAACAGATTATAAAAGTTGGCAATCATATTTTGACAACGAATATGAATCATTTAAAAAAGAACAAGCTCGGCTTACTTATAAACAAATGTATTTTCTTATGAGTATTTTTACAGACTTCTATACGAAACTCGAGCGGAAAGCTCCGCGTATCATTGCAATACATGAATTGTTCAGACTACACGCGGCACTTTATTGCTTTCAAAAATTATTAGAAGAAATTCAGGCATTCGAAGTAAATAAAACGTATTCTTATCACCAACCTGTTAACGTCGTTCGCCTATTTGTAGATAAAGTGGAATCCATCGTTCGGGACTTACAATCAGAAGCGATTCCTTCAGAGTCTGAAATCATTTTGCAAGAAACAGCTCGTCTCGTTCATGAAGTATTCTTCTCTACCGACTCTTATACGCAAGAGCGATTTTTCATTTATCGTCACATATGGAGTGAACTGTTAAACAATAAAGATCAACTGCAAGAAGAAGAAAAACGAATTGACACGAAAATAAATCCACTTTCTAAAGCATTAGCATCTTCTCATCTATTCTTTTTAAATGACGAAGACCTACTAGCAATGGACTTACTAAAAAAACAGCCTGCTTCTGTTGTAAGTCTTTATTTCTATTGGTTAGAAGAGCTATTAAGCGCCATGCAGTGGGATCGCGGAAAAAACTGGCTTTCGTTTACGTATAAACAAGTAAAGAAAACCATACATGAGCACGAGGATACAATCTTCATAAAAGATATCGTTCGGTTATTTGTAATCATGTACGAAACATATGCAACGCATACAAATGAACAAGCTGGATTCGAAATGATTTTACAAGAACTATTACCGTATAGTTTCACAAACTACGAACAATACGTACTCGCGAAGAAGCAGTATCGTACATGGTCCGAACTTCATCTCTTATATGGATTTGAAGCAATTGAACTATTGAAAGAGCCATTGAAAGATATTGAAAAAGAAGCGCCAGAAGCGGCACTTCCTCTTTATCATCTTGCTGCTGTAGAGGCCATTGAAGAACGAAACCGTAAATCATATAGACGTGCAGTTCGCTACTTAAAGAAATTACGTACATTATATAAACGTTTAAAACGCACCGATGAATGGGATGCTTTCATTATTCATATCGCCAATCTACATTCACGCCTTCGTGCACTACAAGAGGAATTACGGAAAGGAAAATTAATCGATGATCAATCAAACTGAAGTAACAATTAGGCTCCAGCATGTTAGTCAAGGTTGGTTCCTTTGGGGCGAAGATGACAGCGGTACTCCATTATCCGTAACTAGTTGGAAACGAAATGCATTTACATGGCACGCCACTTCCTTCTATGGCACGTTTCTAAAAGAAGCAACCTTTGAAGGGAAACAAGGTGTTATGCTAACAAACGCACAAGCATTTGAATACATCGCAAACAAACCGATGAACTCCTTTGCACATATTCAAATGAACGATCCTATTACAGCACTTACGAAAGATGCAAATGAATTATGGGATGCCTTCGTAAGCGGTAGCTTCGTACCCGATATGGAACGTTGGCCCAAACAACCATCTTGGAAAGTTCAAAATACACCAATCGAAGATGACACATTAGCAACGCTTTTCTCAACCTCGGTAAATGAAAGTATATTGCAAGATAACCGATCAAATGACGGATGGGAAGATGCAAAGAGACTATACGAACATTACGACTTTACGAAAAGACAGCTGGAAACAGCGCTACATGAAGAAGATTGGCTTCGAAAAATCGGTTATATTGAAGATGACCTTCCCTTTACAATTGGACTAAGACTGCAAGAACCACAAGAGGAATTTGAAATGTGGAAGCTTGAAACGATTGTGGCACCAAAGCGCGGGGCACATCGCATATATGTATATGAAAACATCGATTCCTTACCGAAAAGATGGCACGATTACGAAGAGCGTATTACGGAAACGCAAGAAGGCTTTAGTAAGCTCGTACCGTGGCTAAAAGAAGGGGATACGTTCAGAAAAGAACTGTTTGAAACGGAAGCTTGGAATTTCTTAACAGAAGCAAGTGACGAGTTACTTGCAGCTGGTATTACAATTTTATTACCATCATGGTGGCAAAATTTAAAAGCAGCAAAACCGAAGCTGCGTGTACAGCTGAAGCAAAGCACAGCACAAACACAATCTTTCTTCGGCATGAATACGCTCGTTAACTTTGATTGGCGCATTTCAACGAACGGAATTGATTTATCGGAAAGCGAATTTTTCGAACTCATTGAACAAAACAAACGATTATTCAATATAAATGGTCAATGGATGCGACTGGATCCAGCCTTTATTGAAGAAGTAAGAAAACTAATGAACCGTGCCGATAAATACGGACTAGAAATGAAAGATGTCCTCCAGCAACATTTATCAAACACTGCTGAAACAGAAATTGTGGAAGAAGATAGTCCGTTTACTGATATTGAAATCGAACTAGACGGATATTATGAAGAGCTATTCCAAAAGCTACTCCATATTGGAGATATTCCAAAAGTAGATGTCCCTACTTCACTAAACGCAACACTTCGTCCGTATCAGCAACACGGCATTGAATGGTTATTATATTTACGACAACTTGGATTTGGGGCATTATTAGCGGACGATATGGGACTTGGGAAAAGTATTCAAACGATCTCTTACTTACTATATGTAAAAGAAAACAAGCTCAAAACAGGTCCTGCATTAATCGTGGCGCCGACATCCGTTCTTGGAAATTGGCAAAAAGAATTTGAGCGTTTCGCACCAAATTTACGCGTTCAATTACATTATGGAAGTAACCGCGATAAGGGAGATTCATTTAAAGATTTTCTTCAATCAGCAGATGTTGTATTAACGTCTTATGCGTTAGCTCAACTTGACGAGGAAGAACTTACTTCGTTATGCTGGGACGCTGTTATTTTGGATGAAGCACAAAATATTAAGAACCCACATACGAAACAGTCGAAAGCAGTACGCAACTTGCAGGCAAATCATAAAATTGCTTTAACTGGTACACCGATGGAAAACCGACTTGCCGAGCTTTGGTCCATTTTCGACTTTATTAATCATGGATATCTTGGCAGTTTAGGACAATTCCAGCGCCGCTTCGTCACACCGATTGAAAAAGACCGTGATGAAAGAAAAATCCAACAAGTCCAACGCTTTATCTCACCATTTTTACTGCGTCGAACGAAGAAAGATCAAACAGTCGCATTAAACTTACCAGATAAACAGGAACAGAAAGCTTACTGCCCACTAACTGGTGAACAGGCTTCCTTATACGAGCAACTTGTTCAAGATACATTACAAAATGTTGAAGGGCTAAGCGGGATTGAACGTCGCGGGTTCATATTACTAATGTTGAATAAACTAAAACAAATTTGCAATCACCCTGCTCTTTATTTAAAAGAAACAGAACCGAAAGATATCGTTGAACGTTCTATGAAAACAAAAACGGTAATGGAACTAATCGAAAATATTAAAGATCAGAATGAGAGCTGTTTAATCTTTACCCAATACATCAGCATGGGAAACATGCTAAAGAGCATATTAGAGGAAACATTTGGTCAGCGCGTCCTCTTCTTAAACGGCAGTGTGCCGAAGAAAGAGCGTGATAAGATGATCGAACAGTTCCAAAACGGAACGTATGACATTTTCATCTTATCCTTAAAAGCTGGCGGAACAGGCTTAAACTTAACTGCCGCTAATCATGTCATTCACTACGATCGTTGGTGGAATCCAGCTGTAGAAAATCAAGCAACGGACCGTGCATATCGTATTGGTCAAAAACGATTCGTTCATGTTCACAAACTTATTACAACAGGAACATTAGAAGAGAAAATTGATGAAATGTTAGAACGAAAACAATCTCTAAACAATGCGGTCATTACAAGTGATAGTTGGATGACTGAACTATCAACAGACGAATTAAAAGAATTACTTGGTGTATAAACAAAAGGAGCAAATCTCGAAATGAGATTAGCTCCTTTTTCTATTCCAAAACCAATTACTTATTATAATTCCTGTCAATCCGCCGCACGTATCAAGTAATGTATCTTGCCACATCGGTGTACGGTCTCCCGTAAACCATTGATGGATTTCATCCAATGTTGCATACCCTGCAACGAAAAGAAGGGCATATATAAAGCATCTTTTTCTCGAACAACCCGATCGATGAAAAGCATAATACGTCAAAGAACCGAGCATGAAGAACACCATAAAATGAGCACCTTTACGAAGGAAAAATTCAACAAATCCGCCCACACCTTTATTTGCAATACTAACAGGTGTACCTCCACCATAATCGATAGATACCCATGAAAAATGCTCTTTCACAAACTCAACATTTACATATTGTTCAATATCCGAGCGCATATCCTGTTTTTTATATGGTTGTGCTGAGGAATAGAAGATAAGCCCCATCCATAGTAATACAGGAATCCAAAATAACCATTTACGATTCATTCTTCCGAAACCCCTCTCTTAGTCTTTTAAGAGTACCAAAAAAAAGAAAAAATTTCACGCCAAAACATGACATTTGCCCCCTATTTATAAAGTGAAAGGGGGTGATAAACATGGCAGTTGAAACAATCGTAATGGATTTAACTCTACGTCTTGTATTAAACAATGGATTAGATAAGAATGGAAAAACAACTTTGAAGAACAAACAATTTAAACGCGTTAAAACAAATGCAAACTTAGAGCAAGTACACAACGTAGCCCGTGCCCTTGCTTCCTTACAAGAATCATCACTTCACGCTGTACAACTTGTAAGTACTTCAGATCTTGCTAACGTATAAATAATAAGGAGGGAATAAAGCATGCAAGTACTCGAATTGATTTTCACGAAAGAAGATGGAAAAACAGTTGTTTTTTCTATCGATAAGCCCATCACACCCGTCGATGCACAAGTCGTAAATCAAGTAATGGATACCATTCTTGCGTCATCTATATTTTCATCAATTGATGAAAATACCCGAAAAAAAGGAGCCCGTCTCGTAGAAAAAAATATATCCGAAGTTCCAATTACTCTATAAAGTAAAACTTTAATCAGTGGGGATTTTGTTCATCCCTACTGATTATTAACCTTCACCAATCGGGCATTTACAGGCAGTAAGGCTCCCAACTAACTTCTTCTCTCCAGCCGAATTTTGAGATAGGAGTCTGACTGCCCACAAACAGCGGAATAAACGAAAAAGACGAATCTGCATTATTTTGCAGATTCGTCTTTTTTCTTCGGCATTTCAATCGGAATAAAAATCTTTGAAAAACCGATGCATACATATTTATAATTTTCTCCACCTAAATCGAAATCAGTCGTATATGTTGAGAAGAAAATATAATCATTTCGCTTTGTATAATGGTCGATTAATAATCCAACTTGTGGCTCAACATACTTTTTCGCCAACTTCTTACCTGCCGATGCTAAATCGCCAAGAAGACCCTCTTCATTTTCTTTTTGAACCTCATCTAGCTTCTTACTTACATCATTACGTTTCATAAACTGCTTCGCTGCCCAATCCGTATATTCTCCTTTACTCGGATTACTATTCGCTAAATAAACTAGGAGAACAACAGCTAGAACTATAATAATATACTTTTTCTTCATGCTATATCACCGCCTATTCTTTTCTATTTTCATATATATGTACAAGCGATGCAAATTAGAAAGACTATCATCTGTTGATTGTAAACGAATAACTAAAATTTACAATATAAAACAGAATATTAATAGTGACTTTACAAAATTTATATATAATTATATTCAGAATAAATATTACAAGGGAGGCATTATACTAATGAACAATGAAAATGATATTTTTATTTCTAGTTCTACAATGATGTTAGAGCCATGTAAGCACCCCTCTTACCGTACAAAAATTATCGACAGTAGCGGGAAGCACTTTTACTCCCGCCAAACCGCTCTCCAGCTCATACAGAAATCTTGTCTAACAGATGTTTATTCTACTTATCAGGGCAGACGTAATGCAGTCCAAGCAAACTTTAAATTCAAACAAAACGTTCCGATTCCAATTAATCATAAGGAATATATTTGCGCTTTTCCAACAGAATCTCCTGCTTCTCCAAACTGTATTTGGTTGTTCTACAAGCATATCCATACAATAGAGTTTTTCAAAAAAACTAAAAAAGCTAAAATTTTTTTCTCAAACGGATTTACCGTAACGATACAAATTAGTTCCCATAAGTTAAGTCAGCAATTATGGAAAGCTGGATATGTTTTATCCCAAATGAACATGCAAGATTCACTACACTCATAAAACCTCATGCCACATTTACTATCTTAAAACAAATAGAATGGAAGGTGATCTTTCTCTTATCTTCCATTCTATTTATTCTCTTTATCCCTTTACACTATCTCGCATTTTCTCAAGTGCCTGCCGGTATATCCACCTCACTTGATAATATGTCATTCCCATTTCACAGGCTATCTCACCCATCTTTTTCCCTACAAAAAATCGTTCCGAAATAATGTGTCTCTCCCTCTTATTTAACACACTCATAAAATCCTGTGCTCTCATTCCCGTTTCTTCAGACTCAAATTGTTCATCGTACTCTCCGACGCACACATACCTCTCCTGCATTACACATTCTTTCTTTAGTCTTTCCAATATATAACCACGTACCGTTATCACCGCATAAGCAGGAAAACTTCCTTTCCCCTCCTCATATCTTTCATACGCATACCAAAGACCAATTAAACCACATTGATAATACTCTTCATGATCTTGATAAATACTTAACTTTTTTATTTGATTTACAATCATTCCCTCATACAAAACAACCGTCTCTGTAAAAGTCGCTGGCTTCACATAGTACCTATTTCTAAAAGGTATACCTCTTTGTTATTCCGCGGTACCTTTACAATATAAAAATAAAGAAGAGACTTCACTTTGAGTAATTTCAAATACTACCGAAGGAATTTGAAATTACACTAGGCAGTATTTGAAATTTTGTTGGTGGTATTTGAGGTAAGGGTAAAAATAAAAAAGGTGACTCTAAAGAGCCACCTTTTTTATTTTATTATTATTGGAACATGCCTTTTACTGCGCCAAATCCAATAGTTAAGATAAAGAAGACAACCATAAGAATTGTTGCTTTCTTTTTACTTAAACCAGCCGTAATTTGAAGACCTAACCATGTAATAACAAATCCCCAAATTGTGAACACTTCAATGTTATTTGCAATACCTTTTGCAACACCACCACTTGAAGCGAAAATCGGTCCTAAGCCAGTATACATTTCTTGTCCTGATCCGCCTAAAACAAGTGCTAAAACTGTATTAATTAATAAACCAAGTAATGAAATAATGCTTGAATACACACTAATTGTTAATAATTTCTTATAAGAAGTATCATTGCTCATTAACATCATTAATACTTTATACACTGCTGCGCTAATAAAGAAACCTATCGCCATACCAATAGCACCGAATACTGCACCCGTACCAAACGACATTACAGGCGTAACAGTAATACCTAAATCCTTATTAACCTTAATCGCTTCCGGAGTTAAAGAGTAAACATAAGAAGCAAGTCCTCCTACGATCCCCGCTAATAAAACCAGTAACCAAAAAGCACCCCAAACCGCATTACTAGTCTTCATTCTCTCAAACTGCACACCAGGAGAAGTAATCATTCCAAATAATGATGGCTTCTCTCCGCCAACCTTTTGCGTATTCAAATTCGCTTCCATTATAACGCCTCCTTCTATTTATATAACCCGTTCTAACGGGCGGTTCACTTCCTCATTGTAAGAGGCTACGAACCGCCCACTAGAACGGTAATGTGTAGTTCTACTACACTATTAATTACTCATAACGTAATGCTTCAATTGGATCTAATTTCGCAGCTTTGTTTGCTGGAATTAATCCAAAAACAATACCAAGTGTCATAGAGAATAGCACTCCTCCAACGACAACTTCCCATGAAACGAGCGGTGGCCACTTCGCAAATGTGGAAACGATATATGCCCCGCCATATCCAAGACCAATTCCGATTAAACCACCTAGAAGCGTTAACATAACTGCTTCAATTAAAAACTGTAATAAAATTTTACTACGTGTCGCTCCAAGTGCTTTACGTACTCCAATTTCGCGCGTACGTTCTGTTACAGATACGAGCATAATGTTCATAACACCAATACCACCAACGACTAGTGAAATACCAGCGATACCGCCGATGATCATCGTCATAATGCCGGTCATCTTTGAAATACCTTCTTGAAGTTCTTTTAAATTCATAACTTCGTATTTACCAGTTGCATCACTCGGTTTACGACTGTTTAAGACATCTGCAGCTTTTTTACCTGCTTTTTCTAAGTTATCTACATTTTTTGCTTGAACAGAAATATTTTGAATTTCATCTTTTCCATACAGTGTCGGCCATAATGAAATTGGAATTAATGCTTCTGATGGTCCCATTCCCATAAACTCGTTATCTGATTTGTAGACACCGATAATTTGCATCGGTTGACCCTTCATTTCAATAATTTTACCGACTGGATTGGCATCCTTAAATACCTTTTCCTCCATTTGTTTACTAATCATGACAACGTTATTACCTTGATCCACATCTGATTCTTGTAAAGAACGTCCCTTTAACAACTTTACTTTATTTACTGAAAAATACTCACTGTCTAATCCAGTAATACTCACCATCTCTACTTTATCTTCAATATCAAGTGGTTCCATACTTGAATTTGTTGTTACAACATGTGAGATTTCTGGGATTTTTTTAATTTCAAAAATATCTTCTTCAGTTATTTTCGGTGCTTCTACCATCCCCATACCAAAAGGATCATTCATATCAGCACTATAATGAATCGGAACCGTTTGATTACCTGATCCAACAAATTGAGATTTCAATGCAGCTTCCCCACCTTGCCCAATCGCAACGACGGTAATAATAGAGCCTACACCGATAATAATCCCAAGCATCGTCAAAGCCGAGCGTAGTTTATGAGCTAAAATAGACGATAAGGCAATTTTCATACTATCTAGTAAACTCATACTGCACACCTTCTATCTTCTGTAACTTTCCCGTCTCGCAGTACAATGCGGCGAGACGAATAAGCCGCTACTTCCTCTTCATGCGTAACCATAACAATTGTCGTACCTTCTGCATTAAGCTTCGTAAAAATATCCATAACTTGCTCACCAGACTTCGTATCTAGCGCACCAGTCGGCTCATCGGCCATAATGAACGTTGGGTTATTCGCAATTGCCCTTGCAATCGCTACACGTTGCTTCTGTCCACCTGATAATTCATTCGGTAAATGATGTACGCGGTCCGCTAATCCCACTTTACCTAACGCCTCTAAGGCACGCTTACGACGTTCTGCTTTCTTCACGCCACCGTATACGAGCGGAAGTTCAACATTTTCCACCGCAGAGAGACGCGGCAGTAAATTAAAATGCTGGAATACAAAGCCGATATATTCATTACGAATTAAAGCGAGCTTTGACTCGTCTGCTGTTAAGATATTCACATCATTCAGCATATATTCGCCTTCTGTTGGACGATCTAAACAACCAATAATGTTCATAAGCGTTGACTTACCAGAACCAGAAGGCCCCATAATCGAAACAAACTCACCACTCTGAATCGTTAAACTAATACCATGCAAAATCGGTACCGCAAGCTTCCCTTGATAATACGTCTTAGCAATATTATTTAGCGTAATCATTTCTCTTTCACTTCCATTCCGTCATACACGTTGTCGGAAGGATTTTTAACCACCTTTTGCCCCACTGTTACGCCTTCAGTAATCTCTGTCCAATCTCCATCAGTAGCACCTTTTTTCACATTTTGTTTACGAAGCTTTCCTTTTTCTTCGATATAAACAAATGCATCATCGTCTTTTTCTACAATGCTCTTACTTGGAACAGCAATCATCGTCTTATTCTCTAAGTTTACTTGTAATGAAACATGGTAACCTGGAGATAAACCGTCTTGGCTATCAAGACTTGCTTTATATGTATATTGGGACATATTTTGAGTTGCTTCACCTACACCACCAGCTTGACCCATCTCTGCACTCGTTGGGAATTCACTTACCTCTGTAATCTTACCTGTCCACTTCTTCTTATTATTTGCTTTCGCAGTTACAGTGAATGTTTGATCCTTTTGGATTTGTGACTTCTGAAGCTCTGTTAAAGTCCCTTGAACTTGGAACGGGTCTTTAGAAGCAACTTGTAAAAATGCCTTCCCTTGTCCACCTAACGCTTGAGATGAACTTTGCGCCGCATCTTTATCTAACTTTTGAACAACACCAGCAAAATTACTATAAATCGTAAGCTCTTTCTGCTTTTTATTTAACTCTTCTTTCTGTAACTTCCCTTTCTCTTTCTCAAGGTCAGTTGTCTTTTGCGCTATCTCTAACTCACTTACTTGCTCTTCCATCGGATCTGTTACTTCTTTCCCAGCTCCGCTATCTTTCACCTTCTTAATTTCTTTCTTGAGCGAATCAATCTTCTTTTTCCCTTGATCATAACGCATATCTGCCATCTTCTGATCAAGCTCAGCTTGCTTCATTTGAAGATTAATCTCTTCATTATCATAAGAGAATAACTTCGTGCCTTTCTCTACCTCTTGTCCCTCTTTTACCTCAATATCTTTCACTTTTCCTTTGGCCGGATCCGCATAGAAACTTTCAATATTCCCAGGCTTCACCTGACCAGAAACTAACTTCGTATTATTCAGCTTACGCTCTGTCACTTTCTCAAAACTTACAGCATCAGCCGTTGTTGATGCGCCCTTCTTCTTACCTTGCATAATAAAAATATTAACTGCTGCTACAATAACAATTAGTGCAATAACTCCGATAATAATCCATTTTTTTTTCTTATTTGGAGTACGAACCGTATTTGGTAACATATTCTCTCTCCCTTTATAAATTAATAGTTTAATAAACACCACAATTGTATAAAACTTTCTGAAAAATAGTCATATATTATTACAATCATTTTACAAAGTTTTACACATTCATTTATATTGTAACAAAAATTCCAATGATTAGAAATATGACATCGTATCTTTTAAGATAGTTTTAAGGAAATATTATATTATATAGAAAAAGCTATCCAATATAAAAATTGGATAGCTTTTCAAACAAAATATTACGCTGCTTTAGGATCTTTTCTCTCATGTCCACGTTGAACGATGAACAAGAAGACTGTTGATAAAATCGCACCTGTTAATAGTAAGATAAAGCAACCATCCCAGCCAGAACGATCAACAATAACACCAATTGCTGCGTTTGCTACAAGACTTCCACCCACATAACCGAACAGACCACACATACCAACTGTCGTACCTACCGCAAATTTCGGTACTAATTCCATTGCACTTAAACCGATTAAGAACTGTGGTACGTAAATTAAACATCCGATAATAGAAACTGCAATACTTACAACAAGTACGCTAGTTGCTTGCCAATATACAAACGTACCAATAACAACTCCAACCATACTAATAATACACAATGGCATACGTTTCCCTTTAAATAATTTATCACTTAAAAGACCAA
>Ga0209025_1000872_pt1 | contig 47387 bp, 54 predicted proteins | sample AraplaMF_Col_mLB_FD_184256 | JGI IMG/M metagenome (GOLD analysis project Ga0209025, IMG submission 184256) | Arabidopsis root microbial communities from the University of North Carolina, USA - plate scrape MF_Col_mLB (SPAdes) (version 2) | ecosystem: Host-associated > Plants > Roots > Endosphere... | reverse complement strand
GGGAAATAGGGATATTTCTAACTATAGAAATAGGGATATTTCTATATCTCTAAAGAAATTATAACAATGATGTACGGTATATGCAATAGAATCATAGAGTTAGTAATTAATAAGAAAAACGTTGGTATCAAAAGATTCTTTTGATGTATGAAGTAGAGATAGTTAAGAAATAAATATGTAATTTCGTAGAGAAGTTAGTGGACGAAAAAATAATGAAAATAGGGAAATATAGATATAGGGAAAAGGGGAAATATCCCTATATCTATAAATAGAAATAGGGATATAGGGAAATAGGGATATTTTGAAAAAAGTTCGTAATACAGAAGTTTACAAAGGGTAAAGCTTGTTGTAACGTAGTACACAACAAGCATCATTTTACAAAACAAAACATAATTTGATATTTTACATAAATGAAGATCAAACGAGCAAAATTAAAAACAATTGAATATGAACATAAAACAAAAAGCCACTCCCATATGCTAACGGCTACCAACCTTTAGCGGGAATGACTAGCTCTAGCAAGTGTACCACCACTTGACTAGAAATTAACTGTATTAACTTGCAGTGTTAACGTTTAAGTAGTGTACCACCACTAACCTTAAACAACTATGCCTTTTCACGAGGCTTCTTTGATATACCCATTTTATCTATTATTTGACTAAAATTCAACTAGTAAGTGCTAGAATTGTATTTTTTGTAGTCAAAAGATCTATAACGGGCATCTCTAAACCTAGAAGTCTTGTGGATCTACAGGATATTCAGGAATTAGAGATGCCTTTTTGTTTTTTGTTCGCGTGGAATTGCCTGATACCACGTAAATAAAAACTGATAAGCCGTAATTCCGTGCTGCTATACATTTAGCGGGAACGTGTTATGGCGTGGCTAGCTGTTGGTCGTGCAGGGGGTACAGAGTATACGCCTACAAAAACAGCACCCCTCATTGGAATCCTGTTCTTCTGATGAGGGAGGGCGAGAACTTGCCCAGGGACAAATCCCTAAAAGGTTCGGGTGGTTATCGTTAGCATTACGGTGCTAGGGAATACATTCAGTTTGTCGTGTAGGGACGATATTACAAGGACAAGCCATAGCAAAAGGATGTATGCGGTGAAAATCGCTGAGTGAGCAGGGTCTATACATACGGATACCTTATAAGTGACCGCATGGCGAAAACTAAGACGCTTATCCATCTATTTTGATTGATTACTTTTTTGTGACCTATCAAAGTAGGGGATAAATCTGCCTTCCAGCCGTTTTCCTTAAACGTTCCCACATGATAAAAAACCTCAAGACCTTTAGTCAAGTTTAATTGCGAAGAATAGATGAAAAACTTGAGATTATTTAGCTCTTGTGGGAATGACTTACTAAGATAGAGGAATAAATAAGGGATTTACTACTTACTTGGTTAGAGGATAAGGGAATGGATGGTTAGAATATGCTTTATTGCTGAATTTGGTTTTACACATTGGATATAGTACGTGAAATTATACAGTTTGTTTATATGGATATTGTTTTATTCTGGAATTGATTAGAATGATAAAATATAAGGGGAAGATTCTATGGTTAATAATCTTATAGAAAAGAATTGGATTGATGATTTTATTAAAACAGATGCATTTTCAGAGGCTTTAGGTATGGTATGGCGTAATGGTTATGAATCAGGAGGTTACTTTCAATTTACTCATAAGTCGCAAGTGATAGTAAAAAAGTTTGCTGATTTCTTTAGGAGAAAAATAAGATCAAGATATTGTGAAGATAAAGGATATGTGGAATGGTATATGTCTATGAATAGTGATCATCCATTTATCAGGAAAGTAAAAGAATTTGGTTGGACACCGATACGAGAAAAATCTAGGTTATTTCCTAAAGCTGAGTTTAATAAAGAAGTATTCTTTAAAAATTATATTTTATTGAGGCATGAACTTGGGACGATAAAAGTCAAACGTCCTGAAAATAAAATTTATGTTAGACCACGTTTTCGTATTCATGGATCCACAGATATCTTGGAGCATTTAAATAATTTTATGTTTGAAGAATTAGGCATTAAGAAGAAAAAGTTACAAACTGATGGGAAAATACCAAAAGCAAAAATCTTATATTTTCAATCATATAAAGATATAGAGAGTATTTTGAAATATATTGGTGCTTCAGAAACATTAGAAACGTTGTATTCATTCGATTTAGGATTTTATGATGCTGAAGAATTTAAGAAGATCGATCTATGTAAGTAGGTAGGTCTTTAGGAGATGTATTACTATATCATTATACAAAATGTAACATTTTATGACTATAAGAATAGTTTTTAATTTTTGATCTAATGTAAAATTAGTTGGAAGTTTATTTTATAACAAAATGTTAACTAAAAAAGAGTTAGAATTAATTATTTGAATAAATTAATATCATTGTCTTTATCGGTTACATTTTTTTAAATATCGCAGGATGTTCTAATGATATGGCTACACCAAAGGAAAATTCTACCCCCTCAACATCTAAGAAGGTTAAATGCATCAAAAAAAGCATGGTACAAAAAAACATATGTTATGTAATAGTTTAAAGAAACTTTAAATGGTTGATGATAAAGATTATAAGGGAACTATGATAATAGATCTATTTCTTCAAATAGTATTAGAGGTAATTAAGACAATTGTACGAGAAATTGTCGTTTTCGTAATAAAAAAGATAACCTCAGGTGCCTACCTCTGCCTTGAACCATTATGATTTTAAATAATAAATATATAGCAATTAATACGAACATCTGGCAGTATCTAACATGAATTTCTATTTTGTTTAATATTTTTCCAATGGAAAAAAGACAGAGCAGGGAGATTTTTATCCGGTACGTATTTGGGACAGAAATTGATGTCACTTAATGCTGAAAAAGAGTTCAATGAAAATGATATCGGACTAGATAAAACACCTCAGCAAAGAGTTGCGGAAGCAAGAGCTGCCTTAAAAGCACAAGGGCTTGATGATACATATGAAGCTGTAAGAATACCTACAGAAGAAAAGAAGCAGAAAAACAAAAGAATCCAAAGCAAGGCGTAGAACGTGCTGGAACAGTAACTTCATCTTGGAACATACTAGATGATTGGTTGCAAAAAGGTGACATTGTTATTACACCAGGAACATCAGCATCGCCTGCAATCTAAATGGGAGTTTATCCATAAGGGAAATCAGGAATACTCTAACTTTGTATATTAAAGGTATGAACAAGATAAGGGAGCTGCGCTTGGATTACGAGCTTATTTCTTTGGTAAGGGTGGAATGTGGTAAGGTTAAAATATAAAAATGTAGGACATTTTTTATTTAAAAAAAGACACCATAAGATGCCTTCCTCCCACCTGAACCACTTTAATTTTAATAAACTATAGGGACTTTTCCTGTGAGCTTTGTAAGTAGTTTTTAAGAAATTATGAGTGGTTATTTTCGTTTTCAAAATATTCTTTTTTAATTATTTGTAATTTGCTTTCGTTTTTTGTTAATTTAAATATAAATAATGCTGTTTTCATGTTATCAGCAACATTTTCGTCATTAGATTGTTTAAGCTTTAATAAGTTTGAACCTTTTCCATAGTATAGTTCACCTAATAAGTATAAAGTATTTAGATTAATAGCTAATTGGATGCCCTTATCAATGTATTTTATTGCCTCTTCGTATTGACATGTGTAACTTAAACATTTTGATAAATTATAAATGAGCTTTAATTTAATTTCTTTATCTCTAGGAAAATCTAACTTGTTAAAATTAGTTAAACATCTTCTTAATATATTAATACTTTTTTCATATTCTTTGTTTTCTGCATAAAATATAGCCATTGCCTGCATAATATCTATTTCTCTTTCTGATAAACAATCAGCATTGGTTACAGTTAGTTTTAATGCATAATTTAAAAGAGTTAAAGCAGTTTTGGTTGATCTATTTACCTCAAATATAGCAATTGCTTCATGCCATATTAGAAATTGTTTCTCTTCATTTGTTTGAAAGTTATTTAAGTTTTTCTCCTTTTTTACTATTTCATAAAGTTCTTTATATTGTTTTTGTTTTAAGCAATCTTGTATTACATTTTTTACATTTTCTACGTATTTTAATTTGTTATTTTGAGTTATTGCAAATATACTATTGGGATCAACACCAAGTCTTTCTGATAATTGATATAACAATACGCTAGATGGATAAATCACACCTTTTTCGATTTTACTAATTTGACTTTGTGAACATATTCCATGACATAATTCGGATTGTGATATATTTTTGTTAATTCTAAGTTCTTTAATGGTAATACCCAAATTATTAAATTCCATTTCCCCACCTACTATTTAGCACTTTATTAGTATGATATTCTCTAACCTTAATGTAATGTAAAGTTAATATAGTTGCAATTATTATTTGTTTTAAAGGCCCTACCATTTTCATAGGATGGTGAGGATTTTTAATGCATAAAAAAACACCCTAAGATGTCTCCTTTTACTTGTACACTTGGTGTTAAGAAGGTGTTTGTATTGCTTAAAAACCCCAAAAAATATAACAATCATCGAGTAAGCTTATTATAGCATCAATAAATAGGGTCTATATATGTAATATTTAGTATATATATATTTATTTATTTATATTTTATCTATATAGTTAAATTGTCTGTTATTTGTTTTAATTCGTTTACTTATTTTATTTTTGAGCGCTCCAGTAATGGAGTCTTTTTTTATGCAATAAAACATTTTTTTACGTTATTTAGTTGATCTATATTAATTTTACCTTCTTAAATGGATATCTATATTTTACCAAATAATTAGATGGATACCATCTTTTTCTAATAATCTAGTGAATTAATAATTTTAAAGTTATTTGTTAATTATTATATAATCATGCAACGAAGATTGAGAAATCAAGAATTATAAAAAATTCATAGTATCTTGGAGAAATGTATATTTATTATTTAAATATTAATATGTTATAATGAAAATCTCTAAAACTACCCAAAAAGGACTGCCAGTAATGGTAGTCTTTTTTATATTGGTGGGATTGTACTAGTATGATAGAATTAACTGTATATTGTGAGGGTGATTGGTTATCCCTTCTTTCCATTTGGAAGGAAAGGGGGTGATATACCTATGGAGTTTTTGTTTGAGCTTTTAAAAGAATTTGTGAAAGCCATTGTACGTGAAGTTTCTGCGTATGTTTTTAGGAAACAAATTTTAGAAAAAGATAACAAAAAACCCACTCCTCGTCGCCGTCGGAAGCAAAAGGGTGGGTTTCGTAAAAAATAAATGATATAACCACCACCCTGACGGTAGCAGTTACTAGAAGAGATGTTAGCGCATCTCTTCTTTTATTATATACACAAGGTATTACTATAATACTAATACAGTAATTATATCAAATGCATATAAAAAATCAATGAGCACGTAATAGATATAATGTACAAAAGATAAGACACCCAAAGGTGCCTTCCTCCAAATTGAATCACTTTAATTTTAATAATATGCATTGGACTCCCATCCAAATATTATTTTACCGCATGAAGTAATTTTGGTCATTGAGGAAAAATAAAAGCACTCTTTCGAGTGCTTTCAACTATTCTACTTTTAAATTAATTTCTTTACCTGTCATACCGCCACTAGCTTTTAAGAAAAGTCCTTCAGCATCTTTTGGTATATCAAATACAATTTTACCTGTTTGTGTTAGACCAGGATTCAATTGTTTTAAGAAGAAGTCAGTTTTCCCACCATTAGTTAAGTCAAAAGATGTTTGACCTTGTGTTGAATATGTGAATTCACGACCTTTGTTATCTACCAACTTAAAACTATTAGCATCAACAGTGATAGCATCTTTTTGGTTATTAGTAAGTGTAACTTCTAAAATTTTAAAGACACCTTGTGCTTGTTCTTTTGTATATTCATTACCCACAGAATCTACTGTTTCCATAGATCCTACAGTGATTTTTACATCAGAAGATACACCTTCTTTTGATACTGCTTTACTGTCTGTTGAAGTTTTTTCTGTTGAATCTCCACCACCAGCAACCATAGCAATTATTCCGATTACAAATAAAGCTATAATTCCTAGGCATCCAAACTTAAATATCTTTCCCACGTTTGTTCCTCCAATTATGTAAAATGTAAGATTGCCAAGTTAATAATAACAAATTATATATATGGATATTGTCATATTATGTCGAAAGGAAATAAAAAGATGGTTTAGAATTTTCAGTCCGTGATTGAGTCTTGTGACCTATTTTTATAAGTATCTAGGCTTTATCTCTTACTCATAAAAAAAGACACCAAAAGGTGCCTTTCTTCAACTTGAACCGCTCTAATTGTAATAATATGTATTGGAATCCCATCCAAATATTATTTTCCCACATTAATTAGTTTTATATATTGAGAAATATGACTTAGGTCTATAGTTTATCTAAAAGCATCCATTTGAACTGCTGCTTCATAAATAAGCCTAGTTTCTTTGGCTGTAATCCCAAACGTTTAGCGGTTTTAGCGGTTATTTCAGCAACCTGAGGATCATGTATTTCATGAATGTAGTTTTCATCGCTATTTGTAAGAATGTTGTACTGTTGTTTTATAAAGTCGAGTATAGCCTTATGGCGTATTCGATTACTTACATATTGCCCATCCTGTGAAGAAGGAAAGGAAGTAATTAAGAACGATTTTGAGGCTGCTATCAAATTTGCACCGTGTATTTGCGAAGCAGGGAATCGCAGCTCTGAAGAATTGGAGAGAAGATGTGATGGCGTTATGGCGGAGCTAAGAGAAATTCATCAATTACAATTGGAGGGGAAATGAAATCCCGATATTTGGAAGGGATTTAGAGGAGGAGAATTACACAATGGCGTTACAGCAGGGATGGTACATGAAGAAATTGCGTCGTAACTTATATATTGCTTTAGAAGAGTTGGACTTGGTGATTAATGAAAGTGAAGTGATTCAATTACGAAAAAATGTGGGGTTAGGATAAAGATATTCTTAAAATAGCAAAAGAGCTAGGAAGGCATCAATTAGAAATTGCCGCATTAATCATGGATCAGGCAGATAAGAACAAAATCAAATCTCGTCCAATGGGGTTAGGGGCATGAAGCAACTAACACTGGAGGCTGTAGTCGGAAGTTTTGATTATATCGAAACAAGTACCGTGGACAAATTCTTGAAGCGTAATAGCGTTATGACGTACTCAGTAGAGTTTTACGAAAAATACGGAAAGATAGAAATTATTACTACTTATATTTCGGCTAGAACCTTAGAAGGGATAATGAATTTGGATTAGGAGGCATAGCGTTATGACGCGTGATACAAATTTACGCGTGGTAATTGGAACTGTGGATAGTGGTTTTAGAGGAGTAGTTGGTGTGCTAAATAGTTTTGGAAGTAGGGGGATTAAATAAAAAAGGCTAGGATTTGCTCCTAGCAAAGAGTTATGTCGTACAGAAAGGTACAAACCTGATTGTTTGTGATTTGATTATATAACGCTTCTAGGGTGGAAGGATTGAATCATAGCAATCTTTACGTAACTTTTACATGTGATTAAAGTATTTGATTAAAACGAAATTTGAATTTTGTAGAACCGTAGAATGAGGAAATATGCCTAGAGTATTAGCGAAACCCAATCTTAATCAATTCTTCATTGTTTATTTCAATTACGAATCTATATTTTTTATCTAATAGCAAATAATAAAAACTGACCGCATCAACGTCAACTAGTGATTGGAATACTTTATCAAGATTTGTACTTACTACAGGGATTTCATAGTTATCCCATATTATAAAAATCTGTCCATCAAAATCTAGTTGGTGTGCTCTAATAAGGGAAATTAGTTGTTCTTTGTTCGAGTCTATTAATTGATTTTCTATCTGTTTCCAATCTATTCTTCCTGAGACAGTTATAGGAAAAAATTCATTAAAGTAGTAGCAATCTGCTGGCTTTTTTCCAAAGAGGAAATGAGAGTTTCGCTTCCTAGGGATTCAAGGCATTCATTAAACAAAGGGTTTGTATTACTTCTGTTTTTTGTTTTCAGTTCTCTTAACTTTTGTCGCATTTTCCATTGTCTTGACGATCTATCATCCATTTTTAACATTCCTTATACAATTATTTATGAATGAGTATAGCATATAAGGGAAGTTCTTATGAAAATGAATTTTTATAATATAAATTAAACAAAAGCGTTATTGTATAGCAATGTGAAAAGAGCACACAGCAAATGTGTATTCATAACAATCTAAATTATTTCAAGGACCATGATATATCATCAAGGGCTTTATAAATATAACTATACATACGGTAAAAGAGATATTTTGGATTGTATTTTTGGTTCCATTTCATAAAAATCACCCCTCATACAAATAGTTTAATTATATTATACAGTTGTTATTTCGAATGTTAAGAAAATTCGGTATTAATTAAGGTAAATTTAAACAAAGTAGTTATTAAAAAAAGACCTCTTACGGAAAGATAAGAGGTCATCAAAAAATGTTGTATTTGAAACACGTGATGTTTCACAAAGTCATTATAACATAAACATCTATATATTGTGTATATACAATATATATAAAAAATGGATGAAAATAATAAAGTTCATAAATTCCTTATTAAAAAAAGAAGCCCTAGGATTAGGGGGCTAGGGCTTTCTGTGTTGGTATATCTCACATGATATTATAAAAAGAAAAGAACGTATTGAAGATAACACATGAATGTTTCATAAATGTATCAAAAAAGTGAACAAAAACGATATTTTAATTGTTGCAGCCCCTTGGAGGGCGCTCCAAGGGGCTAAGATTCGAGAATTTTAAAACTCTTGTTTAATTATATGAGAACTCCCTAAGGAGTATATGTGGAATTTTAACACTTAAGTAACTATCTTTACAACTGTATATTAAGATTTATATAAATAACTTAATAAAAAAATGGTTCTTACTACTACGTAAGAGCCCCATGCCCATCAAGTTAACAAAAGCGAATACCCCCAGGACGAAATTTTCGTACATTTTTGACAAAAAACTGCTTATTTTTTTGTTTTGGGAAGTATCCGTTTCTTAAGTTGATGGAGTTAATGGTGATGTGGCGATAAATACTATAGGTTTTATGTGTGTACCTATGTGAATCGCTCCCCTTACATTCATAAAATGTAGTTAGACATAGTATTGAGAGTATTCCTTGTGATAAAACGACATTGAAACAGGTCTTTCTTTACTACTTCAAACAAAAAAGTTTTGAAAGAACCTACTGAAGTAGAGATAGTTTTATAAAATTCATTTGTAGTGTTATATAGAATCAAAAAGGATATTTATACCATATTTGAATTGTTTTATGTTAAAATTATTCTGAATATTAATATTATTGTCAGGAGGATTATAAATGCTTACACCAGAACAAATCTCCAACTTATTTAGAAACTTTTCAGAAAAAGAATGTAAAGGGTCGAGCGATTTATATGAAAATTTATCATTAAGAATTGCAGAAGATGAGGAAATTCTTGCATTAGTGTCACATGCACAAATTGGTCAGCCTATTCCAAATTTATTATTTGGTGCCGTTCACTATTTATTATTGAAAGGCAACAGTCATGTATTAAAACAATACTACGGTAGCCTCGTTTCAACTCCAGAAAAAGATTTAGACCAGGCATTTCACCATTTTAAAGATTTTTGCCAGCTTCATAGAGAAGAAATTATTGCTATTTTAAAAACGAAGTTAGTACAGACAAACGAAGTAAGAAGATGTACATATTTATATCCGAGTTTTTGCTATATGTTTAATAAAGTTAATAAACCTTTAGCATTAATTGAAATCGGAACAAGCGCTGGTTTACAATTATTTTGGGATCAATATTGTTATTCGTATGGGACAGAGAAAGTGTATGGTAACATAAATTCTAAGGCTCAATTAAAATCGGAAATAAAAGGTGAAAATCAACCATTTCTTTTACAACAAAGCCCTCCTGTCACAGAAAGAATTGGACTAGATTTACATATAAATGATTTGAATGATGAGGAAGATTATTTATGGTTACGCTCGCTCATTTGGCCGGAGCATAAAGAAAGGCTTGAAATGTTCGATCATGCAGCAACTTATTTAAAAGAACAATCAGTGAAACTTATAGAAGGCGATGGGGTATCTCTTCTTTCTGAAATTGAAGAACAAATTCCAGAGGATTCAGTGATTTGTGTTTTCCATACACATGTAGCGAATCAAATACCAGAGAGTGAAAAGCATAAACTAGTAAAGCAGATTAAAGAAATTGGTGCGAAACGAGATGTTTTCCACCTTTACAATAACATGTGGGATAGAGATCTTCATCTTGATTATTTTATTAATGGTAAAGAATACAATGAAACGGTCGGAGAAACGGACGGTCATGCACGCTGGTTTAGCTGGGGATTAGAGAATAAATCTTTGTGCTAAATTTAGATGTACAGTAATATTTTTAAAGTAGTTGGGGTCACTATATATCACTATCAATCTAAGATAAATTTATATCCATAATTCACAGAAAACGTTATTCTTTTTGTAGAAATATACAGAAAGGATGGCGTTTTTTTATGAATCTATCGATTCAAAATGGGTTTCATTTGTTCGCCGAAGAACTACAGCGATATCTATCTCCATATGTTCTTCAACAACTCGCACAGGAAACAGGGTTTGTAAAACGTAAAAGTAAGTATGGCGCACGCGATTTGGCTGCTTTATGTATTTGGATTAGTCAACATGTAGCAAGTGATTCTCTCACTCAATTATGTAGTCAGCTTTATGCAAATACAGCTACACTCATAAGTCCAGAAGGACTGAATCAACGCTTTAATCCAGCAGCTGTCGCATTTCTTCGAGAAGTTTTTACTTCTCTTCTCACACAAAAACTTTGTTCAAATCACTCACTTTCTGCACATATAATCTCTACTTTCAATCGTATCCGTATTCTAGATGCAACAGTGTTTCAACTGCCTGATCAATTCGCCACTGACTATCAAGGTTCAGGTGGGAGTAGTAATAAGGCAGGCGTGAAAATCCAATTGGAATACGATTTACTTAATGGTCAATTCCTTAACGTGCAGCTTGGACCAGGAAAAAATAATGATAAAACATATGGTACCATCTGTCTTAGAACCGTAAAAGCAGGCGATTTGTGTTTACGTGATCTTGGTTACTTCGATTTAGGAGACTTACAAGCCATTCATGATAAAGAGGCTTACTATATCTCGCGGTTGAAGTTGAATACACGCATTTATATCAAGAACCCTGAACCAGAATACTTCAACAATGGTACGTTAAAAAAGCAAACAGAATACATCCAGCTTGATATGACACAAATGCTGTCTGGTCTAATCCCTGGTGAAACGATGGAAATCCCCGAGGCATACATTGGCCAAAATCAGAAACTTCCAGCACGTGTCATTATCCATCGTTTAACCGATGATCAAACACAAACACGTCTGAAAAACCAAGCGATACGTGAAAAGAAGAAAGGCATTGTCATGAAGGATAAAAGTAAACGTTTAATGGGCATGAATGTATATATTACGAATACGTCACTAGAAGAAGTACCGACGAACTACGTGCATTCACTATATTCACTTCGTTGGCAGATTGAAATTTTGTTTAAAACGTGGAAATCATTCTTTGAAATTGATGAATGTCAAAATATAAAAAGAGAACGCCTAGAGTGCCATTTATATGGACAACTCATTGGCATTCTCCTCTGTTCTTCTACGATGTTTCAAATGCGTCAGTTTCTGTTTGAAAAGAAAAAGCAGGAGCTGAGTGAATATAAAGCGATTTATATGATTAAAGATTACTTTCCATTACTGTTTCAAGCGATATCCGTTGGCACAGAAGAACTTTTAAAAATTCTGCATCGCCTTTATCAACTGCTCAAAAAGAACGGCCGTAAATGTCATCGGTATAAGAAGATGACCGTCTTTGATATTCTAGGGATTGTGTATAAAACGACGGTGAAGGATAGACAAGCTGCCTAGCGAAAAAATCGCGTTTTAATAGGCTTCTTTAGCATGCCTACTTTTTTATCACTTGCTAGTTTTAAAACAAGAATCATTTCGTATCTAGTAATTTATTTGATTAGCTTGATGGGCATGCGTAAGAGCCCCATAAACAGAGAAAAAGTCGCATGTGACTCTATATGAGAATCAAATAAAAAAATTTAATATCATAATAAGGAGTTGTCTATACGCATTGGCGCGATAGAACTGAACAAAGACGCTATTTTACTCGGAAGAGGAAAGAGATCAAAGGGTGTTGATCAATATTCTAATATCGATGAAACGAGAAGCAAACTGTATGAAGTCTTGGAATCTAACACTACCATCACGAGATTAAGAGTCATTACCTTTATAACGATTACATGGATAAAGTTAAGTACTTTTATGTTAGAACTACAGATGACACAATTATTGAGATCTCTTTATATCAGTTCCCTGAGGTGTTTGCAGGGTACGAGGAATTTACTGAAGCCGCAGATCAAGAAGATATACAAAGAACGATTTGTAAAATAATATTTTTGACTTAGAAAGCCGATTATCCTTTAGTGTGCAGGAAATCGGCTCTTCCTCTATGAAGTTCTGCTTAAAGCACGAAATGCGCACTTTGTTGAAAAGAAGAAAAAGGATTACTAGATAGTTAATCTTCTAGATAGTTATGGGTTTATTACGGATTGCATGTAGCAGCAACAGTCTTCAAATAGCCGACATCTGGACGATGTGGTTCTAAGTTCCATGGTGTCTTAAATGATTTGGCAAAATCATAGTGACATAAATATTGATTTTGCATAGAGCTTGTATTACTCCATTGATCATCCATCGAGAAAGTATCCTTAACTTTATTCCAACTGTCTGTTCGAATTGCACGGTTCACAATTAATTTTGTTAATGCACTTGTGGGTTCTAAGCTTAAAGAAACCATACCATCCCTTACAATCCAGTTACCGCTAGAAAAATATTGTGAGAAAGCATATGATGTGGTTGTGTTCTTAATTGTTACGGGATTAACTTCTTCTTTAATATTTACATAATACTCTAAGGTGTTCTCATTTTTAAGTGTAGTATTTACTTCTAAATTTTCTCCAGATTGAGATTTAGCCTCAGTGGGCATAACTACGGCAATTGATTCTTTATTTTTATTGTAAATAACTGCAGAACCATCTTCTTCTACCTTTATCGATTCACCGTTTCCGAAATCAAATGGAACTTTATATTTTCCATTAGTTTTTGTAGGATCGATTTTTATAGATTGTTCAACCCCATTTTCTACCTTTTTGAAAATAGGTAATGAATCTTTCTTATTTGAAAAAAAATAAAAACTATTGTTTTTAGGATTAATGGATTGTAGAGGGCCGATTTTTATAATCTCTCCATTAGCAGTAGAAAAAGTTAAATTCCCCTGAATATAATCACTACTCATCGCATTTGTATATGTTGCTTTTCCAGATATATCTGTGGAATCTGCAGAAACTACATTTGTAATATTAAATACGGTTCCAGCTAGGGTCCCTGATATAATTAATTTCTTCAGTCTATCATTCAATTACAACATCTCCTATTATTTTTATTATTACAACTTTCTATAAATTAACATATATAGATATAAATGTAAATACTTCTTTTCGTTTTTATGAAAATAAAATAGAAAATTGAGGCATTTATTGCAACTGCTTCAATTGAGGAAAAAAGATGGGAGATGTGTTATTATTTTAAGACTTCGGTGCAGAAAACTTAAAATATATGGAAATAGAATTCTACTGTAAAGTTTCTTGAAAACTGAGGGTTAAGAAATGTAATAAGGGGAAGGTTAAATGGGATACTTAAAGGAAAGTAATTTAAACAAGATATTTCTTTGCTAGCTTTGGCTACTATTATCATTTTTTTTAAATCTATCTTGCTATCCCTGAAATTTTGAGAGAACGTGATTTTTCAGTTCACTTAAAATGTCCCCCCATTTACTTAAGGGGGAACATTAGGGAAATGCGGTTATGGACCTTTTCGTTACTCTATTAAAGTGCCCAATTGCAGATATAACTACTATGGAATTGCTTGGTTATCACCACTTTTTTTAATATAATCCAAGGTTTTTATATTATGTTTCTCTATATAATTCACTAAGTATATTTGGTCTTTTTCAATTAAATTCCATACCGAGGGCTCTTTTACCTTTACTGTAACTTTATATTCATTTTGAATTTCAGTAGGCGAATTGGGAGGAATAATTTTAATCCATGCCTCTCCATCTTCCATAGAATATCCTTTCTCCAAAACAGTAACGATTGCTGCAGTTGAAGTTGATGAAACAAAGTACTGAAAAAGAAATACACTTACAATAACAACAATAATTGAAATGAGCAGTATATTCTTTATGCTACGCATAAAGCCCTCCTAATTTATTATTTACTCTTCCCTATCAGTTTAAATACTGTATTCATGAAAAATAATACTTAACAATATGGTCCTGGAATGGAATAAGACGATTCCATTCCGTACATCACCCCGTTTTTAAGAAATACTATGCTAGCGCAAAAAACTTGTTTTCAGGTAACAGCTGACTAGATTCTTTGTTTGTCTAAGACAATTGGTTATTTCTTAATACTTATAAAAGAATAGGAGTTATGTTGAATTATGACTCTTTCTTTACTTTTAATTAAATGAAAAAGAAATATGGTGTATTTACCAAGTTACTTTTTGCTATTTAAGGAATAATCAAATCACAGTATATCTTTGTTGTTTTGCAGCAATTTCAAGCACAAAGTTGCTTAACAAAGCAACTTTGTTAAGTACAAATATTGCGGTATCGAATATAAGGAACAGTACTCTATAATATTTTCCCTATCCTTTTTACAAGTATATTTGTAAATGTGCTATATTTCGAAGCTACCTTTTGTAGTTGTAATTGTTAGCTTTAGTTCTTCTGGTTGATTTGTTTGATTATTAGATACGTTTCTTTTTTGCTGATTCTTTGGATTTTTAAGAGCTTCTAAATACTTATCAATATCAAACCAATATTTTTTTCCATCCGAATGGAATTTGTATCGTGGATGCTGATGTAAATCATACTTTTTATCTTTAAATGGTCTTTTACCGATTATTTGGACAATACAGGTATCACGTTCCATTGTTAACAGCTCGTCCTGTGTCATTAATTCTCTACCTAATTTTGAGTAATTTTGCCCAAAACTATCATTGTTGGAGAGTGTTTTACTTTCGTTATAGTCATTGATTGTTTCTTTTCCAAGTTCTTCACTTAAAGATTTAATTGTTGACTTTTCTTTTCCACCTAAGAAAATAGACGTATCACAGTTACCAATAATTGTATCAGCACTGTCTTTATAAATTGGTTTCAGCTGTGAGAGCGTTTGTAAAATAATAGTTGCTGAAATGTTACGTGAACGGATTGTTGCAATTAATTTTTCAAAGTTTGGAATCAATCCAATGTTAGCGAATTCATCTAGTATAAATCGTACATGAGTTGGTAATGAACCTCTGTGTTTTTCATCTGCAATTGTACAAAGCATGTTAAACAGCTGTGAATACATTATAGATACAATAAAATTAAAAGTAGAATCTGTATCAGGTACAATAACGAATAATGCTGTTTTACGCCCTTGATCTCCAAGTGTATCGAGGTTTAATTCATCTTTTGAGATTAAATCACGAAGTGCAGGGATATTTAATGGAGCTAACCTTGCACCGCAAGAGATTAAAATACTTTTTGCTGTTTTACCAGCAGCGTTTTTATATAATTTATATTGCTTTACAGCAAAGTGAGTATTATCCTCTTTTTCTAATTCTTCAAAAAGATAATCTATAGGATTTTTATAGTCCTCATCATCTTCTTTTACCGTTGAATATGAAATTAAATCAATTAATGTTCCTAAATGTTGTTCGTCTTTAGGGAATTTTGAAACGATTAAACTTAAATACGCCTGATATAGTAGTCTTTCCGCCTTTACCCAAAAATCTTCCCCTTTTTTTGAACCTTCCCCTTCTGTGTTCGCCATTATAGTATTAACAAGTTTTAAAATATCTTGTTCGTTGTACACATACTTTAATGGATTGTATCGCATACTTTTTGAAAAGTTTATGGTATTAAATATTTTAATTTTATATTTTCCTACATTTTTTAATGCCATGCCTAGTTCATTAACAATCGTCCCTTTTGGATCTGTAACTACAAAACTAGCATTCATCTGTAGCATATTTGGTTTAACTATGAATCGTGTTTTACCACTACCAGACCCACCAATTACTGTCACATTTTTATTACGTCGTACATCAAAGGGAGCATCTTTATCATCTAATCTAAGCTTTGTATTCTTTGAAAATATAATGTTATTATATTGGTCATTTTCGTCATACATATTTTTCAAATCTTTTTGAACACTACCCCATTGCGCTGAACCATGTTCAGCACCTTTTTTATATTTCTTTTTATTATTTTTCTTGTCGATCACAACGTATACAGCAAATACTACTGTAAACATTGGGACGAACAAGTCAATAACGTCAAAAGACAAAGGAAAAGCGTATAAGAGATATTGCGGTTCTGAAAACAAATAATCAAATGCAGCAAGTGTATTACCTTCAAAAGTTACCCTAAAGTAATAAAAAAGGTAATTTAATAGAATAAACAAAATTACACCAAGAATAATATAAGCTTTATTTTCCTTGATTTTTTCCATTGTAATACTCCTTCTTTAACATTTTAAATTGTACTGTGTTGAATGCCTATTTTAGCGGTGTTACCATGGATTTTACCGTTCTATTTTTATGAATCTTATATATAAAGGAAGGGCGAGTAATTTTACTCGCCCTCTTTTTGTTTAACTTTGACTTAGCTAAATAAACCCTTTAATGAAGGAACAAGTAACGTTGCGATTAAAACAATACCAGCACCACTCATAAACTGTTTCATCCCCTGTGACTTTGCCCCTGGGTTATCATTACCATAACCTTCTAATAAGTTTACAACTCCCCATACACCTAAACCTGCACCAATTAAGATAACTAATTTTTGTAATACATCTACACCAGTATTAAAAAATTGCATTATTTTTCCCCCTATCTATTTTTTGCGTAACCTTGACTTAGCTAAATAAACCCTTTAATGAAGGAACGAGTAACGTTGCGATTAAAACAATACCAGCACCACTCATAAACTGTTTCATCCCCTGTGACTTTGCCCCTGGGTTATCATTACCATAACCTTCTAATAAATTTACAACTCCCCATACACCTAAACCTGCACCGATTAAGATAACTAATTTTTGTAATACATCTACACCAGTATTGAAAAATTGCATTATTTTTTCCCCTTTTCTTTATTTGTATTTGGTAATTCATTTTTTATAAGAATAGATAGTAAAACATCTATTTTATAATACTTGATAAGTTTTAAACCGCCTTGTATTAAAAGGGGTAAGCCTATCAAAAGTAATACTACTTGAATAACAATATATATATCTAACATAGTCTTTACCGCCTTTTACATATTAATGTTTTGTTCTTGATTCTTCTCTTTCTTTTTTCTCTTTTTGAAGAATAAAAATGTTCCTAATATGATACAGATCACCGCAACTGTAATTAATGCGATTATTATATTTTGATTGTTTGAATCTTTCTTTTGGTTATTTTTCCTATCTTTTTTGTATAAAAAACTGTTTGAGTTGTTCTTTGCGGTAGTTGGATATATTTCTGTTATTTCTGTTGCATTCACTTGTACGGTTCGTGTATCCAGTCCCAAAAATGTTGAACCTTTATTAATGTATCTTTCTGTATCCAGGTTAATTGTGGTATCTTGTCGAACCGCATATTCTTCATGAGAATTTTCGTTTTCATCTAATATTTTAATTGTTCTTCCATAGGGTAGCGTTAGGCTAGAAACAAATGCGCCACTTGCATCTAAAAATTTGACCATGTATTTCTCGCCAATATTTTTATTTTTAAACACGTATTTTTTTTCAGTGTATACGCTAACTTTATTATTATTTGAACTGTTTGAAGTTAAATAATCTTTTAACTTAGTATCGTTTTGCATCGAACCTCCCCATGGACTATTTGTAGGGGGAATAACATTACCATTATTAGTTTTTGCATTGTTTGCATCCGATTTTTGATTGCTATTTGTGGCTGTACCTTTGCTGTCGTTAGGTTTCTCTGTTGTTCCCGTTGTTTCTTTATTTGGTACCTCGGTTGTAGTTTCGTTAGGTTTTTCTGTGTTGGTTTGGGCTTCTTGTAATTCTTTAAAACGTTCATTTAAAATTTTTTCAACCTGATCTGAAACATCTTTATCTGTAATTGGTTTTTTTTCAGATTCAGTGATTACTTTTTCAGCGTTTTCCCATTTTGCATAAAGAGTAATGGAATCTTTTAAGTTGTCATTGCTAAATTTATTTGTTAACTCAGCATTTGTATACCAACCGATGAAAATCTTGTCTTTATTAGACAGTTTAGGCGCTTTAATTTTTTGACCGATATTTAATTTTACAGGTGCAATTTGTTCTTCTATATTTGTTACAAAATTCACCGTAATTTCTTCTGTTTTATCGTCAATCCCATTGTTATTAAAATCAGAGAAGAATTTAGCGTAATATTCACCATTGGAATCGGTAATTTTTTTATTATCAATATCCTGTAGTTTTTCTTCTACCTTTTTTCCATCACCTTTATCTACTGCTTCAAACCACCCTGTAAATTTATAATTTGTGCTTGGATTTATATCTGGTAAAACATCTTTTAGTTTTGTATCTTTAGTAGCACTTTTCACTACTTCTTTTACTTGCGCATGATTTTCTAATAAATTTCCACCTACATCTTTAACATAGAATTTCACTGAAAATTCCTCTTTAGTTGTTAAGACTGGTTTAATAAGTAATTTTTCATCTTTCATTTCAATTGACCAGTAACTTAACATTTTCCCATTACTAACCTTCGGTTTTTCAAGGTTCATTTCTTTATCACTAGTTAATACCGTACTTTCAACTACATCATTATTTTCATTTAGCACTTGGATCATCGCTTTGGATGGTATTAGTTCATGGAATAAAACTTTACCTTCATAGCTCACTTTCAAATAATTCCGAGCAATATTTTCATTTTCTTTTGTTTGTGTAGGATTATTTACAGTAGCAAGGACTGTTGTGTTACCTATTAGAGAAAGTGATAGAACACTACTTACTAAAACCCGCTTTGACTTTTCCCACATATGATTAATCCCTTCTGTTTAATTCTTTTTGTGCCTTTTCTAGCCAATCCAAACTAAACTCAACATTTTCAAGAGCTGAATCCTCCTTGTTTTCGTTTGCTTTTATCATTTGATCCAGCATATCGATTACTTCAGAGGGCTCATCTAGATTAGAAGAAGTTAAATACGCCATAATATTTTTTTCTAAGTTGTCAAAGGGTATATTTTTTAATTCTAAATTTGTTTCTTCTTCTAATTTTGAAATAATACATTCGTTATTGTAATACTCTTGAACAGCAATGTTTTTTTTATTGTGATTTAATACTAAAAGCAATAAGTTTAGTAAGAAGATATTTGTATGTTGTTTTTTGATTAAAATATTTTCATTATCTTCTATTTTTGTAAGAGGATATAGCTTTGAAATTCTTGATTTATCAACTTTTATATTTAAGGCCTGTACAACTTGCATTTCTAATATCTGATTATTAAGAGTAGGAAGATGAAACATATGCTTCTTTATATAGGCTTTAATCAGCATTTATTAATCTTCCTTATTATTTTTCTTTCTTTCATCTTCAAAATTATCTTCATAGTAATCATCTTCCATTACTTCTTCATCTTCATTTGCCTTGGTTTGATTCTTTTTCTTTTTCATAACTAAGAAGTAATATAAAGTAACCCCAACGATAGCAATCAATAATACAATTAGAAGAAACGAATTGTTGTTACTTTCTTCTTTCGGTTTTTCTGTTGCAGATTGAGTATTTGCTTTCTCAGCTTCTGCTTGTTTCTGATTTGGTACATTCGGTTTAGCGCTTGTACCATCTTTACTAGCAGTTGCAGTACCATCTAGTGTTGTCTTTTTAACATCTGATAAAAAATAGACATTATTTTGGGTTTTATCTAAATCCACAATTAAGTAAAATACATTACTATCTTTATCGGTGATTGTATAAAATGCTTTAGAACCGCTTGTTGTAAAGTCTGTAACGGTCCCTGTACCATCAACTTTTTTTCCGTTAACACTTGCAGGTGTTTGAGCTTCGACTTCTTGTTCTTTCTTTTCACCCTTAACATCTGGTCCAGAAGGTGGCTCTCCTACGGATTTATTTTCTGTTACCTTTTGTGTTTCAGATTTATTTTCTTCTGCGTATGTTAAATTGGAAACACTCCCGAATGACAGTGAACCCATTAATAATGTTGTGAAAAACAATCGTCTAGTAAGTTTGAACATAACCTTGAGCTCCTTCTCGCTTAGTACTGTTATTTTGGTTATCTTCTTTCACATCAGTTCCAACTTGGCCTTTTTCTACTTCATTATCAATTGCCTTTAGTGCTTCATCAGGACTTACTCCTGTTTCTTGCAGCCGTCTTAACACTTCACTATATTTCAGATTAAACAGTAGTTCTTTATCTGTAGCTAATCGACTTTTTTCGTCTTTCAAATTGTCTTGTAATTTTTCAATTCGTTGCTCTCTTTTTGCGATTTTTTCCTCTAATTTTTTGATGCGACCTGACAAAAAAACCACTCCTTAATACTTTTTTAAAACTATTATCTTTTAACCCTGTGGATTCCAGCAAAATGTTGTTGCCAGTATGGGGTTTTCCAGTTGTGATAACCAATCCCAGCATTTTGACTGTCATACATAGTGTTTTCGTCGATGTAAAACCCAACGTGAGAAATATGATCTGGACCATCATAAGTGCCCTTAAAGAAGATTAAGTCACCTGGTTGTGCTTCACTTGGATTAATTGGTACAGTTAACTCATATTGAGTCAGTGCGTATGATGGTAAATCAATTCCAATTTGCTTTAAGCCCCAAGATGTGAGCCCACTGCAATCAAATCCTTGAGTTGGATTTTTACCGCCCCATACATACGGCCATCCTTGAAACTTCTCAATTTCTGCTAATACTGTTTTGAAATCTCCTGAAATATTTGCACCAGGACCCCCAATGTACTCACTAATTAACTCACCATAATGGAAGTTTCCTCCATCAACATATCTATAGGGTTTACCTACTCGAACCGATGTTTCGTTGACGTAAGGTGTAGTAATCCCAGTAGTATTTCCTAAACTTGGGGCTACTACAGTTCGTGAGTATTCTTCAGCTACCTCAAGGGAATATTCTCCCCCTCTTTTACCAAGCCATGTTGCGAAATAATTACCATAGTTGTAGGCTTGTGCTAATGCCTTAACATTATTTTCATAACCCATGTTAAAAGCTTTTAGGGCTAGCAAACAATCTTTTAAATGCTTTACACCTTGTCGAACGGACTCTTCCTCTGTCTGAAATACATTTGGTCTACCATAACCAGCAGACTCGGAAGACTGCATAATGTCGCGAGTACCTGTTCCTCCGCTCTCGATCTGTATTATAGCTAAAAGTAAATTGACATAATCTTGCATGCCTTGTGCAGTGGCTTCTTTTTCAACTAATGCTCGCCATTTTTCAACTTCAGGAGATAAGTTTTTTGAAGCACCAACGTTTCCACTGATTTGTTCTTGTGACTTTGATCCGGCACCCAACATACCTGCAATTAATAAACAGATGATTCCAACAATTATTATTGGGAAAGCACCAGTAAATGCACCGCCAGCTATTGCTGCAACCTTAGTTCCTATTAGCTTTTTGACGTTTTGAAGATTAAATTTCCCTAAACTTTTGAGTAAATTAGCAACTTGATCCTTAACGTTAGATGCAATACTCGTAAGGGCTCTTGCCTTATTCTTGTCTCGAAGTGGAGAGTAGTACATTTTCTTTTTAATAGCTTTTTTCTTTAGGATAGTCTTAGACTCTACTTTGAGCTTTGTATCTTTAGGGAAAGGTATTAGCTTGCTTTGTTGCTTACCCATTTTCCCTAATTTCGCATTTGCTTTAATTCTATTTTTAGCGAGCTTTTTTGTAGCTCTAGCAATTTTCGTGGCACTTTGACTCGCTAATTTTACGCCCTCGTCACCTTTTTCTAGTTGTTCTTGATACTTTAAAGCGCTACTTCCTGCTACATTTGTTGTTACTTTCGTTAACTTTTTTACTGTTGCTTTCGTTAGTTTTTTTACGCTAGGCTTTTTCTCTAGCTTTTTTAATTTTTTGAGGCTTTCAATTTTCCCTTTATCAAGTGTTTTTATATAAAGTTTTTCTTGCCTTTTTTTCCTTAATTTTCGAACACCCTTTTTGGCTAATCTAAACCCTTTCCTGGTTAATCTATAACCTTTAGTAACCCCTTGACTGGCTACCTTAACGCCATCATCACCTTGTTCTAATGCTTTTTGATACTTTTTAATACCACCTTTTACAGAGTTTTTTGTAGCACCTGCAAGAGTTTTAGTACCATATTTCAAGGTGTTTTTGGCCTCTATTAAAGAATTTTTAACTTCAGCCTTTGTAGCAATCAAGGAATCTTTACCGAGTTTTCCAATAAAATGTATTCCCTTTTGAACTTTTGGATTATCAGTTAATAATTTTTTGAACTTTTTTTCGCTTTCTTTTAAAAGTGATTTTTCAGTTTGCTCTAATTGCTTTTGTTGAGATGTTTTTACTGCCTTTGGTTTCTGAACTTCTTTGATTAGATCTTGTTGTCGAATCTTTTGATTAATATGTTGAGACTGTTTAGAAGATTGCTTTTGTAATTTCTCTTGCCCTGTTTCTTGTGGGCTTTGGAGAGCACTTGTAGTCTGTGAAAATTGTTTCTGTTTAGATGTTTTAGAGTGCCTATCTACCCTCTGTACCGTACTTTCTTGTTGTTGAAATTCTTGGTTGCTGTGTTGCAATACTTTAGAAGATTGCGTTTGCAACTTTCCTTGCCTTTTTTCTGGTGGGCTCTCAGTAACATTTATAGTTTGTAAAACTTGTTTTTGCTCGGCTGTTTCCTGTTTCTTATTTAGTACCTTTGCGGTACTTTCTGGTTGCTGGAATTCTTGGTTGATGTGTTGAGACAGCTTGGAAGATTGTTTTTGTAGCCTTCCGTGTCCTGTCTCTTGTTGCGGACCTTCTATAGTACTAGTAGCTTGTGAAAACTGTTTTTGCTCAGCTGTTTCAAATGTCTTATTTAGTACCTTTGCGGTACTTTCTGGTTGCTGAATTTCTTGGTTGATGTGTTGAGACAGCTTGGAAGATTGTTTTTGTAACTTCCCGTGTCCTGTCTCTTGTTGCGGACCTTCTATAGTACTAGTAGCTTGTGAAAACTGTTTTTGCTCAGCTGTTTCAAATGTCTTATTTAGTACCTTTGCGGTACTTTCTGGTTGCTGAAACTCTTGGTTGATGTGTTGAGACAGCTTGGAAGATTGTTTTTGTAACTTCCCGTGCTCGGTCTCTTGTTGTGGACTTTCTATAATACTTGTAGTCTGTGAAAACTGTTTTTGTTCAGCTGTTTCAAATTTCCGATCTACTGCCTGTACCGAACTTCCTTGTTGTTGAAATTCTTGGTTAGTGTGTTGAAATAACTTAGAAGATTGTTTTTGTAACTTTTCTTGCCCTGTCTCCTGTTGAGGACTTTCTATAGTACTAGTAGTTTGCGAAAATTGTTTTTGTTCAGCTGTTTCAAACGTCTTATTTAGTACCTTTGCGGTACTCTCTGGTTGCTGGAATTCTTGGTTGGTATGTTGAAATAACTTAGAAGATTGTTTTTGTAATTTTTCTTGCCCTGTCTCCTGTTGTGGGCTTTCTATAGTATTAGTAGTTTGCGAATACTGTCTTTGCTCAGCTGTTTCGTATTTCCTATCTACTACCTGTATTGAACTTTCTTGTTGTTGAAACTCTTGGTTGCTATGCTGAAATTGTTTAAATGATTCTTTTTGCAATTTTCCGTGCCCAGTATCCTGTTGTGGGCTTTCTATAGTACTAGTAGTTTGTGAAAACTGTTTTTGCTCAGCTGTTTCGTATTTTCGATCCACTACCTGTACCGAACTTTCTTGTTGTTGAAACTCTTGGTTGCTGTGCTGAAATTGTTTAAATGATTCTTTTTGCAACTTCTCTGAATCTGTTTCTTGTTGCGGGCTCTCAATGGCATTTTTAGCTTGTGAGATGTTTCTCTGCTCTGCTGTCTCAACATTTTTATCTAATTCCTTCATAGCACTCTCTTGTTGCCGAAAATTGCTATTTGATTTATCAGATGTGTTTTTTCTAATCAAGTTTCAGCAGCCCCCTCATTACTCATTTGCAGTTGCCTTCAAATGCTTAATTTCCTCTGGTTTTGTTGTCATAACCGGATATAAGGAATTATTTTTAGGGAACTTATCCTTAAATGGTAAAATGACACCTGAATAAACAATTAAACCTTCGCCCTCTTTAGAGTTAGTTATATAGTTTGCTTGATAATCACTAATACCGAATTTACTTTGTAAAATTCTTCTATCACTTGTTGCTTGATTTAAAAGATAAACAAAGTCTGTATTATCAATAATCGTTTCAATCTTTGGACTTGATAATAAATCTTTAACGTTTTGCGTCATACCTGTTGGTATACCGCCCCATTTTCTAAATCTCTTCCAAAACTCTACACTATAATTTGCTGTTTGTTCTTCTGCTAAGAGTTTGTGGAATTCATCCATGTAATACCATGTCTTTTTATTTTTATTACGGTTTATCGTTACTTTGTTCCAAACGTGATCCTGTAGGACTAACATGCCCAACTCTCGTAAGTTAGAACCCAACTCTTTAATATTGAAACAAATCAAACGATTATTAACGTCAATAGTTGTACGATGGTTAAATACATTCAATGAACCATGAACATATAATTCTAATGCATCTGCTAATTCTCGCCCTTCAGCTCTATCGTTATTAACTAAAGCATTATATAAATCCTCTAAAATCGGTATGTTCTCAGGTGTTGGATTTTCAAGATAAGGACGATAAATAATACGAACACATTTATCTACAATTGTTTTTTGCTTTGCTGTTAGTCCCGATTTCCCCCCTGCAACTACTTCCATCAAGGTAATAACGAAATCCGTCTTGAAAGAAATTGGGTTTTCGCCTTCTCCGTAATCTAATGAAATATCTAACGGATTAATATAATCCTTCGAACTTGTAGATATTTTAATTATTTCTCCACCTAGCCTGTAAACAAAGGGTGTATACTCCGCCTCTGGATCACAAATCAAAATATCATCTGTAGTTCTCAAGAAGGTATCTATTATTTCTCGTTTGGAAGAAAATGATTTTCCCGAACCAGGTGTACCTAAAACCAGACCATTAGGATTTTTAAGGGCCTTTCTGCTAACTTGAATTAGGTTATTACTTAGAGCATTTAATCCGTAATATACAGGTTCTTGAGCTTCTTGGTATAGCTCTTGTGTAGTAAACGGTACGAATATGGCAGTAGATGAGGTTGTCAGTCCACGCTCTAAATCTGTTTCATTAATGTTTTCACCAAGTGGTAAGGCACTGATTAAGGCTTTTTCTTGCTGCAATTTCAGTTTTTTTAATGTGCAATTTTGTTTTTGTGCGACAGAATTCAATCTGAAAATTGCATTATCTAAGCTTTTGCGATCATTTTCAAAAACTATAATAGTAAAGGTCAAATAGAAATATCTTTCATTTTCTCTTTGTAAATCTCTTAAAATTTTTCTACTTTCTTCAACGTGCATATTTAAATCTGTTGGAAGAATATCCATGTCATAACCACTACGTAGAGCCTTCTTTTGTTCCTCGATTTTAATACTATCGAGGTCAGATGCTTTCGATCTAACCATTTTGACAGCCTGTTGTTGTCCAAGACTACGAATGTGCATACTAACAAGCATTTCAAGGTCTAAATCTAAAAAGTCCGCTAAAACTCGGTCCGATAATTCCGTTGCTTCAATTTTTAAATGTAAAGCAGCTGCATGCTTGTTATTCACTTTAAATTCATCTGCATAGGACTCAAAATCTATGTTTTTAGGTGCAATCAAATCTTTAGTTGTTCCACTACTTAGTTGTTCCTTTGATAAACTCTCTAATTCGATATAGTGCTTAGAATTATTATTTAACAGGTAATTAATAACTGATAATCGTTCAATACCATTTAATTCTTCTACTCCTACGCCTAATGTTTTAAAGTGATCTCTGATATTTTCTTCGATACTTGCTAAACGTCTAACGGCATTATTATAAGATTCATCTGTTATTGAAAAAACCAAGTACTTATTTCGGACAATACCATTATTTCCTTTTTGTCTTTGTTCCTCTAGAAATGAAAAATATTCTTCTTGCATCGTTTCAAAATCTTCAATATTACTCATACTTTTGCTGTAAGCAAGCACTTCTTCATTCTCTTCACCATTCATACGATAATTGATAAAGCAAAATTGAATTTTAATAGTGTCATCGAATGAATTTAGTAGTGTACTATATTGCGCGAAAATCCTTTGTTTTATTTCATCTTGTGACAATTGATACGATATATCCGAAAAACGAATCATTCTGTTATAAGTTTTCTCTCCAACATGACAAACCCCATTTGGATACATTTTGTTGTAGTTTAATGTTTCTTGTGTGGTTTTTCTTATTGGACGTTTTGAATCAATTAGTTTTTGCAACGCCTGAAACAGATTGAGTTTTTCTAACCTTGCGTTTTTCATTCATCATATTCCTTTCTGCTGCAACTTTAACGTTTCTTTTTGATACTTTAAAGTATCTCCTTTGCGGATTCAGATATTTATATTCTAAATACAGCTTAATCCACGTTTCAGCAGGCATACCATCTTTGGTGAAGATTGTAGCGAAGATCGCTGGGCATGCTGTAAAGAAAAGACCATATAAAGCAATATCTACGCTAAAGCTTTTTAGTAAGAAAAATACTGGTAAGCTTATCGCTAAAGCAATTGAAAATCCGATCAATTGCCTTTTTGTTAACCCGAGAAACAATTTAGACTTTATGGTCTTTAACTCTTTGGGAATAGATACAACGAAATTATTATTCATTCTTATCTAACCCCTTCCTAAGTTCACTAGGCATATCTTTCAAAAATCTAAATTCCTCTATAAATAAGGCTCCTTGTAATGCCTTTTTACTTGGGAAAATGATTTTCATAAAGATAAACATAAATATAAATGTCCAAAGAATAAGCAGTGTAATATCAAGCAAACCTAGTAAGCCAACAACCTTTAAATCATCTGAAATAAACTTTGTTTCTGCATATTCCTTTAAATCATCAGCGCTAGCAAAAATTAAGTTGATTTCAATCAATGTTACTAGCCATGTTACTAGTGAAAGTACAACAAATGTAATTAATAGCTTTTTATGTTTATTAATCCATAGTTTCATTTAAATTGCCCCCACTACAGATTTAGCAAGTGAATGTGTTCGTGTTAGCGATACTACGAGAATCGCCATAGAAACGAGCATTAACATTAATCCAAATAGCCCATCTTTTTCAGCAGCCATTAAACCACTTGCTTTTTCGAGCAAACCAGCATAAATAATTAAACAAACGAGCATGAAATATCCTTGAAGCATTAGAGCCAGTAAATTTTTAACATATGCTTGCCCAATACTTCCAATCCAATCACGATTTAAAAATGTTGCAAAGGGAATTGGAGCAACTGAAATGTAAAGCAAAATTGCAACCATACGACTCCAAGCTACTAAATAGATAACTATACACATAGCAAATGATGCGATTAAAGCTATAGCTGAAACAACCCACATTGATAAGGCAGCACCGACATCATTCTCTTTCATTGAATTAAGAAGATTATCTTTTATAGAATCAGGCAATTTTAGTGTCGAGGCTGGAATATGATCTGTTATCCATTTACCAAGATCGAATACAGCAAGTGTTATATCAAAAGAGTTAGTCAACAATAAAATCATTGCACTTGTTTTTATGATTAAAAACATTAATTGTCCCGTATCAAAATCACTACCGCGATTTTTCTCAACAACTAATTGATATAGTTCATAACAAAATATATACGTTAAAATGAGTCCCGCAACGGGCAGTATGGCGGTGTCAGATATGAACCTAAGATTCTCAACAATTGTTTGTGAAAACTGTGTGGGTGTTTCTGAAACATTTGCCTGAACTGTATCAACGCTTTTTTGGAATAATCCGGTGATCCAACCAAGGAAGAGTTCTATACCACCTTTGAACATCTTAAAAAGCATTTCTAGGATAGCATCAACAATTGCATCCATCATCTATCTGTTCACCTCGTTCAGTTCAAATCAATATAAACGAGTTTATTTTCACCGTCTATTTTTTGAACAAGTTTTAATTGTAAACTTTTGTTTTTTGCATATTCATTTGGAATCGCTAATAATACTTTCCCTGTTTGTTCTGAAGTCATTTTGGCTCTCCAGTCGGTAGTAATATATTTTTGCTGATATGCTAAAAATTCATTCTGACTAGCTATTTCATTATCACCTATTACAAGCCCTGAACCTTTATTTAATAAATAGCCTTCATGTGACTTACTTCTCGCTTCTTCGTGTATTTCATGTTTCATATTTATGATTAGTAGTTTAAAATCTTTTTTGAGGTTTAAATTTTTATTACTTACATATTCGTTATACCGATCTCGAAGATCAAGTTCAGATGATTGATCAAAATCTTTCATTTCAACATTTGTAATGCTGCGAGTGAATCCAACTTTTTGCATTTCAATTTCATATTTACTATCTTTAAAAATATTGACTGGCAAGTTTACAGATTCATTCTTTTTAACACTCTTTATTGGTGTCTGCTGTTGTTCTTTTACAACATTTTCATTTTGACCACTACAAGCTGATAGCATTGAAACGAATAATATTAAGAATAAAGCTTTTTTTGTTAAATTCAGTGTAATATCCCCCTTACTTATTAAAATTTAGAATTGACGTGCATTAAATTTGTGAAATTTTTTATTACAATATAATGTAGGAAGTGTAGGGTGAAAGTATTGAGTACATCATATTAAATAAAAAAATAAATATGTTTTATTCTATTTTTTTAGCACTAAATATACTTGGTTCAAACAGATTTTCAAGGGGTTCTTGCAGACACAAGCTGATGGCCTCCGCTCTATTTGCATTTACTCCACTTTTACCAACCTCGATTCCATACAAGGTGTTTTCAGGAACATTGGATAATCGAGATACATCTTGAACAGTTAGCCCCTTGGATTCTCTAACTGTTCTTAAAATCGTTGAACTTTCATTCGGTATTTTAGCCAAATTACCACCCCCTTGTGTATATTTTATTGGATTAATAATCCAATGTCAACGAACTGTTGATTTCTATTGAACTAAACGTTGTTTTATTTTTAAACTTATATTAATTGAAAGGTTGATTTGATTGGAAAACAATACCTTCGGACAGAATCTTAGGAATTTAAGATTACTTAAAAAGCTTAGCTTAAATGCTTTGGGTAAAGAGTTAGATGTAACAGGAAGTGCAGTATCTGCTTGGGAACTTGGAAAAAAAGAACCCAACTTTGATATGCTAAAAAAAATTGCAAGCTATTTTATGGTTAGTACCGACTATTTGTTGAATCATCAAGTACTGGACAATGAAGAGCAAAAAAATGCAGTTGTTACACAGTTGGCTCATAAATTGTACGAAAAAAGCAAGGATATTCCAGTGTTCGAAGAGGAACTCCTTTCCTATATTAGTTACTTGGATTTCAAAAATAAATTTGAACATGCTGAATTACAAAATAACGAGATTAACAAAGATGAAAATAATAAGTAAACTACCTATCATGGAAAAGAAAAGAGCGTCTTTATTTTAAGATGCTCTTCCTCATTTATTTTGATTTTCACGTTCAATTTGATTTAACACACTTAAGATTTCATAGTAAAATTCCACAGGATTTTCTTGGCTACTTAACACTTTTTCTAAAAGTTTTATTTCTGCATTCCTCAGCCCGGCTTGATCTAACGATTGATACATAACTCTTCAGCCCCTTATAACATACTGTTTAAGAATTTTCATTAGTCACAACAAGATGTTCGATAGTAATCCCTAATGCTTTAGCTAATTTTTCTAAGGTTTTAAAAGTTGGATTTCTTCTGATGCCATTTTCTATTTCTGAAATTGTAGATTGAGGGACACCTGATCTCCTTGAGAGTTTTGACTGACTCCATCCTCTACTTTCTCTGAAAAGCTTTATTTTATAAATAATGGCCACCTCCTCGAATCATTTCTTGCTATATATATTTACTTTATCTGTTTACAGATAGTTTTAAAAATTCTTTCTTATCTTACAATTCTTTCCTGATTTAGAGAAGGGGCAAAAAAATACCCCTCCCCACGTGACCATTTTCATGGTAGAATTATTATTTATGACAAAAAATAGCAAAATAAAATAAAGGACGAAATGCGCCCTTTATTTTATTTTGCTATATATCTTTTGCAGTTGCTTTTTGATCGTTTCAGCGGATTTGAACAATTTTTTTGCAATTTCAGTTTTACTAAGTCCGCTTTCTTTCAAATAAAAGACTTCACGCTCTGACGGTGTTAATACTCTGGCTTTTCTTTCGATTTTCAATGCATCTACTAGTACTGCCGACACATCTGAATGAAGGCAATTTTTATCATAAAATGCTTCTCTAATCACTTTGGGAATATCTTTATAAGACTGCTTGGTTACATAGTTAATGGCTCCATTATCAAAAGCCTCTAAAATAATTTCCTTTTCATCCCAAGATGTTGACATAATTATCTTATTAAAACCTTTTGCAGTTAACTTTTTTGCTACCTCTAGCCCATTTAAATGACTATCTTCTGGTGACAATGTAATATCTAATAAAATTATATCAATTTCTTCTATATTTCCTTGTAGAGCTTCTTCCTCCGTGTAAGCTTGCCTTACAATCAATATATCTTCTTCTTTTTCTATATAATTTTTTAAACACTTCATCCAGACTGTATCATCTTCTACCAACATTACCCTAATTTGTTGCATAACGCTTAATCTCCCATCAATATAAGAATAAATTATTAATCAGCAGCTTCTACAATTCGTTTACTTGGCAACCAAATAGTCATTGTAGTACCCTGATTTTCTTTACTTTTTATTGAAATATCGCCATTATGCTGTTGAACGACATTATAACAGTATGTTAGCCCTAATCCATAATTCCCTTTATGCCCTTTAGTTGAATAGAAAGGATTTAATACAAGAGACTGATCTCTTTTCTTTATCCCCATTCCATCATCTTTTATATCTATATAAATTTTTCTTCTAGTTTTATATATTTTTATTAAAATATGCCCTTTTTTGTTCATAGCTTCAGTTGCATTCTTTATAATATTTAAGAATGTTTCTTGTAGATGAACAAAGTCTCCGTGTATAAGCATATCCACTTCATACTGCTTGGTTATATGCACTTCTTTACCAATATACGGCTGTGCTAAAGAAATCGCAGATTCCATACATTCACTTAGTAAGAAATCAGTTTCCTTTAACTGCATAATATCTAATTTGCTTTGTATCCGTGTCGATACGTCTAACAAATGCTTAGTAGATGCTAAAGCCATATCAATATTTTCTGAAGAATTAGGGTCGTCACCTATAGAGTCTTTAAGCTCATGAATTAAAATATCCAACTTTGAAGCTTCGTTCTTCATTGTATGATTAAATAACGCTGAACCGCTTCTGACAGCCTGCATAGTAGTATCCCTTTGCTGTCGTTCAAATACAATTTGAACATCTAAAAATCCATATTTAATTATGAAATAAGCAAAAAAAGCAAATTGAAGCGCTATTCCTATTGGATTATACAGCCATACACCTTTTATTCCCATAGCTTCTAGTACTATATTTGTGAATAAAGCAAACGTTGACATTGGTACAATAACCAGGCAAGTAAACATTTTGTGTTTCTTTATCGCTGGTCTATTCTCACGCCATGTAGCCCAAATTAAGAGGATGTCCATACCAATTACATAAGGTACTACCCAAAGACAAAGTGCAACATAATGTGCTTTAAATACTGGATACAATGTATCATATTGATACATAATTACAATCGGTATTAGAAATACAATTTTCCAGAAGATCTTTTGTTTTTTTGTTTTCAAAACTTCTGCAAAAGAGAGACCAAAAATCCACATCGCATATGGTGTCATGTAGTGACTTAATGAGGTTGATATGCTATCCGCCCATAAAATCCATTCGGAGCGGTTCGGAATATCACCCAGCATTACACCTAAACCACCAAATCCTCCAAAGATAGCTATTGCGCTTCCCCATCTAGTGGTTTCATTTTTGGGATTCGTAAAAAACAAAATCGCGGCGATCATCCACAACAAAAATACAAGGACAATCATTACAAATTAGCTTTCTATCCGTTTTCGGATGAACTGGATAGTGTCAGTAGCAATTTTATTGCGATTTAAAACAATTCCTGCGTGACCACCGTTGTATACATATCTTGCTGGCTTCTCCCACGCTTCCCATAAGTAATCTGTATCCTCAATATGAACATACTGGTCGTTTTTTGCAGATATTAATAGAATGTTATCTTTATTCATTACTGGAACAGATTGACTCGGGTCAGTAATTTTCCAATGATTTATTAAATCTTCATATGTAACACCATGCTCTTGCAAGTCTTTTTTTATATATTTTCCAGGATTGGTTTTCCATATGGAGTAAGAAAGGCGATTAGCGTAGAAAATAGAAACTAATACATCTATTTGTGGTTCAACTAAAGTTGTTAAATTTGTAATAAAGCCACCTAAACTAATACCAATCAGTATGACTGGGCCCTTTTTATTTTCTTTAATCCAATGTATTAGCGCACGTAAGTCAGCTACCGCTTGTTGAGATGCTTCAACTGTTCGTTCCACATTAGCACTTATCATGTATTCACCACTATACAAAGAAGCCTCTGGTTCTCTATCAAAATGATAAGGCATTGAAAAATAATACATATTCCAGCCTAAATCCACCATCTTCTGTTGAAATATGTTTTTAAGTTTATTTGTAGAATCCATTCTCCAACCATGCACAAGTATCACATTTGGTGAATATTCATCCTTATTTATAAAGGCTTCACCTGTTACTGTATCATTACATGGAATACCGGATTTGATTGAACTTTCGTATTCAAATTTACCCGTTTTGTAATTTGGGTTATCCCATGCGCCCATATTAAATTGAATATCAACTGGACTAGTTTTATAAAACTCTTCGATGTTATCTATTCCTATATATTTATTAGAAATAGAGGAATATTGGAATTTTTGACTGCGTTTCCTATGCAGATCATATAAAGCACATAGGTCTATTGCTTTTGAAAGAAACAAAATGTAACCCTCCAGTTTGTTATGAAGTACGACACTTCACCTAATCTAAAATTCTATTTTCTCTATAATGTGTCAATATAATGAGTTTTTTTCATTATATTGACATTGTATAATTTTAAAACGGTTTAATCAAAAGGAATAATGCCCTTATTGCATTGAATTGATAAAATAATTTGATTTTTCGGAATTATTAGAGCGGAATAATGATTTTTGTTTTTCGCCCTGTTGATAATTCCACTCATTTCCAAAAATCAGAACATAATTATAAAAAATATAAACAGAACTTGCTAGTCTCTCAGAGGAAAAGAAAAAAATTATCTAGATGCTTGCTTATAAAAAAGAGATCGGTTATTAGTGGCTACAAAAAGAGTAGCAATTAAAAAGTAAACGAGAGAAAAGTAAGAAAAAATGGTATATTTGGAAAAGAGATAAACAGTAATGCAGCAATAAAATATTTCATACGGAAATTAAGCTTTTTAAGCGTATTTAATGTATGAGTTTAGTTTCTATAGGAAATGTCTTAAAATCCCTCAGAAGGGAAATAGGGATTTTAAGAAGGTGTATATTTAATAAGTGTTATAAAAATACAAAAACCACCTACCAAATAAACCGATAGGTGGTTTTAAGCAGTTTTAAACCAAAGTGAATTTTTTTTAGATTGATTAATGGTAGTAGTAGTTTGTTTTTTGCTTTATATGTGAAGACTGTTATTAGAATGAATACAGGGAGTTGATAATTAATATTTTTGAGTTCTTGATGCAAAAGCTCCGAGTGTTAAAAATATTAGAGTAAAAAAAATCACAAACTTGATAATTGCGAACGAAATTGTAATCGTAAATATTAATAGCTTTATAATTGTCCTAATAATAAACTTTAGAATACCCATAGATATTCGCTCCTTTATAGTTCCATATCATGACTTTTACGTTTTGTTTTCTTCTCTTTTTTCTCTTTTTTCTCTTCATTATCCTCTTCTGTTTCTTTATTGGTTGAATTTTTTACTTTGTCTAAATCTCCAACAGTTTGAACAGAATTTCTTGTGTCGTCTATATCTATCCGATCAGGCGTTCCATCATTATCTAAGTCTCGTTCTTTTGTTATTTCTTCATATCGAATACGAATAATTGGATCCCTGGCTATTATAGTTTCTAATGTACCAGCTCCTAGTTTATTATCTAGTTCTTTCAAATCTAATGATTCAATACTTGTTAAAAATGAATCTTTATATTGTTCCTCAAATAAGTCTTTAAAGGAAGTATATGTGATTGATTGAATAGGAAACTTTCTCTCTTTATCTTCCAAATCAAATGAAGTAAATTCTATATTTCCATTATCTTTTTCTTTAAAATTTTCAAGGAAACTTTTTTCAAACTCACATAATGTTCTATACGAAGTTTTATCTATCTCTTTATCCATAATGACCATCCCTCTCTTTATGAGATTTAAAAAAACGATAGATATTCTTTATCCATCGTTGTAAATTACTAGCGACTAATTGATTGTGTCTTTTGTTTATCTTTTGATACTTCTTTTTGTTCTTCTTTGATTTTTTTATCAAGTTTTGCAACGCCATTCATTGAAAAATCAACTTTCTTTTGTTTAGGTTTTTCCTTTTCATTTTCTTTGGCACGTTCTTTTTTTTCAATAACATTTTTTAATGCTTTTTCAATAACATTTGTTTGTTGACCAGCAAAGAAAAATGAATAATCATCTTTTCCATTTTTCACTACTGAAAAATCGACACCCAATTTTTTAAACTCTTTTTGATAATCTTTTAACTGTTGTTTAGTAATATTTTCATCTAAAGCTACAACGCCATCGCCATCTTTATGCTTATTTATCAAGTCGTTTATTTTTTGCTTACCTTCTTTTGAATTATCTTTTATAATAAAATCTTTTTGCTTATCATCGCTAGATAAGAGATCATTTAAAGCCTTCAATACTTTTAATAGTAATTCCCCTGATAGTTTTGTACCCTGTGACACTATCTCCATTGCTACCTGTGTATGTTCATCTACTGAAACCATTACAGTATTTCCCCCCTAACAAATTATTTAAAACATTGTACCATATAATGGAAAATGATGATATGATTTTGGAAAGAAAATATTAAGAGTTTAGTAGAAGGCAAGCTACGGGTGTGTGACCACACACCCCAAAAACGATGTTTTTGACTTGGTAGGAGATTCCTACGACCATTACAAATATAAATAAGAAATTTTTACAAAATTACTTATTTATTTGTTGTCGCTTTGCTCGAATTTTTTTAAAGAAAGGATTTTTTATATGCCAAGAATTAAAACAGATTTAAAACTGTCGTTATCAAAAGAAGATAAGGAATTTATAAAAAATAAAGCAACTGATTTGGGATATAAAACTGTATCAGCATTTCTTATTGATAGTGCAAAAACACATTTCAAACTTGAAGTAGATATGGCGGTTTATAGAAATTTAGCTAAAGAAATAAATTACATTGGTAAGAATATAAATAGTCTAATTAGAAGGATTAATACAGATAGAATTTACACGGATAATGATATTGATTTCCTTAGAGTTAATCAGAAGAAAATCATAAATTTAATCAATACCGAATATGACCGATTAATTGATTTGAAAACCACGTTTAATAGCGAAAGCTTGAGTAAAAAACAAAAGGAAAAATTAATACAATCGTTATCTGAAAATCAAATACAGATACCAAAAAAATTAGTATTAGAAGAGGTGTACGAAAAGATAAAAGAAGATTTTGTTTATATTATAGAATGTATAGAAAACTCGCCTGAACAAGATAAGGAAGTAACAGAATATGTATGGCAATATTTATATGGACGTACGTTATATAAGTTAGATGATAATCAATTAATAAAAATGGCTAATAGTATTTTTATTTTTGCTCAGAAATTAAAATTTAAGTTATCCAAATTTGATAATATTTTTGAAGATGATGATTGGTTTGAACTGAAAGATATATTAGATGAATATGAAGTTTATTAATTAGGGACTGATTACAATGTCTATTGTTAAAATACAAAAAGTCAAAGACTTGAAAGCTGTCATTAATTACTGTATGCAAGATCATAAAACAAACGAGGAATTAGTTACATCTTATGAGTGTTCTATAGAAACAATAGATAGGGATTTTAAAAGTATTTTAGTTGACTACAATGAGAAGAATGATAGTGATAAAAAAATGAGTGCTAGAATGATAATACAATCGTTTGATAGTGAGGATAATTTAACGCCAGAACAAGTTCATCAATACGGAGTAGAATTTGCTGATAATTATTTGAAGAGCAATCATCAATATACAGTCATTACACACACAGAAACAGATAATTTACATAATCATATTATTTTCAATGATATTGATGTTAATAAATTAAAAATGTTCGATTCAAAGCGTGTAAATACTTTGGAGAGATTACGCGAAGAAAATGATAGAATCTCTGAAAAATATGGTTTATCGATAATTGAAGAAGGAAGAAAGGGAAAGAAAAAATATTTAGCTTTTAACGAATATGTAGCTAAATCAAAGAAGAAATCCTTCAAAAGAAATTTAGAAGAAACAATTGATAAAAACATATCAAAATCAAATTCGTTTAATGAATTTTTAGGTTTAATGCAAAAAGAAGGATATGAGCATAAGCAAGGAAAATATCTATCGTTTAAGAATCCGAAATCAGGGAAGTTTATGCGTACTAAAACAATGGGATTTAATTACCTTGAATCCTCTATCAGATTCAGAATAGAAAACAAAGGTTATTCACCAATCCAAACAAGTATAATTAATAGACAATGGATAGATAAATCACAAGAGCAATTTAAGAACAATAAAGGACTACTAAAATGGGCTACTAAACAAAATATTAACTACCTAAATGAATTAAGCTCTAAACTATATAAACTAAATGTTTCACTTTCAGAACTTGTTGAAATTGAAGCAAATAAGGAAGCACTAATTGACAGCCTTGAAAAGCAGCTTTTAGGTATTGATAATGAAATTTTTAAATTAAAGAAAATGAAGGGGTGTTTCAAAACTTATAAAAAGAGTTATCCTTTAATCGTTACGTATAAAAAAACTAAAAATAAAATGGCGTTTAAACAAGAACATTATTATGAATTTAAAGAGTATGATGTTGCAAAACGTGATGTGAATTATCTAAAAAAGAATTATGCTATAACTGATGAATCTGAATTGCATTATAAATTGTCATTAATGGCGAAAGAACGAAATTTACTGTATGGAAGTTTAGGAAAAGAAAAAGAAGTGGTAGTAAAAAAACAAGAGCAACCAAAACAGCGGCAACGCAAAAAAGAAAATGAACGATAAAAATTATACAAAATTAAAAGAGGATATTGTATAGTACCTTGTGAATGAAATAAAGTGAAACTTTAATCAGTGGAGGCCCTTTCACTGATTATTAGTAGAATCAAATGGGATTTTACGGGCAAGTTGATCTATTTCACCTAACTTTTTTGCTTTATTGTTGAATTCTTAAGGTTGGAGTCCCATCGCCCATTAATACGTGCTAAATAAAATGTTGGAGGTGGCACATTTTTGTCATTAATATGGAATGAAATCTTAACGGCTCGTGAAGCAAGTATAAAGCTAGGAAAAAACCCTAAATATATATATTTTTTGTGGAAGAGGGATTCGAATATTTTATTGAAGGGTAGCGTAAAAATGATAGGTAGGGAGCTACTGATTACAAGAGAAGGATATGAATACTTAAAAACATTAGTAAAAAAGGAGAGTGACCTTGCTATGATTTTTTATTAATAGCAAGGTCTTTATGGAATGGTATAACACTTCTGAAATGAAACTTCAAAAAGATTGACATAGGAATTCTTGGTTAATATTTTTAGTGCCCTGAAATACATTTTTGTTTTGAAGCATAGGACCGTTATATCTGTAATTTTCTCTTCACGATCTTTTGTTACGTTTATTAAGAATTGGGTTTTTATATGATTCTATAAGTACTTCCCTAATAGCACAACTCCAGAAGTAATTTGGACACTTTTTTGAAAACGTTCGATCACCTCTTTGTTAACAGCAAACCTATACTGATTTTGATTGGATTTTTTCAGCATAAAACTCTTCTTATAAGATCTACACAAATGTAGTTTATAAGTATAATTAACTAGAAAGATTATCGAATACTCAGATATTATTATATAGCATCTTTCTCGATAAAAAAGTCTCAATATTAGTCTGTATACGATACGTATGAAATTTGAGTTTAGAAAGAATAAACTCAAATGAAACAGTCAATATAAATAATTTCACGTACCATAATGCAGAGATAAAACAAAAGACGAGCATAATTAGTATGCATTTTAGTATTTGGATTACTGTTAATAATAACTAAAGTCGGAATGATTGTTAAAATCTCTTGATGAGTTTATCTACTGATATTTTGCTTCTGAGTTTTAAATTGTTTAGCGATTTTAAGGTCGGGGGCATGATTGGTAATTGTATTTTTAATTATTTTGCTAAGATCTGTAGGGTCTAGGACTGATTTTACTGAGGCATTAAATACAGCTTCTTTCTTTTCACGTTCCCATTCAAGAGAATATCCATTTGATAAGGCTAGACAGCGAATAAATTCACGTTGTGTACGTCCGTTTCCTTCACGGAATGGATGGAGAACATTTATTTCAGCCATATAATGTGCAGCCCTGTTTGAAAATTCATCAATCTTTAATCCTTTTAATGTATTTTCGTCTTTTAATTGTTTAAATAATTCGGTTGCCTGGTCCTTTAAAAAAGAGGCATGAGCAAATTGAAAAGACCCCTTTGCAATGTTTTCTTCTCGTAGTTTTCCTGCAAAGGGGTACACATCTTGAAAAATGTATTTATGAATTTCTTGTAAGTGTTTTAAATCAAAGTTTCCAGTGATAGGATTCGCTTGTAATTCTGCAATTCTAACACCGGTCATGATAGTTTCAAAACTTTTAAGTAGATCATTATCTTGGTAATCCATTTTATTTTTTAACACATCAGTTCCAGGGTAACAATATTTCGATTGTTCATTCGCGTTTTTCACGTCTTGCGATAATATCGGCTAGTTCAATTAATTGTTGCCGATTTATCTTCCCTCCTAACTTAGCCTTCATAACTTTTTCCATTTCTTTTGTAACAGTCATTCCTTCAATTTCTAAAGTCGCTTTAGCAGCCTCAAAAGCCTTATTTAGCTCTTTTTCGTTTTTAAACATAATTTGGTAAACCCCTTTCAAATCAATTTCATTATAATTAGATATTTCTGAAAATATTTTTTTATATCAGTTATTTTGGAAATAACTAAGCATTAGTATTAATGCTCTTTTTTATCGTTTTCCGACAGAAGACTCCTTCCTCAAAAATGTGAAGGTGTGAAACACCAATTTTAGGTGGGAGATGAATGTCGGTAGGCGTGATCCTACATTTTTAAGTATACTGTAGGCATCATATTAAAAAGTGAGGTGCACCCATGTTAGTAAATAAGGCATATAAATTTCGTATCTATCCAAATAAGGAACAAGAAATATTAATCGCTAAAACCATTGGGTGCAGTCGCTTTATATTTAACCATTTTCTTGCTCTGCCGAGCTCACTCAATTAAAAAAGAAGCAGAATACAATCTGGTTAAAGGAAGTCGATAGTATTGCTCTTCAATCCACATTAAAAAATCTCGCAGATGCTTTTTCACGTTTTTTTAAGAAACAGAATGATATCCCACGATTCAAGTCTAAAAAGAATAAAGTTCAATCCTACACAACCAAGCAAACGAACGGCAATATTGCGATTGTAGGTAACAAAATAAAATTACCGACACTTGGCCTGGTTCACTTTGCCAAAAGTCGTGAAGTGGATTGCCGTATCCTAAATGCAACGATTCGACGCAACCCAAGTGGTAAATATTTTGTATCCATTCTTGTAGAAACAGAAGTACAAGAAATGCCTAAAACCGAATCCACTTGTGGAATTGATGTTGGACTAAAAGATTTTGCCATTCTTTCTGATGGCACACCATACAAAAACCCTAGATTTTTCCGTATATTAGAAGAAAAGTTGGCGAAAGCACAGCGCATCCTTTCCAGAAGAACGAAAGGTTCTTCGAACTGGAATAAACAACGCGTGAAAGTTGCAAGAATCCATGAACATATTGCAAATGCAAGAGCTGATTACTTACATAAACTCTCAACTGAAATCATCAAAAACCACGATGTTATCGGTATGGAAGATTTACAAGTCAGTAACATGCTCAAAAATAGAAAGCTTGCCAAAGCGATTAGTGAAGTATCTTGGTCACAATTTCGAACTATGTTGGAATATAAGGCGAAATGGTATGGCAAGCAAGTTGTTGTGGTATCTAAAACATTTGCTTCTAGTAAGTTATGTTCCAATTGTGGATACAAAAACAAAGATGTTAAAAATCTAACAATACGTGAGTGGGATTGCCCTTCTTGTGACACACATCACGATAGAGATCGGAATGCAGCACTCAATCTTAGAAACGAAGCAATTCGTTTCTTAACCGTAGGAACTACGGGGATAGCTTAATCCATTAGAGTTCGATAGAACTCTGTACTTAGGAATCTCCCACTTCAAACAGTCTTAAGTGGTGAGTAGTTCAATGTGGTCGCAATATGACTCATGAGTAGACCAAATCCTAATATACCTGATAATGAAATAAGTATATTAGTTAGCTCTAAAGTAGAACTTCAGAAATTGATTAATAAAATTAATCCCGAATATGCGGCTAAAGATGTATATCAAGGGGTAAAACCTGCAGAACGGAAATGCCCAGCATGTAAAAGTCATTTAGTCGTTAGAAATTCGGATAAAACAGGGAATAAGTTCTTTGGCTGTTCTCAATATCCTACATGTACACATACAGAACCAATCCATACATGAGCTGTGATGAAAATCCAGCTCTTTTTCTTTTCATTTAAAGAGTTCTAACTGGAGTATCGCGACCATCAACGTAAGAAAAATAAACACTCTCTATCTTTCCCATTTTCCACAAAAATGAGTACACCTAACAATGAATGTACTCATTTCCAAAACTTCCACCAGGATTTCTTTTTTGCTGCCGCTATTTCTTCCTGGGCGGATACAATAGTACGTTTTGCATCTTGAATCTCTCGGACCATCTTCATAAGATTATCATCTCTTAGTTCTAACCTTTTTTCTATCCTTTCTTCACGTTCCTTCCTTTCTTTCATATCCTCTTCGATTAATTTGTTTCTTTGATCTATACGATCGCCGAGTCTCTTTTCCATTTCTAATAGGTTAGCCTGCTGTACCTTATTAATTTCTTCTATCATAGCGCTATATTGTTGCTGGAATTGATACTGCATTTGATATGGAACTAGATCTGTCCCATGGGATTCCTCTTTCTTATTATCAATTCCAAACTGCTTTGCAATCATTTTCGCAGCTTTTTCTAAAGTCATACCATCTTGCTTACTCAATTCTACTAACTGTTCAATGAGTACAATATCAAACTCAGTATATTCCCTTCTTCCTCGAGTATTCTTTCTTACATCAAATCCTTCACGTTCAAGAACATCCGAATACTTTCTCAGAGTGCTTCCACTTATCCCTAAACGACTATAGACCTCATTGCTGGTATATACTATCTCTGCTTTTGACATAGCGCTATGCCACCTCCTATTAGAGAATTTCAATATAGAATGGATGAACCCTTTAAGAATTCATCGACGAAACTCGTACGGTCTTTGCAATGTTCTGTCGAAATTGTGCACATCCACATAGCGCCATAGTTAACGATAAAACCCTTTTAAATATCCCCATTGCACAGCTAAAAAGAAAAAAACTGATTCAGACTAACCAGTTTTTTTAAGTTCTTTATAAATCTAGTTGGTCCGTTTACGATCAATGAGGGTGTCCAAGTTTTTCTTGATGAATCGCTCAAAGAATAAAATATATTGAAAGTAATCGGTTTTTCTTCGCTGAAATGATTACCTATGAGAGGAAAAAGTAGGCGGGACGGTTAAGTTAATAGAAGCAGAAACTAATGATGAATTAACGGTAAAAAGTACACTTAAAGGGTGTGAACCGTTAGAGGTCATAATGTACAAGTAAAGTAGTGAATCCACTACTTTTTTATTTTACAAAAAAAGAACCTGCAAACCTGCAGATTCTTCTGATAATGATTTAATTAAGTAAGACCCAAAATCATAATGCAATGATTTAAAAATGAGTTCAAGAGTGTTTTTCGATTCATGCCGCTCTATAATCTTTGTTTGTAAGCTTCTTTCTAATATCCATAAATCCTAGAATCATTATTACCATGCATATTAACTTGAGCCAACGAAACTCTTGGTGGAACATTAGCCCAGAGAAGAATTCATAAGCGTATAACAAACCGACAATTGTGAATAGCCAAGTCATAAATTTCAAATCTTTTAGATGAAACTTATAATTATTAATCTTTTTCCACATATGTATAAACTCCTATTGTTCTAATGTTCTGTAGTTTTTCTTAATGATATCTCGCATGTTTAAAATAAAGAATAGAAGAAAAATCATAGCTATGATGCCGTTAACCCAGTATAGAAAGAAAGTAAATTCCAAATAAGGCAGGTAAAATACCTGAATAACATTGTAGAACAAGATCATCGTTTTATTAAAAAGAGAGTTCGTTCAATGTTAGGAATGAACTCTTTTCATACAGCTAAATCTATTCTTTCAAGAATAGAAGCGATGCATATCATTAAAAAAGGCCAACTGATTTTACGGGACAAGTCTGTCCAAAATGAAGTTTATTCATCAACTATTCGGAATGGCTGCATAAGAATAGATTCCATTAGGAATCTATATACCTTTTTCAAATAAATACAAATCTTTGCGCCAGAACCAAAATTTTGTTGTATGATTTGAACAAATTTAGCTTTATTTTTCACTTTACGTTCGGGAACTAATTTCATTCCATAAGAATTAGTCTTTGTTTGAAGTTTATTTGCTAGATACATTTCTCCTTCTGTTAAAATTTTAGAATTAGTAATAGCTCTTAATTTCGCTTGTTTTTCACTATCAGATAAATCAAAAATATAATTTTTAAATATGTATATTAATTTATTAAATACCTTATTTAATTATAAAAAATAGATATGCAATTGTGCATATCTATTCATAACGTAATGATTCAATAGGATCTAATTTCGCTGCTTTATTTGCTGGAATTAATCCAAAAACAATACCAAGAGTCATAGAAAATAATACTCCTCCAACAACAACTTCCCATGAAACAAGAGGAGGCCATCCCGCGATTTTTGAAACAATATAAGCCCCACTATACCCAAGAGCAATTCCTATTAATCCACCAAGAAGTGTTAACATAACTGCTTCGATTAAAAATTGTAATAAAATTTTACTACGTGTTGCTCCAAGTGCTTTTCTAACACCAATTTCACGTGTACGCTCTGTAACTGATACAAGCATAATATTCATTACACCAATACCACCAACAACTAATGAAATACCCGCTACCCCACTAATGACCATAGTCATGATTTTTGTTAATTGTGAAAGACCTTCTTGTAATTTTTTAAGATCCATAATTTCATATTTTCCAGAAATATCATTTGATTTACGATTATTTAACACATCAACTGCTTTTTTTCCTGCTCCTTCAAGCTGATCAGGCGTCTCTGCTTGAACAACAATATTTTGAATTTCACTTTTTCCATATATTGTTGGCCAAATAGAAATTGGAATTAATACTTCTGGCATGCTCATACCCATAAAACCATTATCAGATTTATAAATACCAATAACTTGTAAAGGCTGACCTTTAATTTCAATAATCTTACCAACAGGATTTTCTTTTGGATAAAAAATATCTTTTACATCTGTGCTAATCATGACAACATTACTACCTTGTTCAACATCAAATTTATTTAAAGCTCTACCTTTTTTTACTTTTATTTGATTTACTGAAAAATATTCACTATCAAGCCCTATAACACTTGCCATATCCTTTTTTTCATTCAAGTTAAGAGGCTCCATACTTGAATTAGTAGCTATAACATGTTTAATTTCGGGGATTTTTTTGATCTCAAAAAGATCTTCATCTGTTATTGTTGGTCTTTCCCCTATAGACAAAGGCTCATTCATATCTTCTTTAAATTGAATAGGAACTGTATTATTCCCCGAACCTGAAAACTCAGATTTCAAAGACATTTCTCCACCTTGTCCAATTGCAACAACAGTAATAATAGAACCAACACCAATAATAATGCCAAGCATTGTAAGAGCTGAACGTAATTTATGAGCTAATATAGAAGATAGAGCAATTTTTATACTATCTAGTAAACTCATACTGCACACCTTCTATCTTCTGTAATTTTCCCATCTCGTAATACAATCCGGCGAGATGAATAAGCTGCTACGTCTTCTTCATGCGTAACCATAACAATCGTCGTACCTTCTGTATTTAACTTCGTGAAAATATCCATAACTTGTGCACCAGATTTCGTATCAAGCGCACCAGTTGGCTCATCCGCCATAATAAACGCTGGATTATTAGCAATTGCCCTTGCGATAGCAACGCGCTGCTTCTGTCCACCTGATAACTCGCTTGGCAAATGGTTAACCCTGTCTGCTAAACCAACTTTACTAAGTGCTTCAAGAGCTCTTCGACGACGTTCTGCTTTTTTCACACCACCGTAGATCAACGGAAGTTCGACGTTTTCCACTGCTGAAAGACGTGGTAATAAATTAAAATGCTGAAACACAAAGCCAATATATTTATTACGAATTAAAGCTAGTTTTGCTTCTTCTGCTCTTAAAACATTCACATCATTCAACATATATTCACCTTCTGTTGGACGATCTAAACAACCAATCATGTTCATCAACGTTGATTTCCCCGAACCAGATGGTCCCATAATAGAAACGAACTCACCACTTTGAATCGTTAAACTAATGCCCTGTAAAATTGGAACTGCCAATTTCCCTTGATAATACGTCTTATTGATATTATTTAAGGTAATCATTTCTCTTTCACTTCCATTCCGTCATATACATCATCGGAAGGATTTTTAACCACCTTTTGCCCCACTGTTGCGCCTTCTACAATCTCTGTCCAATCTCCATCAGTAGCACCTTTTTTTACATTTTGTTTACGAAGCTTTCCTTTTTCTTCGATATAAACAAATACATCTTCGCCTTTTTCAGCAATGCTCTTAGTTGGAACAGCAATCATCGTCTTATTCTCTAAATTTACTTGCAGAGAAACGTGGTAACCTGGTGATAAACCATCTTGACTATCAAGGCTTGCTTTATATGTATATTGAGACATATTTTGAGTCGCTTCACCCATACCACCAGCTTGAGACATTTCTGCGCTCGTTGGGAATTCGCTTACCTCTGTAATCTTACCTGTCCACTTCTGCTTATTATTTGCTTTCGCAGTTACAGTGAGTGTTTGATCCTTTTGAATTTGTGACTTCTGAAGCTCAGTTAACGTCCCTTGAACTTGGAACGGATCTTTAGAAGCAACTTGTAAAAATGCCTTTCCTTGACCACCTAATGCTTGAGGTGAACTTTGCGCTGCATCTTTATCTAACTTTTGAACAACACCAGCAAAATTACTATAAATCATAAGCTCATTCTGCTTTTTATTTAACTCTTCTTTTTGCAACTTCACTTTTTCTTTCTCAAGATTAATTGTTTTTTGCCCTATTTCTAACTCGCTTACTTGCTCTTCCATTGAGTCTGTTACTTCTTTACCAGCCCCACTATCTTTTGCCTTCTTAATCTCTTTCTTCAATGAATCAATCTTTTTTTTACCTTGAGCATAACGCATATCTGCCATCTTCTGATCAAGCTCAGCTTGCTTCACCTGTAAATTAATCTCCTCATTATCATAAGAGAATAATTTCGTTCCCTTTTCTACCTCTTGTCCTTCTTTCACCGCAATATCTTTCACTTTTCCTTTAGTCGGATCCGCGTAGAAACTTTCAATATTACCAGGCTTTACCTGACCAGAAATTAACTTTGTATTATTAAACTTACGTTCTGTTACCTTTTCAAAACTAACAGAACCCGTCTTTACTGTAGACTCTTTTTTTCCTTGCATAACAAAAATATTAATAGCAGCAACAATAATAATTAACGCTATAACTCCAATTATTATCCATTTCTTTTTCTTTTTTGGAGTACGAACCGTATTTTGTAACATTTTCTTGCCCCTTTATTTTTAATTTTTTATATTTAAATAATAAAGTATTATATATAAATAAACAACATAAAATATACATTTTTTCCAAAAATTTAAAATATAAGTTTAATTAACGTAATGTATAGATGCGGAACGTAAAGGGGGTGATTAAATGTCTGTAAGTAAAATAAAAATTGTAAGAGTTAGCCGATATTGTAAACGTTACACGACGAACCATTAGTCTTATTGAAAGTAATAAATATAACCCTTCTTTAAAACTTTGCATTCATATAGTTAAAACATTAGATGAAAGTTTAGATAAATTATTTTGGGAGGAACTTTAAAATGGAAAAACTAAAAAGAGGGTTTTCACTCAGTACACATTTAGATGAAAGGATTCAACAAATCGAAATGAAAATTTGGGCTCAATCTGGAATTGTTATCCTACTTTTAGCTTTTATAGATCTCATAATAAGAGGAGCATATCTACACCGTCCATTTCTAGAATGGGCTGCTTCATTAGCCATTATAATTTTTTATTTGATATTATTTTTTATTAAATCTATTCTGACTGGTGTTTATGAAACAGATATTAATAATAAAGAACAATTAAATGAAAAATGAGTAATACCTTTATTTTTTGTTTTGTCGCAATAGGTACTGCCACATACAAATATAACTTACCTGAAAATTTCGTTGGATGGTTATCAGTAATAGCAAAATTCATTATACTTTTCGCTTTCCTATTTGGTATTCAATATCTTATTACTAAATTTACATGGTACAAAAATAATAAAAACTAATAAATATAGCTCTTCCTA
>Ga0209025_1000865_pt1 | contig 47852 bp, 37 predicted proteins | sample AraplaMF_Col_mLB_FD_184256 | JGI IMG/M metagenome (GOLD analysis project Ga0209025, IMG submission 184256) | Arabidopsis root microbial communities from the University of North Carolina, USA - plate scrape MF_Col_mLB (SPAdes) (version 2) | ecosystem: Host-associated > Plants > Roots > Endosphere... | reverse complement strand
CCTGATAACACGTCCCCTCTCACATTAGAAAACCAGTCATTTTTTATCGTTTGAAACAAAATACCACTCCTCTACTCCTTTATAATTTGATTTTCTCCATAAGAAAATCTAGCCGACTGCACGAAGGCTATTATATAACGAGTAAAGGATATTATGCTATGTAAAAGTTTCCTAAAAAAAGACGCTATCTTCATAGCGTCTTTTCTCGTTTCATTAATGTCCACCGTGACCTTGACCACTCTCTTGGATAATCTCTAATCTCTCATCTAATATTCCTTGTGTTTCAAATGAAATATTACTCGTACTACCTAAAAGGAAGCCATGGTTATATGGTCCCAGTGTTGGGTCATCTTTAAACTTCGGCTGAATACTAGCAAGGAAGTCATAAACTGGTTGTGAAGCTTTACCTTCCCCCAGCAAGACAACAGGTGCGTGTTTACCCATATGTGAAAAAGGTGCTCCTGCAATTGCTAAGTCTGGTGTTTCGCTTGAAACAAATGACAAACCGTGACCTGGTTTTGTGAATCCCCAGCCGAATTTTGTTTTTTCATCTTTAAACTTCGCAAATGCGATAGAATTTTCTACTGGTGTCTCTCCACTAATACGCGTTACTTTCCCATATTTACTTAACTCTCGTTCTACTTCTTTTGAAACGATTTTCTCTGGTCCTAACACATATATATTCACTTTATCTTTTCTCATCTTTAACGCCTCAATTGTCGCTTCTGGCACTTTATTCTTTTCTGTATAGAGTAGTGGCTCTGGCATATGAGAAATCCAGTTTACAGCTGGTGTTGTATACAAACGTCCTTCTTCTTCAGACGAACCGACAATAACGCTATTTGGATAGCTTCCTGTTATATCGGCATATTCTTTATCAACATCTTTAGCAAATATAGCTGGATCCGTTTCTTTTATTTGCTTTACTTTATATTCTTTTAATTGCTCAAGGATAGATGCACCTACATCCCCCATCACCATAATTTGTGTTCCATCTTTCGTTCCGAGCGGATTTAATCGTTTTATTTCTTTTAACGTCATTTCAGGTACCTTTTCTTTTTCTATAAATAAAATCGGCCCATTATTCGGATGGTGAATAAGATCCGCACTCGCAATACCTAATTGCCACTCATTTACTGGTACTAAAATAATAGCGCCTGGCTGATTCTCTTTATGCGTTGCTGGCCATATCGTTTGCGAAGTTAGTACTGCCATTTGCAATGGATCATTTGTATTTAATCTCGTTATATTTTTTAAACTTGTTGTTAATAAATCATTAGATGCCCCTTTATTCATTTCTTTCGGCGCAGTTACCTCTTGATTCATTTTCATCTCTTTTTGCTCTGTTTTCTTCTCTTTTGTAGATTCATGATTTTTATGTTCCATATCATTCGTTTGCCCACATGCTGCAAGACCAACCGCTGTAATTATTGTTATCCCAAAAACTCGGGTCACTTTTTTCACTATACCGCCTCCGTATCAATCGTTTTCGAGCCAATATGATTACCTAAATTAGAATTTCACCTTTACAATAACAAGCAATTCTGAAGAAATTATGCAGATGCATGATAATCTGCACCATTTCTTCATGATTTTGCATTACACTTTAAGTAACGATTATAAATATGGAGGGCTCTCTATGATTGATATACTGCTCGTAGACGATGAACCGAGAATGCTTGAATTATTAACGCTTTATCTTACACCAATTGGATATAACTGCGTATGTGCGACTTCAGGAGAAGAAGCTATTTTACATATAGAAAATCGAAACTTTAAATTTGTTTTACTCGATATTATGATGCCAAAGATGGACGGATGGGAAACGTGCAAAAAAATCCGCTCATTTAGTAACATTCCTATTATTATGGTTACAGCTCGTGATCAAACAGTAGATGTCGTTCAAGGATTAAAAATTGGAGCCGATGATTACGTAACGAAACCTTTCCATGAAGAAGAACTTTTCGCAAGAATTGAAGCCGTTTTAAGACGTACAAATGAACATAAACAAATCCAATATCACGGTATTGTATGGGATGAAACAAAACACTTCGTTTCTGTCCATAATGAAGAACTCCTTCTCACACCAATTGAATTTTCTTTACTCGGATTATTTTTACGCCATGTGAACTACGTATTAAACCGTGATCAGCTCATCGAACGAATTTGGGGGTTAAACACAAATACAGAAGATCGCACAGTCGATTCACATATTCGTAATTTACGTGATAAATTGCGAAAAGCAAATTTCCCTATTGATCATCATTTAAAAACCGTGTATGGAGTAGGTTATCGATGGATTGATACTGAACAGTAAGGGGCAAAACGATGAAACGAATTTCAATTCAATTCGGATTTTATTTTTTAATTGTTACACTTTTAATTGAAAGTGTTCTCTTTATTTTGCTCTATTATAGTCTTGTAAACACTAGAGTAAATGAAGAAATGACAGCTTTATTAAAGCGAGGAAATAGTCATCGAGATGTACTTGAAAAATATTACGATGAGCAAACCATCTCTCACGTAGCATTAATGGAATCTGAAGCTGAAACAACTGTCGTTATTACAAATGCAAATAAAGAAATACTAGCTAAATCTAACGAAATAAACACGACTATAAACGATCATATTAGTAAAATGCAAACTCGAACAGACCATAATGGAGAGATTATAGAAAATCATTGGAAAACATCTAATTATATATGTACAGTTAGCCCCATTGTAGTAGATGGAAAACATGAAGGCTATGTATACATGTTTCTTGGAACAGAATCAATTGAAAAGTTAGTTAATGGATTAACGAAACAATTCATTATTGCTGGTGCCATCACGTTTCTACTCACAGTCATCACAATTTTCCTATTATCACGTTTATTAACAAAACCATTGTTACACATGAAACATGCAACTGAAAAAATGAGTAAAGGCGATTTGTCCGTTTCATTAACGACTACTCGAAATGATGAAATTGGTGAACTAGCATCATCTATTCAAACGCTCGCAAATGATTTACATTATATGAAAACAGAGCGAAGTGAATTTCTAGCAAGTGTTGCTCACGAATTACGAACACCGTTAACATACGTAAGAGGTTATGCTGACATTGCTTTAAAAGAAAGCACCCCTTCTGAACAACGTTTGCGATATTTATCAATTATAAAAGATGAGTCTGATTACATTACAAACTTAGTTCAAGATTTATTTTCACTCGCACAAATGGAACAACATAACTTTTCTATTCAAGTAAAGGAAGTGCATTTACACACCTTCCTTACTCGCATAGCTGAAAAAGTAAACGCCATGTATAAAGAAAGATATATTAAGGTTTCTTTCTCTTGTCCTCCTACACTGCTAGTAAACTTAGATGAACAGCGATTTGAACAAGTTATAGTAAACATTTTAAATAACGCTTATAGACATTCAAAAGAACATTCTCATATAAACATTTCTATTACAGAAGAACATAAACGTATCTCCATTACAATTGAAGATGAAGGCGAAGGTATTCCACCTGAAGACCTCCCTCACATTTTTGACCGCTTTTACCGTGTCGATAAAGCAAGAACACGATCTACAGGCGGAACTGGTTTAGGGCTATCTATCGTAAAAGAAATTGTAGAACTACACGGCGGAAATATTATTGTAACGAGCGAAGTCGATTACGGGTCTTGCTTTATAATTTCATTACCATCTATAAAGAAACACGACTACCATCAATAGTCGTGTTTTTTTATCACTTTACTTTATAATATAAATTTACAAATTGCCCAAAACGTTTCGTATCCGTTAAAGTTAAATTAATTTCCGGATTCTTCGCTTGAAATAACGGAACTCCAGAACCTAATATGTGAGGGGTAATCGTGACAACATATTCATCAATTAGATTATTCTTAAAGAATTCTCTCAGTAGACTCCCTCCACCGACCATCCATATTTTAGACCCTTCTTGCTCTTTCAACCTTTTCGTAAACTCCACTACCTCTTCATTTACAAAATCCACGTGTTCATTTGAACCTTTTTCTGAGTTAGAAAAAACATAACATTTTTTATCTACATACGGGAATGTTTCCATATGCTCTACTACATAATCATACGTTCTTTTTCCCATAATTATTGTATCAATCGTTTCGTACATTTCTGTATAACCGTTATCTCCCTCTCCTTCCGTTTCCATTAACCACTCTAAATCATCATCTTCTTTCGCAATATATCCATCTAAGCTCGCCGCAATAAATAAAACTATTTCACGTGACATATTTTTTCCTCCTTACATCTCATCTTGATAACATTATGATGTAAACAATATACTAACAATAAAACACGACAATTTATGTCATGTTTAAAAAGAAAAAAGGTGATACATTTGTCAAAAGCTAAACGCTTATTAGATATTCTTATATTTGCTTCTGCGAAAAAAACATTTACAGCTCAAGAAATAGCTGATGAATTTAATATTTCTGTTCGTACTGTCCATAGATACATTTTAGATTTAGGTGATATGGGATTACCCATTTACGCTGAACAGGGTCGCAACGGAGGATATAAAGTATTAACGAATAGAGTAATTCCGCCTATTTTATTTACCGAAGAAGAAGCAGTCTCCATCTTTTTTGCCTTTCAATCTTTAAGCTACTACAGAGACTTGCCTTTTAATACAGAAATCAATTCTGTTACTCATAAACTATATAGCTCTCTACAAAATGAGGCGAAAGCGAAAGTTGATAAAATACGTTCTTATATCGCCTTTTGGAATCCGAAGAGAACAATTGAGACACCACTTTTAAACGAAGTGTTAACAGCGGCTATTGAAAATAAAAATTTACACTTTCAATACGAATCTAAATCGGGGATAAAAACAAAACATGTTCATCCTATCGGTGTATATGCTCATGATGGGCTATGGTACTTACCGTCCTATGACTATGACAGGAAAAAGGTATTACTGTATCGCATCGATCGTATTCTTTCTATATTATCAACGGAAGAAAATGAGGATACATTCATGAATTTAGAAGAGTGGTTTGCCTCTAACTCTAACGTAGTACACAGTCCTACTCAGTTACATGTTTTACTGACAACAGAAGGCGTACGTCAATGTAAAAGCGTTCCTTATCTTGAGGAATTCGTTGAAGTAAACGAAGATGGGACAGGATATATACATTCAACAATTGATAAAGGTGAAATCCATTTTATTACGCCTTTATTTTATAGACTGGGAAAAGATGCACGAGTTTTAGAACCGAGAGAATTGATAGATGGTTTACGTATACGTGCGAAAGAAATTTTACATATGTATGAAGACTAAAAAGCTGCTAAATATAAGCAACTTTTTAGTCTAGTTATTCCTATTGTTTTATTATTGACGAATATCGAACCACCAACGATTTTTCGCATTCATATTCTCCGTCCCACTAAACCCACTGTAACGGAAAGCATCAAGGAAAATTGAATCCAGCTTATCCTCATCTACAAAATAACCTAAGTTAACTTTTACCGTTTGTCCTGGTCGGATACTGCCAATATTGTAAAAGCTTTTCCCTTCTCCGTGAGGTTCTAAATAATCAACTTCGCCTGTCATAATATTTTTTTCCGCAATTCCATCTCTTTCAGCGTAGTTCCATGCATTACCTTCAGATTTAAGCAACTTTATGGATGGGTGCATATAAATTTCTTCCGTCGACTTTTCACCAATATTTCTCACTTTTGTTGTTAAGTAAACAAATTTAGGATTAACTAATTTTGATTCTACTAGTTTATCAATTGAATCTTTACCATTTCCGAGTTTATATTCATCCCGTCTGTATGGTAGCAATTCTCCTATCTGATTTAAAGCCTTATTCTTGCTTAGTATTTCTAAGCCAAGTTCATTAAAGTTCTCTTGTTTAAAATCTTTGATTGAATCAAAGACTTCAACTTTTTCTATCACATATTCAACTTGGCTGTCATCCATCGTTATCGTGACTGGAACTTTTTTCCCTATATGAAATAGCCGTTTGCTATCTTTTTTCAAAGGAATCACCTTAGTTTTTTTAGGTTCATCTGCTTTGCTAAAACGATTTTCATCATATTCTACTATATGTGATGCCTTTTCTTTTGACGTAGGCTCAAGTGAAATGCTCCCTAACACTTCCATCATTTGTTCTTCGTTTATATCGGATCCAATATAACTCTCTAACATAATCCCTTCTTTCTCAAAAAAGAGAAAGACCTTTCTGTCAAACATTACATTGTTGTTTCCTGTTTCTTTATGGACAATTACTGCTTTCCTACCATTTATCTCTTTTTCTTCATAACTTTTCGAATACAGAGTTTGAAAATCTGTATTTTCCCCTACCCTCCGAAGAGCGAATGAAAATCCCCCCATTGCGTAGTTATCTTTAAATGAATATTTCATAGCACTATCATCAATTGCTTCCATATTTTCTGGCAATTTACCAATCTTTAACTTATACCACTTATCACTCTTTTTCGAATCCTTATTTGTTACTGAAACATTTACTTCATAATTTTGTTTTTGGACAATCATATTATAGACTTTCACTGCACCAAAAACTGTTGTCGGCATGCCAATCAATAAGCAAGCAGCAGCGATTAACATACGATGTTTTTTACGCTTTTTCTGCGGTTGTCCGTCTTTCAGCTGCATTTCCTCCATAAACAATTTCTTTTTGCGCGTATATGTATGTGAAAATTCATGCTGTTCTTCGAGTTTATCAAAATCATCTAAAGCAATTTTTTCAGCAAGTTCATATATTTCTTTGGAGTTCTTTGAATTCGTCATGTTGTATACCTCCCATCATATTTTGAACTCGTTTTCGAGCGCGTTCAAACTGCTTACGGACATTGGCCTCCGTTATCCCCATGACACTTGAAATTTCTTGATACGTTAAGTTATAGAAGACTTTGTACTTAAACACCTGTCTGTTCGATTCATTTAACTCTTTTAGCAATGTATCAATTTGAACCTCAGACATTTTACGTTTTTCCCACTCTTCAATATTTTCATCTACTGCTTCTATTGATTCTCTTTCATATTCTTCTAAAAATGTTTCATGTCGTTTATTTTTCCGGTAACTATCAATCGCCTTATTTTTCGCGACCCTCAAAGTGTAGCGTTTAAGCTCTTGAGTGTTCAAGCTATGGAGCTTTTCCAAGTTCTTATAAAGAGTAATAAACGTCTCTTGAACTGCATCTTCAGCCTGCTGAATATTATTTAAAATAGAATACGCTACATAATAAACTTTTTGTTCGTACAACTCGTATAGCTCTTCCATCTTTTCATAATCGTTGTTTGTAACTTTCATATAATTCCTCCTCTCATTCTATATAACGAATGAGCGATATACTTTGTGACACTGCAGCATTCTTTAATAGATAAAATTTAATAATAGAATAAACAAAAGCCCAATTTCTCTATTTTAACTGAGAAATCGGGCTTTTGTTTATTAGAATTTTCCTGACTGTCCCCTTAAGAATATCACTCTTACGCCTTTTCGGGATGCAGTATGTTCTCTATCGCTTCTTTTAACAATGTCTTTGTTTCTTCAAAGTTATGATTCTGTTTTTCTCCAGGTTGTACCGTATAAAACTCGGCAAACGAGCGCTCTTTATATCTCGGTACGACATGCATATGGTAATGCGTTAACTCATTAAAGATTCCACCATTTTGACAAATTGTAACTCCATCTGGTTTATATAATGACTTAATCGCTTTTACAATAAGCTTAGAAGCATCCATAATCGATTTTGCTACAACATCATCTAATTCGTCCACTTCTACAACATGATGCTTTGGCACAATTAAAATATGTCCTGGATAGAAAGGGGCATGATCTAAAAAACATGTTACATATTCATTTTCATATACTTTATATATTTTTTCCTCTTTGTTTGCTAATTTACACCCTAAACATTCCATTAAATTTCTCCTCTTTCTAAAACATAAAAACGTGAGAGCCGTAGTCTCACGTTTTTATGTTTCACCCTATTAATTCAATCGTTTCCGTAACCTTTATACTATCTTTTACAGATTGAACAATCGTACAATTTTTCACTGCAAGTTGCAGCGCCTTGTCCAACTGCTCTTCTGTAATGTTTTGTGCTTTGATTTTATAGTGCAAATGAACACTTTCAACTGGTTTTGATAAAGCTTCACTTCTGCCAATTTCGGTTTCAATTGTAAACGTATCGTATGTAATACGTTTCTTTTCTAAAATTGTTCGGAAGACAATTGCACTACATCCTGCGATAGAAGAAACGAGTAATTGTAACGGTGAATACCCATTTTCTTTTCCAATCGCTAATTGACCGTACGATAAATCTGCTTCTATATCATCGTGTTTGATTGTTAGTTTCATTTGTTTTTTCCATCTCCACTTTCATCGGTTTCTTCCGTTTCTTACTCATATAATAATATATGTAGCAGAAAATGATAAATGGAATACCACAATATAACGCCATTCTTTGTTCAGGAATAAACGCTAAACTAATAACAACGATGCTATTTGTAATTAAAGCTAAAATTGGAACAATCGGGTATAGTGGTGTTCTATACTTTAAGTCCTCTAATTTCCCTCCGCCTTTTATATACTGACTTCTAAAACGAAGTTGCGATAGCGCAATAATGATCCAACTTGAAACAGCCGATAAACCAGCTATCGATAATAAGTACATGTACACTGTATCTTCTGCAAGGAAACTTGTGAATAGAGATAATCCAGCTACCGCAATCGTTACGACTAGCGCTGTAATTGGAATACCACGTTTATTTACTTTCTTGAAAGAAGTTGGTGCCATTCCTTCATTTGCAAGTGACCATAATATACGCGTTGCTGCATATAATCCTGAATTCGCTACAGATAATAAAGCAGTAATAATAACGAAGTTCATAATATCAGCTGCATACGGAATACCGATTTTATCAAATACAACTACGAATGGACTTTCAATTACGCCTGCTTCTTTCCAAGAAATTAATCCTACTAAAATCGTCATTGTTAAAATGAAGAATAACATAATGCGCCATACTGTATTACGAATTGCGCGTGGAATTGTTTTTTCTGGATCTTTACTTTCTCCTGCTGCAATCCCGATTAACTCTGTTCCTTGGAATGAGAAGTTAACCGTAATCATTGTAAGTAATACGGCAGCTAGTCCATTCGGAAATAACCCGCCATCGCTTACGAAGTTAGAGAAAAGAGGTGCCGCTTCTTTTCCGTCGTATGGTAAAAATCCTAGTAATGCACTACCACCAAGTAGAACGAATGCAATAATTGTAACTACTTTAATACTAGAGAACCAAAACTCTAATTCAGCGTAACTTTTCGCTGAGATAGCGTTTGAAGCATATAAAATAACTCCGAATACGAGACACCATACCCAAACATCAACAGTTGGAAACCATCTTTTCATCATTAAACCGATCGATGTTAATTCCAGTCCTACTGTTACTGCCCAGCCAAGCCAATATAGCCAGCCGATCATAAAGCCTGTTCCTGGTCCAATAAACTTCGTCGCATACTTTTGGAAAGACCCTGAAACTGGCATTGCTACCGTTAGTTCTCCAAGACAAAGCATTGTTAAATACATAATAAATCCGCCCACTAAATATGAAAGGATGGCCCCCCCTGGTCCAGCCTGATTAATAGTGTAACCTGAACCTAGAAAAAAACCAGTTCCGATTACACCACCAAGTGCGATCATAAATAAATGTCTACTCTTCATCGTACGATGTAATTTCTCATTTGTTGGTTGCTGCATCTTAATCCTCCCCCTACAAGTACCCCTATCTCTTTTTAAAATTTTCTGATAATAAAAATATACACGAAAGCGATTACAATTTCTATATAAAATTAACACTTTTCTGATAAAATAATATAAAAAATCGAATTATTGCAAGATTTAGATACTATTTAGAGGAAAATAAGGAGAAACAAGGAAAAAACCCTTACATATATTGTAAGAGTTAACGAAGCTCTAATCTTCTCGATAAAATTGATAAACTATAATTCACTATAAAATACATACAAGCCACTACTATAAAAGTCGGAATCATATAATTTACATTTTGCCCGCTAATAATTTGAGCATTATGCATAAGCTCTGGCAATGATATAACAACTGCGAGCGACGTATCTTTTAGCAATGAAATAAACTGACTAACAAGCGGGGGGACCATTCTTCTTAATGCTTGCGGCAAAATAATATGCCAAAGCGCTTGCACATACGTTAATCCTGAAGACCTTGCAGCCTCAATCTGCCCTTTTTCGATAGATAATAGACCGCTTCGAACAATTTCAGATATCATTGCCGCTTCAAATATTGTTAAAGCAACAATTGTAGCTGTTATAATTTCTAACTTCAATCCCGCTTCTGGAAGTGCAAAATACGTAAAAAATATAATTAAAAGTAGCGGTAAATTTCGAATCACTTCCACGATAACTCCTAATATTTGTGAAACGACAGGTATTTTCGTATAGCGCAATATTCCTATTACACTACCAATAATAAAGCTAAGTACAATTGCTACGAGCGCTACCTCTAACGTTATAAGTAATCCTTTTAACAAAAAGAGGATATGATCCCCTGTTATAGCTCCCTTAAAATCCATTTACACCGCCTCCTTTGCCAAGCGTTTTTCTAAATAACGCACTAGCATACTGAGCGGAATTGTTAATATTAAATAAAACATCCCGACAAATATATAAACATCAAACGTAACAAACGTCTTCGTTGAAATTAAATCTCCTTGATACATTAAATCAGCACCAGCGATAATTCCGAGTATGGAAGAGTTTTTTACTAAATTAAGAAATTGATTTCCTAGAGGAGGGATTACGATTTTCATCGCTTGAGGTAAAACGACATGGTACATCGCTCGCGTATAAGTCAATCCTGAGGAACGCGCTGCTTCCATTTGACCTTTCGCGACTGATAAAATACCAGCGCGAATAACCTCGGCAATAAACGCTGCAGTATATACCGTAAGCGTAAGTGTTCCTGCTACAAAACCATTTAAAGTAACTCCTATTACAGGTAAAGCGAAATAAAATATAAATGCAATTAATACGAGTGGAATATTTCTTACAAACTCCACAAAAGCTGATCCTATCCAGTTTAAAATACGAATCGGTGCAATACGCATTACTGCCAAAATTACTCCTAAAATAAAACTGCCTATTAACGCAATTACACTAGACATAACTGTATACTTAAAGCCTTCTAGATACATATCAATGTTATTCGTTAATACAGAAAAATCAGGCACATATTCTCCCCTCTTTCTTTACAAGAAGAGGATGAGCATCCCTCATCCCCTCACTCTTACTATTCACTGGGATTAAGCTCCACTAATTAAAGTTTCACTTTACTACTCTTGTTTTTGGCCAATCCATTTTTCATACAGTTTGTCGTACTCCCCACTCGCCTTCATATCTTTTAGTAAGCTATTAATCTCTTTCGTTAAATCATCTGCACCTTTTTGCACAGCAATTCCGTACGGCTCATCCGTGAAAATTTTCCCTACAACTTCATAATTTGAATCTTGTTTTGCCATTCCGTAAAGAATTGCATTATCTGTCGTTAAAACATCACCTTTCCCTGCTTTTAACCCCGTAAATGCCTCACTATAATTTTCAAATTCTAATACAGTCGCTTCTGGTGACTTTTGACGAATGTTATTTGTAGATGTTGAGCCTTTTACGGCTAATACTTTCACACCTTGTTTTATATCATCAATACCTTTAATATTGCTTCCTTTTTTCACAAGTAACGATTGCCCTGCTTTAAAATATACATCTGAGAAATCAACTTCTTTTTTACGTTCTTCCGTAATTGTCATTGTTGCGATAATTGCATCAATATCACCATTTTTCAATAGTGGAATACGCGTTTTAGACGTTACTTCTTTTAATTCTAGTTTCTTTTCATCTCCGAGAATTTTTTTCGCAAGTGCCTTTGCAACATCAACATCAAATCCTTCTACCTGCCCTGTTGAAGGGTTTTTCAATCCAAATAAATTCGTATCATTCTTCACCCCAACTACTAATTTCCCACGCTTCTTAATTTGCTCTATGGCTCCGCCTTGCTTCGTATTCGTTTCTTTCGCCTCATCTTTTTTACTTCCGCACCCGGCAACGACAAGTACGAATAAACATGAGAATACGATTAAGGTAAACAACTTTTTCATTTTAAGCATGAAATTCCTCCTTTAATGATTTAACACTCGGCTTAAAAATAGACGCGCCCTTTCTTGTTCTGGGTCTGCAAAAAATGCTGCTGGTGTTGTATCCTCAATAATTTGGCCCTCATCCATAAATAAAATCCTATCTGCTACTTCTCGCGCAAATCCCATCTCATGCGTGACGACAACCATCGTCATCCCTTCTTTAGCTAACGTTTTCATAACGTCAAGCACTTCTCCAATCATCTCCGGATCAAGAGCAGACGTAGGCTCATCAAATAGCATAATTTCAGGCTGCATCGCAAGTCCCCTAGCAATCGCTACCCTTTGCTGTTGACCTCCGGATAATTGATGCGGGTATACATTAGCCTTTTCCGGGATTCCTACTTTCTCTAAATAAAACATCGCTGTTTTCTCAGCTTCCTCTTTTGAAGCTTTATTTACTTTAATAGGCGCTAGTGTAATATTTTGAAGAACCGTTTTATGTGGATATAAATAAAAATGTTGAAAGACCATCCCGATATCTCGGCGTAATTCATTCATATCCGTTTTCTTATTGTGTACCTCTGTATTTTGTACAATTAATTCTCCATCTGTAATTGTCTCTAATTGATTTATACACCGAAGCAATGTACTTTTCCCTGACCCTGAAGGTCCAACAACTACTACCACTTCACCCTTTTGTACTTGCAGATTAATATCTTTTAAAACTTGAAAGTCACCATAATATTTATTTACATTACGAAACTCAATCACCATACTCCCCCCTTCCTCTAACAAAGCATGTACATTCTTTTTATATTCAAAAATAGGCAAAAAAATAACTTTCAGCTTCATTTTGTCCATAAAAAAAGAGCAAAGGTCGTTCCCTTTGCTCCTTCGTTCCTATCCTATTAAGATACTTCTTCTTTTTTATCTTTCCCATATTCATGCTCCCAGAAATCAGCATTTTTAATTCCTAATTCCTGCGGATCAAATACTGGATCTTTCCCTTCTTTCTTCTGCTTTTCATAGTCTTTTAAGGCGATCAATGCTGGTTTTTGTAGTAGTAAAATCGCGATAATGTTAACCCATGCCATAATTCCTACACCGATGTCACCTAAAGCCCACGCTGTTGCAGCTGTTTTTACACAACCATAGAATACGACTCCTAAGAATACAAACTTTAGTACGATGGACATCCAAGGACGGTCTTTATCACGATTTAAGTATGCAATATTCGTTTCTGCAATGTAGTAATACGCCATAATTGTTGTAAATGCAAAGAATAATAGCGAGATTGCGACGAAACCGTTTCCAAATCCAGGGAAAACAGATTCTACTGCTGCCTGTGTATAACCAGGACCCGGCTGTGCACCGTTTAATTTATTGACGATAAAGTTTTTTCCGCTTGCATCAAATACGTTATACATGCCTGTAATAATCATCATAAATGCTGTTGCTGAACAGACGAATAATGTATCAATGTAAACGGAAAATGCTTGTACTAACCCTTGTTTAGCTGGGTGTGATACTTCAGCAGCTGCCGCCGCATGTGCCCCAGTTCCTTGCCCTGCTTCATTGGAATAAATACCACGTTTTACTCCCCAAGAGATTGCTAAACCAATAATCCCACCAAAAGCTGCTTCTAATGCAAATGCACTTTTTAAAATTAACATGAAAGCATCTGGTAACTTTTCAATATTCATAGCTACAATTACACAAGCTACTAAAATATAACCAAGTGCCATAAACGGCACTACAACTTGTGCTACGTTAACAATTCGCTTAACTCCCCCAAAAATAATAAGCGCTAACGCTGCTACTAATACCGCTCCAGATACAGAAGTATTAATACCGAAAGCTGTTTCCAAACTTACAGCAATGCTATTTGCCTGAACACCCGGTAACAGCATCCCCGTTGCAAGAATTGTTGCCGCAACGAATACTAATGCATACCATTTAACTCCTAGCCCTTTTTCAATGTAATAAGCCGGACCACCACGGAATTGCCCTTGATGCTTCGTCTTATATATTTGTGCAAGTGTTGATTCTACATAAGCAGAACCTGCTCCTAGAAAAGCTACCGCCCACATCCAAAAGACAGCTCCTGGACCACCAAATGCAACAGCCGTTGCAACACCCGCAATATTTCCTGTTCCAACGCGCCCTGATAATGAAAGTGCTAACGCCTGGAAAGAAGAAACACCAGCATCCGATTTTTCTCCTTGAAATGTAAGCTTCACCATTTCTCCTACATGCCTTACTTGTAAAAACCTCGTTCGAATAGAAAAATATAAACCTGCTCCTAAACATAAATAAACAAGTGCTGGACTCCAAACAATATTATTGATCCAACTTACGATTGCTTCCAACATTCCCCCTCCTCATTTTTAAAGAATATTCAGAATATACATAAAATTATACGTGCATACCGAATCTATAACAATATTATTTTAATAAAATAAACATATTTTTGTATAAAAAAACAAAGTATATATTTATTTTATATACTTTGTTTTAATATGAATGTATTATATATTCACAATCGCTTCTCTTTTTATAATTCTTTCATAGAGTTGTTCAGCTAATTCTCTGAAATGATCTGGCATATCTTTCCCTTTAAATTTCTTTTGGAGCGTGCCATACAAACCTATATCACGTAAACGTAAAAATAAAGGTAACGATTCATACCAACTATCCGCCAGCCTGTGCTCATATTCGTACCCTTTTCTTAACACTTGTAACTGTTTACGAGCGAATGTCGTCTTTTCTTCCACTGTCCACGGTGTAAAAAGAACAGAGTAATAAAGAACCATTGCCAAATCATGAATGAAGTAATTATAGGCCGCATCATCAAAATCAAAGATTGTTAACTCTTTTCCATCATAGTGAAAATTGCCTGGATGAATATCACCATGCATAAGGCCGAATGTTTCTCTTTCAATTGGAAGAGCATTTATTTCCTCCATTAATACAGCTGCAATTTCTTTCACGTTCTCATCTTCTAATTCATTAACAATACTACTTTCATCCTCTTCCCACGTATCACGGTAGTCAGTTTTAGGGTAATTCATTGTAAGGCGGTGCAATTGTCCAATCGCTTTTCCCCACGCTTCAAAGTAAGCATTTCCCCAATATGGCGATCCTTCTCCTTTTACTTGCTCACCTTTTGCGTATGTAAATAAGGAAGCAAAAAAGAAAGTTCCATCCTCTACTACAATTTCTTCTACAAGATTTTGAGATGTTGAGTAAAGAGGTCCCGCTACCTTTGCACCGTTCTCCGCAACATATCGTAAAAAATCTAGTTCAGCCTCTACCTCTTTTTTAGAACGATGGGAAGAATGCGTTAAACGTAATACGTAATCTTCATCACTATCACCCTTCGCCTTAAAAATGTAATTTTCAAAATCTCCAAGTGGCTTTTCTTCCACCGTTACATGAAACAAACTTGCAGCTCTTGTTAAAATCTCCTTTGTAAAAACTCGTTCTACAGCTATTTCCATATGTATCCCTCCTATATATCTTCTTAATTCGACATAAATGTTAGAAGTACTGCTATGAATGTGAAAAGCTCTGTTATGACTACTATAAAAATGCGACCCCTACACATAAAAAAATCTAAAAACAAAAAAGGTTGATTCACTAAATCAACCTTTACACTATTAAAAATACTATTTCTCAATTCATTCTTATATATAACATTTACCTTTATTTCTCTTCACCGTTTGTCTGCATTGAATTGAAGGTCCAATTTAATTTCAATGAATCTCCTTGAAATACATTTTGTTCTTCATCATTATCTACAAATGTAAACATTACATAGAAAGTATCATCATCACCAGGAGCAAGTCCATTTCCTTCCCGGTCTACAACACCTTTTTGTACAAGATCAGGAATACTTCCATTTTGCGTAGCTACCTTTAACTCAGATAATGTAGTAGACCAAATTGGAACCTCATTTTTATCCAAATTCCATAAGAAATCAACACGGATATGATCACCAAAATCAGCATTTCCATTATCTCCTTTAGCATCAATAACACTATAATCTGTAAGAAGTTTCACGTCTCCTATCGCTAAGGTTCCTTTGTTAACTAATTGAAAACCGCGCTCCATTTCATCACCCGGTTTAATATTGTCGACATTAATAACAACTTCAGGATTAACACTCAAATCTAAAGTACCCGCTGCAAACGCGTTTTGTGATACTTCTTTATCACTAAAATACGCATATGTTCCCCCACCAATTAAAGATAGACCAAGCGCTGCAGTTACAACACCCATACCAAGTTTTTTCTTAATACTCATTTCACAAGCCCCCCTATTTTAAAGTTCAAACAACAACCTTATTTTCATCCCACAAACAATATTAATTAAGCAACTACCTTGCCCCATAACGAAAGCAAACTAGCTTTAAACTATTTTCTTCATGTACTCAAAAAGCTATTTTTTAAATAACCGGTAATGTTACAGTAAATCATTACCGGTTCGTTGTTAGCAAAAACCATTTTTTCTGTGTTCATTGCTTTATCGTTTAGTTTCCCTTAGAAGTGTATCCCCTTATTTTTTTGGCTCTAAACCAATCGAGCGTAAGATTTTCTCTAACGTCACTGGCCCTACATTTTCTTTCGGTTTCTGATTTTCTTTAGCATCTGGACCCTTTTTCAAGAAGTTTTTCTCAATAAAACGAATATCTGTTTCATCTACAACACCATCTTGATTTATATCTCCATCTTTTACAGATACTTTTCCTTTTCCATACGATAAAGCTGCTATTCTAGCATCTTGAATATCTACCATTTTATCGCCGTTTACATCACCTGCAAGGTTATCATCCATGTCAGCTCTAAAGTTTTGTCCCACTAATTCTCCATCCTGCATTTTCCCTATTTTTGTTGTTAATTTACTATTTAAATGACCTGGCATTTCTACGAAAATATCATATTCTTTATCGCTTACTGGGACACTATGAATTTCAAATTGCCCGTTATCACCAATCGTTCCTGTATATTTCTTTCCATCCTTGCCAACTGCGTACACTTTTGCTCCTAGTTTTGTATAGTCTTTCTTACCTAAATACCCCTCTTCATTCAAGAAAGCTTCCGGGCCAATATATCCTGTAACCGTTGAATGTTTCGAAACAATAGCAAAAGATTTATCTTTAAACGCAGGAATCTCAATGCCTTCAGATGCACCAGCTTTTGTATAAGAGAACTTATCTACTCCAAATGCAGTTAAATCATTAAAGTATTCATCGTTCGCCATCTCGAATGTAACATCTAAAAATGGTGTATCTCCATCTAATCCTTTAAATTCTTTTCCTTCCAATGATGCGCCAACTTTCACCTTGTTTTCCCAAGCTCCTTCTTCACTTATCTTCGGATCTTCTAATTTAAGGTTCAGTCCATGTTGTTTTACATATTCCGTAAGTGCTGGATTTGGTTTCACATCTGTAAATTTAAATAGCTGCTTGTAATAAGGAATTTCAAATGTACCTGACATAAGCTGTTTTACATTATTAAGATTCAAAGTTAACGTAATTTTCTCTCCTAATTTGATTTTATCTTTGTCATAACTTGGAACAGCGTATTCTGTCCCTTCCTTTACAAAGACGTAATCTTTATATCCAGTTGCCATATTCCCTGCAGTTGCAAGATCATATCCAAATAATTTTAGATTTAACGGCTCGTTTATTTCCTCTGGAAGTACTCCAAATTTAAAATCACCATTTGCTTGAATTGTATTCAGCCAACCTGATGGAAAGGCTGAGTTTTGATAATATACAATTTGGTTCGCTTTTTGATCATACTGCAAGCCTTTTGCCTTTAATGCATCTACTGTAGAATCATAAATATTACCATGCACCCATAATGCACGCTGGCCGTCTTCTTCTTTAAACATAGAATCATTGACTTCGTGTATACCAGGTTGTACATCCTTAAATTTCATTTCAGGTATTACATTATCAATGATAATGCTATCGCCTTTTGTATAAGATTTTCCTTCTTTATCATATCCAACGAAGTTCAATTCGTAATCTCCATCAGGCAACATAACAGGTTTATCCGCAATTGGATGAGCTGGATCTCCTGTGAATGGAAGTACATACCCTCCCATACCAGAAAACATCATATATTCAACATTCGGTGTTAGACTACTTGCATTAAGTGTACCAACGACTCCTAATGCCTTCCCTGTCTTTCGGTCCTTCACAACTGCATCAATGGTTTCAAGAGGACTATTTAATTTAAATGTCAACGGCGAACTTGGTCTTTCCATAAATGGATGGAATTTAGAAGCATCTGTTGCCATTGTATCTCTCAGTAAATCTACAGACGCAATCCCTTTTTCTGTGAATTTAACTGCAAATGGTACTTGATATACTTCTTTTTCATTGTTTTTATTTGAAATATGAATATAGCCCTCATATCTACCAAACTCAGCGTTTTCTGGAATGATAATTTCAGGACTAATTTCCTCTGATGCACCAGGAGCTACTTTAATAGAATCTGGTACGTTTAGCTTCACACCATTCTTCGCTGCATCTTGCACACCTACACTTGTAGGTGAAAATTCCACCTCTAATTTAAACTCTTTCCCATCTGTTTTACTGCTGTTCTTAATTAAAACTTTTCGACTATCTTTAATAGGCCCATTTTCAATTTGATTTTTATACCCAAATGCAATAGAACCTGTTTTTTCTTCAATTTCTACTTCTTCATCACCTACAACGTTTGATGTTTTATCAACAACCTCGATAGATGTATCTGCATGAACTGCACGATATGCATCAATTCGCCCTGAGCCCACCTCAAATACAGAACGCTCTTCTTTTAAGTCAACTGCGGTATTCATGAGTGCTTCTTTTACTTCAAATGGACTATAGTTTGGATGTTCTTGTAAAATGAGTGCCGCTACCCCTGCAGTATGAGGAGTTGCCATAGAGGTACCTGACATACGTCCATACGCTACCGGATAATTTTCTCCATCTTTTGGATCATTAATATATTCAGGAACAGTTGAGAAAATAGACACACCTGGTGCTACAATATCTGGCTTAATATCATCTGTCTTAGTTGCAGGACCACGGGAGCTGAAATCAGCTAAGTGATCTCCCTCTGTTTTTATATTACTTAGTTCCCCAAACGCTAACGACACATCTCCTTGTACAGCTTTTGCTTGTAATTTCTCACCATCTACTTTTGTTAGGCGGAACGATGGAATAGATGAAGTACTTTCCCCAAGATAACTTGTAATTTCACCATCTACATTGTTATATACGATTACCGCCTTTGCGCCTGCTTCCTTAGCATGCTTAATTTTCTCATCAAATGTAATCTCACCGCGTTGGATAAGAGCTAATTTTCCTTTTACATCTTTTCCTGTAAAATCATCTGATTTCCCGAGCCCTGCATATACAACTGATACGGATTGACCTTTCAAATCTTCAATCTTATCAGTAAAGCTTTTTCCAAGTAGCATCATCTTATCCACATGTAAATCACCTGCATCGACGGAAAGCGTTGGGATCTTCATTGCAGCGTCACTGGCTCCAACTGTAATTGGAAGTGCCGCTGCACTAGGTGATCCAATGGTACCTTCTTCCGGACCACTATTACCTGCCGCTACTACTGTAACAACACCAGCTAACATCGCATTGTTTACTGCCACAGAAGTAGGATATAAAGGATCATTAATAGACGCACCTAGTGATAAATTGATAACATCCATATCGTCTTTTACTGCTTTATCAATCGCAGCAAGAATACCGCTTGTTTGTCCACTTCCATATGGACCTAATACGCGATATGAATATAAATCTACATCTGGAGCAACTCCCGTAACCGCGTAATCAACATTATTCTTTTTGTCTGCAGCGATTGTCCCAGCTACATGCGTACCATGGGATGTATAATATGCACTCCCCTCATAAATCTCAGGATATCCTCCAGAATTTTGCCAATCCTTATACGTTGTCTCCATTGGATCAGCATCATTATTAACAAAGTCCCATCCTTTTATTGAGTTCGGATCTATTTTGCTTGGATCTTCACCTTGCTTTGCACGATATCCTTTATATGCATCTTTCAAATCCGGGTGATTGTAATCAATACCTGTGTCCAGTACACCTACCTTAATTCCTTTACCTGTTATTTTTTCATCATGCAGCTTGTCTACACCAATTTGCGGTACACTATCTGCCATTTTTGGTTCAACAGCAGTCTTAGCTGTTTCTTTCGGCAAATCAATTTTAACCTCATGATCTTCCCATACACGCTTAACGATACCGGTACGAACTAAGTCTTCAATCATGTTCGCAGGTAACGAAATCGCTACACCATTAAAAGCATTCTTATATTCTCTTGTTATTTTTGCAGATTTTAAATTTGTCCCTTTCTCTTTATTCTTTTGAAGCTGTTCAAGCTCTGCTTTAAACCCTTTATGTGATGCCTCTACCTTTTGTTCCGCATTTGAAAGAGCTACCTTTTTCCCTTTAGCCACTTGTTTTAATACCTCAATTTTGCTAGGTGCTTGCTTAAACTCTATAATCACATTCACATTATTAGGACTTGCTGTATTGATACCTGGCGAAATAACAAAACCTGGTTTTGTATCTAACGTTTTTAAGGCATTACGTTGTTCCTTTGTAAGACCTTTCAAGATAGCATTTGCATCATCAATTCCAGTTAAAGTAGATGTATTTACCTCTTCAGCTAAGACGTTATATGGAATTCCTTGAGACAATAACATTCCAGCTGTTAACGTTCCAATAAGAATCTTTCCAAATTTCCCTCGTTTCATATTGCATCTCCCCATTATTAATATTATTTTTTGAAACAAATTGATTCTTAACTTCCTATTTAGCATTGGAAACTCTATTAATCTTAATCTTGTGTATCATGAAAGATTTCCATCACTACTACCATCCCCATACCTCATATAGCTAATTACTCACTTTTCTCTTTCTATAAGAGCCCTCCATCATTTATTTCCAACAAAGGATTTTCACGAAATGAATTATTAACACGATTAAAATGTAATTCTATTTTTATTATTTCACATTTTGATTATTCTGAAAATTGAACAAAAGGAGTATCTTTTCTCTAAGGATTCTATACCTACATAGTACAAAAGAACTATCTTGCTCTTTATACTTTGTAATAAAGAATAAATAAACATGATAGTTCTTTTAAACATTTCCTATTTAATCCAACGGAACCAATTGATTTCGAACAGCATAAATCACCGCTTGCGATCGACTTTTCACATTTAGTTTTTTAAAAATTTTATTGATGTGAATTTTAACTGTTTTATCACTAATATATAGAGCTTCAGCGATTTCTTTATTACTAAGTCCCTTTACTAATTCAAAAAGAATTTCCTTTTCACGTTCCGTCAGTTCATTTTCATTTGATTCTAATTTCATTTTTTGCTGATGATATGTAATTAATTTTTTAGTCATACGCGGATGAATAACTGAATCCCCTCGATATAACATCCGAATTGCTGCTACTACCTGCTCCGATGATGAATCTTTCAATAAATAACCATCAGCACCAGCCTGGAGTGCATCCATTAAATATTCATCATGCTCATACATTGTAAACACAAGTACTCGGCAATTCGGATAATTTTTTTTCACCAACTCTGTAGCTTCAATCCCATTTTTCCCCGGAAGATTAATATCCATCAAAATACAATCTGGTCTGCATTCTTCTACTTTTCCCAATACTCCGTCCCCAGAGCTAGCTTCTCCAACCACTTTCATATCAGATTCATCCTCTAGTATGTTCCGAATTGCGTCTCGTAAAAAAGCATGATCATCCACTACTAATATTTTAATCATTTTACGCACCCCTTGTTTGTGAATCTGGAATTAATAGTGTAATTTTTGTCCCTTTCCCTACAGAACTATCAATCTGTAAAGTAGCCCCTAATTGTTCAGCTTGTTCATTCATATGTAATATACCATAATGTGGCTCATTCTTCGTTTTAACCATAGACTCAAATAGTGAAAAGCCAATCCCATTATCCTTAACCCTTAAAAGCACGTGCTCACTTTGATAGCTAAGTAAAACATCAGTCTTGTCTGCTTGTGCATGTTTTACAATGTTTTGCAAACTCTCTTGTAATGTATCAAAAATAACCCTTTCTTTTGAAAAGCTAAGCGCACGTGCATGACCTCTTTCATGATATGTAATATCTAGTTCATATTCTTGTTTTAAAGATTTTATTTTACTTGCTATCGCCTGCTTTAGCCCTAATTGTTGTGTCGGATATGGTTTTAAAGCATAAATAGAATAGCGAACGTCTCCTAAGCTTCCTCTTAAATCTTTTATACTTTTCTCTACTATTTGCTGCATATCTTTTGGTTTATCACGGTATTTTTTCTGCGCGGATTCTAGTTGGAATATCACCCCGGCTAATGTTTGCGCAATACCATCGTGAATTTCACGGGCGATTCTATTTCTTTCTTCTAAGATCATTCTTTTTTCCTGTTCAGAAATCAATATCCTTGTTTTAACAACGTTAGCTAATTGGTTAGAAAATGTAGCTAACGACTGTACATCTTCCGGAAAGAAACCCGCATTTCTACTTTTCCCTGCAACAAACATTCCGACTAATTCATCATTTACTATAAGAGGAAAATATACAAGTGAGCGTATAACATTATCAAATATTTCATCTCCAGGAGCCGTACCAATTTTCCAATCATTAAATACAAGATTTTTAGAAAGTTCCTCAAACGCCCCATACTTTTCTGAATCATCAGATAAATCTAGGCGGACTTTCCCATCTTTTAATAGAATATTCCAGTTCCCATCATCTTTTGTCCATATTACATATGCTTGTATACCAAAAAAACCTTTAAGTGCTTGTTTAATATGTTTCAAGTTTCCTCCGGTTAATCCTCGACTAATTTCGGTCGTAATAAGAAATAACTCATATAATCGTTCCTTCTCCATCCTTATCCGTACAGAAAAAGAACTAATAACGGAAGTTGCTACAAGTGGAAAAAAGAAAAACAGTACTGTAATCTCGTTTACTTCCACACTATATGTACTAATTAATACGTGCATCAGTGCCGCATAAGAGAAACCAAAAGTTTCGCAAAGAAATACCGTTACAGTTTTTTTATACCACTGATAGATTGAATATGGCTGCGGAAGGAGTATCATTAACAAATCGTAAAAACGATTGTTGAAAAAACAAAAAAACACGCAAAATAATAACAAAGATATTAAATTTCCATACAGAACTGATATATCTATTTTGTTAATTAATAAGGACATACATTTGTTTGAAAACCATTCGGCCAAGATTAAACTAAGTGCATGCTGAGTACTATTAAATAACATTCTTTGTATCGGTGAACGGCGGTGCAGGTGAATAATTAGCGTAACGAGTACAATAGAAATAATAGTTATATGGATTCCAAACTGCCAACTCATAGCGTAAATTATCGGAAAGGTAAGCGAGCTAGTCCCTCTCCAAAATCGTACAGGAAAATACTCTGCAATCCCCATAAATATTAATAACAATATTAGTATTGTTGGATGAGAAGGGATTTTAATTTCAAGTAAAGATATAGTTATAGTAATCAAACCAAGAAAAGAAATAAAATAAAGATAAGAACTAGCAATCTTTTCTCTCATAAAGATAGAATTTACAGCTTTCAAAACAACCCCTTCTTTCTTTATAGAACTTTATTTTCTCTATTATCCAATAAAAAACCGGCACTGGCAAAATGGAAGAACCTCCACTAGCCAATCACCGGCTGTGTACTGCACCTAAAAAGGCAAGACACAATACTAATAGTATAAATTGCCTTTCATAAATTTCCTATTCATCGAATGATGTAATTATTTATACCGCTAGGCTTATCCTCTATAGTACAAAAGATTTATATCAACACCGCTAATCTAATATATACTTTCTTTCCATCCCCTACTTCTCATTTTCTTTAGTTTAAAAGATGACGTAACGTAACTTTCAAGCTACTTATTTTCAAATAATACAAGCATAAATTTCTCACAAAAAGCAAAAATTAACAGAAGCGACTTTATTCTAAAAGAGGTGGAAATTATGACAGAGCAAAAAGAACAACAAAAGAGTGAAAATCAAAAGCATATGTTTCCATCGCTTCCGGAAAATATTAATTACATTGAAAATAAACTCTGTCATTCAGATGATATAAAAAAATTAGATATCCCTTTTCAAAACGGAAAAGGAACCATTATATATCTCGAATCTTTAGCAGATCCAAATTTAATTCATCAATTAGCTCTCGAGCCTTTATTAACACGGTCGGATTTGGCTTTAGATAAAGCTTTTTCCACATTAAATATGAAAAAAGAAACGAATTTAAATTATGGGGTGCAGCTTTTATTACAAGGAAAGTCATTATATTTTCATGAACATGTTGATAGTTTTTGTATTTTCGAAACAGCTCTATCTTTAAAAAGAGATATAACAGAGCCGGATAATGAAGGCATTGTACGTGGACCACATACCGGGTTTGTAGAAGATTTAGCAACCAATTTAGCTTCTATTCGTAAACTCATAAAAAGTCCAAATGTCGTCGTTAAATATTTCACACTTGGTGAAGAAATGCACACGAAAGTGGCAATTGCTTATATTCAAAATATAGCTAATGACGATCTCGTTGCAGAAGTAAAAAGAAGATTGGAAATGATTAAGACAGACGCACTCATGCCACCAGGCTACATACAGGAATTTATAGAAGATACATCTTTCTCACCCTTCCCGCAGCAATTAAATACAGAACGCCCAGATAGAACCGCCGCTAATTTAATGGAAGGACGAGTTGCTATTTTATCTGACGGAGATCCAACAGCGCTCATCGTACCTGTTACGTTATTCGCTTTCTATCAATCACCTGATGATTATAATAATCGCTGGATTGTCGGTTCATTCGTCCGAATGATTCGCTTAGTGAGTTTTTTAATAGCCTTTCTCTTACCAGCTATATATATCGCAACAGTTGCTTTTCATCCTGATGTGTTGCCACTTGAACTCGTTTATACAATTAAAGCTTCATTAGAAAAAGTACCACTTCCCCCCATTTTTGAGGCTCTCTTAATGGAGTTAATTTTCGAGTTATTACGGGAAGCTGGTATTCGTCTGCCGAGCCGCGTTGGACAAACAATCGGTATTGTAGGCGGTTTAGTAATTGGTGATGCGATTGTAAAAGCCGGACTTGTTTCTTATACGATGATCATCGTTGTAGCTTTAACTGCAATCTCATCTTTTCTCGTTCCATCAAACGATATGAGTTCAGCAGTTCGAATTCTTCGTTTTCCATTAATGATTCTTGCTGCTATATTCGGATATGTAGGAATATCATTCGGTCTAATTATAACTTTCGTTCACCTATGTCAGCTCCATTCTTTTCATACACCTTACCTTTCTCCCCTTGCACCAATGCGGCTAAAGGATATGAAAGATTCTTTTGTAAGACTCCCAATTTGGTCGTTTTGGGAACGACCTCATGATCCAAAGCCGAAAAAAATGCAACGACAACATGTAACGAGAGAGGATGAGAACGGTGACAAACACGCAAAGTAAAATTTCACTTGTTCAATTTACTTTTTTCGTTATTCAATGCCAAATCGGGGTTGGTAGCCTTTCTCTACCAAATCGTCTTCACCCGATAGCGAAAGGCGGTGGCTGGATTTCTGTTCTCATCGCTGGTTTTGCGATTCAACTCATTATTTTACTTATGTGGCTTTTCTTAAAACGATTTCCTGATGCTGATATGTATGAAAGTGTTTGTATGCTATTTGGTAATAAATTTGGAAAACTATTAGGTTTTGCTTATGTTTTTTATTTTACCCTTATCGGTATGACGGTTATGTTAAGTGCTTGTAATGTCATTAAAGTATGGATATTACAAGCAACTCCTTGGTCTGCCATTCTCATACTATTTACAATAGCTTGTTGCTATATAGCCTATAACACATTTAAAGTCATCGTACGGTTTTATGTCATGGCCTCTATTCTTATTTTCCCAATGGCACTGTTAATTGGACTTGGGCTCTCACGGGCTGACTTTTCTTATATTTTTCCCATTACAGAAGCTGGATGGTGGAATATTATTCAAGCATCAAAGGAAACAATTACAGCTATGTATGGTTTTGAAATTATTCTTATCGCTTTCCCAAAAGTAAATGGGACTGCTGTGGCAAAACTAAAGGCAATTTCTATCGCTAATGGATTTGTGACTCTCTTTTATACTTTTACTGTTTGGATTTGCTTTATCGTATTTAGTCCAAAGCAAGTTGAGCTTATTCCAGAACCAGTTGCTTACTTATTGCGCTCTTTACATATCGGGATTATAGACCGAACTGATTTACTATTCATACCAATTTGGATGATAACAGTTGTAGCTTCTATTGCTAGTTATTATTGCGCCGCTTCTATCGGAATTGGACATATATTCAATCTTGCTAATCATAAACAAGCTGTTCCAATCGTTGGAGTTATTGCATTTAGTGTAGCCTTATTCATAGATACACCTGAAGAATTAAAAGTAATTGCAACTTTCACTGATAAGTTCACCTATATTTTCATCGTTGTCCTCCCTCTTTTATTTCTACTTTATTCAGTAATAAGAAAGAAGAAAGGAGAACAGTATGTTCAAAAAAAGAGTTAAATTATTTTTTATATTATGTACTAGTTCATTCCTTTCTGGCTGTTGGGATCAAGAACCATTAAGAGAAGCGAGATTAGCTTATAGTATTGGATATGATATTACGGAAGAGAATAAACTACAGCAAACGCTTGAACTCGTAAAAAGTTCAAGCGGAGAGCAATCTTCATTCGAGAATGAAATACATTCAGCAAACGGGTATAACATACGGGATACAAGCGATGCCCTGAAAAAAAATGTGACTGGTAATATTCGCTACTTCAAATATGGTGTTCAATTGCTAGGAACCAAAATTCTAAAAAAGGGTATACTACCCTATTTAGATGTCAGCTTTCGGGACCCAACAAACCCAACTGCTTTAGTAAAACTTATTGCAGTAGAGGGTGAAACATCCGAGATACTAGAAAAAAAGAAAGTAGGAAATTTACTAATTGGAGATTTTCTAAAGAAAAAAGTGAAAAGCTTAGAAGATATGAGTGTATTTCCAAAAGAAACTTTAGAAACAGCTGCTACAAAAATGTTAGATCCCGGTAAAGACTTTACCCTCCCTTCTATAAAAATAAAAGGAAAAGAAGTAATTACAAACGGGTTAGCTTTATTTAACAATGATAAATTAACTGGGCATTTACCTTTGAAACAATCTGTTTTATTCGTATTATTAACCGGAAAAATGGGAACAAGTGCCCGTATAACCCAAAAACTTACTAGCGATGAATCAGAGAAAACATCTGATTATTTAACAATGGAAATTAGCAATCGAAAGTTAAAACGAGACTTAAAAATAACAACAGATAAAAAAGGAAATGTTTATGCTCACATTAAGCTCCAACTAAAAGTAATAGCACTTGAAGCCCCAAGAGATAATATTTATAAAATGGGAGAACGAAAAAAACTAAATAAAGACTTATCGAAACAACTTACGAAAGAAGCGAAAAAAATAACAAACAAACTACAAAAAGCAAATTGTGATGCTTTCGGTATTGGAAGACATCTTATTGCATATCATCCTGACTTATGGAAGAAAAAAAATTGGAATAAAGATTATGCAAAAGTAAAATTCAAACCAGAAGTAGACGTAAATATTTTGTATAGTGGTGTCTTAAAATAAAAGGTTGTATGCCGCGTGGGCATACAACCTTTTATTTCGTATATCGATATATAATTGATTCATATGGTCTTAAGTTAAGTTTTGTAATATCCTTGCTGGAATCTTTATAATTCGACAGTAGTACTTCTTGTTTCATTCCATCTAATTGAACATGGGCTGGTACAGAATACGTTATTTCTTCTCCATAGAAGTTATTAATAATAAGTAATACTTCATTATTTACAGTACGTGTATATGCCCAAATCTTAGGGTGATTTTCATCTAAAATAGCATATTCTCCTTCTGTAATAACATCGTAAGTTTTTCTAAGTTCAATTAACTTTTTATAATGATAAAATACAGACTCCTCATCTTGTAATGCTTTCTCTACGTTTATTTCTTTAAAGGTTTCAGCTACTGAAATCCAAGGGGTACTTGTTGTAAAACCACTATTCACCTCTTCATTCCACTGCATCGGAGTACGAGAATTGTCACGAGATTTTTGTTTTAAAATCTCTATAATCTCTTCTTTTAATAAGCCTTCTTCCTGCTTTATATCATATATATTTAACGATTCCACATCACGATATTGCTCGATGGACTCGAATTTAGGATTCGTCATACCGATTTCTTCCCCTTGATAAATATAAGGTGTTCCTTGCAGCATGTGCATAGCTGTCGCTAACATTTTCGCAGATTCATTTCGGTACTTCCCATCATCCCCGAAGCGTGACACGATGCGAGGCTGGTCATGGTTACACCAGAATATTGCATTCCATCCCCCGCCCTTTTGCATTTCAATTTGCCAGTTAGACATAATTTCTTTTAATTTAATAAAATCAAAATCAGCTTTCGTCCACTTATCACCATTCGGATAATCTACTTTCAAATGATGAAAACTAAACGTCATACTCAGTTCATTGCGCTCAGGGTTTGAGTATTTAATACAATTATCAATTGTCGTCGATGACATTTCTCCAACTGTAATTACCTCTTTCCCTTCAAATACATTTCTATTCATCTCTTGTAAATATTCATGAACACGCGGACCATCCGTATAATATTTACGTCCATCACTTGTCGCGGTACTTCCGTCATCGCTTAAGAAACGTTGGTCTTTTGAAATTAAGTTAATAACATCAAGGCGGAATCCTGTTACCCCTTTATCAAGCCAAAAGCGCATCATATCGTACACTTCTTCACGAAGCTTTTCATTTTCCCAATTTAAATCTGCTTGTGTCTCATCAAATAAATGTAAAAAATATTGCTTAGTCTTTTCATCGTACTTCCAAGCGGATCCTCCAAACTTAGACTGCCAATTATTTTTTTCATCACGCCAAATGTAATAATTGCGATATGGACTATTTTTATCTTCTTTTGCTTCCTTAAACCACTTATGCTCCGTCGAACTATGGTTTACAACGATATCAAGCATAATTTCAATGTCACGTTCTTTCGCTTTTTCTAGAAGCTCTTCAAACTCTTCCATCGTTCCGTAAGATGGATCAATGCTATAATAATCACTTACATCGTACCCATTATCATTTTGTGGTGATTGGTATATCGGTGTTAACCAAATATAATCCACTCCGAGTTTTTTTAAATAATCTAGTTTCTCTGTAACCCCTTTTATATCACCGGTTTCTTTATTGTAATAACTATTAAAGCTCTTCGGATAAATTTGATAGACTACACTTTTATGCCAATCCTTCATGTTTAACTTCCTCCTACTTCTGTTTAACTCTTTTCGCAAATAACCATGTTAACGTAAATGGGATTACAACTGCGATAATCATTCCTACAATAAACATTGGAATCGATTTCGGAATGATCGAAATAAATGCTGGCAATCCGCCAATTCCGATAGCAGGTGCTAATACACCATTTAATGTAATGAATATCGCTGCCACAGCAGATCCTATAATTGCTGCATAAAACGGAAACTTATTTCGTAAATTCACACCAAACATCGCTGGCTCTGTAATACCGAAGTACGCGGAAATTGCTGATGTCGATGCCATACTTTTATCATTTTGATTTTTAGAAATCCAGAACATTGCAAGTGTCGCACTACCTTGCGCAATGTTAGAAAGAGCGATCATCGGCCAAATAAATGTACCGCCGTGTTGTGCAATTAATTGTAGATCAATAGCAATAAACATATGATGCATACCTGTAATTACAAGTGGTGCATACAATGCTCCAAATAATACTGCTCCAACTACTGGTACTGTTTCATATACGCCTACTAATCCAGCTGTTAATAAATCTCCGATATGACGTGTAACTGGACCGATAATTCCTAATGCTAATACACCTGTTACAACGATTGTTGTAATTGGTACAACTAATAATTGAATTGCATTTGGTACATGTTTCTTTAAGAAAATCTCTACTTTACTCAATACAAATGCTGCTACTAACACCGGTAAAATTTGACCTTGATATCCTACCTTTTCAATTTGGAACAATCCTAAAATATTGAAGTACTCAATCTTTTGACCCTCTAAACCAGTCGCTGCTTTTCCATAATCCCAGGCGTTTAATAAGGCCGGATGCACAAGCATTAAGCCCATAACAATACCTAGTATTGGACTACCACCAAAACGCTTCGTTGCTGACCAACCGACAAGTGCTGGTAAGAATACGAATGCTGTATTGGCCATCATATTAATTAAATCCCAAAGCCCACCTAAATTCGGATAAACATCTAATAAATTTTTACCATCAAAAAATAAGTCCTTTGCCCCTAATAAATTGTTAATCCCCATTAGTAAACCAGCTGTTACGATTGCTGGTAATATCGGCATAAATACATCTGAAAATACTTTTACAAACTTTTGAGCTGGATTTAACTTTTGATTTCCAGAATCTTTCACGTCAGCCACTGTCGCTTCCTTCATACCTGCAAGCGTTATCAATTCAGCGTAAACACGATCTACATCCCCTGGACCAATTACAATTTGAAATATCCCAGCATTATGAAACGCTCCCTTTACTAATGAAACAGACTGTAATTTATCATTATCTATTTTACTTTCATCTTTTAAAGCGATACGGAGCCTCGTTACACAGTGCGCAGCTTGTTCAATATTGTCTTTCCCACCAATGTACTGCAACACTTCCTCTGCTGTTTTACGATAGTCTTTCCCCATATTCCCGTCCCTCTTTTCTTTTTTTGATACCGTTTACACTTACATATTAACTCGTATATATAAGTTAGTCAACACTCGTATATATGAGTTGATGTTTTTTTTATAAAAAAAAAGATGAAACGTTATTTCGTTTCACCTCTTTACTTTCTTCGCGCCACATCCGAAAAGTGAAAAATATCTAAGCGGTGACGTGATTCCGTATATTCGAACTGACTCCCATCATATAAATGAGTAAAGTTTTTCACAACGACAACATAATCTGTGCCATTTAAATCTAAATACTTTCGGTCATCATCTGTACACGGCTGCACTTCAATTACCCTCTGCGAATAACTAATATGTAGCCCTAATTCTTTCTCAATGTATTTATAAATTGATGCCATTGCAATTTCTCTCGTTAATCCTGGAATAAACTCAGATACAAAATGATTTATATCTAAAATTACTTTTTCTCCATCAATATTTCGTACACGTTTAATATGATCTATTTCTGTTTTTTCTTTCACGTTTAATAATTTTGCAACCTCTTTTGTCGCTTCTTCTTTCTCCATTTCCACGACTTCTGTAATACAATGACGTCCTAGACGCTCATTTTCTTCTTGAAAACTTACAATGCCACCGAAGTTAAACTCAATATTTTTTCGCTTTAATACAAAAACACCTTTTCCATGAATTTTTTGCACATATCCACGCTCTTGCAATAAATCTACTGCTTTTCTTACAGTACCTCGGCTTGCCTCATACTGCTTCATTAATTCTGTTTCTGATGGGATTTTGCATCCCTCTTTTAAGTGCTTATTATCAATAGACTTACTGATTTCTATATAAATTTGCTCATACTTACTCATCATCTACAATAGCCCCTTGTCACCTTCTAATTCTATATGTATTATACCATGCTACACTCTTCTGCCAATCTCTCACTTATTTTCCAGTACAAGAAAAATATAGGTAAATATTTAATCTCTAAAACGTATTTTTATAAAAGTTTTTATATTTTTCTTTTCATTCAAAAAAACATGTAGTATACTAACTTCAAAATCAGAGGAGAAAGGGAGCAAAGAACTATGCTTACTTATACAACAATTGTAGTTACATTTGCACAAAAACATCATCATCATACGTAACCCTTGAAACCTAGCGGAAAATTTACGCGTAGGTACAAGGGTTATTCCCGTTGTACCTACGCTTTGGCGAAGAGCCATGTAGGTATTTTTTATCTACATGGCTCTTTTTTTATTGCCAAAAAGCTAGTAAAAAATGATGTTTAAGCAAATCTTACTACAAAGGAGTTAACAAAAATGGAAACGAAAAAATGGGGATTATGGGTTTTAACAGCTTTTGTTATCGGGAATATGGTTGGCGGTGGCGTATTTATGCTCCCAGCAAATTTAGCACAAGTATCAGGTCCAATGGGTTCTACACTCGCATGGAGTATTACAGGACTTGGCGTATTTATGATTGCACTCGTATTTGGAAATTTAGCAATTCGAAAACCAGAATTAAAAGCAGGACCACAAAGTTACGCTCAAGCGATGTTTCCTTCAAAAAAAGCAGGTAAAGTTGCAGGGTATAGTATGGCGTGGGGATATTGGGCTGCGAACTGGGCAGCAACAGCATCTGTTATTATTTCCTTTGCTGGATATTTATCAACATTTTTTCCAGTTTTACAAAGTAAGCAAATTCTCTTTTCAATAAATGGATTTTCACTAGAACTAGGAAAAGGGTTAACTTTTCTAGTATGTAGCCTTATGTTATGGGGAATTCAATATATTCTTTCTCAAAATATTGATCGAGCTGGAAATATGAATCTTCTTGCTACCATTGCAAAAATTATCGGATTTACAATGTTTATTGTGATTACATTATTCATTTTCAACGCCTCTAATTTCGGAGACGGTCAAACATTTATGAATGAAGCTGGACAATCCATCTCGTTAGGTGGACAAATCAATTCAGCTGCTATTGCAACACTTTGGGCGTTTATCGGCATCGAATCAGCAGTTATGCTTTCTAACCGCGCAAAATCACAGCGTGATGTAAAAAAAGCTACAATTTTCGGCCTAATTATTGCTCTTATTATTTACATGTCAATTACTTTACTTACAATGGGAGCTCTCTCGCAAGAAGCTTTAAAAGAGTCTCAAAAACCATTAGTAGACGCATTAAATTTAGCAATCGGCAATAAAGGCGCATATATAATGGCGTTACTAGCACTTGTATCTTTATTTGGATCTACTGTTGGCTGGATTGTTGTTAGTTCAGAAGTACCTTACCAGGCTGCCAAAAATGGACTTTTCCCTAAGTTTTTCAGTAAAACAAATAAAAAGGGTAGTCCTTCAAAATCATTATTTATTACAAATGTGATGACACAAATCTTCTTATTCTCAACGATTTCTGGCACTGTTTCAGAAGCATATAATTTCGCTATCGTTGTAGCAACATTAGCTTATTTAATTCCATACCTTGTTTCTACTCTGTACCAATTTAAATTGGTTATTACAGGAGAAACATATGATATAATGCCAGGATCTCGAATAAAAGACGGGGTTATTACTACATTAGCATTTGTATACTCTATTTGGGTTATCAAAACGGGAACTGCTGATTTAAAAACGTTCTTCTTAGGAATTGGATTGTTTATATTAGGTCTTATTCTTTATCCCGTATTAATGAAAAACTCACAAAAAACGAATTAAAAAAAGAGAAGTTTTTAGCTTCTCTTTTCTATTAAAAATCCGTAATTAACTTTTCTTTTAACTCTCCTACGGATAAAGGTTTTGCATAATAAAATCCTTGTACATAGTCACAGCCCATGGATTGTAATAAACTTTCTTGTTCTACCGTTTCTACCCCTTCAGCAACTACTGCTAAATTTAAACTATGGGCAATTTCAATAACAGATTTTACAATCGTTCTTTCTGGCTGTGCATGATCATAATGAAATTCACGAATAAAATTACGATCAATTTTTACGATATCAAGTGGCAATTGTTTTAAATAATACAATGAGGAATAGCCAGTTCCAAAATCGTCTAAAGCAATTAATACGCCCATACTTCTTAATTCTTGTAATGTAGCGATAATATAATCAAAATGGCGAACAGCAATACTTTCCGTTATTTCTAAAATTAAACGATTCGGAGGAAAACCAGTTCTCCTTAAGATGCTACGTACAGACAAAATAAAACGCTTCTGCATTAATTGTTGTATGGATAAATTCACAGATAACCTTAATCCTTCTTGGTAATCCGGTAATGTTTTAAACAGGCGACACGATTTTTCTAATACCCAATCTCCTAATTTTATAATAAGTCCAGATTCTTCAGCTACTGGAATAAATTCGCTTGGTGAAATAGGCCCTTCTTCTGTCATACAGCGCACTAAAGCCTCAATGCCAGTATATTTCTTCGTTTTCAAATCAATGATAGGTTGTAATACTACATCTAATTCTTCATCACGAATTGCCTTTTGCAAAGCAAACTCGATTTTCATTCTACGATTTATTTTTGCACGTAACTCATCTGTAAAGAAACACGCCGCATTTCTTCCCTGTTCTTTCGCACTATACATAGCTAAATCCGAATTTTTCAATAGTGTTTCCACGTCTTGTCCATCTTGTGGATATGAACAAAGTCCTAGACTAGCTGAAATGTATACTTCATGACCTTCAAGCATAAATGGTGCCTGAAAACATGACAATACCGATGTCGCTAACTGCCGCATCTCATCTTGTGTATGTTCATTTGTTAACAGCACAAATTCGTCGCCACCTAGCCTAGCCAGAACATCTTTCTCTCCTAACACATAATGCAACCGTGAAGCAACTTCGCTTAAAAGTAAATCTCCTATCATATGACCTAACGTATCATTTACTAATTTAAAACGATCTAAGTCAAAGTATATTATGCCAAATTCCTTTTTCCCTGCAATCAGTTCATTAACAGTCGTTATTAGCTGTAATCGGTTCGGTAAACTCGTTAAAGCATCATGATATGCAAGTTCCCTATAACGGCTTTCACTCAATCGTAATCTCTGTTCTGCTTCTTTTCTACTACTAATGTCATTTCGGATCGCGATAAATTGATACGGCTCTCCTTTCTCGTTTAAAAATGGAACAATTGTGGTTTTAACCCAATAATATGTACCATCTTTTGCTTGATTTTGGATTTCACCTCTCCATACTTTCCCATTCAAAATACGCTTCCATAAGTTTTGAAAAAAAGTTTTCGGATGATATCCTGAATTTAAAATACGATGATCTTTTCCTATTAACTCTTCTCTTTTATATTTGGAGATTTCACAAAACTTATCATTTACATATGTAATAAGACCTTTTCGGTCTGTAATTGCAACAATTGAAGACTCATCTAATGCTAACTTTAAATCTCGCAATGAAGAGTCATATAATGCATGACCTCTTTGTTCTAGCATGCGCATCTCTCCTTGCTTCCTATCTAACTAAAACACAACTTGTTTCTTTTCATAGAAATAGAGATATTTCATTTTCTAATAATAACCCTTTACATACATCACATTTTGAATTTTGCCGATTAAAATAACATAATATTATTTGTAAAAAAAAGCAATATAATACCGTTCCAATTATAATTAGTAGCTTCTCATCTCCCTAATTAGCTTGCCTTATTATACCGCATTCCTTTAACTTGCTCTATGCAACCCTTGTTCCTACTCATTCCACTCGCGTCTAACCTCTATGCTTTTTAATAGCAAAATAGACATTAGAACATACTATATAACTATTCACGAATAATAATATAAAAGTTTAAATTGGTATATATGTTTTTGAATTACAATAATAAAATATTAACATATTTTTACCTTTATTTTGGAAGTATTTCATAAATAAATATAGTATTAAACAAAAAAGAGGATAACCTCTTTTTTGTTTAATACTGATATGGTATTTGCTGATAACCTGGGTATGGAACTGGATATGGTGCTGGATATGTTACTGGGTACGGTGCTGGATAATAACCTCCACTTGCTGCACCCGTTAATGCACCTGCTGTAAGCCCACCTAACATACCTCCCGCAAAACTTCCTGGGAAAACTCCGCCTCCCCATGAGCCGCCTCCACCCCAGCCCCATCCACCACCGTGATGATGATGGTGATGATCATAATGGTTGTGTCCTCCATGATGATTATGTCCTCCATTATGATGGTGTCCTCCATGATGATTGCGATAATACACTCCGTTATTTTCTATATAATTCATTATTCACCTCTCCCTTTCAATTTCCTCACTTTAATATTGTATGAATAATACGGATCTTGTTGGTAATCTGGATAATAAGCATAATTCGAGTAATATGGATAACCAAATCCTCCAATTGGACGACCATACATTTTATTCATCCCTTTTGCTATATAAAGTGAAATTTTAATCGGCGCGGGCTTTGTCCCTCCCCCACTGATTATTAGCCCAAATCAATCGGGCATTTATGGACAATCATTTCCCGCCTAACTTCCTTGCACTCATCGAATTTTGAGATGGGATTTTTACTACCCAGCAAATAACGGGATAACAACGTAACAATATACTGTATGTAGGACAAATGCGGAAAGTATAGGACAAATGTCTATATTTTGTAAAAAAAACAAAACACTTTATAATAAGGATGTCAGATTATATCTTCTATTTAAGAAGTCTATATTTAAGAAAGATTAGAGGAATTATATAGAAATGAAGAAACCTATCGTTCAATTATTATTAATATTTACAATCGTATCTATCGTTCTTTTCCTATTAAATACATCGGTTATTTCGTTATATACGTTTGTCGGTGCTCTATGGTCCATCACAATCGTAGGAATTTCATTCGTTATTTTTATAGAAAATAGATCTCCCCAAAGTACTTTAGCTTGGTTTTTAGTATTAGCACTTCTTCCCGTTGTAGGTGTACTTTTATACTCTATTTTCGGGCGTAGCCGTTGGAGAAGAAAAAAACATCTCCATCGTTCAGAAGAACAAAGAAAATTATTCCGCGAAATATTAGAAGGAAGACGACTAGAATTATCACTCACAGTCCCATTACATGAACGTTCCATACATTTAACAGAAGTCGTACAAAAATTTGGAGGCGGGCCTGCCGCAGATAGAACAACGACAAAACTTTTAACAAACGGCGATCAAACCTTTTCAGAAATTTTGCAAGCAATCGAGAATGCAAAACATCACATACATATTCAATACTATATTTATAAATCTGATGAGATTGGTACAAAAGTACGAGATGCTTTAATACAAAAGGCAAACGAGGGTGTTATTGTACGCTTCCTTTATGATGGACTCGGAAGTAATACGTTAAGACGACGATTTTTACAACCTATGAAAAAAGCTGGAATTGAAATTGTCGAATTTGACCCTATTTTTTCAGCTTGGTTACTGGAGACAGTTAATTATCGTAATCATCGTAAAATCGTCATTGTAGATGGAGAAATTGGTTTTACCGGAGGGCTTAACGTAGGTGATGAATATCTTGGTCGCTCAAAAAAATTCCCTGTTTGGCGTGATAGTCATTTAAAAATAGAAGGAAAAGCATTGTATAAATTACAAGCCATCTTTCTAGAAGATTGGCTTTATGCGTCTAGTGGATTGAATACTTATTCTTGGGATCAATTTATGAATAGACAATACTTCCCAGGAAAAGAAATTCTGGATGCAACAGGTGCGGTGCAAATCGTAGCAAGTGGACCAAGCTCAGATGATAAAAGTATTCGTAATACATTACTAGCTGTTATGGGCTCAGCCAAAAAATCTATTTGGATCGCTACACCATACTTTATTCCGGATCAAGAAACTTTAACATTATTACGCTTAAGTGCAATATCTGGCATAGATGTACGCATTTTATATCCTGGTAAGAGTGATAGTATTATTAGCGATCAAGCATCTCAATCCTATTTCACTCCACTTTTAAAAGCCGGTGCTTCTATTTACAGTTATAAAGATGGATTTATGCACGCAAAGATTGTACTCGTTGACGATAAAATTGCAACAATCGGAACAGCAAATATGGATGTACGTAGCTTTGAATTAAATTATGAAATTATTAGCGTACTCTATGAATCAGAAACCGTTCATGATATTAAACGCGATTTTGAAGAAGACTTTAAACACTCTACTGAAATTAAATGGAACTCATTCCAAAAAAGAAGTATCAAAAAAAGAATATTAGAGTCCTTTATGCGACTGATTTCTCCTTTACTATAAGCAATCAATGTGATATTGATTGCTTTTTCTTTTATATTTCCCCCTTCTCCTTTTCTTTGCATACCATATTAAAACAAGTTATCATAAGATGTATTACTTTATGAAAATAATGTTAGGTGGGAAATACATGTTAGAACAATTTCATATACATTCTGATTTAAAACAGCAGCTTTCTACAATTCATGAAAAGAATAAACAAGAAGCTGGTGAAAATGCTCATTTAATCGGTACTAAAATATATAAAGCATCTGATAACAGCATTATCGAAGATGCTATTACGGCACTTCTTCTTGGCAAAAATATTCTATTAAAAGGACCAACTGGTAGTGGTAAAACGGTACTAGCGGAAACTCTTTCTTCTTTATTCCAAAAACCAATGCATAGCATTAACTGTTCTGTCGATTTAGATGTGGAAGGTATTTTAGGATACAACACATTACAAACGAAAGACGGAGCATCTGAAGTTACGTTCGTTAACGGTCCTCTTATGAAAGCAATGAAGAACGGTCACTTCCTATATATTGATGAAATCAATATGGCAAAACCTGAAACGTTACCACTTCTTCACGGTGCACTAGATTACCGTAAAATGATTACAAACCCATTTACACAAGAAGTTGTATACGGTGATGACGAATATCGCGTAATTGCTGCGATTAACGAAGGTTACGTTGGGACAAGTGAACTAAACGAAGCATTAAAAAACCGTTTTGTTATTATTGAAGTTCCTTATATTCAAGGTGACACATTAAAAGAACTATTACTATCTGAATCAAAATTAAATGATGTTGCAACAATTGAAAAGTTCGTTGCATTTGCAAGCGACCTTATGCCTTTAGCTCGTGATGGGCGTGTAAGTGAAGAAGCAGCAAGTATTCGTGGTATTATCGACGCATGCGATTTAGGTGTATATATTCCTGTTATGCGCGCTATTGAGCGAAGCATTATTGCGAAATTAAATGATGAAACAGAACAAATGACTGTCCGTGAATTAGCAGAAAGTTATTTCTTTGAGGGATAATTCATGAGACAAATTTTTAGTGACAAAAAAATTGATGCGTCGCTGTTTCTACAAATGGAAAACTTAATGTATGCCCTTCTAAAAGAAGACGATGCCTATCTTGAATATGGCTATAAAGCATACTACGACGAAATTGAAAAAAAGGTTGTCATTAGTCACTTTTGGGATGATCGAAAAGAAGAAGATACAGTAATCGGATTAAAAAGCGAAGTGTTCTTAAAAGCACTTGGTAATAAACATTACTCGGACATGGCTTTAATTCGTTCTTACGCGATTGAATTACAAGAATCGCCCCTAAAGAAGTTCTTAACACAATTATTTGTTCTATTAGAAGATTTACGTGTCGAGGAAATCGTAAAAAACTTACGACCTGGCACGAAACATATTTTTAAACGCCGAAAAGAAATGTACCGCAATTACTTCGGCTCACAAAATGAAATAAACCGCGTTCGTAACTATCACGGTGATCGTCTATTTTGTCTATGTTACCTTTCATTAACGAGCGATAAATATGAAATGTTTACTAATGAATATTTCGAGCAAATTGAAGTAATTTTGCATGAGACATTCCAAGCCCATAATACCGAAGATATTATGTATATCGTTGAGAAAATTCGCTACCGCTTAGAGGAGCTTCTTGAAAATGATATGCTTAACAATTATTTCGGACATGCTCCGCTTTATTTATCTGTCATTGCAGATGAAAAGAACTGCCGCGTTGAAGATTTAGCAAATGATGATACGCAGCTCATAGATGACGATGACAATAAAAACAAAATGGATGAAAGCTTCTCCACATGGCATCGTGAAAATAAAAATAACGAAAACGAGAACTTTTTACGCTTTGAATTAGAAAGCGGAACAAAAACAAACATGATGGGTGATACTGCTCGTGAATCAGAAGATGGCGATCAAGCACTTGGTTCTGTACAAGGTACTTCTCAAAAAAGTACACAATCCAACTTTGATGGTGCTGATACAGAAGAAGCAAGAGCTTCACACGCTTCTAGCCAAAGCGAGGGTGCATATGGTAAGTATAATGTAGGTGCCTCTCATACATTTAAAGAAGCTCGCAAATCAAATCCTGACGAGAAAAAAGATTACCAAGCTATCAAATCAGTCGTTAATAAAGATGTAAAAGAATTAAAGAAAATTATCGAAAAAACGATTGAAAATAAAACGAATGCAAATAGTGATAAATACTACGGAAGACTTCGGAAGAAATTCCTTCGTATTTATACTGAAAAGCAGCCGCGCATGTTTTATAAAAAAGGACAAGAATCGCAAGAGCTCGACGTTGCATTCCAACTATTAGTGGATTGTTCTGGTTCTATGTATAACAAAATGGAAGAAACGAAGAAGAGTGTTGTCTTATTCCATGAAGCGTTGAAATCTTTAAAGATCCCGCACGCTATTAGCGGATTTTGGGAAGATGCTTCTAGTGCTAAACCTGAAGATAAACCGAACGTTATCCATGAGGTTGTAAATTACAAAAACTCAACGTTACCAAACGTTGGTCCAGAAATTATGCAACTTCGTGAAGAAGAAGATAACCGCGACGGATATATTATTCGTATCGTTTCTGAAAAGCTTGCGAAAAGACCAGAAAAACATAAATTTCTATTAGTCTTCACAGACGGTGAACCTTCTGCCCTAGACTATCAACAAGACGGAATTTTAGATACGCATGAAGCTGTGAAACTCGCTCGTAAAAGTGGTATGGAAGTAATCGGTATCTTCATCGAAGAAGGCGAAGCGAAAGAAGCGACTTATCAATTAATGAAAAACATTTATAATCATCACTTCTTAGTTGCAAATCATGCTGAAGATTTAAGATTGAAGATTAAACCACTACTGAAAAAGCTATTACTGAAGACGATTGAATAGAAAAAAGGAGCCTTTTGGCTCCTTTTTTCTATTCAATTACTTTGTTTCTGGTTGAAACTTGTATGGAATGGCTACTTCTAACAATGACTCGAATCCTCCATCGTAGAATGGGAATCGTTCATTTGCGATTGTTCGCTCCACCCACTCTATCGCAGAAATTTCTCCCTCATCTTCTGCATGTAGCTCGCCCGTTAGTACTTTCGCTCGAAATGTAAAAAGTAGTGCATGATTCCCGGATTCTTCAAAGAATTTTTCATTGATTGCAACAAGTCCACCTGCCATAGCAGTTAAACCTGTCTCTTCTTTTACTTCCCTTACTAGAGCTTCCTCTAACGTTTCACCCTTTTCAACAGCCCCGCCTGGCAATGACCAAACGTTTTGTTCTACATTATGTACCATTAATATTTTATCTGTTTCTTCGTCATGTATTAGTGCATATACGACATCAACTCTTTGCATGTTATTTTCCCCCTCTCAAAAAGAATGAAGAGCCGATTCCTAAGAATCGACCCTTCCTATTAATTCATCACTAACTCAGCTGTGAGCTTTTTTTTTAACTTAGCCAACATGTCCGTTGTCATTTTGTCTAAATCGTATTCTGCTTTAAAGCCCCACTCTTTCATTGCTGCTGTTGCATCAATAGAGTTTGGCCAGCTATCAGCGATTGTTTGACGAGCTGGATCTACTGCGTAATCCATTGTAAACGTCGGAATGTGTTTACGAATTGATGCTGCAATTTGCTCTGGCTCGAAGCTCATTGCTGTAATGTTGAACGCATTTCTATGCACTAGCTTACTTGAATCAGCTTCCATTAATGAAATGATCGCTTGTAAAGCATCTGGCATATACATCATATCCATGTACGTTCCTTCAGCAATGTATGAGGTGTATGCACCTTTTTTAATCGCCTCATAATAAATTTCAACTGCATAGTCAGTTGTTCCGCCTCCTGGAGGAGCTACGTAAGAAATTAAGCCTGGGAAACGTACACCGCGCGTATCAACGCCAAACTTTTGATGATAATAATCACATAGTAGTTCTCCTGCTACTTTGTTTACCCCATACATCGTAGTAGGACGCTGAATTGTATCTTGTGGCGTATTATCTTTCGGCGTTGATGGACCGAATGCACCGATAGAACTTGGCGTGAAAAACTTACAGTTTAATTCACGAGCTGCTTCTAATGCATTTACAAGTCCACCCATATTTAAATTCCAAGCAAATAACGGATTTTTTTCTGCTGTTGCTGAAAGTAAAGCTGCTAAATGAATAATTGTATCTACTTCATTACGCTTTGCGATATCATGTAGTTTTTGTCCATCTGTTACATCTAACGTTTCAAATGGACCAGACGTTACTACTTCACTATCTGTTTCACGAATATCTGTTGCAATAACATTTGATGCGCCGTATACATCACGAAGTTTCATTACTAGTTCAGAACCAATTTGCCCTAAAGAACCGGTTACTAGAATTTTTTTCATTTTCCCCACTCCTCATTTGCAAGCTATTCAAAAGATGTCGTTACTTAAATGATGCCCATTTCTTTCCCTACTTTTTCATATTTAAGAATTGCTTCATCTAGCATTTCCTTCGTATGAGCTGCTGTAGGCATATTACGAACGCGTCCTGTTCCTTTAGCTACAGTTGGGAACACGATAGATTTTGCGTATACGCCTTCTTCATTTAGACGTCTACTAAATTCTTGTGTTAATACTTCATCACCAATAATACAAGGTGTAATTGGCGTTTCACTTTCTCCGATGTTAAAGCCAAGTTCTTTTAACCCTTGTTTTAAATAGCGACCATTTTCCCATAAACGATCGTGTAACTCTGTGCTTTCCATTAAGATTTCAATTGATCTCATGCAAGCTGCTGCATCAGCTGGTGTTAATGCTGTAGAGAATAAGAATGGACGTGAACGAACTTTTAACCAATCAATTAAGTTTTGTTTCCCTGCTACATATCCACCAATTACCCCAATTGCTTTTGATAATGTACCAATTTGGAAATCAACTCTATCAGAAAGACCGAAGTGCTTCACAGTACCTGCACCTTTTCCAAGTACCCCTGAACCATGTGCATCATCTACATATGTCATTAAATCTAGCTCTTCTGCAATCTCAACAATTTCTGGTAATTTTGCAATATCTCCATCCATTGAGAAAACACCGTCTGTAATAACCATTAATTTATTGTAAAGACCTGATTCTTTCGCCGCGATTGCTTTTTGGCGTAAATCTTCCATATCAGAATGTTTATAAACGATGATTTTCGCTCTTGATAGACGACTACCATCAATAATAGATGCATGATTTAATTCATCTGAAAGAATCGCATCATTTTTATCCATAACAGCTGAAATCGCTGCCATATTACAATTAAATCCTGATTGATAAGCAATTGCTGCTTCTGTATGTTTAAACTTTGCAATTGTTTCTTCTAATTTAATATGCAAATCTAAAGTACCGTTAATTGTACGAACAGCTCCTGCTCCAACACCGTACTTATGAATTGCACCAATCGCTGCTTCTTGTAAGCGATTATCAGTCGCTAATCCAAGATAGTTGTTTGAAGATAAGTTAATATATTCTTTGCCGCCAATTGTAATAATCGGTCCATTTGGACTTTCAAGCGGATCAATTACGTTATAAAGCCCCTTTGATTTTAAATCCTCTAAATTTTCTTCTAAAAATTTCGCAAGTGTTTTACTAGACATCGTGAAGCCTCCCATCGTTCATGTAAGCGGATTATTGTCTTAATAGTTCTAATAATCCCTCTACTAGCTTAACACGTTTTCAGAATTTATTATAGAAAAATAGTTTAAAGAAACCGCTTACAAATTTTAATTATATATGATTCATTACAAGAAATCTATCATTTACATTCCATATTTGATAGAATTAAAAAAATATTTAGGGAGGCTTCAAACATGGCATTTACAGAATCTGATGTATATAATAACGAAGCGTTTTTTGAGCAATATATGAAACGAAGATACCGCGAAAATAGCCCCAATGAATCCATTGAAAAGCCAGCATTCTTTCAACTCATTGGTGATGTAAAAGGAAAACAAATTCTCGATTTAGGTTGTGGCGATGCTAAGTTTGGCGAGGAATTATTAGAAAACGGATGCCACTCTTACACTGGCATTGAAGGCTCTCAGCTTATGTATGAAAAAGCTAAAAAACAACTAGAAAATAAAAATGGATCTGTTCATTTGATAAACCTCAAAGATTATACATACTCCCCATCCACTTTTGATTTAGTCACATCTAGACTCGCTTTACATTATATTGAACATCTTCATATCATTTTTCAAAATGTGTACAAAACTTTAAAAACAAATGGAACCTTCATCTTTAGCGTTCAACATCCTGTTATTACCTCTTCATTTGAAAGCTTGCAAACGAGTGGTAAAAGAACGAGCTGGTTCGTCGATGATTATTTTAAACTAGGCAAACGGGTTGAACCATGGATTGACCAAGAAGTTATTAAATATCATCGTACAACGGAAGAGTATTTCACATTATTACAGCAAGCCGGATTTACCATTATAAATCTAAAAGAAGCTACACCAAATCAAACCTATTTTCAAAGTGAAGAGGAATATGAACGACGTTTACGAATTCCCCTCTTTCTATTATTTTCTTGCAAAAAATAAAAAGACGATGAATCCCCATCGTCTTTTTTCGTTATCTCATTGCTTGAGCAACTTCTTTAACTAATCGTCTTCCTCTTCCGTGCGGGATACATAGTGGTGTTCCAAACAACGGATCCGTACTGATTTGACACTCCATACGGAATACATCCCGAACTAACTTCTGGTCAATAACTTCTTCTGGTTTACCTTGTGCATATATTCGTTTATCTTGAATAGCTACAATGTTGTCTGCATAACGGCATGCCAAATTCAAATCGTGTAATACCATAACAATTGTTCGTTGCTCTGTTTCATTTAATTCGAATAATAAATCTAGCACTTCAATTTGGTGAGTCATATCTAAATATGTAGTTGGCTCATCCAGTAAAATAATGTCTGTATCTTGTGCAAGCGTCATTGCAATCCAAGCACGTTGACGTTGCCCACCTGAAAGAGCATGCACATCCCGCTCAGCAAATTCTGTCATACCTGTTGCTGCAAGTGCCTTCTGTACCATTTCCTCGTCTTTTTCTGACCATTGCTTTAACCAAGTTTGATATGGATAACGTCCTTGCTTTACAAGTTGCAATACTGTAAGCCCTTCTGGTGCTTGGGGTCCTTGCGGTAAGATTGCCATTTGACGAGCAATTTGCTTCGTTTGCATACTTTGTAACGCTTGATTATCTAACAAAATATCACCATTTGTTGGCTTTAATAATCTAGCTAGTGAACGTAATAAAGTTGATTTTCCACAACCGTTAGAACCGATGAAGATTGTAATTTCACCTTTTGGAATTTCTAAATCCAACTCATCGATAATAATTGTTTCACCATAGGACAGCGTCAAACGTTTTGTCTCCAATGCTTTTTGCATATTCATCTCCCTTTATGAATTCCGACTTTTATAAAGTAAATAAATAAAATAAGGTGCACCAATTGCTGATGTAAATACCCCTGCTGGAATTTCAAGTGGTGTGAAAATTGTGCGCCCAATTAAATCCGCAGCGAGTACTAAAATTGCACCGACAATAGCTGCAACTGGGAGTAATGCACCGTATAAAGAACCAACTAATCTTCGCGAAATATGAGGTGCCATTAAACCAACAAACCCAATCCCTCCGGCAAAGGCAACCGCCCCACCAATTAAAGCTGTACTAAGTAATAACATAAATACACGCGACTTCGTTAAAGGAACACCAAGTCCTACCGCTATATCATCCCCTAGCTCTTGTGCATTTAAATGTCTAGCAGCGATAAAGGATATTACCGTTAAAATGAGAACCCAAGGCGCAAGTACCATCACATTTTGCCATGAAGAGCCGTAAACAGTACCTGTAATCCATACATTTGCTTGGCTCGCTTGATAAATTGGTGCTAATAACATAAATAACGTTGTTGCCGCTTTCGTTAACGCCCAAAATCCAACACCAATTAAAACAAGACTAATCGGTGATAAGCCATCATTTTTCCATGCAAATAAATATACAAAAAGCGCTACAATCGTCGCTCCAGCAAAAGCTGCGAGCGGCATATAATGAATGCTTACTGTTAGCGCATTGTTTTTATCACTAAATATAGCTAAAAAGAGTACAACTGCTACGCTTGCACCACCTGTAATTCCAATGATATCAGGGGAAGCAAGCGGATTTCTAACGAGCCCTTGTAAAATACAACCTGCTACAGCAAGTGCAATTCCTACAAGGATCGCAATTAAAATACGCGGCATACGAAACTTATTTACAACCATATTTGACATCGCATCGCCATTTCCAGTAATCGCTTGCCATACGTCATAAGGAGCAACCTTCATATCTCCCATACCTGCACTTGCAAAAAATAATCCTATTAAAATTACTAATAAACTCACCAAGACGAGACTAGCTCGTTTATACATTAAAAACGAGAATCCATCTTTTCCTATACGAAACGGGATATACTTCTTCATTTGCTAAGCCCTCTCTTACGTGCAATATAAATAAAGAATGGGGCCCCGATAAATGCTGTCATAACCCCTACTGGTACTTCTTGTGGCATAATGACATATCTTGCGGCTATATCCGCTAAGATTAATAGTATTGCACCTAACAATCCGCTATATGGCACTCTCCATCTGTGGTCAACTCCAACAAGAAATCTGGCAAAATGCGGAGTTACAATTCCTATAAATCCTATTGGGCCAGCAACCGCAACTGAACCACCCGACAACAATACAATAATGAGTAGTACGAATGATTTCATTAAAATTGTTCGTTGTCCGAGACCTTTTGCAACATCTTCTCCCATCATCAATGTATTTACTTTTCCTGCCATCATAAGAGATGCAATCCATCCTACTAATAAATACGGGAATACAGATAGTAAAATTTCTATTTTTCTTCCTTGTACAGATCCGGCAAGCCAAAACAATACTTCTTCCATTGCCTTTTCATTTAAAACAAGCAACCCTTGTGTTAATGATGAAAATAAAGCACTTATCGCGACACCTGCTAATGTTAACTTAAGAGGAGTCGTCCCTTCTTTTCCTAAAGAACTAGAAGCAAATACAAGTACAGCTGCAATTGCCGCTCCTAAAAAGGCAATCCACGTGAAAGCCGATAATGACGTCACAGAAAAGATAACAATTGCTACAACTATGAAGAACGCAGCGCCTGAATTTAATCCAATAAAATCTGGTGAAGCAAGTGGATTCTTAGTTAAAGTTTGCATAAGACAGCCTGCAATGGCTAAACTAGCACCAACACTAGCTGCAATTAACGCCCTAGGCAGACGTACATTTTGAATAATAATATGTTCATTGGAACCATTAAAATGGAAAAAAGCATCCAATGCTAGTTTCCAACTCGTATTTGTATATCCAAAAATAATACTTCCCCAAATACAAATAACGACTGCAATGATTCCAACAAATAATCCAATCCATTTTGCTCGATTTGTTTTTAATAACATGCAGCGTTTCCCCTTCAATGTATAATGATACGTTGTTA
>Ga0209025_1000864_pt1 | contig 47865 bp, 46 predicted proteins | sample AraplaMF_Col_mLB_FD_184256 | JGI IMG/M metagenome (GOLD analysis project Ga0209025, IMG submission 184256) | Arabidopsis root microbial communities from the University of North Carolina, USA - plate scrape MF_Col_mLB (SPAdes) (version 2) | ecosystem: Host-associated > Plants > Roots > Endosphere... | reverse complement strand
TGTAGAAGGCCTTGAACAGGCCGAACAGCCCCAGCATCACGACGAGCAGGATGCCCGCTCCGATCAGGAAGGGAAGGACCAGGGACACGCTCATTGCAAACTCTCCTTGTTGTAACGGTTACTGCACTGGAACGGTGCGGTTGTTGCGCGGGTTGCGTCGGTCAAAGACGCTGGAACTGTTCCTCGGACACCACGCGGTAGGCGTGCTGCGCGTGGAGGTATTCGATGAGCACGACGCGGTCGCCGCGCTTGAAGCCGGCGCGCTCGTCGCGGATCTGCAGGATGAGCCCGGCGCCGCCGTCGTCGACGGTCGCCTGCCCGTAGCCGGCATCGACGGACGGCGTGCTGACGATCGCGACGCGGCCGAGGATCGACGCTTCCGCTGGCGGACGGAGGCGCAGCAGCAGGCGACTGATCGGACGCAGCAGCAGGGACGTCGCGAATACGCCCGGCACCAGCATGCCGATGGCGACGGCGATGCCGGCGATCAGCCGCAGCGAATCCGGCAGCGAACGCAGTACCAGCAGGTGCACGAAATAGGTGCCGAGCCAGCCGAGGAAGGCGAGCACGGTCAGCACGATCATCACCGGCACACCGCTCAGGCCCAGGCGCGCGATCATCGCGGCGATGCCGCTGGCGTTCGCGTCGGTGTCGTGGCCATGGCCGTGCCCGTGCCCATGGGCGTGGACATGCGCATGGCTTTCGCCGCCGATCAGGCCATCGGGGCCGTCGGCATCGACCATCCCCGTCGCGGCGAGCAGCCAATACACCACGCACACCGCCAGCACGATGCTGTAGGCGAGGGTAGGGAAGGTGAGCGCGGTGGTGAGGAACTCGTTCATCGTGAACCCTTGGGTGTCCTTGCCTGTTTGCCGCGACGCGGAGCCGGCGAGGTGTCCGCCATGCGCTGCGCGAGCCGGTCGAGCACCTGCTGCGCCCGCGCGTTGCGTTCGTCGATGCCGGCCGCGCGCAGACGGGCGTCCAGATCGGGATTGCCGGCCGGTTCGGCGTCCGCTTCGCCGGTCGCACGCGGCGTCGCCTGCCGGCGTGCGCGCAGCAGCGATTCGATGGCGTTCTGCGGCAAACCCGGGCTGCCGGCCTGGCGTCCGGCGACGGTTTCCTGCGCGCGTTGCACGGTCTCGGCCGCACGCAGCGCGTCCAGGTGCAGTTGCAGGCGGCGCAGCTGGTTTTCGCCTTCCTCGACCAGATGGCGCAGCTGTGCGATCCGCTCGTCCTGCTGCGACACGAAGGCCTGCTCGTCGTCGCGTGCGTGTTCCAGTTGCACGATTTCGGCCGCCACGTCCTGCGCGAGCGCGCGTTCGCCCGCCTGAAGCGACGCCACCGCCTGTGCTTCGCGCTGCACGATGGCGGCGACGGTCTGGTCGATCCGCTCCATCGCGGTGAAACGGCGCGCCTGCAGTTCCGCCAGCGCGGCACGCAGTTCGCGCACGCGGGCGTCGCTGCGCCGGATGTCTTCGTCGAGCTCGCGCTGCGCCTGGTTCGGCGCGATCGCGTCGCTCAGTTCGGCCAGTTGCTCCCGCACGCGGCCGAAGATGCGGGACAGGGCGCTCATGCGACGCCCTCCAGCGGTTCGCCGCGCAGGAACGGCGCGTAGGCCTCGGCGGCGTTGAGCACGTTCTCGGCGAGGGTTTCGATCTCGAACAGCACATTGGCGAGGCTGGACCGCGTGTCCAGCGCGCCGTACATGATGTAGCAGGGCACGCCGCCGATGGCCTCGATGGCGAGGTTCGAAAGAGGCAGCACCTTGTGTGTGCGCAGGACGTGCGCGTTGAACGCGGCCGCATCCAGCACGTCGGCGACGGGCCACATCAGCGACTCGACCACGATCTGTTCGCCGCTCACCGCGATGAAGACGGGCAGGTCGCCGTGTTCGTGCATTTCAAGGTGCAGGCCGGGCTCGACGCCTTCCAGCAGTTCCAGCGAAACGTAGCCAGCCCGAACCGGGCGCGATTCGGCCAACGCCGCGTGCAGGCTGCGCGCGGTCCAGGCCGACGCGGCCGCGTCGCCCAGACGGCCGTCCGTCCCTCCGGCGACTCGCAGGCGGCGCTCGACGGCGCTCAGCTCCTGCGCATGTTCCGGAAGGATCCAGACATCCTTCTTGATGAAGCCTTCCCGCCGCATCCGTTCGCGGAATTCGCGGACGTACTCGGTGGACGACTTCGGGCGAGGTCCTTTCATGAAAGTTACAGTAGGGATTACATGTAAGGTTCGTCAATAGGACGAAATCGCCGGTCCGACGAACGGCGAGGCGGCCTGGGAAGGCTCGCGGCGGTGCGGTGTCGGGTGTCCGTTGCGGACGCGGTGCGCGCCGGCGCCCGTCGGTCGTGCGGGCGGCTCATTCCCTTGCATTGCTGCTTCCCCATTCCCCTCGGCAGAGCATCGCACGGGCCAGCGACGCTTTGCACCTCGGGCGGGGAGAGGTGGCTATTTGGCGTAGGCCTTGAGCAGCTCGATGACGGCCTGGGCTTCCTTCGCGCGCTTCGCGTCCGATTTCTCGGCCACGACGTGCTCGACGAGGTGGCCCGACAGCACTTCCATCATCAGCCCGTGGATCGCGCCTTTCGCGGCGGCGATCTGGATCAGCACGTCGGCGCAGTCGGCATCCGATTCCAGCGCCGTTTCCAGCGCCGCGACCTGGCCGGCCACGCGCCGGACGCGGGCCAGCAGCTTCTTCTTGTCTCTGGTGACGTGCGCCATGGTCCGGGACGATATACCCTGTGGGGGTATCCGTACAGACCCGCATGCCCATGAACATCGATGCCATCGCCGAAAGCCGGCGCCACAGCCACGCCTTCGACGAAGGCAACCCGCTGGCCGAACGCAACACGCGCCGCGCGATGTGGCTGACCATCGCGATGATGGTGGTGGAGATTGCAGGCGGCTGGTGGTTCAACTCGATGGCAGTGCTAGCCGACGGCTGGCACATGAGTTCGCACGCGCTCGCGCTGGGCATGGCGGCGTTCGCGTATTCCTGCGCGCGCCGCTATGCGAACGATCGCCGCTTCGCGTTCGGCACGTGGAAGATCGAGATCCTCGGCGGCTACACCAGCGCGATCCTGCTGATGGGCGTGGCGCTGCTCATGGCCTTCCAGTCGGTCGAGCGCCTGTTCAACCCGAGCCCGATCCATTACGAACAGGCCATCGCGATCGCCATCGTCGGCCTGGCCGTGAACCTGCTGTGTGCGTGGTGGCTGCGCGATCATCATTCGCATGGGCATGATCATCACCATCACGATCATCATCACGATGGGGGGCATCACCATCATCATGATCACGGGCATGGCAAGCATCACCATCATCACCACGATCTGAACCAGCGTTCGGCGTACCTGCACGTGATCGCCGATGCGGCGACGTCGGTGCTGGCGATCGTCGCGCTGCTGGGCGGCATGGTTTTCGGCGCCTCGTGGCTGGATCCGGTCATGGGCCTGGTCGGCGCGACGCTGGTGGCGATCTGGGCGTGGGGGCTGATCCGCGATTCCGGCCGCGTCCTGCTGGACGCGCAGATGGACGCGCCGGTGGTCCAGGAAATCCGCGAGGCCATCGAGGATGGCGACGTGCAGGCGCGCATCAGCGATCTGCACGTGTGGCAGGTGGGGCGCGGCAAGTACGCATGCACGGCGGAAGTGGTGACGCACGACCCGGTCGAACCGGACGTCTTCCACAAGGCCTTGGCCGTGCACGAGGAGATCGTGCACGTGACGATCGAAGTGCGGTCGAACGCGGCGGCGTAATTCGACTTCGGTGATCGCCACGCCGTTGTAGCCCCGGGTAAGCGAAGCGCACCCGGGACGCCGCCCAGGTTTGATCGCTGCGACGGGGATGCCGTCGTAAAAGGCGGACGCAATCCGCGCCGTCGTAGGATGGGTTCGCTCGCGAACCCATCGTCCATCCAATTCTCAGATCGCGGCGACGTGGCGATCCCGGGTGCGCTTCGCTTACCCGGGCTTCGAAAGCGGATGCAATCTGGGACGCAGCTACCGTTCGCGAGTTCTTCGCATTGGTGCGATTTGTGTGACGTCGAACACTCCAATTCGGAGTCTCAAAACTCCTTGAAAACGGTGCCCATCTCCAGTGCCAATGTCTGCTTTCGACCCAAAGGCGCTATACGTCGTCGCTTCTTCTTCGTTGAAGAGCAGGGGCTGTTCGTTCCACAGCGCGCTTACGGAATTTCCAAAGCATGAAAGCTGCGAGCGACAAGTTGCGATTATCGGGAGCATCCGTCATTTCCAATAGCGGACGTCTGTCAGCTTTGCGCGCGCGGGCAAGCTATTGTCGATCGCTGATCTGCTGGCAGGCACCGAGAAGACCATCGAAGCTCAGTCGGTGCTTGTTCAGGGATTCGAACCGAAAGTGACACCAGTGGCTGCGTCTTCACAATCCATCTACGGATTCGGACGCAAGCTGAAGAGGGCCCAGCAAAGGCCGCGATATCTCCGATATCCCAAGAAGAAGGAGGATTGGAATGTTCCTGACCAAGCAAAATCTGGCGATGGCTCGCAGGCTCGTTGTGGCGATCGCCATCTTGGGCCTTGCCGGCTGCGCCACGTACAAGGAAGAGTTTGCGACCATCAACTCACGCCTTGATTCGCTCGACGCGAAGGTGCAGAGCGCTGCCCAGAGCGCCGAATCGGCCAATCAGTCCGCGCAGCAGGCCAATCAGCGGCTGGATGCGCTGGAAGGCCGCGTCCAGCAGCTCGAAACGGCGCCGCGCCGCGTACCGCGCGGTTAAGCCCAAGTTTGCGAACAATGGTGTGAAATCAGGATCCGGTGGCCGTCGCTGGCCACCGGACTCTTTTCTTTTTCAAAGTTCCGGTTTCAAGGAATAGTCCTATCAATACCCGTTCATACCCCGCGATCCGCGCCGGTTTTGGCGCACTGGCGCTGGCGCTGGCGTTCGCCAGTCCTGCCGTGGCCGGCGCCCAGGACGACGCGAAACAGGAAGCCGCCGCGCAACCGGAATCCGCCGTCGATCAGCTGCCGCCAGGCCAGGAAGTATCCGACACGATGACCGAACTGGCAGGTTGGGTGGTCGCCACCCGGGACAGCGAGGGCTATCCGTTCGCGGTGATCGACAAGGCCGCGGCACAGATCCTCGTGTTTGGCGGCGACGGCAAGCTACGCGGCGCGGCGCCCGGCCTGTTTGGATCGGCGATCGGCGATCACGCGGCTCCGGGTATCGCCGGGCTCGCGCTTCGCGAAATTCCGGGCCGCGATCGCACGACGCCCGCGGGTCGTTTCGTAGGCGGTTTCGGCCCATCGACCGATGCCGGGCGCGTCCTGTGGGTCGACTACGATTCCTCCGTCTCCATGCATCCCACAGCGACCGGCGTCCCGGCTGAGAAGCGCCCCGAACGCCTCGCATCGCCCTCGCCGGACGACAACCGCGTCACGCATGGATGCATCAACGTTTCGCCCGAATTCTACGAGCAGGTCATCCGCCCGACGTTCGAGCGGGGCGGGGTGTTCTACATCCTGCCGGACAAGGCGTCGCTGGCGGAGACCTTCCCGGACTTCGTGCAAAGTCGCGCCAGTGCGCGGCACGACGATGGAAAGCGTGCTCAGTCCGCGCCGGAATAAAGAACAAAGCACGTAGGCGCGATAGCATTGCGCCGAACCGCCGACTCGAAGGGACGCATCTCCGATGCGTCCCTTTTTGTTGCGCCTGACTTTTTTAATCCAGCTTCCGCCACACGGAAATTGGAATCGCGCCGTCGGGCCTGCGCGGAACGCGGTACGTGAGGACACCATCGGCGAGCGTGTAGTCGCGCTGCTGGTTCGCGCCTTCCCAGTTCGGGAACGAGGCGCCTTCGATGCGGAAGCTCAGCGTGTGCCGCTGCGCGTCGACCGTGACCGTCCCGTAATGCGTGCTGGAGCCGAGCACGGCCGATTCGTACTCATCCGCGTTTCCGCGTGCCTTGTCGCCCGAGGCGAAGCGCAGGCGCTCCGATTTGAATATCTGCAGCGAATAGCGCCCCTGCGAATCGACTATCAGGCGTCCGGTGGGCGATGCACCGTAGTCGGCGACGCGTTCGCCGTTCGGCAGGAGTCTTTCCGCTGCCACGAGCGCCCAGGTACCGCACAGCGGCGATTCCGGCGTTGCGGGCAGAGCGTCGCGGGAGGCGAGGCCGGCGAGGATCGCGAAGGTCAGGGGGAGGATGGATTTCATGGCGAACGATGGTGGGGGAGTGCGTGCACCGTACGCCGTGCGCATCATTAGATAAATGCATCTATGATGATATCTGTCATTAGAAAAGCGAATCATGGGATGAAGCCCCTGGACATCGGCGCGGTGCGGGCCTTCGTGGTGGCGGCGGAAATGCAGAGCTTCACTCGCGCGGGCGACGTGCTGGGCACCACGCAATCGGCCATCAGCCTCAAGCTGGGCAAGCTGGAGAGCCAGCTCGGCCGGCGCCTCATGGAACGTTCGCCACGACACGTCCGCCTCTCGGCCGAAGGACTCGCCTTCCTCGATGCGGCACGCGAGCTGGTCGAAGCGCACGATCGCGCCGCCGCGTCGTTCGATATCGAGGAACGCCGGCTCGTGGTCGGCGTGAACCATGCGCTGATCGGCAGCGAACTGCCGTCGCTCCTGCGGCGCATCAACGCGCACGATCCCGGCCTGCGCGTGGAGATGCGCGTGGGCGGAACGCGCGACCTCATGGCGCTCCATGATCAGGGCGAACTCGATGCGGCCTGGGTGTTGCGGCCGGACGATCGGCGCAAGGCGGGCAAGGCGGTCTATGCCGAGCCGTTCTCGTGGATCGCCGCACCCGGATGGTCGCCCGTGCAGGGCGCGCCGCTACCGCTGGCGACACAGGGCAAGACCTGTCGCATTCGCAACGCCGCTACGGGAGCGTTGGACAAGGCCGGGTTCGAGTGGACGGAGATCTTCGTCGGGAAAGGCGCCGCCACCCTCGGAGCGGCTGCGGCGGCGGGCATGGCGATCGCGGTGATGGCGACTCGCACCGCGCCTTCGGGCACGGTCGATGTCGGCGAAGCGCTGGGCTTGCCGCCGATTCCCGCGCAGGACGTGATGCTCTACAGCAGCCTCACCGACCGCCGATCGCGCGAAGCGTTGCGGCTGATGTCGCTGGCGTTCCAGCAGCGGCGCTGAAGAAGCGGCTTGAACATGCGCCGGACGGATTCCGCAAGGGCGGAGACCGCATGTTCCTCGAGTTGCAAGGGCAAGCCCCCCGGCAGTGCCGGAGGGCGCGCGCCGTTTTCCGCAAGGCGTACGGGTAGGAACTTTACGTGGCCGGATAGCACTCGCGCGGTCAGTCGTAACCCATGACCTTCAGGTCGGCGGTCTTCGCTCCGCCGAGGATCTTGTACTGGACCGTCACGGCCTTGAGGCGTCCCTTGAGTCCGGGTGCGTTCTTGGCTGCCGTCTGTCCGCCGGACTTCAGCACGCCGACATCCTTGATCGTGTCGTCGGGACGATTGTCCCAGTGCAGGACGAGGTTGGTGATCTGCACGTCAGCGCCTTCGACGGCGAGCTTGACCTCCTTTACGTCCTTCTCCCACCGACCTCCCGTGCTCTTGATCGTCGCGCTCGGATCGGTGGCTTTGATCGTCTGCTGGCCCAGCACGAACCATTCGTCGGCAGCGCTGGCGCTGCCCGCTGCGCCGAGGAAAGTAGCGGTCGCGATTGCGAGGGAGACCATCAGGTTGCGTGTCTTCGTGCTCATCGACGTGTCCCTTTCGATACGCTCAAGCATCAATGTCGTCCGCCACCCCTCGCGGGCACCTGCGGTCGCGCGACCGCGACCGGGGACGCTAATGGCTTGCGTGTTATCCCGACGTCAAACGATTCGACGCAGGGCGGGCACGCCGCTGGAGCGGTGCATCAACGCAAAAGAAAGCGGCTTGCGGTCAGTCTTCGCACCGGTGCGGGGACCATCCGACGACCGGCAGACGAACGACGCAAAAAAAAGCGCTGGACGAGGCTCCGGGGCGTTATAACGGAGCCCGGCTCATGCGTCACGCGAAAGACGTCGCAGCGACTCCTGCACGTCCATGCGACCTGGGCCAGCTCCTGACACTCCGCCGCCAGTGGTCCTGCCATGGGCGGCGCGGCGCGATCCGATCCGAAGAACGAGATCCGAAGAACGAGCGCTGTCTGCATTCCAGGCGATTAATCGATGTTGTCGCCAATGCCCGGAGGGTTCGAACATGAACGTTGATCAGGCGATGCTGCGCAGGATGGTGCGGGAAGATCTGACGGAGACGTTGATCCGCGTCGGACTGATCGCCTTCCTCGTGATCATGTGCGTGCGCGTGTTCACGCCATTCGCGGGACTGGTGATCCTGGCCATGATTCTGGCCATCGCGCTGTACCCGTTGTACGAGTGGGTGACGATGCGATGGTTTGGCGGACGGCGTGGATTGGCGGCCACCGTCCTGGTGCTGCTGGCGCTGCTGCTCATCGGCGTGCCGCTGGTGTTGCTCGGCGGTGCGGTGGCCACGCAACTGGGCCAGTTCCACGACGCCGTGGTGAAGGACACGCTGGGCCTGAGGCCTCCCAATCCAAAGATCGCCGAATGGCCGATCGTGGGCGAACGGCTGTACGACACCTGGAACGCGGCGGCGGCCGACCTGCCTGCCTTCCTCGCGAAGAACCGCGAACTGGTGAAGGGTTTCGCGGTCAAGGCGTTGCAGATGGCCGGTGGTGGCGCGGGTGCGGCGCTGTTGTTCCTGGTCGCGATCGCACTCGCCGGCGTGATGATGGCGTACGCCCGGAGCGGCGGTCCCGCCATCGAACGCATCGTCGTGCGTCTGACCGATCCGGTGAAAGGCCCGAGGCTGTACCAGCTCACCATCGCCACCGTCCGCTCTGTCGCGACCGGCGTGGTCGGCGTGGCTTTCATCCAGGCCATCCTGCTGGGCGTGGGCTTCCTGCTCGCCGGCATTCCGGGTGCCGGCGTGCTGGCGCTGCTGGTGATGTTCCTGGGCATCCTGCAGTTGCCCGCGTTGATCATCTCGCTGCCCGCGGCCGGCTACCTCTGGTGGGCCGACGACGAGATGTCGACCGCCATCAAGGTGATCTTCACCGTGTACTTCGTCATCGCGGGCATGGCCGACAACGTGCTCAAGCCGATGCTTCTGGGACGCGGCGTGGATGCGCCCATGCTGGTGATCCTGATCGGCGCCATCGGCGGCATGGCGACGGCGGGCATTACCGGCCTGTTCCTCGGCGCGGTGCTGCTGGCCGTGGGCTACAAGATCTTCATGGACTGGGTCGCCGGGCCCACCGCCGCCGCATCCGCGACAGTGCCGCCAGCGACCCCCACGGTACCCACCGACAGTCCTGCCTGATCACTACGGCTCCCGTGATCATGGCCGCGCGCAAGGCCCGAGGCATCGCGAACGCGCTCGTCTTCGCGACGGTCGCGCTGCTGACGTCCTGCGCCACGCTCGGCCCGGATTACCAGGAGCCCGACGTCGCCTGGCTCAAGACGTGGCAGTCGGATCTGTACGGACAGATCGGGAATCCGCAGGAACAGACGCAGGTCGACCTGCGTTTCTGGTGGCATGCATTCAACGATCCGGTGCTGAACGAGCTGATCGAAACCGCGCGCCGTGAGAATCCATCGCTGCGCATCGCCGGCCTGCGCATTCTCGAAAGCCGCGCCGTGCTCGGCATCGCGGGCGCCAACCAGTATCCCCAGTTGCAGCAGATCAACGGCGCCGCCACGTACGTCGATCAGCGCGAAAGCGGGCAGGGCGCCCGCAGCGACCAGCAGTTCACGGCCTACAGCGCCGGCTTCGATCTTGCCTGGGAGCTGGATTTCTGGGGGCGTTTCCGCCGCGGCGTGGAATCGGCCGAAGCCGGCTTCTTCGCCTCCATAACCAACCAGCAGGACGTGCAGGTGCTGCTGAGCGCGCAGGTCGCGGATCTTTATTACCTCTATCGAACCACGCTGCAGCGCATCGAGATCGCCACGCGCAATGCGGCGATCCAGAAGCGTAGTTTCGAGATCACGCAACGGCTGTTCCGCAGCGGCGAGGAATCGGAGCTGGACCTGCAGTCGGCGCAGGCGCAATACCTGGGCACGCTGGCCCTCATTCCGGAACTGGAAGCCAACCTGGTCAAGATCCGCAATGCGCTGTCGGTGCTCCTGGCGCGGATGCCGGGCGACATGCCGGAGCTCGCCGCGGTGGGCGGTCCGCTTCCCACCGTCGGGCCGACGGTCATCACCGAGCTTCCCGCACAGCTCCTGCTGCGTCGCCGCGACGTGCGTACCGCCGCCTGGCAGGTCGCTGCGCAATCGGCGCAGATCGGCATCGCCAAGGCCGATTACTTCCCTTCAATCACGTTGCTGGGACGCATCGGCTGGTCGTCGGACGACATCGATGGCACGCCGGAGGTTCGCACGGTTGCCGCCGGTCCCGCGCTGACCTGGAACATCCTCGACTACGGTCGCATCCGCAACAACGTGCGCGTGCAGGATGCGCGCCTGCAACAGGCGATCGAAAAGTTCCAGAACAGCACCCTGCTGGCGGCGCAGGAGATCGACGATGCCGCGATCACCGTGGTCAAGACGGGCGAGCAGCAGGCGCCGCTGGCAGGCGCGGCGCGCGCCGCGGAGCGTTCGCTCGACCTGGCCAACACGCTCTATCAGGAAGGGTACGCGGACTTCGATCGCGTGCTGGACGCGCAGCGGGTGATGTTCACGCAGGCCGAGCGCGAGCTGCTCAACGACAGCGCGCACATCAGCGCCGTCATCACGATGTACAAGGCGCTCGGCGGCGGCTGGGTGGACATGCCGGTGGAAGACCTGGTGCCCGACACGGTGCGGGACACGATGGAAGCGAGGACCCGCTGGGGCGATCTGCTGACCAGACCCCTGCCGGCCAGCACGGACGGACCGAACAGCCCAGGCGGGGAAAGCAGATGAACACAGGCGCCGACGACAAGAACGACGAAGCGAAGCGAAGCCAGGCCAAGGCGAGCGTCCGCAAGGGCGGGCTCATCGTCGTTGGTGTGATCGCGCTCAGCCTGCTGCTGTACCTGCTCGCCGACCGCTACACCCCTTACACCTCGCAGGCGAGGATCGAGGGATACGTCGTGGGCGTGGCGCCCAAAGTCGCCGGTGCGGTGACGAAGATGAGCGTACGCAACAACGAGCCGGTGAAGGCCGGACAGGCGCTGGTGGAGATCGATTCCTCGCAGTACCGCATCGCGCTGGACAAGGCGCGTTCCGACCTGGCCAGCGCCCGCAAGCAGTTCGGCGCCGGCGGCGCGGCGGTGGAAGCGGCACGTGCCGGCCTGCAGGCGGCGCGCGCCAACGAGCTGAAGGCGCGTCAGGACGCGACGCGCCTGCGTCGCCTGCGCGAAGAGGATCCGGGCACGATCTCGGTACGCCGCCAGGAAATCGCCGACGCCACGCTGCAACAGGCCACTGCCCAGGTGGTGGCGGCCGAAGCGGATATCCGCCGCGCCATCGACACCATGGGCGGCGACAGCGAGGAAGGGAACACCGTGCTGGAAACGGCACTGACCGCGGTGGAGAAGGCCGAGCTGGACCTGTCCAACACCGTGATCCGCGCGCCGTCCAACGGCGTCATCACCGACCTGCGCACCGACGTGGGCCTGTACGCCGGCACCGGCAGCCCGGTGCTGACACTGGTCGCCCTCGGCGATGTGTGGATCAACGCCGAGTTCACCGAGAACAACCTGGGCCACCTGAAGGCGGGAACGCCGGTCGACATCGTCTTCGACGCGATGCCGGGTCACGTGTTCGAGGGCGAGGTGCGCAGCATCGGCCTGGGGGTCGGCGCCGGCAGCGATCCGCCCGCGGGCACGCTGCCGTCGATCGAGAACGACCGCGACTGGCTGCGGCAGGCGCAACGCTTCCCCGTGATCATTGGTTTCGATGCGAAGCAGGACCCGGCGCTGCGCGACGCCCTGCGCGTCGGCGGGCAGGCGTCCGTGATCGCGTACGGCGAAGGCAGCGGCCTCACGAAGCTGCTCGGCAAGCTCTACATCCGCGTGGCGAGCTGGCTCACATATGCGTACTGATCGCGCCCGAAAAAGGGATCGCGCCGTGATGCCGTTGCCCGCCCGGCGCACGTTCCGGTTGGGCGCGGTCGCCGCGCTTTCGCTGGCGCTCGCCTACGGATTCGCCACGCCGCTGCCGTTCCTCGCACCGCTGTTCGCCATCGCACTCACCGCTACGCCCGCGCCGCCGATGCGATTGAAGGCCCTGGCCGGACTGTTGCTGGTCGTCGCCATCACGCTGGGCACCGGCCTGGTCCTGACGCCGGTGCTCCGCTACTACCCGTGGTCGGGCGTGATGCTGATCGCGGCGGGCCTGTTCGTGAGCACCTACATGAGCGTGGGCCTGGGCAAGGGCGCCGTCGCCACGCTGCTCACGATCGGCCTGACGATGATTCCCGCCGCGGGCCTGGTCGAACACGCGCTGGCGCAGTCGGTCGTGGAGGCACTGCTGATCGGCATCGGGCTGGCCATCGTCTGCCAGTGGATCGTGTATCCGTTCCTTCCCGAAGACCCCGCGCCGCCGCGACCGCGCAAGGCGGTGGACGCGGATCCGCGCCAGGCCGCGTGGATCGCCCTGCGGACCACCGCGATCGTGCTGCCGCCGGTGCTGCTCGCGTTCTCCAATCCCTCGATGTACATGGCGATCATCATGAAGGCGGTGCTCCTCGGTCAGCAGGGCTCGATCGTGGACGCGCGCGCCGCCGGGCGTGAACTGCTGGGTTCCACCTTCCTGGCAGGCGTCTTCGCGATCGCGTTCTGGTTCGCGCTGAAACTCTGGCCCAGCCTGTGGATGTTCGCCCTGTGGATGCTGCTGTTCGGCGTGTACGTGGGCGGCAGGTTGTATGGCGTCCTCGCCACCCGCTTCTCGCCCTCGTTCTGGGTCAACGTCGCCGTGACCATGCTGATCCTGGTCGGCCCTGCCGTCGAGGACAGCAAGGGCGGCGACGTCTACGGTGCGTTCGCCCAGCGTTTCATCCTCTTCGTCGCGGTCACGGTGTATGCGTGGCTCGCGATCCTGATGCTGGAGGCCGCGCGTCGGCCTTCCCCGCGAAGCATCCGCGCGAGCTGACCCACGGAGGTGCGCCATGTTGCTCAATGTCGTGATCGGCCTTTCGACGATGGCGGTCTGCCTGATGCTGCAGTCCGTACTGATCGTGGTGGCGTTGCGGTACTACGCGCGTCACGACGTCATGGGAAACAGCCCGACCGCATGGTCGACACTGCGCGTGCTCAACGCGGTCATGACGCTGCTTGTGGTCGGCAATCTCGCCCAGCTGACCATCTGGGCCGTCGTGTTCCGCCTGCTCGGGGAATTCGATGCGATGGACGTGGCCGTGTACCACTCGGCGGTCAACTTCGCGAGCCTGGGCTACGGCGACATCGTCATGTCCGAGCGCTTCCGCCTGCTCGGTCCGCTGGAGGCGGTCAACGGCGTTCTGATGATCGGGGTCTCCACCGCGGCGCTGATGACGACGCTGCAGGATGCCTACAATCGCACGCGAATGGCGCGCTCGGGCTCGGCGTGATCGGTCGATTCTCCGACTTGTCCATTTCGCCAGACCGTCAACACCGCACCGGGTTCGTCATCGATCCGGACCACGGCAGTGCGGAACTCGTCCTCGTCACCGCCATGGACAAGCGCCTGGACTCAGGTGGTCGCGGAAATGAGTCGAGGCGAGGTCGCACCGTGAGGCTGATGTCCGCTTCAGACGCGAGGCGGACCGTGGTCGCGACGCTCACGCCTCAGCACCGGACTGACCTGCGCAAACCCGAGAAGGGTTATCGCTCCTGACGGTCAACCGCGCAGTGATGAAAGATTGGTTCGGCATTGAAGGGGCGCCTTCGTGTTCGAACGTCAACTTATGTTTGGCAGCGTGGCGCTGCGGACCTTGGGCCGGCGGCGAGGCCATGCGGGTGCTAATGTCCGCTTTCAATCCATAGCGGACATTGGTACGGGCCAAGGAATGATTCACCGGGAAGGGATACTGCAAGAGCTGGAAGCGGCGTTCCCCGCGCACATATGCATAGCGTCTGTTGCTCCTCACGACTGCCTCGAATGCTCCGACATCCGGCGCGCCCTGGATGGAAGGTCTTGGCTTGAGGTCCCCGATTCCTACATTCGGGATAACAGCGACATCCTCCCGCTCCTATCGAGCGAAGCGCGCCAAGCGTTCCTGCCCGCATGGCTCAGGCATGCCGTGCTTCGGCCGGCCGAGGGAGTGGCGGACATGATGTTGGTCCACCTCGCACTGCAGCCGCCATCCGAACTCTTCACTGCTGAGCAGATTCGCGTCGTTGTGGAAGCTGCGGAATGGCTTTCCGGTAACGGTGGATACGGGATGGATCAGGTAGACGTGGACACGCTCGCTGATATCAAGAGGATTTGGCGCACCACGGCTTGAGTGCCGAGGCGTGGAACGTCCGCTTCTGGCCGATAGCGGACGTTCGGCCGGACGAGCCCGCTGGGGCGATGCTAATGTCCGCTTTCGACCCATAGCGACATGGTCGGCCCTTGAGAGATCTTTTAATGCCGTCGATACCAGCGCTCGTGGAAAACCACTTTCTCTCTGGCAAGCTGGAGTCGCGCTGGACGGAAGTGGATGGAAAGAAGGCAGGGCTTCTTCAGAGATGGACGGAAAGCGGCGCGTTGTTCTCTGAAATCGAGTACATGGATGGCCTGCCGAATGGGGCGATACGCCAGTGGACGGAAGCTGGGGCGCTGACTTTACTGGCGACAGTCTCAAGAGGCGAGTTCAACGGCCCTTACAAAAGCTGGTGGAACACGGGTCAGCTGAAGGAGGAAGGCGTGTTCGCTAACGGGAAGCGCGTGGGACGATACGTCTGGTACAGAGAAGATGGCTCTGTATGGCATAGCGAAGTTTTTCCCGGGACCGATCAGGATCCCTGATGTCCGCATCTGGCCGATAGGACACCCGACCGGGCATATCAGCGGGGGCGATGCTAATGTCCGCTTCCGACCCAAAGCGGTCATTACGGGGGGGGGGGCGCATGTTTGGATGGCGAAGGAAGAAGGCTCAACCATCGAGCGAACCGAGTGCCAAGTTCCCGCCGGTGCCCGACTGGCAGCCTTCGATCGTGCAGCCCCTAGAGTCGATCGAAGACCGTGTCAGGTACTACACAGACGGCAAGCGGGACCTCGCCTTGTTCGCTAATGGAACGTTCGTCCTGCTGCCGGTGGGCTTAAGCGAAGCGCAAGCCGAAGCCTTCGCGTTGACCGCGCTCGACGAAGTCTTCCATGCGCACCCCGATATGCGCCCGGTAGCGATGGACGATGGCAACATCCTTATTGGGTACAAGAACGACATCACGGCGAACGTGGTGCTCAGCGACGTCGTCGCGGCAAACTGGACCGAAATCGAGGCGCAGCATCAACGTGCCTTGGCCAAGCACGAGGTGCTCATGACTCCCCTCGGGCAGAACAAGTTCGATGCCTTTGGAATCAAGGCGCTTTTCGGGCGCTGTTTCATGTTCATGGATGCCCAGCGGCCGCGTGTACTGAAGGTCGTTCGGCACGCGACCTGACTTCGGCAAGCGGTTTCGGCTCACATCCCGTCGATGTCCGCTCCTGGCCGATAGCGGACATCGGCGCGGCTCCGGCGTGAGCCCTTCCAACGTACGCCCATCAGGCCGAACGCCAGCCCATACCAATCGGAGCGCGCGATGATCGAACTCCCCATCCGGGATCCATGCGACCTGTGCGAAGTGGCGGCACGCGATGAGCGATGGGCGATCATCGAAGAGGGCGAACACACGCTCACGGTGATCAATCCGTGGCAGTTCGAAGTGGGGCAGTGCTGCGTCATCACGCGCAGGCACGTCGCGACGATCCTGGATCTCTCCGACGCGGAACTGGGCACCGTCCTGTTCGCGGCCAGGCGGGTATCGCAGGCGCTCGTCGAAAGCTATCGGCCACTGGGAATCCTTACTTTCCAGAACAACGGCGTCTACAGCGGACAGGAAACGCCGCACTTCCATTTCCACGTCGTGCCGCGGCAGGCAGGGAGCGATTGGGGCATCGGTCCCCCGCAACTGGCGACGTTCGATGGCGCCGGACGCAAACGCGGTACGCCGCACGATCGGAGCGGCGATGCGCAGCGTCGCGAGCGGGTTCAGGTTTCACGCGAGCAGCTTGCGCAAACGGTGGAACTGATTCGTTCGAACCTCCCCGCGCAATGACCGGCTTCGCAGCCTCACGCAGGCCATGCGGCTGCCGTCTCTACGTGACGCGGATTCACGGCTTCGGGCTACGTAGTGTGTGTCGGCTGCGATCAGAAGCGTACGTGGCTGCATCCCCCCTCCGCTGCCGCGCCTGAACTCCCGGCAACGAAGTCATATGGGCCAAGGGCCAATATCGATCGCCGCCCGACGCTCCTAAGGTGACCCGGGCCGGTCACACGATCGTCACGGAGCGGCCACGATGCCCGACGAGCAGAACGAGGCTGTCCTGCAAACGCTGCTGGACCGGTTGCTCCGGTTCCGGCTTCCGCGCCTGCTCGCGGTGAAGGCGCGCGTGGACAAGGGCGAACGGCTGACCGACGAGGACATCGCGTTCCTCAAATCCGCGATGGCCGATGCGCAGGACGGGCAGCAATACGTCGCGCGCAATCCGCGCTTCCATGAACTCGGCGCGCAGATCGCGCAGCTGTACGGCGACATCGTGAACAAGGCCATGGAGAACGAACAGGCGCATGGCAGTCCTTGATGCACCGCTGCCACGGGAAAAATCGCTGCGCGCCGACACCGTCGCGGGTCTGACCGCCGCGGCCGTCGTCATCCCGAAGGCGCTGGCGTACGCGACCATCGCCGGTCTTCCCATCGAAGTCGGCCTCTATACCGCGTTCGTCCCGATGCTGGTGTACGTATTCCTCGGCACATCGCGTCCTTTGTCGGTAAGCACGACCACCACCATCGCCATCCTCACCGGCGCCGAACTGACTTCGCTGGTTCCCGATGCGGATCCCGCGCGGCTGGTCACCGTCACCGCGACGCTGACGCTCATGGTCGGCGTGCTGCTCATCGCGGCGTCCGTGTTGCGGTTGGGGTTCGTGGCCAATTTCATTTCGCTGCCGGTGCTGGTGGGTTTCAAGGCCGGCATCGGCACGGTGATCATCGTCGACCAGCTTCCGAAACTGCTGGGCCTGCATTTCGAAAAGGGTCCGTTCCTGCACAACGTCGGTGAAATCGTGCGCGGGCTGGGGCATGTTTCGTGGCCGACACTGGCGGTCGGGCTGGGCACCATCGCGGCGTTGACGCTGATCGAACGTTTCCGTCCGCGATGGCCCGCGCCGTTGATCGCCGTGGCCGCGGCCATCGCCGGTGCCGCGTTGTTCGGCTGGCAGGATCGCGGCATCGACCTGGTCGGCGCGGTGCCCAGCGGTTTCCCGCCGCTGACGTTGCCCGATCTCGAACTCGCCAAGGCCCTGTGGCCCGGCGCATGCGGCATCGCGCTGATGAGCTTTACCGAAACCATCGCGGTCGGTCGCGCGTTCCAGACGAGCGACGAACCGCTGCCGCGCGCGAATCGCGAACTGCTCGCCACCGGCGCGGGCAACCTGGCGAGCGCGTTCTTCGGCGCGATGCCTTCCGGCGGCGGCATGTCGCAGACCGCGGTGAACCGGCGCGCCGGTGCGCGCACGCAGATGGCGCAGTTGGTCACCGCGGGGGCGACGCTCGCCACGATGCTGCTGCTGGCGCCGATGATCGGCCGCATGCCGCACGCGACGCTGGCCGCGCTGGTCATCGTGTATTCCATCGGCCTGATTCACCCCGCGGATTTCCTTGCGATCGCGCGCGTGCGCCGCACGGAATTCCTGTGGGCGCTGGCCGCCTTCGCCGGCGTGATGCTGCTGGGGACGTTGAAGGGCATCCTCGTCGCCATCGTGGTGTCGCTGGTCGCGCTCGCGCAGCAGGCCGCCGATCCCCCGGTGCGGATTGTCGGGCGCAAGCCCGGCACCAACGTATTCCGCCCGCGTTCTTCCGAACATCCGGACGACGAGGAGTTCCCCGGCCTGTTGCTGCTGCGTCTGGAAGGACGGTTGTTCTTCATGAACGCCGAACGCGTTGCGGAGAAGATCCGCCCGTTGATCGCGCAACACCGTCCGCGCTTCGTCGTGCTCGACATGTCGGGCCTGTTCGACCTGGAGTACTCCGCGCTCGCTGCGTTGATCGAAGCCGAGCGCCGTCATCGTGCCGCCGGCGTGCGGCTGGCGCTGGCCGGATTGAACGCAGACGTGTACGCCATGGTCCTGCGCTCGCCGCTGGGCACGGTGCTGGGCACGGAACTGATGTTCCACAACCTCGAAACGGCGGTCGCCCGGCTGCAACCACCGGTCGCCGGCTCGCCATTGCAAGTGGAGTCGCACACATGAAACACGGCAAGTCCGAATCGAAGGCGACGTCCGCGAAGAAGGCGTCGGTCAAGCGCACCGCGAAGAAAGGCGGGCACGCGAAAGCGAAGGCGGAAGGCGCGGCGACGAAACGTGCCCGTTCGAAGGGGGCGCCCCTGGAGATCGCCGCGACGCAGGCGCCGGTGCGGATGAAGCGCAGCGAGTACGACGACCACCTGGAGCGCCTGCACGGCGAGCTTGTGAAACTCCAGCAATGGGTCGTCGCGAAAGGGCTGAAGGTGTGCATCGTGTTCGAAGGCCGCGATACCGCCGGCAAGGGCGGCACCATCAAGGCCCTCACCGAGCGCGTGAGCCCGCGCGTGTTCCGCGTCGTGGCGCTGCCGGCGCCGACCGATCGTGAGCGCACGCAGATGTACGTCCAGCGCTACATTCGTCATTTGCCGGCGGCGGGCGAGATCGTCATCTTCGACCGCAGCTGGTACAACCGCGCGGGCGTCGAGCGCGTCATGGGCTTCACCAACGAGAAAACGGTGAAGACGTTTTTGCAGATCGTGCCGCTGATGGAGAAATCCATCGTCAAGTCCGGCGTGATCCTGCTGAAGTACTGGCTGGAAGTGAGCGAGGAAGAGCAGGAGAAGCGCCTGAAGGAACGCGCCACCGACGCGCGCAAGCTGTGGAAGCTTTCGCCGATGGACCTCAAGTCCTACAGCCGCTGGTACGACTACTCGCGGGCACGCGACGACATGTTCGCCGTCACCGACACCCCGCACGCGCCGTGGTACGTCGCGCGCACCGACGACAAGCGCCGCGGCCGGCTCAACATCATCCAGCACGTGCTCGAGCACATCCCGTACGAGGAACTTCCGCGGCCGAAGGTGAAGTTCCCCAAGCGCCAGAAGCGCGGCAACTACATCGAGCGCGAGCACGCGTACAAGTACGTCGAGGAGCACTTCTGATGGGTTCCACAAGGCGGAACCCGTCCTACGTGCGCGTGATGCCTGTGTAGGATGGGTTCCGCATCGCGAAACCCATCGTCAGGCGCTGGAGCGATGGGTTCCACAAAGCAGAACCCATCCTACGTGGGGCGCGCGCGGGAACAATCGATTCCGCAAGCGGAACCCATCCCCAAGGAGCCTCTCAGGGCTCCACGATCACCGCACGACGGATGTACGCACGCGCCGCATCGCGGTCGCGCGTTGCCTCCGCATCGAGCCATTCGCGAAACGCAGCGATCTTGCGGCTGTCGTGTCGCGACGCGGGGCAGGTGAACCAGAACGCGCGGCCGTCGCCGACCACCAGATCGTGCGCGGGCACCAGGCGGCCCGCGTCGATCTCGTTGCGGAACAGGATGGGCGAACCGATCGCGACGCCCTGGCCGGCGATCGCGGCGGCGATGTCCAGGTACTCGGCCGACAGCTGCGTACCGAAACGTCCCGGCGGAATCGCACCATCGAAACCAAGGGCGCGATACCACAGCGACCACCAGTCCGGCCGGCCGAGCAGCGGCACCGGAAGCGGATGGCGCGGATCGCGTCCGAGGTCGGCCACGCTGTCGCGCAGCGATGGCGCGCACAGCGGCATGAACAGGCTCGGCAGCAGTTCGAGCGTGCGCAGGCCCGGCCAATTGCCGTGGCCGTTGCGGATGGCCGCGTCGTAACGCCCGCCGCTGAGGTCTTCCGCCGCGGCCGACAGATCCAGTTCGAGCGCGATGTCCGGATGACGCGCGCGAAAACGCCCGAGTTTCGGCGTGAGCCAGCTGGTGGCGAGCGAGGGCAGGGTCGTCAACGACAGATGCGTGTCGTCGGCCTGCGCCGCCTGCACGAAACTCGCGCGCAGCGCCGCGAACGCGTTGATCGCTTCGCGCGCGACGATCTCGCCGGCGCGGGTGAGGATCACATGGTTGGGATGCCGTACGAACAGGCCCACGCCGATCTGCTGTTCCAGGCGGCGCACGTGGTAACTGACCGAGGCCGCCGTGGTGTCCAGCTCCTGCGCGGCCTTCGAAAAGCTGCCCAGCCGGGCGGCGGCTTCGAACGCCCGGATGGCCGGAAGCGAAGGGAATCGGCGGTCGTTGACCATAAGTCTGGCTGAGTGTGCGGGCCGCATTTCGAGTGGTCAACGTGGGGCGGCGCTGGGGATGATCGGCCGTCGCAACCCCTTCGGCCAAAGGAGCCCGCCGTGATGCCAGGACCGCTTCCGTACCGCCTTGAACCATGCGTCGATTCGCCTTCACGCCGCCGCTTCATCGCCGCCGCCGCGGGTGTGGCGGGCTGCTCGCTGGTGTCGCCGGCCTTCGCATTCGCGCCGTCCGCGCCCGCACACGCGCACGACTGGCAATGGCTCGAAGGCAGCTGGGACGTGTGGCACCGCCGCCTGAAGGACCGCCTCGCCGGCAGCGATGCGTGGGAGGAGTTCCCCGGGAAGAGTTCGTTCTGGCAGACGCTGGGCGGTCTGGGCAACGTGGACGACAACATCGTCGATATTCCGTCGGGCAGCTATCGCGGCATGAGCGTGCGCGCGTTCGATCCGGCGACGGGAACGTGGGCGATCTGGTGGCTGGATGCGCGCGCCCCGACGCGCATCGATCCGCCCGTGCGCGGCGGCTTCAAGGCGGACGAAGGCACCTTCGTCGGGCGCGATACCTACAAGGGCCGGCCGATCGTCATGCGCTTCCGCTGGAACGACATCCACGGCGCTAGGCCATGGTGGGAGCAGGCGTTCTCGCCCGACGACGGCAGGAGCTGGGAGGTCAACTGGCGCAACTACTTCACGCGCACGTCGAGGACGCCGGCGGCGCTGCCCAGGCTTGCCGATGCGCCGAAGGATTTCGATTTCCTCGTCGGGCGCTGGAAGGTGAAGCATCGACGCCTGCGCGAACGGCTGGCCGGCAGCGACCAGTGGGACGAGTTCGGCGGCACGCTGGCGAACTGGCCGGTGCTCGGCGGCAAGGGCAACGTCGGCGACAACGTCATGGAATTCCCGAAAGGCACGGTGCGCGGCGTCGGCCTGCGTGCGTACGACGACGCGAGTGGCGAGTGGTCGAGCTGGTGGCTCGACAATCGCGATCCCGCGAACATCGCGGCGCCGGTGCGCGGGCGCTTCGGGTCCGACGGCATCGGGACGTTCATCGGCGACGACACGCTCGACGGCCGTGCGGTGACAACGCGCGTGACGTGGTCGCGGATCACGCCGACGTCCGCGCGATGGGAGCAGTCGAGTTCCGGCGATGGCGGGAAGACGTGGGAGAGCAACTGGGTGAGCGATTTCACGCGGGTGGCGTGAGGGCGTTGTAGCCCGGGTAAGCGGAGCGCACCCGGGGTTGAGGGGCTGTGCCACGGAACCGATCGCGCTTCACCGTTACAACGCGCTGCGGCAGGCCGCAGGCCGCACCCGGGATCGCCACGTCAACGCGATTCGAAACCATGAGGGACCCCGGGTGCGCTTCGCTTACCCGGGCTACGAACGTGATGTGTCGTCGCCTTGTAGCTCGGGTAAGGCCGCAGGCCGCATCCGGGATCGCCACGTCGACGTGATTCGAAGCCATGACGGGCCCCGGGTGCGCTTCGCTTACCCGGGCTACGAACGTGATGTGTCGGCGCCTCGTAGCCCGGGTAAGGCCGCAGGCCGCACCCGGGATCGCCACGTCAACGCGATCCGAAACCATGAGGGACCCCGGGTGCGCTTCGCTTACCCGGGCTACGAACGTGATGTGTCGTCTCGTGTAGCCCGGGTAAGGCCGCAGGCCGCACCCGGGATCGTCACGTCGACGACGCCCTCATCTTGATGGATCACGGGCCCATCACGACGCGTACACCTATCCTCGCGAGCCGCCGTGTACGCGACCGCGAAGGGGCCATGCGCGAGGATAGCGCCGCACGCAACGGCATCACCGAAGTGTCGCGGAAACGGACCGCCGCCTTCGCGCGCCTGGCTGCGCCGCTGTCGTCGGCGGGATTGCTGATCGGCGCGTTGTTCCTCATCGCCTCGCTCACGCCGAGCCTGATCCCGCGCACGCCGACGATGCAGGGCGTGTTGGCCGGCGTGGCGTTCGGCGCGGGTTACGCCATCGGCGTGTTCCTGCGCTGGCTCCTGGAATACCTCGAGATCCCACCGGCACGCGGCCGCACGCCGCCTCGCGTCAAGCATCTGCTGTATGCGCTGTGTGCGCTGCTGGTGTTGTGGGCGCTGTGGCGCGCGCCGCACTGGCAGAACTTCGTGCGCGCCGCGCTGGGCATGCCGGCGGAGGAGGGCACGGATTCGTTCACCGTGGCGATCGTGGCGTTGGCGACGTTCGGCGCGCTGCTCGCGATGGCGCGCCTGTTCCGCAGCATGGCGGTGGTGTTCTCGCTGTCGCTGGCGAAGGTGATGCCGCGGCGTGTCGCAAGCGTGCTGGGCGTATCGGCGGTGCTGGTGATGGTGCTCGTGCTGAGCAACAGCATCGTGCTGCGCATCGCGCTGCAGGTGATCGATTCCTCGTTCCGCCAGGCCGATGCGCTCATTCCGCCCGACACCGCGCCGCCGCGCGAGGCGTATCGCACCGGCAGCCCGCGATCGCTGATCGCGTGGGAAAACCTCGGGCGCATGGGCCGGCGATTCGTGTCGACCGCGCCCGACGCCGCCGACATCGCCGCGCTTTCGGGCGGACCCGCGAAGACGCCATTGCGCGTGTATGCGGGACTTCCGTCCGCCGATTCGGCGCAGGCGCGCGCGCGGCTTGCGCTGGACGAACTCAAGCGCGTCGGCGGTTTTTCGCGCGGGGCGCTGGTGATCATCACGCCGACCGGAACCGGCTGGGTCGATCCGGCCGGCATCGAATCGATCGAATACCTGCGTCGCGGCGACGTCGCCAGCGTGGCGATGCAGTACTCCTACCTGTCGAGTCCGTTATCGCTGATGATCGAGCCCGAATACGGCGAGGAAAGCTCGCAGGCGCTGTTCGAAGCGGTCTACGGTTACTGGCGCACGCTGCCGCGCGAATCGCGGCCGAGGTTGTACCTGCATGGCCTCAGCCTGGGCGCGATGAATTCGGAACGTTCGCTGGAACTGTTCGACGTGCTCGGCGATCCGCCGCAGGGCGCGTTGTGGAGCGGCCCGCCGTTCGCCGCGCGGCAATGGCGGCGGATGACGCTGCTGCGCAATCCCGGATCGGCGGCGTGGTTGCCGCGCTTCCGCGACGGACGCTTCGTGCGTTTCATGAACCAGCACGGTTCACCCGTCCCGGCAAACGCGCCATGGGGACCGATGCGTGTGGTGTACCTGCAATACGCCAGCGACGCGATCACCTTCTTCGACCATCGCGACCTGTTCAGCGCACCGGCGTGGCTGCATCCGGTGCGTGGTCCCGATGTCGCGCCGCAGATGCGCTGGTATCCGGTGGTGTCGACCATGCAACTGGTGCTCGACATGATGCTGGCCGACAATGCGCCGATGGGCTACGGACACGTCTTCGCGCCGTCGCATTACGTCGCCGCTTGGCGGCAGGTTGCGGGGATCGAGGACTGGTCGCCGGAAGCGCTGGAGCGGTTGTCGCGCACGCTCGATTCGCGGCGCGCAGCGGAGATCGCGCGCGATGAGGATGAGGGTGGCGGTTAGGCTTACGTAGCACGGGTAAGCGAAACGCACCCGGGTGAGCGTGACAGGTCCCGGGTGCGCTTCGCTTACCCGGGCTACGAATGCGTTGCGAATGTTGCGAAGGGTTTACGGCGACCCGTCATCCGCCGGCACGGTACTCCGATCCACCAGCTGCGCCTCGCGGATCTCACGCTTGGCATCGCGCAGCGACGCGCCGTCGATCGGCCGGATCGTGTCGATGCGGCAACCCCGGTTCGATGCGCCGGCCATGCGGGGAACGACGCTGTCCAGCCGCGTGACGTTGCCGAGCGAATTGGTGATCGACACGCCACCGGCCGACAGCATTCCCGGACAACGGCTGCGCAGTTCGATCAAATGCCCGCGATTGGCGCTGGACCAAACCGCCAGCGCCTGGTCGCCCAGCGGCGTCCACTGCTGCATGCCGGTCGGCCGATCAAGGCGGAACGACATCACCGGCGCGCCGGCATGGGCGCGATACAGGTCCAGGCGTTCCTGCGTGGACAGGGTGGGGCCGCTCGCACAAGCGGCCAGCGCAAGCGTCAGCGTTGCGAAAACCAGGGCATGGGGCTTCATGGCGCACCGTCCTTGTTCGAAGAAATCCGCGCGAACGCGTCGCGAAGGCGGGCCATGCGGCACGCCTTCAACGATGGCGTAACGGTTCAGCGCGTGACGCGCGTGGTGGTGCCGTCGGAGGACACCTGCACGCGATCGCCGACGCGGAACTGCTGGCTCGTGCCGTCCTGCGTGACCGCGATGGTGCGGCCCGAATCGAGTTCGACAGTGACCTCGACGCCTGCACGCGTGCCGCGCGACATCGCGTTGCCCGCCGCGCCGCCAGCCACCGCGCCTGCCACGGCACCGGCAGTGTTCGCGCGCGTGCCGCTGCCCAGCGTGCTGCCGGCAATGCCGCCCAGCGCCGCACCCGTCGCGGTTCCGACGGTGCGCTGGTCGTTCTGGATGGTGACGTCGCGAAGGCCGCGCACCGTTCCCATTTCCACCGTGCGCGCCGCGCCGACCTCGGAGCGGTTGAACGTCGATGGCGTGCTGTGCGTCGCGCAGCCCGAGGCGACAACCATGCCAATCGCCAGCATTGCGAACCTGATCGCATCGCGTTTCATTGCGGAAGCCTCCATGTCGATGCCGGACGGGACCGCCGGCCAGCGGTGACGTCGTTGCAGGCCGGATTACTCCCGATGGGGTGAAACCGTAGTGAAGCGATCGTGACGGAGGCACCCGCTACCGCCACGCGCCTAACGCCGGCTTCACGCGACGAAGACGTGGCATGGACGACTTTCGCGATTCGTGCGCGAGGAATGCGCGCACGCTGCGCTCGGGCGTCCCCGGAGGACGATGCCATGACGAAGCCAGCGAAGTCCTGCCGCCAACCGGCCGCGACGCGGTCACGCGCTTCGCTGCGACGCCGCATGCTCCCGGCGATGACGCTCGCGCTGCTGCTGGTCGCGCCCACGCAGGCCCTCGCGCAGGACGCGATGATGGGCACCGTGCTCGACGAGCCCGGCAGCGCGGGACTGGGCTTCGCGTTCCGCGCGGAATCCTCGCCGTACGTCGAGGGTGGCACGCGCGAGGATTTCATGCCGCTGTACCTCTACGAAGGCGAGCGCTTCTTCCTGCGCGCCAACGAGTTCGGAATGCGCCTGTGGCGCAACGACACGATGGGATTGGAGGGCTTCGTCGAACGGCGCCTGGAAGGTTTTCCCGAAGACGAGGAACCCGCATCGCTCGAGGGCATGACCGTGCGCAATACCGGCGCGGACCTGGGCGCGCGCTTCTACGTGCAGCACGGCGCGTCGCGCTGGGACGCCGCGATACGCCAGGACATCGCCGGCCTTTCGAACGGCACCGAAGTACGCGCCGGCTACGCCTACACCATCGAACGCGAACGCTGGCGCCTGCAGCCAGTGGCGATCGCGTCGTGGCGCGATGGCGACCTCAACGACTACTACTACGGCGTCGCGCCGCTGGAAGCGCGCGACGATCGTCCCGCGTACGACGCGGGCGACGGCTGGAACGCGACGCTCGCGCTGTACGGGAAATACCGCATCTTCCAGCACTGGAGCCTGGTCGGTGGCGCGTACGTGACGAAACTCTCGTCGCAGATCACCAACAGCCCCGTGGTCGAAGATGAGGTGCAATGGGGCATCATGGCCGGCGCGGCATACGACTTCGGGAACGGCCAGGTCCGCTGGGACGAAAACACCGCGCCGACGTACGTGAAGGTGTTCTACGGACGCGACACGGGCGATGGCTGCCACCTCGCGCGCATCATGACGCTGCAATGCGTGAGCCTCAACGACGACGATCCCACCGACATCTGGGGCGTGCACGTGGGCCGTCCCTTCGTCTCGAAGTTCAACGGCTGGCCGCTGGATATCATCGGCTACGTCGGCCTGCTGCGACACGACGAGAAGGGATTGCAGCCCGACGGTTGGCAGGTCGATGCCTACATGAAGGGGTTCTGGTACGGCTTTCCGTGGAGCCATCGGGTGACCACGCGCGTGGGCTTCGGCATCGGCGTGTCGTACGCCGAGCGCGTGCCGTATACCGAAGTCACCGCGCAGGCGCAGCGCGAACGCAACACGTCCAAGCTTCTCAACTACCTGGAACCCAGCATCGACGTGAGCGTGGGCGACATCTTCGGCAGCAAGCGCTGGCATGATGTCTACTTCGGTTTCGCCGTGTCGCACCGTTCCGGCATCTTCGCCAGTTCGCAGCTGCTGGGCACGGTCGATGGCGGTTCGAACTACCTTTATGCCTACCTGGAAGCCGCGTTCTGACGCCGATGTCCATGCGTGCCACACGGCCCCCGACGCCCATCGCGACGCTGCTCGGCATCAGCGCGGCGTTCGTGATCCTGCTGGCGTTGTACCTCGGGCGGTCGCTGTTCGCGCCGGTGTGCTTCGCCATATTCATCATCGCGCTGGTGTGGCCGTTGCAGAACGTGCTGGAGAAGAAACTTCCGCGCGTGCTGGCGATGTTCGTCACGGTGGTGATCACCGGCGCGGTGATGGTCGCGATGGCGAGCCTGGTGCTGTGGAGCCTCAATCGCGCGGTGCTGTGGGCCATCGGCAATGCCGCGGCGTTCCAGGCGCAGTACCTGCGGATGGACGCATGGCTGCAGTCGCATGGTCTGTACCTCGCGAGCGAGTTCGTGCACAACTTCGATCCGCGCTGGCTGTTCACGGCATTGCAGCGGCTGGGCGCCGGATTGCAGTACGTCGCGAGCTTCGTTGTGATCGCGCTGGTGTTCGTGATACTGGGATTGCTGGAAGTGGATTCCACGCGCCGCAAGCTGGTCCGCGCGGGGAAGGTGGAACTGGTGTCGGCCTGTCGCGCCGCCGCGGGGAAGTTCCAGCGTTACATGGTCATCCGCGCGGTGATGAGCCTGGCGACCGGCCTGGGCGTGTGGGCGCTCACGTATGCGCTGGGCGTCGATCTCGCGCTGGAGTGGGGCGTCACCGCGTTCGCGCTGAACTTCATCCCGTTCCTCGGCCCGTTGTTCGCGACGATGCTGCCGACGCTGTTCGCCATCGTGCAGTTCGAGAACTTCCTGCTGCCGCTGACGATCTTCGTCGGGCTCAACGTGGTGCAGTTCCTGATCGGCAGCTACCTGGAGCCGCGCGTGGCCGGCGACCAGCTTTCGATCTCGCCGTTCCTGGTGCTGTTCGCCGTGTTCCTCTGGAGCATGCTCTGGGGCATGGCGGGCGCGTTCATCGGCGTGCCGATCCTGATCGCCGCGATGACCTTCGCCGAACACCATCCGACCGCGCGACGCTGGGCTTCGCTGCTGGCGGGCGATCCGTCGCGGCATGCGCGCGTGGGCGAATAACCCCGTCCTATTCGACAGGAGACGATCATGTACCGGGTCCTGCTGTTGCTCGCCATCGGCGCGGTACTCGCGCTGGTGGCCGTATTCCGGTTGCCGAGCTGGCCGACGGCGCAGTCGACGGGGCTGGCCGTGAGTTGCCCGGGGTTTTCGGAACCGTTGACGCGTGCGCAGGCGCGGCGCGAACTGGACCTGCGTCGCGCGGCGACGGCGGCCGGCACCGATACCGCGCGACTTTCCACGCGTACGGGCGATGTCGCCGAGCAGCGGCGTGCGGGCGCGGTGTACAGCGCGACGCGCCAGAACGAACTTGCTGGCGCGCAATGCAGTGCGGAGCTTGAGCAGATCGCGAGCGGGGAGCGGCTCAGCGACGCGCGCGGAGAATGGTTGCGCGTGACGGCGTTGATCCTGATCGTCAGCATCGGGGTGCTGTTGGCGCTGTATTTCGGGCGGATCGCGGCGTTGCGGCGGAGCTGGTTGCGGCGGTGAGTTCGCGGATACGCCTGATGATGGGTTTCGCGATGCGAAACCCATCCTACGTACTCGGTTGCGGCGCGACTTTCGTAGGATGGGTTCCGTTTTTCGGAACCCATCGCTCTTGCGCCTGATGATGGGTTTCGCGGTGCGAAACCCATCCTACGGATGCTCTGAATTCACGGGGGTGGACGATGCTGCGCCGCCGTCTGTGCGAACGAACGCGTCACCGCACGCGCATCCGCCACGCTCGCGCCGTTGAGCCGCGCCTGCGCATACGCCGCGAACACCGGGGGCAACGGTGGAGTCCCGCCCGGCGCCATGTCCTCCGTGGCGAACAAGGCGGCATCGAGGACATCGATCACATCTTCCGGATGATCCTTCGCGATCGCATTGCGCGTGGACATCGCGAGGGACGCCACGCGATCCTTGCTCAGCCCGAAGCGCGCGGAAACGCGCGTGAGCGCCGCATCGGCGGGCTGGATGCGCGGCGAATTCGCCGGCAACGTGCGGCCGGCTTCCTCGTTGAGCATGCGATGTCCCGGCGACATGCCGCGTTCGACCAGCGCACCGGGCGGTGCGTCCTGGCTGCTTCGCCGGTCGAACATCGAGAACATCAGCACCACGAGCGCGGCAAGGATCGCGATGCCGATCAGGGTGGCGCGATGCGATACACCAAAGGCGATCCCCCACGCATTCATGGCGAGGTTCCTTCGCCGTCGTCCACGTCGCGCAATTCGCCCGGTCCATCGGCAGGTGCATCGCGGATCGGGGTGATGAGCATGATCGGGCACGGCGGGCGCTGCATCGGTCGTGCGCCCGGCATCAGCGTCACGCGCACCGAATCCTGCCGCGCACGCACGCGGTTATCGCTGCGGGAAATCTGGATGGCGCTGGCCTGGTCCAGGCCGGTGCAGGGCGAGGCGAGTTCCAGCAGGTAGCCCGTGTCGCGTCGTGGCCACACCGCGAGCGCCTGGTCGCCCAGCGCTTCCCATCGCATGTTGCGCGCGTAATCGATGCCCGCCACGGGAGTTCCCGCGTGCTGGCGATACCGCGCAAGGCGCTCCTGCGTATCCACCGGCGAATGCGCGCACGCGCCGAGCAGGGCGCACGCGACCATCAATGCGAGCGCGTCAGAAATCCTTGCGTACATTCAGCCAGACCTCGGTGGAACCGTAATTGAGGGCGACGACGTTGCTCTGGTCGCGGATGTAGAGCAGTTCCGGCCGCAGCGTCCAGGTGTCGGCGAAGGCCCAGATCAGCCCGGCGCCTCCTTCGTAGAGGTTGTCCTCGCGGCTGAAGGTGGCGGCCACGTCGCGTTCGTCGGGATGGAAGCGGACGTCGTCGGCGCTGAAGTCGTCGCGCTCCCACCACACGAACACGAACGCGTCGAGCGTGTCGCCGAACGTCCAGTCGAGGTTTGCGGTGGCGCCAAAGACATCCGAATCGCCATCGATCCGCGACGTCGCCGTGTTGCGCCCCGCATGTCCGGCGATGCCGAAGTTCGCGCGACCGTCGTTGAACGAATGCGACCAGCCGACCGAACCGGTCGTCGTCGTGCGGCTGCGATCGCGAAGCGGACCTTCCGGATAGCGCCGGCGCTGCACCGAAAGTCCGGCGGTGAGCTGCGATTCGACATCGAGGTTGTGCGTGTAGTCGACGAAACCGGCGACGTCGTTGCGATAGTCGCCATTGCCGCGATAGCTGACACGTCCGCGAAGGCCGCCGGAGACGCGGCTGTCGTCGAAGCCATGGCTTGCGGCGAAGTTCCAGCGCAGGTCGCGGTCGTCCCGCGAGCCGGCGTCGTATTCGCGATGGCGGTAATCCAGCGAGCCGTCGAGCGAGGTGTCGTTGCCGAGCGAATGGCTGAACCCGCCGCCGACGCGCAGGTTGTAGAACGTCTCGCGGCGATCGCCACCGCCATACGTGTTCGTGCCACGCGTGGAGTTCACGCGATAGCGCCCGATTCCCGTCGCGGCGTAGCCGAACATCGTCGTGCTGCGGCCTTCCTCCAGCGCTTTGCGCGCGGCCTGGTCGTAAATCTGCGCCTGCGTGAGCAGGTCCGGCGGCAGGTTCTCGAAGTGGATCGCGACTTCGAACTGGTTGATCGCGTTCGCATGCTGGCCAAGTGCGTGAAACGCGCGGCCCAGGGCGAGATGCGCGTTCGCGCTGTCGGGATTCAGTTCGATGCTGCGCTCCAGTGCGACACGGGCGCGTTCGGCGTCGCCCGCGCCGAGCGCGGCGCGGCCGAGCAGGTAGAAGTAGTTGGCGTCCTGCGCGTTCGCCGCTTCCATCGGCGCCAGCTGTTCCAACGCCTGCGCGTACTGATACTGCTGCAACAACGACTGCGCGTCGGATAGCGCGGCGTCCTGCGAGTGCGCCAGCGATGCGGATGCGAGCAACGCCAGCGACACGGCGAATCGAAGCAACGCAGGCTGGCGCGAAGCGCCGGTCGTTCTGCTGGGGCGTCGCATGGCTCCTCCATGCCGCAACGGCTCTGGGCCGTATCTTTCGGCCCTGTTTTCAAGCGCGTGGGTTATCTGGCTGGTGCCAGCGTTAACGTCGCGTCAAACCCCGTGCGTCGAACGCTTTACCGCGAATGAAGTGGCCTGCCGGCCATCACGAAAGGGTGGCGGCGCGTCCACGCAGCTTTCACAACCCCATGACGCCGCACGCGCCATCGTCCGCTGCGCTGCGTCCGTTCAGCCTCCTACAGGATGTTGACATGGCTTCCGAGCAGAAGATGTCACGAGCCCAGCTGACCGCGATGGTGGTCGGGGGCATGGTGGGAGCAGGCATCTTCTCGCTGCCGCGGACGTTCGCGGGCGCCACGGGACCGCTCGGTGCCGTCATCGCCTGGCTCATCGCCGGCACCGGCATGTACATGCTCGCGCGCGTTTTCCAGTCGCTGGCCGAACGCCGGCCCGAACTCGACGCCGGCGTCTTCATGTACGCGAAGGAGGGCTTCGGCGATTACCCGGGCTTCCTGTCCGCGTTCGGCTACTGGATCGGCAGCTGCATCGGCAACGTGTCGTACTGGGTGCTGATCAAGTCGACGCTGGGCGCGTTCTTCCCGGTGTTCGGCGACGGCAACACGGTAATCGCCATCGCGGTCGCGTCCATCGGCATCTGGGCGTTCCACTTCATGATCCTGCGCGGCGTGCAGCAGGCCGCGGCGATCAACAAGATCGTGACCATCGCCAAGGTCATCCCGATCCTGGTGTTCATCGTCATCCTCGCCTTCATGTTCAAGGGCGACATGTTCCGCTTCAATTTCTACGGCGGGGACCTCACCGACAGCGTGTTCGCGCAGGTGCGTTCGACGATGCTGGTGACGGTGTTCGTCTTCCTCGGCATCGAAGGCGCGAGCGTGTACTCGCGTTACGCGCAGAAGCGCGAGGACGTCGGCTTCGCCACGGTCAGCGGCTTCTTCATCGTCACCACGCTGATGGTGCTGGTGACGCTGCTTCCGTATGCGGTACTGGAGCGTTCCGACATCGCGGGCATGCGCCAGCCGTCGATGGCAGCGGCGCTGGAAGCGGTGGTCGGGCCGTGGGGCGCGGTGTTCGTCAGCATCGGCCTGCTGATCTCGGTGCTGGGTGCGTACCTGGCGTGGTCGCTGATCTGCGCCGAGGTGCTGTTCGCCGCGGCGAAGAACCGCGACATGCCGCGCGTGTTCGCCACAGAGAATCCGAACAAGGTGCCGTCGGCGGCGCTCTGGGCGACGAACATCGTCGTGCAGCTGATCGTCATCACCACCTACTGGTCGCGCGATGCGTTCGCGCTGATGCTGAACCTGACCAGCGCGATGTCGCTGATCCCGCTGCTGCTGGTCGCGGGGTTCGCCGTCATGGTGGTTCGCCGGGGCGACGGCTATGCGCCGAACGAAGCGCGCAACCTCGACCTGTTCATCGCCGGGCTCGCGACCGTCTATACGATCTTCCTGCTCTTCGCGGGCGGGCTGAAATTCATCGTGCTTTCGGCCGTGCTCTACGCGCCCGGTACCGCGCTGTACGTCTGGGCGCGGCGCGAGCAGGGCGTACCGGTGTTTTCGCGCATGTCGGACTGGGTGATCTTCATCGCCGCCGCGATCGGTGCGGTCGTGGGCGTGTGGTGGATCGCCACCGGCTACATCGCGATCTGAAGTCAATCATCCGAAGGAAGCTGCCCGCGCAGGAGGGCAAAGCCATGGCCGTTGCCGCAGATCCAAAATTCGGCGTGCATTCCGAAGTCGGAACGCTGCGCAAGGTGATGGTGTGTTCGCCCGGGCGCGCGCACCAGCGCCTGACGCCCACCAATCGCGACTACCTGCTGTTCGACGACGTGCTGTGGGTGGAGAACGCCAAGCGCGATCACCACGATTTCGTGCTGAAGATGCGCGATCGCGGCATCGACGTGGTCGAGATGCACGACCTGCTCACCGAAACCATGGGCGTGCCCGAGGCCAGGAAATGGATCCTCGATCATCAGGTCGTTCCGAACCAGGTCGGGCTTGGGCTGGTCGATGAAATCCGCGGTTATCTCGAAAGCCTGGAGCCACGTGCCCTTGCCGAAACCTTGATCGGCGGTCTGTCGGTCGAGGAGTTCCCCGAGAAGTTCGGCGGAGAAGCGCTCAAGATCGTGCACGAGGCCGTCGGCCAGACCGAGTACCTGCTGCCGCCGCTGCCCAACACGCTCTACACGCGCGACACGACGTGCTGGATCTACGGCGGCGTGACGCTCAACCCGCTGTATTGGCCCGCGCGCCACGAGGAAACCATCCTGGCCACGGCGATCTACAAGTTCCATCCGGATTTCGCCGGCAAGGTGAACGTGTGGTGGGGCGATCCGCTCGCCGATCACGGCCTCGCGACGCTGGAAGGCGGCGACGTGATGCCCATCGGCAAGGGCAACGTGCTCATCGGCATGAGCGAGCGCACGTCGCGACAGGCAATCAGCCAGCTCGCCGCGACGCTGTTCGCGAAGAAGGCGGCCGAGCGCGTGATCGTGGCCGTCATCCCGAAGATGCGCACGGCGATGCACCTGGACACCGTGTTCACCTTCGCCGATCGCGACGTGGTGCTGCTCGCGCCGGAGTTCATCAACCAGGTGCGCACGTTCTCGTACCGGCCCAGCAGCCATCCCAGCGGCATCGAACTGCAGCGCGAAAGCAAGCCCTTCGTCGACGTCGTCGGCGAGGCGCTGGGGTTCAAGACGCTGCGCGTGATCGAAACCGGCGGCACCGCCTACCAGCAGGAACGCACGCAGTGGGACAGCGGCGCGAACCTGGTGTGCGCGTCGCCGGGCGTGGTGTATGCCTACGACCGCAATACGTACACGAATACGTTGCTGCGCAAGGCGGGCATCGAGGTCATCACGATCGTCGGTGCGGAGCTGGGGCGCGGTCGCGGTGGCGGTCACTGCATGACATGCCCGATCATCCGCGATCCGGTCGACTTCTGACGGGCGACGCCCGGCGCAGCGCGACCGCGCGAGGATGAGCACCGACACGCAGCAGCGTCTGTCGTTCGCGGCGCTCATGGCGCTGGTCGTCGGCTCGATGGTGGGCTCGGCGATCTTCGCGTTGCCGGCGGCGTTCGGTCGCGCAACGGGCGTGGTCGGTGCGGCCATCGCCTGGTGCATCGCCGGCGTCGGCATGCTGATGCTGGCGCTGGTGTTCCAGACGCTTTCAAGGCGCCTGCCCGAACTGGATTCGGGCATCTATGCGTATGCGCGTGCGGGGTTTGGCGAATACGCGGGCTTCGTGTCGGTGGTCGGCTACTGGATGGGCTGCTGCCTGGCCGATGTCGCGTGCCTGGTGCTCATCAAGGCCACGCTCGGGCAGTTCTTCCCGGTGTTCGGCGATGGCACGACGGCGTTCGCGATCGTCAGCGCCTCGTTGCTGCTGTGGGGCGTGCATGTGCTGATCCTGCGCGGCATCAGGCAGGCGGCCGCGTTGAATACGATCGCGACGATCGCGAAGCTGCTGCCGATCGCGACGTTCCTGTTCGTCGCGGTGGCGGGCTTCCAGCGCGATGTGTTCGCCGCGAACCTGTGGGGCGACGAATCGCCCGATGCGCGCGGCATCATCGGCCAGGTCCGCGCGACGCTGCTGGTGACGGTATTCGCATTCGTCGGCATCGAAGGCGCCAGCGTCTATTCGCGCTATGCGAAGCGGCGCGAGGACGTGGGCCTGGCGACGGTGCTCGGCTTCCTCGGCGTGCTCTGTCTGTTGGTGCTGGTGACGATGTTTTCCTATGGGATCCTGCTGCGGCCGGAGCTCATGGCGTTGCCGACCCCGTCGATGGCGGGCGTGATGGAAGCGGTCGTCGGCCCGTGGGGGTTGGTGTTCGTCAGCGTGTCGCTGCTGATCTCGGTGTTGGGCAACTACCTGGCCTGGTCGCTGCTCGCGGCCGAAGTGCTGCACTCGGCCGCGCGCGACGGCACGCTACCGCCGTTGATCGCCCGCGAGAATACGCGCGGCGTTCCGTCCGTCGCGCTGTGGCTGACGAACGCGCTGATCCAGACGTTCCTGCTGGTGACGTGGTTCGCCGAGTACGCGTTCCTGCTCGCGTTGAAGATGACCAGCGCGATGACGCTGGTGCCGTATTTCCTCGTCGCCGCTGCGGGTTTGAAGCTTGCCTGGAGCGGGAGGACGTATGCGGTGGACGAGGCGCGGGTGCGGCGCGTCGGCATCGTGTGCGCGGCGATCGCGACGCTGTACACCGCTTCCATGCTGCTGCTCGGCGGATCGCGCTACTTGCTACTTTCTGCGTTGCTTTACGCGCCGGTGTCGGTGGCGTCCGTGTTGTTGCGGCGAGGGCAGGGGGCGTCGGTGTTGCGCGTGCCGGAGTGGGGGGTGTTTGCGGTGATTTGCGTGGCTGCGTTGTTTGCGCTGGTGGGGTTGGTGACGGGGTCGTTGTCCGTTTGAGCGAAAGCTGGAACCCGTCGTGACGTGGCTCCGTAGCCCGGGCACGCGGAGCGCACCCGGGACCTGTCACGCCTGACCCGGGTGCGCTTCGCTTACCCGGGCTACGTGCACATCGCGAATGCGGGCGTGATCGCACGCGCCGACCCTCATCCCAACCCCGCTCCCGGAGGAGAGGGGCTAAGGGCTTCCCGTCATTCCAGCGAAAGCTGGAACCCATTTTGCTTTGTCGCTAGTTCACCCGATGCGCGTCGCGGTGCCGCTCACGCGGATGCCTTCGGACGTGTCTACCGGAACCTCGACATCGAGCCGACTCGGCCGGCCGAGATCGTCGCCCTGCCGCACCACAAAACGGCGCTGCACCGGCAATGCGTTCCGTTCCGCGAGATACGCACCCAATGCAGCCGCCGCCGCGCCGGTCGCGGGGTCCTCGACGACACCGCCCGGTGGAAACGGATTGCGCGCGTGGAAGGTCTCGGCGTTTTCGCGCCAGATCAGGTCCACCGTCGTCCATCCGCGCTCGGCCATCAAGGCGGCGAGGGCATCGTAGTCGTAGTCCAGACGCGCCAGTCGCGAGCGTTCCCGCACGGCCAGGACCGGATGCCATGCGCCCGCGTAGGCAAGCGCGGGTGGCAGCGACGTATCGAGTTCGTCCGCATTCCAACGCAGTGCGGCGAGCAGCGCGTTCAGGTCGGCGACGTCCAGCTGCGTGACGCGAGGCGCGACGCTGACGAGCGTGGCGCGGCCCGTGTCGTCCACTTCCACGCGCACCTCACCGGCCTGCGTACGCAGCAGCCGTGTCCCCGGCCCGTGCAACTTCGCGTAAGCGACCATCGCGGCGATGGTCGCGTGTCCGCAGAAGCTGACTTCCGCGAGAGGACTGTAGTAGCGCACGTCGAGCGCGCCATCCTCGCGCGGTGTCAGGAACGCCGTTTCGGAATACCCGACCTCGGCGGCGACGCGCTGCATGCCGGCTTCGTCCATTCCGCGCGCATCGAGCACGATGCCGGCCGGATTGCCGCCCTTGGGATCATTGGAAAACGCGGTGTATCGCAGGATCTGGTGACTCATCGAACCTCTCCGGGAATTGCACGCAGCGGCGCCTGCAGCGGCACCACCAGGTAACGCAGGAAGAACTGCGTCGCCGGCCCGACGCCGAGCGCGAACACCACCGTGCCCACGCCAAGCGGCCCGCCGAGCAACGCGCCGACGATCAGCACGCTGACTTCGATCCCGGTCCGCACCGCGCGCACCGACCATCCCGTGCGCCTCGCGAGTCCGGTCATCAGGCCATCGCGCGGTCCCGGTCCGAGTTGCGCGCCAACGTAGAGCGCGGTCGCGAACGCGCACACCAGCACGCCGCCGAGCAGGTACGCGATCTTCGCGGCCAGTCCCTCCGGGGATGCGAGCCACGCCAGGTTGAGGTCGGCGAACGGGCCCAGCAGCAGCGTGTTCGCGATGGTCCCCAGTCCGGGCATCTGGCGCAACGGAATCCACGCCAGCAGCACGACCACGGCGGTGATGATCATCACCACGCCGAGCGAAAGCGGCGCGTGCAGCGCGACGCCGAGATGGAACACATCCCAGGGCGAGGCGCCGAGCGCGCCTTCGATCATCAGCGCGATCGCCAGCCCGTACAGCCATAGCCCGGCGAGCAGGCGGAGGAGGCGCTCGGGAAGCCGGCCGGCGCGGAGTTGTTCCATTGGCCCCATCGCGATGAGGCCGTGCAGCGATGCGTTCGTGTTCATGGAGCCACCATCGGGCCAAGTGGCTCTTTTCGAAAGAGCCAATCGTGCGATAGTGGCCCCATGAACCGTTCCCTCGCTCCGGATCGTCTTGCCGCGCTGCTCGGCGATTTCCCCCGCTCGCCGGCCTATCGCGGCCTGCGGCTGGCGCTGCAGGAACGCATCGGCGACGGGCGCATTCCCGTCGGCGCGCGTCTGCCGAGCGAACGCGCCGTCGCCGATGTGCTGGGCGTGTCGCGCAATACGGTAACGCGCGCGTATGCGGATCTGGTGATCGAGGGCTTCGCCGTCGCGAAGCAGGGGTCGGGAACCTTCGCCGCCGTGCCGCTGGATCGCCGCCGCGCACACGATCACGCGCTGCATGCCGGCGCGGCCACGGCCGAAGGCGACATCGACCTGAACTGTGCGGCCGGCGCCGCGACGCCGGGCGTGGCGGCGGCCTACGAACGCGCGCTCGCCGCCTTGCCGGCGTATCTGTCCAGCGATGGCTACCTGCCGTCCGGCCTGCCCGTGCTTCGCGCGCTCATCGCCGAACGCTTCGTCGAACGCGGATTGCCGACGACGCCGGAGCAGATCGTCATCACCTCCGGCGCGCTCGCGGCCATTGCCATCGTCGCGCGTGCGCTGACGGGTCCGGGCGACCGCGTCGCGATCGAATCGCCGGTGTATTCCAACGCGATCGAATCGCTGCGGCTGGGCGGCGGACGGCTGGTCACCTCGCCGCTTGCCGATGCATTGGGCGACACGGGCTGGGACATCGAGGCGATCGAAGCCACGCTGCGGCAGACCTCGCCGCGACTGGCCTATCTGATTCCGGATTTCCAGAATCCGACCGGCTTCCTCATGTCCGACGACATGCGGCAGCGATATGCGTGGGCGCTGCATGCGACGCGGACGACCGCGATCGTCGACGAGACGCTGCAACCCGTCCAGCTGGGCACGCAGCCGATGCCGGCGCCGTTCGCGCGTCACGACGCCGATGCGATCACACTGGGCAGCGCATCGAAGCTGTTCTGGGGCGGATTGCGCGTGGGCTGGATCCGCGCGCCGCGCGAACTCGTGCCGCGCCTGGTGCGCGCACGCGTGCAGTTCGACCTGGGCAGCTCGCTGTTCGACCAGCTCGTCGTCGCGGAACTGTTCGGCGCACCGGCGATCATCGAACAGCGCCGCACGCAGCTGCGCGAACGCCGCGACGCGCTGGCGGGCGCGATCGCCGGGCACCTGCCCGAATGGCGATTCCGCTTGCCCGAAGGTGGGCTCACGTTGTGGTTGCGCATGCCGCACGGCAGCGCGACGCAGCTCGCGGCGAACGTGGAAGCGGCCGGTGTGCATGTGGCGCCGGGCCCGGTGTTCAGCGTGGAAGGCGGTGCGGATGCGTGGTTGCGCATTCCGTTCGCGAAGCCGGAAGCGGAGCTGGTGCAGGCGGTGGAACGTCTGGCTGAAGCGTGGCGGCCGTCGGCGCCGGAAGCGCGGGGACATCGCGATTCGGCGAAGGTGTTGATCGCCTGACGCCAACGGTTTGTAGCCCGGGTAAGCGAAGCGCACCCGGGGACCGTCAAGGTGTCAATCGCGGTGACGTGGTGAACCCGGGTGCGGCCTGCGGCCTTACCCGGGTACGAGAGCGTCAGAACTTGCCGAACCTGATCCGCACGCCGCCGCCCGGCACGCCATTGATCACACCGATCTCGTCCTCGCCGAACTGATAGATCGCCGGCCACGTATGACGGAAGCCGAACGGCCATGCCGGCTGCGCGACGCGTTGCCAGGTCGCGGCGTGGTCGTCGCTGTAGGTGACTTCGTTCTGGCACGAGGTGACGAACACCGTGCCGCGCGTGGTCGTGGTGAGCTGCGGGCCGCAGCGCTGGTCGGCGAGCAGCGTGCCCATACCGTCGGGCCAGGTGATGCCGTCGTTCGAGATCTTCGTCGACACCGGGCATTGCGGATCGTCGCCGCAGGTTTCGAACACGAGCAGGAAGCGGCCATCCTTCATGCGCGACATCACCGGCATGCCGGGGCGAAGCTTGCCGCCGCCCGGCTGTTTCACCAGCACCGACTTGTCGCCCCACGTCGCGCCGCCATCGCGCGAGAGGCGCTGCGACACGACCTGGTTGTACGAAGGCTTGCCATCGGCGAGCGTTTCGTCGGCGTATAGCACCGACAGCGTGCCGTCCGGAAGCTGCGTGAACACCGGCTCCCACACGCCGCGATCCTTCCGGCCGCGCGGCTTCTCGTTGCCGTCGATGGTGCTGAGGAAACGCCACGTGCGGCCGCCGTCGTCGCTGGCGTGCACGGTGAGGCGATACGACTTGCCTTCGATCAGCGAGCGCATGCCGAGCAGCACGCGTCCATCCGGAAGTACCGTCAGTTCGCCATTGTCGATATTGCGGCCGGGCTCGGCGACGGAAGAGAACTCCTTCCACTCGCGGCCGCGCGCATCGCCGATGGAGATCGCCAGCGTGCTCGGTGCCTTCTCGTGGAAACGCGTGGTCACCGCGAGCCAGCGGCCGTCGGGCAGACGCGCGAGGCGTCCCCACGCGGCCTTGCTTTCGGCCACCGTTGCGGTGTCGGTCCATTGCACGCCCGCCATCGCGCAGGGCGCGGCGGCGAGCAGTGCGAGCGCGAGAACGAAGCCCCGCATCGTCAGTGCCAGAACGTCGCGTACAGCGCGACCAGGATCGCCAGCACCGCCAGCGAGGCCACGTTGAACGACGGCGCGGTCTTGTAGCTCACGTCGTTCGTGCGGATGCGGTCGCGATCGCCGCTCGCCGTGGTCATCAATGCGACCACCGTCGCCAGCGCGAACGAAAGCAGGAACACCAGCCCGATGCGGTCCATGAACGGAAGGTCCGGCCACACCAGCTTCAGCACCAGCGACAGCACGAACGAACCGATCGCCGCGGCGAGCGCACCGGCTTCGTTGGCGCGCTTCCAGAACAGGCCCTGCAGGAAGATCACCACGATGCCCGGCGTGAAGAAGCCGGTGAATTCCTGGATGTACTGGAAGCCCTGGTCGAAACCGCCCAGCAGCGGACGCGCGGTGAGCACGGCGATGACGATGGACACGGCGGCCGTGATGCGGCCCACGCGCACCAGCTTCTGCTGCGAGGCTTCGGTGTCGCGCTTTGCATAGAAGTCGAGGGTGAAGATCGTCGCGACCGAATTGATCTTCGACGCGAGCGAGGCGACGATCGCCGCCACCAGCGCCGCGAACACCAGGCCGAGCACGCCGCTGGGCAGCAGGCGCATCATCGTCGGATACGCGGCGTCCGGGCGTTCCAGCGACGGCGCGAGCATCACCGCCGCGATGCCCGGCAGCACCACGATCACCGGCATCAGCAGCTTCAGGAACGCGGCGAACACCACGCCCTTCTGCGCCTCGCGGATGTCCTTGGCCGCCAGCGCACGCTGGATGATGTACTGGTTGAAACCCCAGTAGCTCAGGTTCGCGATCCACAACCCGCCCAGCAGCACCGACAGGCCGGGCAGGTCCTTGTAGAAGGGATTGGACGGGTCGAGGATCATCTGGAACTTCGCCGGATGCGTCGCCCACAGCGTGTTGAAGCCGTCGACGATGCTGCCGTTGCCGATCTGTCCCAGCGTGATGCCGGTGACCAGCAGGCCGCCCAGCACCAGCAGCGTGACCTGCACGATGTCGGTCAGCGCCACCGCCTTCAGGCCGCCGTACAACTGGTAGGCCAGCGCGAACAGGCCCAGCAGCACCAGCGCCATCGTCTGGTCCAGCCCCGCGACCTGCGACACCGCGATCGAACCCAGCCACAGGATCGAGGTCAGGTTCACGAACACGTACAGGCCGAGCCAGAACACCGCCATCAGCGTGCGGATGCGGTTGCCGTAACGTTCCTCCAGGAACTGCGGCATCGTGGTGACCTGGTTGCGCAGGAAGATCGGCAGGAACCACTTGCCGACGATCAGCAGCGTCACCGCGCCCATCCATTCATAGGACGCGATGGCCAGGCCGATCGCATACCCCGAGCCGGACATGCCGATGATCTGTTCGGCGGAGATGTTCGCCGCGATCAGCGACGCGCCGATGGCCCACCAGGGCAGGGCGCGGCTGGCGAGGAAGTAGTCCTGCGCCGATTTCTGGTGGCCGCCTTTCTCGCGCGAGACCCACTGGGCGAGGATGAAGATGCCCGCCAGGTAGGCCAGCACGATGCCGACGTCGAGGGTGGAAAGGCTCATTCGTGGGAGTCTCCGGAAAGTTTGGCTGCGCGTCAGCGACGCGGCACGGCATCGGGGTCGCCGGCGAAACGCGGCTCGCGCAAGCCGGCGATGCCGGGCTCCAACGCGAACACGTCGCCGGCATGGCGATCGATCGAGCGCGCGGCATCGGTCATGCCGTCGTGCGCGCTGGTGACATAGAGCGTGGAAAGCGACGGGCCGCCAAACGCAGGCCGCGTGGGTTGCGCGGTGGGCACGGCGACGACGCGGTCCTCGCGTCCATCGGCGGTATAGCGCACGACGCGCGACGCGCCCCATTGCGCGTTCCACACGCCGCCCTGGCTGTCGACGGCGGTGCCGTCGGGTTCGCCGCCTTCCAGCATCGTGAGATCGACGAACGTCGACACCGCGCCGGGCGTGTCGCCGTAATCGCAACGCAGGATCGTCTTCTGCAACGAGTCGCAGAAGTACATCGTGCCGCCGTCGGGACTGAACGCGACGGAATTCGCGATGGCGACGCGCGGCAACGGCAATTCGTGCAGCGACAGGTCCGCGTCGAGCCGCATGAACGGGCCGACCGGCTGCTTCGCACCGTGCGCCGGTTCGTGCAGCGTGCCGAACACGAAACGGCCCTGGCGATCGCAGGCGCCGTCGTTCGCGCGGAGGTCCTTCGCGATGGGCAAGGGGCAGATGTCGCGAACTTCGCCGCTGTCGGTGTTGAAGAACGCAAGCCGTGAAGCCAACGCGAGCAGCAGCCAGCCATCGGCCACGCACAAGGCGAACGACGCGAGCCGTTCCGGCATCGGCCAGCTGCGCACCGCGCCCGTGTTGGGCACGTAGCGCCAGAGCATCGCGGCGTGGATGTCGGTCCAGTACAACGCCTGGGCGCGATCGCACCACACCACGCCTTCGCCCAGCCGGTTTCCGGCCTGCACCGCAACGCGCACGTCGATGCTCAAACCCAGCCTCCGTCGACGATGAAATCCTGGCCGGTGCACATGCGGCTGTCGTCGGCGGCGAGGAACAGCGCCATTCGCGCAAGATCCTCCGGTTGAAGATGACCGGGCAGGCATTGCGCGCGTGCGATCTGCGCTTCGCCTTCCTCGTCCAGCCACAGGCGCTTCTGCTTCTCGGTGATGACCCAGCCGGGCACCAGCGCGTTGATGCGGATGCGGTCGCGGCCGAGTTCGCGCGCGAGGCCGTTCACCAGCCCGTGCACGGCGGACTTCGACATCGCATACATCGGATAACCGGCGTTCTTGATCATCCAGCCGGTCGAGCCCAGGCAGATCACCGAACCACCGCCCAGTGCGCGCATGTCATCGGCGACAGCCTGCGTGGCGAAATACTGATGACGCAGGTTCACCGCGACGTTGCGTTCGAAATCCGCTGCCGTGGTCGCGCCGAAGGCGTGGCGCACGTCGTTGGCCGCGTTGTTCACCAGCACGCCGATGCGGCCGATGCTGTCGCGCGCCTTCGCGATGGCGGCGTGCAACGCGTCGAGGTCGGTCACGTCGCAGCGCAGGTAGACGGGCGTGTGGTCGGCATCGGACAGCGAGGCGATCAGCGCCTGCGCGCCCGCATCGTCGATGTCGAGGAACGCGACGCGCGCACCCTGGCGCGCGAAGTGTTCGACGAAACTCGCGCCGATGCCGGTGGCGCCGCCGGTGATCAGCACGGCGCGGCCCGACAGGCTCGGGTAGCGCGCCATGGTCTGCGAAGCGGAAGCGTCGCTCATCGCGCTCACCATTCCGCCACGCTGCCGTCGGCGTGGCGCCAGATCGGATTGCGCCAGCGATGGCCTTCGGCGGCGCGCTCGTCGACGTAGTCCTGGTTGATCTCGATGCCCAGGCCCGGACCTTGCGGAATGGCGACGTAGCCGTCCTGGTACGCGAACGGCGCGCGATCGACGAGGTAATCGAGCAGGTCGTTGTTGGCGTTGTAGTGGATGCCCAGACTCTGTTCCTGGATGAAGGCGTTGTAGCAGACCGCGTCGAGCTGCAGGTTCGCCGCCAGCGCGATCGGCCCCAGCGGGCAGTGCAGGGCGAGCGCGACGTCGAAGGCTTCTGCCATCGCGGCGATCTTGCGTGTTTCGGTGATGCCGCCCGAATGCGAGGGATCGGGCTGGATGATGTCCACGCCGCCGGTCTGCAGCACGCGCTTGAAGTCGAAGCGCGAGTAGAGGCGCTCGCCGAGCGCGATCGGGGCAGGAGAGAGCGATGCGAGTTCGGGAATGCACTCAAGATGCTCGGACAGCACCGGTTCCTCGATGAACATCAGGCCGAACGGCGCCAGTTCGCGCATCAGCACCTTCGCCATCGGCTTGTGCACGCGGCCGTGGAAATCCACCGCGAGGCCGACTTCGCGACCGACCGCATCGCGCACGGCCTGCACGTTTTCCAGCACGCGCGAGACCTTCTCGTGCGTGTCGACGAACTGCACTTCCTCGGTGGCGTTCATCTTGACCGCGCTGAAGCCGCGCGCAACCGCGTCCTTCGCCGCACGCGCGGTCTCGGAAGGACGATCGCCGCCGATCCACGAATACACGCGGATGCGGTCGCGCACCTGCCCGCCGAGCAGCGAATGCACGGGCACGCCCAGCGCCTTGCCGTGGATGTCCCACAGCGCCTGGTCGATGCCCGCGAGCGCGCTCATCAGGATCGGGCCGCCGCGATAGAAGCCGCCGCGGTACATCACGTTCCAGTGGTCTTCGATGAATCTCGGGTCCTTGCCGATCAGGTAATCGGACAGTTCGTCCACGGCCGCGGCGACGGTGTGCGCGCGGCCTTCGACGATGGGCTCTCCCCAGCCGGTGATGCCGGCGTCGGTGTCGATGCGCACGAAACACCAGCGCGGCGGCACGAGGAAAGTGGAAATGGCGGTGATCTTCATGCGTGGGGTCCGTGCTCGTTGCTTGCGTCGGTTAAAGGTTGATCGCGTTCCAGCCATCGACGAAGGCGCGCGCGCGTCGCGCCACTTCGGTCGCATCGATGCCCGGTGCGTACAGCGCCGAGCCGATGCCGAAGCCGGCAGCGCCGGCCTTGCGCCAGGGCGCCATGTTGTCGGGCGTGATGCCGCCCACCGGCAGCAGCGCGGTGCCCCTGGGCAGCACGCTGGACCATGCCTTCAGCACGGACGGCGAAAGTTGTTCGGCGGGAAACAGCTTCAGCGCGTCGGCGCCCGCGGCGAGCGCGGCGAAGGCTTCGGTAGGTGTGGCGACGCCGGGCGTGCAGGTGAGGCCGGCGGTCTTTGCGGCGCGGATCACGGCCGTGTCGCCGTGCGGCATGACGATGAGCTTTCCGCCCGCGTCCTTCACCTGCGCGACCTGTTCCGGCGTGAGCACGGTGCCAGCGCCGACGAGGCAACGGTCGCCGAATTCGCGCGCGAGCAGCGCGATGCTTTCCAGCGGCTGTGGCGAGTTGAGCGGGACTTCGATGACGCGGAAGCCGGCGTCGAACAGCGCGGCGCCGACGGACAGTGCGTCCTGCGGGGTGAGCCCGCGCAGGATCGCAACCAGTGGAAGGGGTTGCAGCCAGGCGGTGCTCATGCGCACTCCGTCAGGTTTTCATGGAACGTGTTGCCGATCAGCGCGCGGCTTTGCGTGCGCGCCCTCGTCCTTTGATGTTCGCGCGGGAGTCCACGATCATGCCGTGCATCGCTTCGCGCGCCGATTCCGGCCGCTTCAGCCGGATCGCGTCGTACACCGCGAAGTGACGCGGCAGGGAATACTTGAAATCCACCGCGGTCTTCGCCGACAGCAGGAAGTACGCGCCTAGCGCCGTGTCGATCACCGAGAACAGCGAGCCCATCAGCTCGTTGTTGGCCGCATCGAGCACGCACTCGTGGAATTCCAGGTCGGCTTTCGCCCACGCGTCGAGATCCTGCGCGGCGGCCATCGCCTCGTACGCGGTCTTGATGCGCGCCAGCTGCCCGGTGGTGCGCTTGCGCGCCGCCGCCGCTGCCGCCGCCGGTTCGATGATCTCGCGCATCTCCACCAGCTTCTCGACGAAGTCCTCCGTCGGCATCGACGCGCAGCGCCATGCCAGCACGTCGGCGTCCAGCTGGTTCCAGTAGCGCGTGTCGCGCACGCGCGAACCGGTCTTCTGCTTGGTTTCGATCAGGCCCTTGGAGCCCAGCACCTTCAGCGCCTCGCGCAGCGCCGTGCGGCTGACCGCCATGCGTTGCGCCAGCGCCTCCTCGCGCGGGAGCAGTTCGCCCGGCTTGATCTCGCCGCTGACGATCAACCGACCGATCTCCTGGATCACCTGGTTGTGCAGGTTCCGTACCGCGATCTGTCTCACTGGGCCCCCGATGCGCCGCATCCCGCGTCGCTCCTATTATCCGACAATAGGGGTATAGCATGAGTTCGGTTGCGCGTATCGCCCGGACGTTCATGGCGATGCCACCGGCGCGACTTCGAGCCAGTCGTAATCGAGCGGCCGTTCGGGGTTGGACACCACGATGCGGTTGTGCCCGGCGTTCAACGACGCAGTGAAGCGCGCCTCGCGCCAGCCTTCGGCCGTCGATGCCTTGACGCCGCCGGCGGCCTCGCCGCCATTGACGCGCAGCGTCGGCGCGGCGGCGAAACCGATGTCGGCGAAGCGCACCGTCAGCGCGCGCGGGCCGGCCTGGCCGACCACGACATCGAAGGTGAGGTCCGCGTCCTTCCCGCCGGACACCCGCACCTTCCGATAGGCGGAGGCGTCCACGTTGTCGATCTGCGCGGCGCCGCGACGCACGGCGTCCTCGGCTTCATAGCGACCCAGCGCCAGCGGCACGGAGGCGAAAAGGATCTCGTTGGTGTCGTCCGGCGCAGGGGCGTTCGCGGTGGAGGACGAGGTGACGTGCAGCAGCTTGCCGTCCTCGCGCATGACCATCGCCTGCGTCCAGCCTGCATGGATGTTGCCCGTGCGTTTGCGCACCGGCGCGCCGGCTTCCCACCACGGACCGCGGCCACCGTCGGCGTTCCAGTAGAAGGTGCGTCCGCCCGCATCGCCGCCACCGCCCGCACGCTGCGCGGCCACGACGATCACGCCGTCCGGCGTTTCGCCCGGCAGCCAGCGGAGGGTCGGGCAGGCGGCGGGGAAGGCGCCGGACGCGGTCTGGATCGGGGTGCCGCGATCGCCCGCGTCGCCCCAGTCCAGGCCGTCGCGGCTGAACTTGATGTGCACCTGGCCGTTGCGCGCCGCGTGGGGGCTTTGAACTGCGGTGTTGTCGATGTTCTCGTACACCATCGCGTAGCCGCGGCCGGGGATGCGTTCGACGATCGCCATGCCCGGACGCTCGACGCCGCCGGGCAGGGCGACATCGAAGACTTCCTGGCCCCAGGTGCGGCCGCCGTCGCTCGATACCTTGTGCGCCAGCAGCTGGTTGAAGCCCTGCGCCTTGTGCTGCTCGGTGGAATAGAAGACGACCATGCGGCCGTCGTCGAGCACGACGATGTACGGCTCCCACACGCCCTTGTTCAAACGGTCCGACGGCTGCCCGCCGCCCTTGACGATGCTGCTGAGCCACGTCCACGACCGGCCGCCATCGCGGCTGGCGTAGAGCTGCAGGTCCTGGTCGGTGATGCGCTCACCAAAGTCGCGACGGATCGCGTTCGCCGCCAGCAGCAGCGTGCCGGCGGGAAGATCGCCGCTGCTGCGCGGCAGTTCGCTCAGGTGCGGCTGCCAGCGCAACGCCCAGCGCTTGTCGCCGCGATGCGCGGTTTCATCGACGCTGCCAATGCGCTTGAACGAATCGCCATCGTCGCGGCTTTCGAACAGCGGAACGTTGCCGGCTTCGGACGGCTCGTACACCAGCAGCAGGCGGCCGTTGTCGCCGGCCTGCGGCTGGTGCGCGAGCTTCACCGCCGACGCGTACCCGATGCCGGGCGCGAGCTTGTGGCCCACGACCTCGTCGGGCGCGTCGGCCATCGCCGCGCCCGTGCAGAGCAGCACGGACACGGCGATCGGCAACATGCATCGCGCGGGGGAGGGCGCGCGTCGCATCACAGCTTGAACCGGTAACCCAGGCCGACGGTCTGGTCCTGGAAACGGATGTCGCGCGGACGCGTGTCGCCATCGCCCCAGAACTGGTGCAGGTTGTTGCCCAGCAGGTTGGTCGCCGAGAGGATGATCGTCTGGCGCGGCGTCACGTCGTAGCTGACCGAGAAGTCCAGCGAGCTGGCCGGTTCGACCTGGTCTTCGTTGCCGGCCACGGTGGGCTGGGTGAAGAAGTCGATGTAGCGGCTGCGATAACCGTAGGCCAGTCGTGCCGACACGCCGAAGTTCTCGTAGAACAGCACCGCGTTGTAGTTGTTCTTCGAAACGTTCTGCAGCGGGCGCGAGGTTTCCGGGCCGCCGATGAACTGCGGCGAGCGCGTCGACCCGTCGATATAGGTGTAGTTGAACTGCGCGCCCAGGCCGCTCCACGCGCCGGGCAGGAAGTCGAACGTCTGCTGCCAGGCGAACTCGACGCCCTGCAGGTGGCCGCTACCGGCGCTCTGCGGGGACGACAGTTCGAAGTCTTCGCCGCCGATGACGACGTTGGTGACGTAGTTCTGGATGTAGCCGTCGATGTCGCGATAGAACAGGCCCAGGCTCGTGTAGCCCACCGGCGAGAAGTACCACTCCAGCGAGGCGTCGTAGTTCATCGACTCGATCGGCGTCAGGTCCGGGTTGCCGCTGGACGCGATGCCCGCACGGTTGATCGTGCCCGGGTTGAGCGAGATCGACGGATTGAGCGCG
>Ga0209025_1000862_pt1 | contig 47882 bp, 65 predicted proteins | sample AraplaMF_Col_mLB_FD_184256 | JGI IMG/M metagenome (GOLD analysis project Ga0209025, IMG submission 184256) | Arabidopsis root microbial communities from the University of North Carolina, USA - plate scrape MF_Col_mLB (SPAdes) (version 2) | ecosystem: Host-associated > Plants > Roots > Endosphere... | reverse complement strand
AATGAATAATAAAATAACACGTAAAAATCCTATCCAAGTACCTAGCCCAGTTGGCAATTACAGTCATCTTACAATAATCCCTAAGAATGCAACAATGTATGCATTATCTGGACAGATTGGAGTAGGGGTTAGCGGTGAATTGCCATCATCACTTTCTGAGCAGGTTAAAAATACATTGAAAAATATTCAACTTATCTTAGAGTCAGAGGGACTAAACGCAGACAATGTGGTGAAGGCCAATATTTGGGCAACAGAAGAAATAGATTGGGATGATTTCTATCAACAATGGGAATCGATGTTTGGAAATCCCTATCCTTCTATGACGATTGCTTATATTACTGCTTTAGGACTCCCAGACATTAAATTAGAAATAGATATTTGGGCTGCTAAATAAGCAGAGTACCGACAAAATCTTAATGATTTTGTCGGTTTTTTATATAAAGTAAATTTTTTGAGAGTATATGAAAAGAAAAAGGTCACTTTACCTATTTGTAAAGTGACCAAAAATAATTATTTCATGATGGGGGTGTGTTGCTTGCCCAAGATTTGAGCAATATGGAAGCGAAATTAGGTACACTACCATAATATGAAGAATAAAAACTTTCTGTTGGGTATTCGCCATTTTTTTAAACAACTTCTATTCTCTCTTAGGAGCGCTCCTTAGAATTAGTAGAAGTTTTAAGCAATGAAGGTACTGTCCAATAAGTACCCATGCGCCACAACCATTCTAAAGGTCCGAATTTAAAGAATTTAAGCCAAATTTTGCTAAACAGTAATTGGAAAATATAAATGCCTATGCAAATCCAAAGAGATTGGATAAAACGAATATTGCCAATAAGATGAAAGGCATTGCCAATTAGTAAGATTAGCGCTGTTTGTCCTAAATAATTTGTTAATGCCATTCGGCCATAGTCTTTTAATGGTGAAAGCAAAGCCTGGAATAAGGGTTGTTGCAGTAAAAGTATTAATAATCCAACATAAAACGCCGATACAAATGGGCTAAATTGTAGCCCGATTAATGAGAACTTTTCAATGTTTGTCACATGTTCAGTGAATTCATTTTTTGTCATATTATCAACGTCGGCCATTGCTTCTGGGACATAATGCCATTGGTACAGCAAGCCCCCTATGCTAATAAAGAACATTATAACAGTAAAGATAAATATGCTTTTACGATTGTCGTTGATCTTTTCAAAAATTCGATACTGCCCAGCAGCTAATCCTAGTAAAATAAGTGGAAATGGCATAGCAATTTTGATGCCATAATAGGCTGTTACTGCTAATAATAAAAGCCCTATAGTTACGTTTATTTCTTTTCGAATTTTGTAAAATGGTAACGCTATTAAGCCAAAAATTGCATAGACAGTTAATGCTTCTCCAGGTTGGAAATAAAAATGTACAAGCCCGATTAACAATAAGATAATCATTCTTCTAATAAATAAAAGATTGGCGTTATTGTTTTTAGCCATTGCTCGTGAAATAAAAATATAAAATCCTACACCAAATAAAAATGAAAAAATGGAGAAAAACTTTCCTTCCACAAAAAGTGTTAAAAATCTATTGTATGCAATATCTATAGATGTTTCTGGTGGATTAATCCACAATAATGCCGGAATATTTACTAAAATAATTCCTAATAAAGCAAAGCCCCTTAAATAATCTAATGTATCAATTCGTTTATTTATTTCAATTGGTTGCATGTTAACTCCTCCTCACTTATAAAGTATAAGGAAATTATCCATAAAGTAGTAACGATGAATGTTACGCCAATCTTACAAAATCGTCATATTCCATTAATCATTTTCTTGATACATAGATAGGATGTCTTTTGCCTGCTGTCTTAAAATATTAATTAATTCTTTTGGTTCTACAATTTGAGCATGTATACCAAGTCGATAAAAGAGGGAGCTAATAAAATTAAGCTCACCTTTGTCTATAATAGAATCTATAAAACCTGTGCCATCTTCTTTTATGATAACTAAATCTTCAAGGTTTGGTTCGCTTTTGCATTGTCGTACACCTTCAATTGATAATAGTACATGTAAACGAATGGGTTGTTTAATCTCGTAGGGGTTTCCAAACCACTCCTCCAAATTTAAAAATTCCTCTTTGTTTTCTTCTCTTTCTACGATAGAAAGAATACGATCTACACGAAACAATAATACTTTTTGTTTAGTGAAATCAAAGGCGGGCATATACCATAATCCATCATGAGCATAAACACCAATAGGGTGAATATATTTCGTTGTTGTACCTGATTTGGATTCATATTGAATATGTAGATTTTTGTTTTCAATGGCTGCCTCTAAAACAGCTTTCAATAAAGGTGTTTCAATCGCTCGTTTCGGATTCCAAAACGCGATGTAGGATTGAAGTTTATCCACTTTTCTCTTCGCTTCCTCTTGAAGTGAACTATAAAGCTTATGAGATGCCGATTTAATTTCCGTATTAAAAGGTAAATCGCGGTAATAATGCAGCGATTGAAACGCAAAGAAAATAGAAACGACCTCATCTTCTGTAAATAAAATAGGGGGAAGAAGTCTGCTCGTTAGGACAGTATAGCCACCGTTTCGTCCTTGTTCAGCGTAAATAGGCAAACCCATATCGCTTAAATCTAAAATATATCGATGAACCGTGCGAATCGATATATTGAATTCATCCGCAACTTCCTGTGCAGTAAATTTCTTTTTTGCACTAACGAACAGAAGAATATCTAATAAACGTTTTGCTTTTGACATTTTTTCACCTATTTTCATTTAATCATGCCAGTAGTTGTCATGTTTTATGATTAGTATAAATATTGTTCTTGAGTTTTACAAAAGAAAAAAGGAGATGACGTGATGTCACGAGAAATTATTTTATATATTGCGACTAGTGTGGATGGATTTATTGCCAAAGAGAATGATGATTTACAATGGCTAGAAGAAGCAGAGGGTGAAGGGGATGCTGGCTATTCAGACATGTACCAATCCATTGATACCATTATTATGGGTAAAAGAACGTATGATTGGGTTGTAGACCATATTGAACCTTTTCCCTATTCCGATAAGAAATGTTATGTATTCTCAACTTCACAAAGCGGTGAAAACGAACATGTTGAATTTGTGAATGAAGATGTAGTAGCGTTTACGAAAAAATTAAGGGAGCAGGAAGGGGCGAAAATTTGGATGGTTGGCGGAGCGGGAATTCTCGATGCTTACATGAAGGAACGGTTAATTGATGAATTCATTATTACGGTTACGCCGCATCTTTTAGGCTCTGGAATTCCAATGTTAAAAGGTAATAATCCTTATCAAGATTTGGAGTTAGTAAATACGAAACGCTATGGGCAAATGGTGCAAATGCATTATAAGGTGAAGAAAGAGGCTAAATGATTTTATATCCCATAAGAACCTAATAAGAAAAGCCTATATCTTAAATTACTAAGTAATAAAAGATATAGGCTCTTTTTTATTAAGGCCGTTTTCTAAAAAGATTGTTTGCTATTCAAGCTAACGAAGCAGGTTAGTTGAATAAGGAAAAAATTACATATATGAAAGAAGGCAATAAATTGTTAAGATTTGATAGGTAAAACATTCTATATATTAATCGAAGTTATTAAGTAAGTACCTTATTCAAGAGCTGTTTTAGAAAGCTCTTTTTTCTTTTTGTACTCACGGAGTAGGTTAGTTTAATTAGACTGATACAATAAATAGATTGCCATGTATAAAAATCTAAGGGAGAGACGCATGTGGAAAGCTTTGAAGATCTTTTGCCAAGATATAAGCATGATAATGATAGAGTAGAAATGATTAAAAAAATGGATAGAGATAAAATATTGCCTTTACTGCCTAACCTTCTCGAATGGGTTCAAGATATGAATTGGCCAGTGGCACCAAGTGTTTTAGAATTACTTTTAACTTTTCCAGAAGAAATTGTCCCACATGTGCAAGATGTTTTATCTTCAGATGATGATAACTGGAAGTGGTTTATTCTACATTTTTTGATTATTAAATTGCCAGTAGAGTCAAGAGTTCAATTTAGAGAGTATTTAACAAGAGTGGCTGAAACACCTACACATGATGAACTCTATGAAGAACTTGATGAAATCGCAAAAGAGATTTTGGAAACAATCTAAAAAAATCACTTTTCAACTAGAGGAGTGCTTTTCTTGAAGATCAATGAGTTGCATATGCAGCTCTTTAGTTGAAGAATGTTGTTTAACTTGTTTTTCAACAATCGGGCATATTCTTGAATAAAGGTTAACTTAAGCAGGTCTTAGGAGGGTGTTTATATCCTAAAACATTAAAAAATTAAAAGACCCGATTTAGATAATGAATATTTGAAACCTGAATATTCATACTTAAAAAAGACAGTTGCTATTACTAATAAATTAGGTTGAAATTATAGTAATACAAGGTGGGGCAACAACCAATATAATAAGCCCGGAGGAATAAAATATGAAACAATTAGGGACTCTATACTTTTTCTGTGGAAAAATGGGAGCAGGAAAATCAACTAAATCAAAACAATTGGCTATAGAAAAACATGCGGTATTGTTATCTGAGGATGAATGGCTTTCATCTCTTTATCCCAATCAAATCACATCATTTGAGGACTATCTAAAATTTTCAGCTCAGCTTAAGCCGATGGTGAAAAAGCTTGTCCAGAACATATTAAGTGTAGGTACAGATGTAGTGATGGATTTTCCAGGTAACACTCAAAAACAGAGAAAGTGGTTTTGGATATAGCATCAGAGATCAATGCAAACCATCAGCTAATTTTTCTTAATTTAAATAACGAGCAATGCTTAAGTCAAATTGCACAAAGGCGTAACGAACAACCCGAAAGAGCAGCTTTTGACACGGAAGAGACGTTTATTCATGTTACTAAATTTTTTGAAGCACCAGAAGCATCCGAGGGTTTAAATATTTTAGAGTTTAGTGGAAAAGAATAACAAGGAGTTCAACATAGCGTTATAGTACCAGAAAAATATTTAGCTGAACTAAACCGCCAATAGAAACCCCTTTGGAATTTCACAATCAGCTAAAAGAAGCTAACCGTTATTTAGTTATCGGGCGCGTTTATTTTAGGAACGCGTCTTTTTCTATTAAAGGGCCATATTGTTGAATAATACAGGTTAATTAAATACGGTTAGTATTTATATTTGGAACATTCCCCACGATTTACCGTTAAGTATTGTTAGACAACAATAAAAAATAGAAAGAGGGATTAGATATGATTGGTTGGCTTAATATTGGTAGTCTCTTACTTGGACTAATCGCTTGGATACTTCCAGTTATTAATCTCATGCGAAATAAAAAACATGAACATAATAATTGGGGCGTCCTTTCCGTTATCAGCATCAGTGCCTGTGCTATTTCACTTAGTTTTCAGATTTTCTATAATTATCATTTAGTAAAAATTGAGGATTGGTCGGCACTAATGGACACAACACATGCAGTAGTGATAGCCACAGCAGTTCTTCTCATTATTACATTTATATTAAATGGACTTACTTATATTGTATATCGACATAACAAAAAGTAGGATTTTAGTGTCCTGTTCTTAGATTGAAATATACTTTAGGTTTTAAGATAGTGTAATTAAGCTAACGGTGGCTTTCGGGTCTTTAATATTAAAAAACAATTGGGCTCAATTCGTGAATTGGAATTGTGCCTTTTTCGGTAATAGAACCAATATTACTAAATAACATCTTTTTTAAAACTGAATATTGAGTATAGGTAAGATTGTGAAAGCTGTTATTCCGCCTTAAACAAGTATAGCTAAATTTTATATTTGAAAAATATAATGCAATGGACTCTACTAATCTTTATTGGAAATTAACACTACATACTTCGTACTAAGTATCTACTGTAATAAAATTTATATTGTAATATACTATTTTAAATAGGTTAACAATGTTAATTTATGTTTTATTCAAAGATCTCTAGAATGTTCAGTAAAAAAATATTATAAGGAGTCCTAAAATGAAAAAGAAAATAAACTATTTAATCTTACTTTTAACTGCCATCTTTATAGTTGGTTGTACTAACGTAGAAGATGTATCGAATACTGATGGGAAAGCTGATTCACAAGAAGTAACTACAAAAAATAGTGAAAAAGAAAAAACTACGACTGAAAAACAAGTAGTAGAGGAAACATCAACTCAATCAAAAGATCAACTGTTCAAAGGTTACAAACTAATTGAAGTTGATGGTGGTGATTTGTCTGGACATCGAGAACCTAACGTCGTCGTTGACATTGGTTTTGGGGACCGAGAATATTGGTCCTTTACGAATGAACACGGGCAATTAATCCGTGTCATTGCTAAAGAAATCGTTCTACAAGATGATCATACTGAACCTGTAACATCGTCTGGCAGATACTACGCTGATGAAGCAAAAGTTCCTGGTGTCGAAAGAGCGGATTTAGATGAAGGACATATTATTGCAGATTCTCTTGGTGGGGTATCAAATGCTTATAATATTACGCCACAAGATAGTACGCTTAACCGACATGGTGATCAAGCATATATGGAAGACGCTATTCGTAAAGCTCGTGGAGCTACTAATTTTGAAGCAATAATCACATATCCTAATACGGAAACGCAGATTCCTTCTCATTACAAGTACACTTACACTTTAAAAGGGAATAAAATTGTAGATGAGTTTGATAACGGCAACCCTGATGAAATAAATAAATCTCTAGGATTAACTGAAAGTAAATCAACTAACTCAAATAAGTCAACAAGTTCTAATAAGTCCAATGCTGTGAAAGGCACTAAAGATATTTCTAGCGTTGATACAGATGGAAATGGTCAAGTAACGATTAAAGAGGCAAAAGCTGCAGGTTATAGCATGCCAATAACGAGGGAACACTGGTTATACCCATATATGAAAGACAATGATAACGACGGTATGGTAGGAGAATAAGCACCTAGAACTCAAGATAAAGTAAGTGAATGAAATAAACGGTTTACTTTACATAAATTGCTTTTTAGTTGAGTGAGACAAGGTAAAACAACAATCGTTACGAACTAAAAATGGACCAAAGATATTTATATAATATGTTTGGTCCATTTATTACATACGCTTGAAGGTTTTCACCCTAAGATAAAATAGCTTGTCTATTTTTTTGTTCTTAATAAAACGAATGATAGATTTCACCCATGATTCCCTTCATTTGATTCATACCTGTATCAGTATTGGTCATCATAACAATTCCTTGTTCGAGGTGCGGATAGGCTACGAGCATACATTGAAACCCAACACCCCAGCCAAGAGAGGAAAATTCGAGCTTTTGGTCCGTGCCGTCCAGAAATACTCCAAGGCCCGTCCATTCCTTACATCCCTGTGAGCGGAACAGTTCATTTATTAGTTTTGTCGTAATGCCAATATTACTTTGTCCTTTGACAGCATTCATAATATCCAGTAATAATTTTGTTAAATCACTTGGGGTAGTCCATATGCCACAAGCTGCAAGGTAAGGGTAAATAGAATATTTCCCTGGAATTAAATCTCCATTTTGGTCATGGCCACATGCGAAATTATTCAAATTTAATGTTGAAAGAGAGGTTGAACAAGTACTGTTTTTCATACTCAGTGGCTTAAAAATTAAATCATCTATAAGATGAGAAAAAGGTTTTTGCGTTATATCTTCTATTAATAATTGAATAAGACAAAAGCCTGCATCAGAATAGTGAAATTCACTTTCAGGCTCATAAGTCACTTCGATTGAAGTATGGCAATAGGGAGTTTTACCATTCAATATATCAACTATGGATGGCATTTCCTTGAATGATTCTACGGGCATAAAACTGCCTTCAGGATCCACAATTCCAGATTGATGACATAATAAGTTTCTTAATGTAACCTTTTTATGTTTTGTAAATAGATTGTCAGGAACCTTCCATGAAACTAGTTTATTATTAACATCTTCATCTAAGTCCACGATCCCTTGTTCTACCAATTGCATCACTAAAACGCTTGTTAGAAACTTACTGATCGAGCAAGCGTTGAAAATGGAGTCTTCATTAATTTTTTTATCAGTACCTGCTTCTAGAACTCCGAAATGATCCGTTTTACTGATTTTTCCCTTTTCGATTGCTACAAGACTTAGGCCAGCTATCCGGTAATGCTCCATACGTTCACGAATATTTATCATCTTTTTTAGCTCCTAATTTTTTCTTAATTATAACAGAGTGGTAGAACGCATGTTTGTGTTTTGTGATTTTATTTTATTAACCGTGCGTGTACAATCATAGACGGACTATTTTTTGTAAAGTCACTTTTGTTCCATGAGCCATATATGTGTATCAATTCGAACCCATTTTGTTCTAATAGCCTCTTCATTTCCATTGGATATGTATAGCGAAGTCGAATTGAATCTTCGAAAGTAGCGTCTTCTAGCTTATTTAAGGAACGGCAAGTTAAGATTTGCGTGATAGGGTCATATTCTTCACGATGCTGAATAGTTAGTTTTTCACCTTTACTATTGACTGAACTTTCTTCGTATTCATCTACGATAGACAGTTCGCTTAGTAGAGCATTTCTCGTATCAAATACGAATTCTCCTCCTGGCTGTAAGTGCTTTTTAACGGATTGGAATAAAGCATTCTGACTTTCATTACTTAAAAAATGCTGAAATGCATTACCTGTCTTATAAATGAAATTTGATGAAACAGGTAATTGAAGCTGCGTGCAATCTTGCATGGAAAAATGCACGTGTACATTCTGTTTTTTCGCTTTTTCAATTGCCAATTGAAGCATTCCTTCATGGATATCTACTGCATAAACATTGAATCCTTGCTTGGCTAGTGGAATAGCTAACCGACCAGTGCCACAGGCTAATTCAATTATCGTATCGTTATTCTTGCTAAGAAGGTTTTCAATAAAATGTAAATCTACGTTATAATTTTCATGAAGTACATCATATTCAATAGGGTTTTTATATTTCTCTAAATTTCCATTAAACTCATTTTGATACATACCTCTAACTCCTTCACCTTTATCTTTATTTTAGAGATATTGTATAATAAATCCAATATTTGCACAAATTAGATTTCTGTTGCGAATAAGGGGTTGATTTCCGTTCCGGCTGGGGCTTTGTTGTTGCTGTAGCTTCGCTTTCGCACATAGTTAAGCTTCCTGTAGGAGTTCGATGAGCAGCTTGGGCCAAAAGGATGTTGGTCACGGAGGTGTTATCACACAACATGAAGCCATTGCATAATTGATTTGGAATCGTCATTTTAGGAGATTGGCAAACCATATGAAATGTATTATTACAAGCTATTGATAGTATCAAGTAAGAGGCAGATTCTTAAAAAAAGCATATCCATAAACAATGGATACGCTTCTTACGTGTACATTTTAAGCATTTTTCTTCGTTTTCGTTGCTCGTTTTCTTGTTGCTGGCTTTTTCGTTTTCTCTAATGAGGCCTGAAGTGCTGTCATTAAGTCCGTAACATTGTCGGGGACTGGACGTTTATCGCTAGTTGAAATTGTATTCGTAGCTTTTTTCTCTTCTATAAGCTCCATTAAAGCATTGCGATAATCATCTGTATATTTTTCTGGATTAAATTCTGTTGTTAATTGATCGACAAGCATCAGTGCGGTTTCTAGCTCTTTTGGAACAATGTTTTGTTCGCTTGGAATACTTGGAACATCACCAACACTTCTTACCTCATCAGGGTAATGAATCGTTTCCATTACTAAAGCGTTTTGATAAACACGGACAATTGCTAGTTGCTCTTTTGAACGGATAATAATTTTAGCAACGCCTATTTTTCCGGATTGCTCTAATGTTTGACGTAATAGGGCATAAGCCTTTCCACCAGTTGAATCAGGAGATAAAAAATAAGTACGCTCAAAATAAATAGGATCGATTTCAGTTAATTTTACAAAATCAATAATTTCAACGGCCTTATCTTCATTTTCCTTCCGCAAGTTTTCTAACTCTTCTTGATCTAATACGACAAACTTATTTTTGGCATATTCATAAGCTTTAACAATATCCTCATCTTTTACTTCTTGACTACAACCTTCACAAACCTTTTTATAGCTAATAGGTGTATGACACTCTTTATGGAGCTGTCGCAATTTAATGTCTTTATTTTCTGTAGCGGCATGTAGTTTTACCGGTATATTGACAAGACCAAATGAGATACTGCCTTTCCAAACTGTATGCATTTGTATCACCTCGTTTTTCTTACTATGATATATTTTGCTTATTTTTATGTATCTTAAAGTGAAATCGTCAAAAACTGAAGGTAAAAAGCAAAGTAGGTATTCAAATGAAACCAATGCTATTAACAGAAGTGCTCGAAACGCCAATTGGTGAGGAGTGGATGTACGAAACAAAATATGATGGATTTAGATGTATGTTAGTTTGGGACGAACAGCCAATGTTAATAAGCAGAAATGGCAATAACTTAAATCACTTGTTTCCAGAGATACTCGATTTTTGCAAAAGTATACTTAATAAAGTTAAAAAATATTTACCATTAACATTTGATGGTGAGTTAGTTTATTTAACGAATAACTTCAATAGTGATTTTTCTCAAGTACAAAAAAGAGGGCGGATGCAAAATAAAGAAGTTATTGCTACTCATGCAAAAGCTTTTCCATGTCATTATATTGCGTTTGATTTACTGAGCTATAAAGGGGAGTCCCTGGCAAATAAATATTTAAAAACACGCAAACAGCAACTTTCTAAGCTTTTTACAACTTTAAAGCTCCCGACGACTGTCAATTATGAGGATCAATGTCCATTGCAAGTGATTACCAGTGTGGAGCATAGTGAGTCTCTTTGGCAAGCTATTAAGATATACAATGGCGAGGGAATGGTAGCAAAGAAGAAAACGAGTAAATGGGTAGGAGATACACGCTCGACACATTGGTTAAAAATAAAGAATTGGAGATATGTAACGGTCATAGTGACGAAATATGATCATGGCAATGGTTATTTTCATGGCAGTATTTATCAACAAGGGGAGCTAGTTGAGGTAGTTATTTTTAAACATGGAATGTCAGAGGAAGAGAGGAAAACACTCATTGCTTTTTTTCAATCAAATGGACAGAGGAATAATGAAACTTGGGAGCTGGAGCCATCCATTTGTCTTGATATAGCTTGTATTGATTTCGATGGAAGTAAATGTCGAGAACCGCGTTTTCATGCATTTCGACTGGAGATGTTGCCAGAGGACTGCCATTGGCAACATATGCAACGACAACTTTATCCTATCCCGGATTCGGTTCAGATCACGCATCCTGATAAGCCTGTTTGGCCTGAAATCGGAATTACGAAGGATGGATATTTGTATTATTTGCAAATGATTTCTCCATATATATTACCATTTCTTCGTAATCGCCCACTTACATTAATTCGTTTTCCACATGGGGTACCTGGTGAAAGCTTTTATCAAAAAAGTAGTCCCGAGAAAATACCTGAGTTTGTTTCTACAGGATGGATGGACGATATTCATTATCTTATATGCAACAATCTTGAAGCATTATTATGGCTAGGCAATCAGCTTACACTAGAGCTGCACATACCATTTCAAACGTCGCAAACAGAGCGTCCGACTGAGATTGTCTTTGATTTAGATCCACCTTCTGTTGAGCAATTTTCTCTTGCTGTTACTGGAGCCCTTGATTTAAAGGGGATTATCGATTATTTTAAGCTACAATCTTTTGTTAAAACGTCAGGAGGTAAGGGAATACAGCTATATATACCGTTGCCTGAAAATGCCTTTACTTATGAAGAGGTGCGAGTATTTACTGAATTTGTCTGTCGTTTTTTATGTGAGCAAAAACGGGAATTGTATACAATCGAGCGTTTAAAGAAGAATAGACATCAAAAATTATATTTAGATTATGTGCAGCATGCAGAAGGCAAGACGATAATTGCTCCATATTCAACACGTGGTAACGAAAAGGGATTAGTGGCAACACCGTTACATTGGGAGGAGGTAAATGAGCATTTAACACCAGACCTCTTTACTATTCCCGCTGTACTGGAGAGAATGAAAAAAGTGAGCAACCCATTTAAAAATTTCCGTCAAGTAGGGGAGAGCCAGGATTTTCGTTCAGCTTTAGAGCGTTTAAAAGAGCAATGATGTGCCAGAAATTAAAAATGGTAGCGGTTGAAGCAAAACTTCGATAAAAGGCAATAAGCATTGGCTTCAATGTCGATGCTTATTATATTGCTGTAAAAAATGAAGTTGAAGTTAAGTGCGAAAGCTACACTAGTGATGGTATTGAATAAAGGTTAGAATGGCTATCTATTTCGAATCTTCAGGATATCATTCTATTCCCAGAATTCTTTAAATCAGAACTAACTTGCTTGCCTGCTGAAATCAAACATATCGTATCAGTTGAAGAAAAAAGAATATAAAAGAAAATAGAGAGGATTTCTCCTCTCTGCTTACATCACTGCTGATGCTTTAATTTTTGGAATTCATTTTCTCTAAGTAGTCCAGAATTCCCATTGCTGAAACAACTGTATCGAATGGGATTGTTTGATAAACCGGATGATTCTCTGCGATGCCATTTTCCAGTAAATAGTTGTACAAAAGTGCCTTTAAGCGACCATCTAAAAATTGTACTTGTTCTTTAAAATCACTAGATACCGTTAACGCCCTTTTTCCTTCAGCTAAAAATAGCGGTGTCCAGTAGCGCACTTGTTTGTATGCTTCGGCTGGATTTTTATATGCACCGAAATGACCGAAATACAATTCTGTAGCATTTAACTTTTCATAAAGCTGGATAGATTGCTCCGTTGTATCTGGGTCATACTGATTCGGTGAAGTAGAGGGAATGATTAAATCAATTGATTCGCCCTCCATTTCTGGATAACGCACACCAGTAGTATCTCCAACAAACAATCCATTCGTTGCAGAATAAAGCATGGATACATGATGCTTTGCATGACCTTCAGTATGATAAAACGTTAGCTGATGTTGACCTAAAGATAGTACTTCCTCATGTCCGATTTCTATAATGCGCTCTATATCGATAGGTAAAATCGGATCAAATAGACGATCGAACTCAGCCCCGTAAACACTCTTTGCACTTGCGATTAGACGGGTAGGATCTACCATATGAGATACACCTCGTGGATGTACAACGAAGGTAGCATTTGGACAGCTTTGTAAAAACAAACCTGCACCTCCAGCGTGATCTAAATGGATATGCGTAACAATTACATAATGAATATCCTCTAGAGAAATATGTAATTCATCTAATCCTTCTACTATATACGGCATAGAAGGACTTGCAGAAGTCTCGATTAATGTAATTTTTTCATCAATTAGCAAATAAGAGCTTGTACGCTGTTCCCGATTTAAATCATGTGTATCAATACAATAAAAATTTGGTGCAAGTTGTTGGACTCTCCCCATGTAAATAATCCCCCTTTAATTTTGATGAGTGTAAATTATTCTCTAATACGCAATTTTTATCTACAAAAAGCAGTAGTTATACTTTATAATAATAGAAAAACATACTGAATGTCCATTCATTTTTTAGGGGGAATACTTATGGAGAAAAAGATTCGTTACGACACAAGAAAAGTTCATCGTGTTAATTTAGCTATCATATCAATTTTGGCAGTGCTAATTTGTGGACCGTTGATACTTTCGAAGGGCATTATGTTCTTATTTGTTGGACTTGCCGTAATTGCGTTAGCGGTTTGTAATTATTTTTTACCTATTAATACATACGTTAAAGGCTTTGTTTTTGGAATGATTCCTTCGAGTGTTGTCTTTACGTTATTTTTAGTTGATAGCTTTTCATTAACTAAACATTATATTTTACTTTGTTCGGTGGCCATTATCGCTCTTTATTTTAAGAAAGAATTACTAGTATTTTTTGGTGTGCTAACAAATATCAGCTTCCTGATTCTTTATATTGCTAAGTCTGAATCATTATTAGGGCCGTCAAATAATATGATCGTTTTCATTACGCTTCTTGCGATCATGAATGGTGTTATTATTGCATTTTATTTAATCGCAAAATGGGGTAATGAACTAATCGAGCATGCTGCGATTCAGCAAAATGAAGTGAAAGCGTCATTAAATCAGCTTGAGAATACGTTTCAGGAAATTGAAAAAAGTAGTCAAGCCTTGGATGAGCACGTTACACAATTCCAACAAACTATGCAGAGTATAACTGGAACGAGTAAACAAATACTTTTAGCTACTGAGGATATTTCCGCAAGTATTCAGCAGGAGTCATCTAGTCTGCAAATGATTCATGGCACGATGAAGGAATCAGTGCATTTTGTTACCGAAACATTCGCAATTTCAAAGGATACTGTATCTAAATCCACTAATCTGCAGCGGGAGATTTTAGTTGGTTGGGAGAAAATGCAGGATGCGATGGAGCAAATGGGCGTGATGAATCAAGCGATGAGCTCTACAGCCGAAACTGTGAATGAGCTACAGACTAGCTTGAAAACTGTAGATAGCTTATTAAAGGGCATACAGCATATTTTGCAGAACAGACGAATCTACTGGCTCTTAATGCTGCGATAGAAGCGGCAAGAGCAGGGGAACATGGTAAAGGATTCGCCATCGTTGCAGATGAAGTGCGGAAATTAGCAGAAGAAAGTGCAGCGATTACGGTAAGTATTTCGAATGTAACGAGAACATTGTTCGAAAAATCAACAGAAGCACATCAACGCTCTGATGAAGGTGAAAAAGCGTTGCAACAGGGGGAAATGCTTTTACAAGACGTTAGCACTTTTTTCAATGTCATAAAAGATTCATTTGCGATGGCCAATGTAGATTTAACTAGAGGGATGAATGAGTTAAGTAGCGCCATTTCTCAGTTTGAAACTATCCAAGTACAGATTGAAAAACTAAATGACATGACTGAACAAAATGCAACTTCTACAGGAGAAATTGTCCACTCAGTGGAGGACGAAAATAATATGTTAGAAATGATGACGAACACAACTAGTCGTATTCAGGAATTAAGCAATACATTAAAGTCGCTTGTTATGAAAAAGGAAAGACAATCTTTTTAAGAAAATAGAATTTGGGAGTGCTGTTCTTTATTGTGAAAGCCTACAAACAATTTTTAAAATGATTAATATTTCAGACGAAAGATTGATGTGAATAGGTTGTGCTTTTAATATACTATTTCATAAATAATGATGAAATAGGAGAATATTGACATGATAAAAGGTTTATATGAAGCACATTTACCAGTAAGTAATTTAGATAACTCGATTGTATTTTACAAAAAATTAGGGTTAGAACTCGCCTATCAAAAAGGGAAAGTTGCTTTCTTTTGGATCGTTAAAGGAGAAAGCTGGTTAGGATTATGGGAAAGTGATAGTGTTCATGTAAACTACCATCCATCTATCCGACATTTGGCATTTAAAATTGAAGAAGAAGATCTTGAGCATGTAAAAGAGTGGTTGTCTTCAATTGGCATTGAGGTTCGAACAGAATTTGGCCTTACTTCTGAACATCAACCTTTAGTACTATCAAATTATCCTCATGCACATGCTGCAATTTACTTTTCAGACCCAGATGGTAATTCATTAGAATTAATTACACCATTAAGACTAGATGATGTTGAGAGTTTTAATGAGATGTCTCTTGAAGAGTGGAGAAAACGTTATTCCAGCTTGCCTAATAATTCATAAGTAAATATTTATAATACAGTAAAAGAGCCTTCACCAAAACGGTAAGGCTCTTTCTTAATTTCCTTTTAAATCACTATTTCGTTGTTACATCTTTCATCGCATTACTGTCATGATTATATTTAAAAGTTATTGCAAAAATGAATGCCAAAACGAGCGTATACGCCCCGAAAACCAACCAAATATATTGCCAATTCCTGACTCCGTCAACTGTAAAATAATCTACTACTTTTCCGCTAATTATAGCCCCCGCATATGCGCCGATTCCATTGACCATTGTACTGAATAATCCTTGAGCACTGGCACGAATTCGATGATCGACTTCTTTTTCTACAAAAATTGCCCCCGAAATATTGAAGAAATCAAAGGCACAACCATAAACAATCATTGATAACAACAATAGTAAAAAGCCTCCGCCAATCGGGCTTCCATATCCAAAGAAAACAAAACGTAATGTCCATCCAATCATACTAATTAGTATTACTTTTTTAATGCCATATTTACGTAAAAAAAATGGAATGGTCAGTATAAAGAATACCTCTGAAATTTGTGACACTGACAATAAAATAGCTGGATATTTTACCGCAAAGCTATTTTTATAATCAGGATTCAACGCGAAGTCGTGTAAAAACGGATCTCCAAATGTATTGGTAATTTGAAGTGCAACACCCAATAGCATTGAAAAAATTAAAAACAAAGCCATTTTTTTATCTTTAAACATAACAAATGCATCAAGTCCCAAAAGACTTACTAACGACTTGTCCTTTATTGCCTTAGAAGTCGGGCAGGCAGGAAGAGTAATTGTGTAAAGTGCTAGTAACAACGAAGATCCGCTAGCAATGAATAGCTGAATATTACTTAATTCAATTTTGGCAAGACTAATAATCCACATCGCTAGAATAAAACCAATTGTCCCATAAACACGAATAGGTGGGAAATCCTTTACAACATCAAATCCTTTGTCTTCTAGGTAAAAATAAGAAATTGTATTCGATAAAGCAAGTGTTGGCATATAAACGATTGAGTTAAATAACATTACCCAAAACATCATTGTAGGATCTGAAATTTCAGCAGCACTAAATAGGATAATTGCACCGAGGAAATGTAATATTCCATATAACACATTTGCTTTTACCCAACGGTCCGCAATAATGCCAATCAGACTTGGCATAATAATGGCTGCAAGACCGTTAGAACTATACACGATTCCAACTTGTGCGCCAGTAAAATTCAATGTATTGATCATATAAGAACCAAATGTAACAAGCCAAGATCCCCAAATAAAAAACTGAAGAAAAATCATAATTTTAAGACGTAATTTTATATTCATTTTTTCCTCCTAGAGAAGGTGATGACTTACTTTTTAAATTAACAAGGATGCTATCCTATAATGTCTGTTTTAATGAGTTCATTATGCATTAATCGTTGGATAATATTTTTTTTAATAAGAACTATAATCGCTGCATTAGACTCAGAAATATTGACATAACTAAAGCATTTGCTCCAAATGTCAGATTCATACGAATTTTAATTGGATTGTCGTCATGGTGAAATTTGGGTTTTGGCTTCGTAGAAATGGTTATTAGCATTTTTGAAATAAACTAACCTTATAAGAATAGATATTTCAACATCATACATAGTTCATATCAATATAAAACATAAGGATTGATAACGCTGAATTCTTATTATATTTGCAGTTTTACTTCAAATTTTTCACTGAAATCAACAAATCAAAATTAATAAATTTGTAAGGAGTGAGTAAGAAAAAAGTGAAAATCGTTTTGTACTATTTTAAATAGAGATTGAAAAGGGGAATTTTTGTAGGTATAAAAGTATATGGATCGGGGGAGGTAACTCCGAAGGAATATCAGGAGCAAAGTACGGGGGCCGAAGTATTTTATGCAACACCAGTGTAAATTGCCCTGCGTACATATTTTAGTGAAGTAAACTTAGAATCTGAATAAGGGAGAGTTAACATGCAATTAGCAAATATCTTTTCTATAACATCAAGTGCACCATTTTTTACAATTCTATCAGTAGTATCTATTGCGATTGGATTATGCCTTATTATTTTTGGTCTTGTAAAGCAAAAAAATAATAAAAAGAGTACGCTAGCGACTTGTTGTATTGTTTTTGGTTTATTAGTTATTATTACACATACAATTCAAATCATTGCAAGAACAATATAATTTCTAATAGCTATTATTTTCTGTAGCAAAAGCAAAGCGTGTGGCAGCTTCAGCAAAACAAAAAGGTCTAATTTCTCATTATTAAAATTGAGAAATTGTGCTTTTTTACTTGATAAAAGCGGCCGATTTTAGAAGTTCAAAATGATTTAAATGCTTAAACATGAGCACCTGTTACATAAAAGTTTAGTTCACATGGCTGATCTTTATGTAAAAAAATTGATGATTGAAGCAGTGACTTGTATTTGGTATAACATTATGGTTTCTATATGCCGAATGCTGGCTTGCGTGGATTGTAGATAATCTCTTTTTCGCCCACCAATGTTCATACCAAATGGTAGACCCCATCCTACTCCACGCAATATGATAACTGGCGGAAGATCATTTGGTATGATATGCGTATTTCTGTAAGTTGTCGGTCTATTCAATATTTCATATGAAACATTCCAACGTTTTAAATTATTGAAATAGGCTTGGTGAAAAAGTTCCTCGCCTTCTGGTGAGTAGATGTAATATTCCTTGACGAGAATATTCCTGTTAAGTTATATTTTGATTAACCGGATCATAAAACCTGTGCTGATGTAGATGATAATTTACCGGCGAAAATCATTTTACGAGGTGAGCGACATGTCAGGGAAAATCCCAGGAGTAAACGTAACGATTTTGAGCGCTTTGTCAGAATCAAATCGTATGCATATAGTCGAACTCCTGCGCCAGGGTCCTCTAACCGTGGGTGAGATTGCCGACCAATTAGGATTGAGGCAGCCCCAAACTTCAAAGCATCTAAAAGTACTTAGCGACAACGGGATTGTGGAAGTGCAGGCTGAAGCTAACCGTCGAATCTACAAGCTCCGACCCGAACCATTCCAAGCGCTGGATTCTTGGATAAAGTCATTCCAGAGTGTAATGGAAGAAAGATTCGATAATTTAGATGAATATTTGAAGGAATTGCAGAAAAAAGAAAAATCATAAAACCATTTCATCTTCAAGGAGGAATTGCAATGTCAAACAATTCAATGGTATCAAGAATAGAAAACGATCGCGTACTAATACTAGAGCGCGTTTTCGATGCTCCACGAGACTTAGTATTCAAGATGTTTAAAGATCCAGAGCATCTGAAGCGTTGGTGGGGGCCTAGAGGATGGGAAATTCCAGTCTGCACCGTTGATTTCCGTCCGGGAGGCGTTTGGCACTACTGTATGAAGTGTGTCGATCAAAACCAAGGTGAATTTTTTGGTATGGAATCGTGGGGAAAAGGGGTTTATAAGGAGATTATTGAGCCTGAGAAAATCAGCTATACCGATTACTTTTCTGATGCTGAAGGCAATTCGAATGACTCCATGCCGTCTACTGAGATAACATTAGAATTCATCGATTTGGGTGGAAAGACTAAGTTGATAAACCGTGCAGAATATGTATCTGCAGAAGCCCTTAAGACCGTTATGGATATGGGCATGCTACAAGGCATCACAGAGACATGGGATCGCTTGAATGAGCATGTGCAGTCGCTGTAGTAATAGGAAAGGTTTTTTTGATAAAAAAGTTTAAGAACATTTTTAAGGAGTGTAAAAATCAATGATTAATAAAGTCGGTCAAATCATGTTGTATGTTAATAACCAAAATGAAGCAAAAGAGTTTTGGACAGAAAAAGTAGGGTTTAGTGTAATTTCAGAGCAAGATAACGGCCAAGGAATGAAATGGATTGAAATTTCTCCAACTGAAGAAGCTGAGACAAAAATTATACTCCACAATAAAGAATTAATTGCTAAGATGCAACCTGAATTAAATCTTGGTACACCTTCTTTAATGTTCTTCACAGAAGATATCCATAAATTATATAACGACTTATTAAACAAAAAAGTTATTGTTGGAGAAATGGTAAATATGCCATCGGGTAGGGTATTTAATTTTGCAGATAATGAAAACAATTATTTTGCAGTAATGGAATCTAAATAAATTATTAATCAATTTATGTGTGCGATGCTTGAATAAAAGCATCGCATTTTGTATGCGTCTGGAAAATACATTGGGTTTGAGAAATGAGCTAGTTTAGAAATAAGATAGCAATAGTATGGACTAAGGTAAAACTTTATCGATTGTTAAGGTTGCTATTTTTAAGCTAATCTCGAGCTGAAACAACCGAAAAATAAGAATATAAAAGTTAAGTCAAAGGGTAAGTACACGCTGAAATACCTAGATGCGTTGGAGGTATGATAAATAAAACAGATTAACCCCAAAAAATTAATTTACAGGATCACATTACTCTTTTCGGTTGTGGGGATTATCCAAATCACAGGCTTATGATGAAATAATGAATCTATAAGATATATTTTTTCAAGTCATATAACCTAGTGTTACGTCTATTTCATTATTTTTAATAAAAATATTATGAAATAGGGGAGGAGGTGATCCAATGAAAATTAATAACTTTCAAAGTGGGGCAACAGGTCTGCAAATAATAGAGGGGAGAATAGGAGCAACTGGTGCAACAGGAGCAACTGGACTTCATGGAATAACAGGATCGACGGGAGCAACTGGGCTTCAGGGAATAACAGGAGCGACAGGAGTAGCTGGACTTCAAGGAATAACAGGAACGACGGGAGTAACAGGGCTTCAGGGAATAACAGGAGTGACAGGAGCAACAGGACTTCAAGGAATAACGGGAGCGACAGGAGCAACAGGAGTTCAGGGAATAACGGGAGTGACAGGAGCAACAGGACTTCAGGGAATAACAGGAATAACAGGAGCAACAGGGCTTCAAGGAATAACTGGAGCGACAGGGGTAACTGGACTTCAAGGAATAACAGGAGTGACAGGAGCAACAGGACTTCAAGGAATAACAGGAGCGACAGGAGCAACGGGTCTTCAAGGAATAACAGGAACGACAGGAGCAACTGGGCTCCAAGGAAATACGGGAGCGACAGGAGTAACTGGGCTTCAAGGAAATACGGGAGCGACAGGAGTAACTGGACTTCAAGGAATAACAGGATCGACGGGAGCAACTGGGCTTCAGGGAATAACAGGAGTGACAGGGGCAACAGGACTTCAGGGAATAACAGGAGTGACAGGAGCAACAGGACTTCAAGGAATAACGGGAGCGACAGGAGCAACGGGGCTTCATGGAGTAACTGGTTCCACTGGTCCAACGGGTTCGAATGGTCAAGGACTAATGGAAGTTTACTTAAGTACAGATCAATCAGTTGCAAACAATGATTTTCTTGGGATTGGGAGTGCCTCAGCTTCTTTTATTAAAAATACATTTGTAGTTCCTCAAAATGCAGTTATAACAAGTTTAACTCTTAATATACGAGACCATAATTTAACTGCTGGAGATACTGCATCTGCACAAATATATTTAAGTACAAATTGTGGTTTTACAGCACCGATAGCTACTGGTATCATTGCAACTATTACAGGGCCTAGCTCATCTATTTCACCAAATTGTTGTACAACTACAACGTCAAATTTCTCAGTAAATAGTTGTACTCTTCTGTCTGTAGAAATAACAACTTCTGGCGGATCCTTTGCAAACGGTGTATCAGTAACTATTCGATACCATTCACCTTAATAAATTTTTACTAGCTAATTTTCATATTATCTTTAACTACAATTTTTTCTCCAGCATTTTTTATAACAGTTAAAGTACGTTATGCGCTTCAAGGCTAGTGTTAAGGTTTTGATTCTTTTTCTCTTTTCTCTTTTCGCATACCGTTATAGTCGTAAAGCCTATAACGATATGCGAATTTTTTCTTTATTGATACAGATGCAAGTTTACAGCTAAACAATTTTTTGAACATAGAGTTGACAATACTAAAGGGAGGGTGTTAAATTGACTAATTTCAAAATGATAAAAAATAGAATCTGTGTGCGTCTTTAACTTAGGACTTGCTAGTATGATTGATTTCCATATATGTAAGTCCTTTTGTTATGCTTCATCAATCAAAGAGTTGTATATGCAGCTCTTTTTTCTTTATTTATTGAACTAACTTCGTAGGTTAGTTCAATAGCGTTGTTTAACATGTGTTCAACAATCGGGCCATTTAATGGAGTACTGTATTTAAACATAAACTGGATAATTTGTGATATTATTTACATATTATAGTTAATTAACTTAAACCCTTAGAGAAGTAAAACCAAAAAACTTGGTTAAAAATAATATACTGATTTAGATGGGAGATAGCTGTTATGGAACAAAAAATAATAGATTTGCTCTACGGAATATATCCAGTGGATTTTATTAAAGTTGAAGCAGTAACAAATGAAATGTTTCGGTGTACCGCAAAACAAGGTGAATACTTTGCAAGAATTACAAACTACAAAGATTATGATGAACAATTAGAAGAGGTTACCTATACAAACTACCTACATAAAGAAGGACTAGGAGTATCACCTTCAATAGTTTCAATAAATGGTAAAGAGGTAGAAAAGATAACCTTAAATAACAAGGAATTATTAACGGTTCTTTTTGAATCTGCTGCTGGTAAACACTTATCAAGAAATCAATGGAATGCTAATGTTTTAAAAGAGTTAGGTAGGCAAATTGGTAAATTACATCGACTCTCTAGAAAATTTGAAGAGACAAATCCGACTAGATATATCAAGGATTGGTATCAAAATGAGGAATATGCTTTCTTGAAATATATTCCTGAGGAAGAGACTACGATTAGAGCTGTTGCACAAGAAATTTTAACAAAGATTAAAAACATTCCAAAAGACAATTCCAATTATGGATTGTTACACGGTGACTTATGGTTAGAGAATATATTGGTAGATAGAGATTTAAAACTGTCAATGGTTGATTTTCAAGATTGTGAGAAGAATTTTTATATCTTTGATTTAGCTGTTCCAATTTATAGTGCGATAGAGTATTCATTTGTCGGTGGTGGGAACATCATTGAATATGGAAGAGGTATTACAAAAGCAATTATCGAGGGATATCAAGAGGAAAACGATCTCCCAAAGGAAATGTTAGAAAAACTCCCCTTATTTATAAAACTAAAAGAAGTCTTTGAGTATAGCTTAATGCATATGTACTGGAATAAAGAAAGGTTAACTGAAGAACAGATAAGAATAATGAACCATTTTAGAATGAGAATTGAAAAAGATCATTCTCTCCTTGATACAAACGGTTTGTTATTAAACTAAATTTAATCTTCCGCAAACTGAAACGATTGTGGAATAAGCGTTTCTTTTTCTTATTCAACTACTTTACAGGAAGATCATTGATCTGCTTAAACAGCTCTTTTTTCTTATTGTGCTACCGGAGCAGGTTAGTTTAAGAAGAGTGGATAATAAATTGCATTTATTTAAAAGGATGGAGATGAGAGAAAAATGACTAGTGAAGAATTAAGAGAAGAATTTATTGGTGTTTAAGGAATTTCCTTTATTCGATATTCACAACTGAACCCTATGATTTTTTCAATAATGGATTTGTTAACTTTTTACATAAACATTATCAATCATATTTAAAGCTTGTTAAATAAGAGTGAGGAGGAATCGAAAAATGGATACTACCATCTATATGATAAGACATGCAGAATCACCATTTATTATTGGTCAGGAACGAACTAGAAAACTATCCAACCAAGGTGAAATAGACGCAAAAAAAGTAACGGCAATAATGAATGAGAAGGAGATTGATTTAGTAGTATCAAGTCCCTATATAAGAGCAATTCAAACAATCGAGGGAATTGTCGATTCCAAAAATATAGAAGTAAAGGTATTTGAAGAATTAAGGGAAAGGCAATTAAAAGGTGCTTATAAATTACCTGAAGAAGAAATAAAACATGCAATAAAAAAATCCTTTGAAGGTATTGATTTTAAATTATCGGGTGGAGAATCAGTAAGAGACGTCCAAAATCGAGCTATTCCTATAATAAAAGACCTTCTAAATAAATTTGAGGCAAAAACTATTATTATAGGAACTCATGGAAATGTTATGACCATTATTCTGAATTATTTTAACAAAGAATACGGATATGATTTTTGGGAAAACACTTCAAAACCAGACATATACAAGTTAGTATTTTCAAAGAAAAAACTACAACTAGTACAAAGAATATGGGAAATGACTACCTAAGGGCTTTTATCTCCTTATAAACAAAAAATAGCCCATCACACATCAATCTAGGCTTGTGCGCAAAATTACACACAAGTCCTTTTGTTATGCTTCCACAATAGCTCCTACACCTACATACATGGCTTTATAGCAACAATCAAATAACCATTATATTAATGATTCCTCTGCTCCACTATCAAAGCTCACAGACTTTTTACACGGGAGGGGTGTTTATGAAGAAGTTAATGATTATTTTAAGTTTTATGTTTATCCTAGTTGCTTGTGACAATCAAAATATTGATGAAGAACACTATGCATATATAGGGAATTTAGGATGGACAATCGCATCATTTGATTCAACTGAACAAGTAACACTGGATTTTGCACCCGAAACAATTGAAAACTATAAAGCCGCTAATATAACATTTATTGAAGACTTTATAGGAGAAGTGCTTAATATAACAACCTATAAATTAAAAGAGAAAGACCCTGAAGGAGATAATCTCATCATAAATGTATATGAATATGAAGGAGAAATAGTTGGTTCTATTGGGGAAATAACCAATTATACACCAGGTATGTTTAATCCATCAGATAAAAAAGGCTGGGAAGATAGTTTTGAGAGATCGAGGTAATTTTCAAGAAGATCAAATAAAAAACTAATTTTTACTAAATAAAAATAACATATATTTAGAAGCAAGTCGTGACGCTACTATTCATGTGTATCGATGCTAAAAAGAGCTCAATTAGGCAACTTCGGAGCATTTGGATTGTAATGGTAACTGAAAGAAATGTTTAATGACGTTAAGAAAAGCGTTGCTACAAAGCAACGCTAACGGCAAAATACCTATAAATAATTGCTAAAACGTTAACATACTTATTTATCAGACAAATGTTACAAGGAGATTTGTAGAGACTTAAGTTTTACAATATTATTTTTTAGCTTCTGATAACTCCACTGAAAAAGTGTCGAGATTGTTTTCTTTTGAAATTGTGTTAATAATGTTGGTTATTAAATTTATTGTTTTATCATCCCCATCAAAGTTGGATAGTGAAATTGTCAGAACTTTATTTTCTGGTGAATATATTGTATAGAGAATCCTTTTATCTGGAGAAAATCCGTGTTCTATGAGACCGTTTATTATTTTTTTAGTTAATTCAGTTTCTTCGATTTTTTTATTTATCTTTTCTACTTCTTTTAATTGATCTTCAGAGTTCGAAACGAATGTAAAAGGGGAAATATCTGTTACAGGTTGGGAATAACGATTATAAAATACGAAGATACCAATTGTAATTATCAAAAGAATAGTGGACAAGATGATTTTTTGGATGTTAATTCCTCCTTACATGAAAGGTATGTATATTTTAATAAAATATGATTCATGAGTCATGATAAATAAAAAGAGATTTTATTTTAAAACTTTATCATAGTAGAAAAATAAGTGGGATGGGTTGTCATAGTAAGAAGAAGGCAAAACAAGAAGCGGAAGATGATGAGTTTTTATGTAGAGGTGTCATAGATGTAGAGAAGGGATATGGCGGATAGCGGTGTGCAAAAATAATGTGGTTCGATGTAAGCAACAGGTTGCTACCCCAAGACTGATTTATGTCATGGAATATAAAAACATTTAGAACACTATAATAATGCGTGAAAAGGATGGAAAAAAGAGACATAACCTTAATAAGGAATGGCTCTGAATATGTTGAAATGGCGGGATTTGTATAGTGGATGACTCAAGAAACCGAATAAAAAATTTTTTTAGGCGAACAATATGAAAAAAAGCTTATTTGAATATTTAAATTCAAATGAGCTTTTGTTTTAGCTTTTTTCCGTTTCATCTTTTTTACTTCTCAGGAGCAATGCCGTGAATAAAAAACTTGCTACCCAAAAGGAAAAGAAAGAATTTTCAAGCAAAGCCAAATTACCACTTTTGAAATAATCCCAAACTGTTGTAAATAATAACAGTATTACAAAGAAAGCGATATATAAGCATTTTCCGAATATAGTCAATTAAAGCACCTCTAAATGTATTATAAATATTCAAAAAAGGTCACTGAGTTGGTAGTGACCCTGTTGAGAGGGGCCGTGTCTGTCAAACAAGCCACAGCCAAAATAAGGCGTATGATACACTCGATATTAATTTGTGCAAATAGCAAGTTACCTATACATTAAAAAAGCCGTAGCATCGTCGCACGCCACAGCAAACTAACGAACAATATGAGGATAAAACTAAAACAGGAAATAGACATAATCGTCTATTTCCTGTTCCATAGCTTTTAATTTTGCTTTATGTTTAGCTTTTGGAATCGAGTGATACTGCTCGTATCGACACATTCTACAAGAGCAATGAATTTTTCCTTTGCTCAATCTGCCGCGTACAGGCATGTCTTCACTTTCTTGTAACCAAACATCTTTTAAAATAGTCCATTTCTTTCGAATAATTCGCTCTCTCTGATGGCGAATATAGGCTTTTGAACGATTTTTCATACATATCAGCTCCCTTGAGAAACCCAAGCTTGCAAAGAGGTCAAGGGATAATACAGCACTCCCTACAAGCTTGGCATGTAGCTGATATATTGGATCAATTGATTCATAACTTCATTCCTTTTTAAGAAAAAGCCTTAGCGTTTGCGGACGCTCCAGCCCGATGCACTTCTATAGGCTATTCTGATAAGTAATAATAACACATCGGAGACACAGGAGGGTATAGCAAGAAATTGTCCCATTTTTTATGATTAGGGCCATTACTTAAAGAAATGTGGAATATTTGGCGACAGTTAATGAAAAACTGAAATGACATTAATTTTTTGTCAGTCATTTGCACAGGAGGAAATAGAAATGGCATTCACAATCAAAAATCTCTTTATCAATTTATTTGTAAAAGACGTGCACAAGTCCACCCATTTTTTCAAGGAGCTAGGTTTTGACTTCAATCCACAATTCTCTGATGAAACCGCATCATGTATAATCATGAGCGACAATATCTTTGCAATGATCATGAATGAGGAACGTTTCAAAGGATTTACGAAGAAGGAAATTGTGGATACGACGACTTCATCCGAGGTCATTCTCTGCTTTTCAGCGGAAAGTCGTAATCAAGTGGATGAAATCGTGAATAAAGCATTGTTATCTGGTGGTAAATCACTCAATGAGCCTCAAGATCATGGGGCTATGTATATATGGGGATTTGAAGATTTAGATGGTCATCTATGGGAAGTTGCTTATATGGATGAAAATGCAATGAATCAAGAATAAACATTAAGGTTTAGTGTTAGTTTATTCAGGTTTAATATTCTATGGGGTGATGCCTTGTAATGGTATCACCTTTTTTATCCTTTATAGAGATAGAAATTTGTTAAATAATGTTCGTGAGAGAAAACTGATTATTGCTGAAATTGTTAAAATATACTACAATTGCAATAGTTATACAGGTGACGTAAGTGAGATAACTTGTGTTGGTGTCCTTAATGGTTAAAAACAGCAATGTTGCACAGTGCCTCCAATTATATTGGGGGCATTTTTTATTTGCTAACAATCCATTTCCATTCTCGCTATTTTCTATTTCTAAAGTGTGTTTTTTATGGGAATTTTTTACCCGTTTATTATGTTCTTTTTGCCATTGGTGCAAAGGATTATGTTTCATTTTCTAACCACCTTTTAGTTTATTAATTATATGGTCAAAATGGATAAATTAAAAGCAATCTATATATAGTAAAGAAAAAATTTATTGATAGTTATGAGTAGTGAATATCTGAAAGATTTTGTTCAGTTGAGTAGTTACTAAACAATCTGAGGAAAGAAACTATAAAAGGGTCACCTGGATTGGAAGTGACCCTAAGAGAGGGAGGAAGTGACGGTCAACCAGCGTCACAACCTAGTAAGTGCGTACGATACACTCAACGATAATTTGTGCAAATCGAAGTTCCTTATACATAAAATAAAGCCGCAGCGTTTGGAGACGCTACAGCACAGAATTGTTTTATGCCCTTTGAGTTTTGATAGTAAAAACAAAAGGGTCACTTGGGATAAAAGTGACCCTAAGCATCAAATAGAAGAAAGGTTAGAAAGCTTAAACCTTTTGATTTGGCTGTTTATTATTAATCATTAAGTTTGTGTAACTAATTCTACAGCTTCTACTACCAATGGAGTTCCTGCTGTGATTGTGCCAGTAACTCCGTTAAAAACTAACTCTGTTGCAGAAACTGCATACGCTCCACCCTCTTGCAATACACCGTTAATATAAAAATTATAGTACCCGTTTGTTACTACTGGAAAAGCAGCAGCAGCAGTTCCGCTATCGTTTAGAAAGTCGGCTACAGGTATAGAGGTACCAGCAGTGACAGTTAAATTTGCTGCTAAAACATTAAAGAATCTAGTTGAAGTACCTGTAACATTTACATGAATATTAATAATTGAAAGAGCCATTTTTTTCACCTCCTTTCAAGGATAAAAGTAATATTATGAAGATTTTTATATTAAATTTGTTGGAATCCCAATGATTCTATAATTATTGGAGTTCCAGCAAATATAGTTGCATTGAATGGGTTAAGGATTAACGAATTTGAGGTTACTTTATATGCACCGCCCTCTTGCATTACAGCATTGATGTAAAGATTGGTGTATCCATTTGGAGTGAAAATTTTGAATTCTGTAACTGGATTACCATTATCATCTGAAAATAGATTGGCTAGAAGGGTCAATCCGTTTGTTAGATCAATATCCTCTGTAACAATATAGAAATATCTATTTATAGTTGGAATAATAGTTCCGCCAGGGATATCGACAGGAGAAGGTGGGATCGATGATTCATCAATAGCTTTTATACGTGGCCAATTAAATCTATTTTCTTCACAACAACCGTCGCAAATAGATTTTGGTGGATTTATTTTATTCATTTTTGTTTTTCACCCCCTTTTTTAATATGTTGCTGACCCCAGAAACATAGGCGTTTCTTTAAAATTTTCTAAAGACATATAAAATCTAGTCACATACTAATAATTTATGATTTGAAATTGGAAGGTGATTGGTAATGCGTCTATTAAACAGAATTTAATTAAATATGTTTCGCTGAAAAGATAGGATTTTTTAAATACATAAAATGAAATGAAAGTTATGAAAATAGAATTTTAAAGAAGTACAGGTGATAGGTTTTTACCTTGCTACTGAACAACATGAGGAAATAACGGAGATTTAAAACATTCACATTACAAGCGGTGAGCCGATGGTGACTGAAAAAACTGTTTAATAATAAGTAAAAGAAAAAGCCCCAGCGTTTGTAGACGCTACAGCTTCGGATTGAATTATGCCCTTTGGGGTTTCTCAAAAGGATTATATACACCATAAGAGGGCAAACCTATGAAACTAGTGCAAATTAAAGTTACTAAAGAAAAGTTACTTCAGTGGATTGAGAATTATCGTTGGAGAGTGAAGTAGCCGAGAAATTTTTTATAGATATTTTCTTAATTATTTTTTCAATAAGAAAGGTATATATTAAAAAAATATAGAATTCCACAGTGTATTAAATGCATTTTTAAAGGAGGATGTTTTTGTGACTACACCCGACTACAGAACACCAATTAAAAACCGAATCGGTGGTGTGTTTATTCCAGTACGTAACCTAGAGAAAGCAAAAGAATGGTACAGAAAAATACTTGGTTTGGAAAGAGGAGAAGAATATTTTGACCATATATTCGTGGCTCCCATGGAAGGTACAGCTGGATTAATTTTAGATGCCATGCCAAAGTGGAGAAAAGAAGATGGTGATATTTCCACTTACCAAGTTCCATCAATTCAGTTTTTAACTGATAATATTCAAGCTGCTTATCAATTTATGAAAGAAAACGATGTTGAACTTGTTACAGAAATTCAGGATGATTTTTATTTTGTGTTTAAAGATCCAGATGGTAACTTATTAATGATTTGTAAAGAAATATCTTGAAGATTGTGAACGATTGCACTTCAGTCACTATAAAAAACACAATTCGCTACAAATATAACGTAGGAGCTCTACCACGATTTCGCAAGTGAGCTAACTCGACAAATACTCGGTAGCAAAGCTTTCATCTTAGGATGGAGGCTTTTTATTATGCTTTGAAAACTGCATCAAACAGCCAAAACTCTTTAGTATGAGAGGGACGAGTTTTGTGTGGTTTTGAGAGTTTATTAAAGGGAGAGTCCATATGGATATAAAAAATATACCTATTGAAAAATTCTATCCAGCACCATATAACCCACGTATAGATTCGCAACCGGGTGACGACGAATACAAGGTATTAAAGTATTCTATGGAATAATTCGGGAATGCAGAGCCTCTTGTATGGAATGAGGAAACAGGGAATCTCGTATGTGGCACCAACGTTTTAAAATTCAAATTGCTCAAGGACATTGTTAATACGATCGAAGAAATCTAATCCCATTTGGACCATGATCTAAAAACCATTGTGGACATACGTATTGGGAAATGGAAAAGAACTGTTATGAGTGGGAAGACATTGCAGACCGATTGTATATGTCGCGCAATAAGGTGCTACGTAAACGCTATGCATTAAAGATTAAATAGCCAAGCGTTTAGCATGGGCTTAATGTATGAAGAATATATTAATTTAAATGTAAAGGATAGAAAAGGAGATGGGCGATATTGGATTATTAAATATTATTATGAACGCATTTGGGATTACCATGATAACATTATTTCTTTTTCTTTGGACACTTGATGAAGAAAAATGGAGTTTAAGTGGTATATCTTCTTACGTAATTCCTACAGCATTAATATATTTTGTTGTTTTTGTGTTTGTGTAGAAGATCGAAATTTCTAGTATTCAATAAAGTGAACTTTCTAACACTAGCGAAGTTCACAAAAATCTGTAGTAAAGTGATATTGTGAAGTAATAACAAAAGCGCACGGAAATGCGTAAACAATATTTCCTTACAAATATAAGCACGTTCGCTTGTACGTGTGTTTCGCAAACAAGCAATTGAGAATTCTCGAAATAAGAGAGGTCTTTTATTAGTGAGCAACATAGTTGAATAAATAAAGTTCCCATTCTACTATGATGAAGCCCTTGCAAGTACAAAAAGTGCTCACAATCGATTAAATAAAATCGAAAAAATTGTTTGGTGGGCATCTACTACTATTATTGGCGCTGTTATTTTAGGATTATTAGCAATTGTAATCAAAACAAATTAGGGGGATATTATAATGGGATTTTTATATGATTAAATCATCGAACAGGCGCTAATTGTAGTGCCTGTTTTATTAGTTGTCAGAAAAGTTTTAAAGAACACACCTAAAATGCAAGACTGGCTGATTCCATATATTTTATTGCTGTTGGGATTTTTATTTACAATTGGAATTATGGGTATCAATATGCATGCTATTGTACAAGGTGTACTAGTAAGTGGGTCTGCTGTATTCGCGAATCAATTATACAAACAATACTCAAGTAAAGATGGTGTTGACAAATGGGTCGTGCTATATAAAAGCGATTGATGTCAGGTTAACCAATCAGAGCACTATCAGCTGCAAAATACGTAATTGCTCATGAATCAGGTAACCCGAAAAATTGTGGACCAAACGCATTAGAGAATGAAATAGCATATATGAATCGAAATAAAGCAAATGCTTTCACATCTCATTGGGTAGGTGGAGGTGGCAGAATACAAGTTGCTCCGGTAAATAGAGTGCAGTACTGTTGTGGTCCCATAGGTAATCCACTTAGCTATGCACAAGTAGAATGGGCTCGTACAACGACAAGGAGCAATTCAAAAAAGATTATGCAGCATATATTTGGCTACTACGAAAGCTTGCTAAAGTTGCTAGTATTCCAATTTCGTTAGATGGCAGTGGTAACGGTATCAGATCACATCGATGGATTACAAATAATTTACGTGGCACTACACATTTAGATCCGTATGCGTATCTGCAGAGTATTGGAATTACAGAAGCACAGTTCAAACAAGATATTAAAAACGGATTAAACGAGAAAGGGCTTAACAATGGATCTATATGATAAATTGAAAAAAATAATTGATAAACAAGCAGTGGAAATCAAGCAATTAAAGCAGGAAAAGCAGATCTACAGTGTGATGATGCTGTCGGTGCTTCGCATAAAGAAGCCTTGGATTGGGCTACTAAAGAGGGTATCATCAAAGGTGATAGCAAAAACATGAATCCTAAGGGTGCATTAACTCGTGAACAGATGGCAACAGTTCTCAAACGGTACCATAATAAATATATTAAATAAAACTTTTTGCTCAAAAGTTGTAAACAGAATGAGAAGAAAAAATATCAAAAGGAATCGAGAGTGACCTTCTAGATTCCTTTTGTCTACAAGTCTGAAACAATAGTGCGATTGCTACTATTGTTTTTCAGTAAGTTGAATATTTGTAACAATATTATTTCCATCCACCCATAAATAAACATCTTTATATTTATGCGTAAAGTATCTAATAGCAAAAAAATCTTTCAAAGAATCATTCATAACCCAACCATAAACAGGTAACATGAAAAATAATTGATTAGTAGGTGGGGACAAATAGGTTAACAAATGATCAAACTCTTGATTTTCATATTTCTCAATTTTCGATGCTTCTAATTTATAGGTTTTACGTGGTGTCCACTCATCAAGAGGATTTTCAGTTTCTAAATAAAAAAGATTTCTTATAATTGGATTCTTATTATTATTTTGAATGTAGGTTATGGAACCTCTTTTCGGGTTTTTCAACATTATTTCAACAGGATTCTTATTTTCTGTTACCATTTTCACATCTTCAAAATGCGTTACCACGTTTCCTAATAACTCATCAGGAATACTTGATTCTGGTAAAAAAATAGAAGTAAGTGAATCAGGAGATTTTGCCGCTAGTGAAATATAGAATTCTGTTAAAATTGAATATTTCCTTTGGATTTTTTTAAGATTTTCTATGTTCATAATTCGAAATTCGTTAAGCCCATTATCAACTGTTGATAAGTCTACATCACATTCTTTTAGCCAATCCATACTTTGAACTCCAATTCTATTTGATTTCAAAAACCATCTGACTGTTCAGGAGCAAATGTAGTTGAACCAATGTTTGATTGTATTGCTTCTTCATTTTCATCGTAATTTTCAATTGTTATTGGGTTGCTACTAATAAAATCATTGTTTTCGTTTGCAAATGATTTAGAAGGTGCAATCGCAACTGTCAAAATTAGTAGTAAAGCTAATGCAAAAATTTTCTTCATACTCCAACTCTCCGTGTTAGTTAAAATTTAGAAATTATGAAATTTCTAACTACTATTTTAGCATATATTTTCGGATAATGTAGAATTTTCTGATAAATGATTTCAGCACACATCCCTAAGTATAGATATTTACAGTTACGAAGAATGGAGACAACAATTTAGCGGTGGAGGGTGAGTGAGTTGAATTGGGTATAAGGTTTAATAAAAATTACCTAGCTAGTTTTTTCTGGTGGTAATTTTAATGTTGGATATTTATGTTAAAATTGATTTTGAAGATTAACTCTTAATAACCTAAATATCGTAAAGTCATGGGGAAAATAAAACGCTGGAAGTAACAGAAACACAGTAACTATTATGCTTATTCTTTTTTAACAAGATGTAAACTTTTAGCTTAGGAATGGATGTGAGATATATGGATGAAAGAAATACAAAAATGGAAACATACTTTAATACAAAGGATATTGCCAAACGTAATGCATTATTAAAGCAATTAGTATTTGACTTGCCAGAGAACGGAAAGGACTTTTTTCTAAAAGTATATAAAAAAGAGCGATATTGGGATATGCGGCTTACTGCCATTAGAGGATATGCTGCATTTGCAAGCGAAGAAGAAGTTGCCATTTTAATGAATAAGATGTTGGAAATCTTAAAAAAGCGTCCCGATAGTACACCATATAATTATCAGGAATATGAAATTTTACGGTCATCTTTTCTGATACCTTACTTACTGAAAAAATATCCATATGAATGTTTCAAAAAATTTAATGAACAGTTAAAAAAACAGTACGATGCCATGCCTGAAGTTTTCAAAGGAATTTTTACATGTGACGATAAAGGTGAACATATCCAATTAATTCCACCAGCAATAGTACGGAAAAAGATTGAGAATTTCCTGCATGGGTGAATAGCGGTACTTATTGGTATTGCGCCGAAATGATTTAGCTCCACTATAATGATTAAGCCATTCATTTTGAATGGCTATTTATTTTGTCTATATTCTCGCAGACGCTATAAAGAACGAGAAAAAAAACACTTTTGAACAGTTTAGGGGATCAACAGAATAACTAAATTGGTCAAGGAGGAAATCATGGAACAGAATCAAAATCCATACAATTTCAAAACTTTATTACCTTTAGATATTCAAATGAGACTAAAACTCTTTCGAAGAAACTAGAAGAGGAGATTTCAGAACTCTACCCACCTGAATCGGAGGAAGCAAAACAGTTACGTGAACTAAAAACACAATTTGAGCAGTCACAAAAAGAAGCTGCACATGAAAAGTTATTCAACCAAGCACTATACATTGCAACTGGAAAGAGCCTACCAAGTAAATTAGTAGAGTGATATGACATTGAGGAAGTTTTATTCAGAGCAACCGAGGGCAGAGGTGATGATTGAATGGTAAATTTTGGTGATTAAAATCAAAAACCGGCAGAAAAAATCTGCCGAATAAAAAATTAATTTAAGTTATTTCCAAAACCATAATTTGCTTTAGGGCCAGAAGCTCCTTGGAGGTACTCTTCTTCCACATTTTGAATTTGTTGTCTTACTTGGTTCGCATCAGTCTCAGTTCCGAATTCTACGTTGTTCGTTGATCTCATAAAATTTTGATTTGAAAAACGACCAGAAGCTTGATTTTTGTTAGCTTCAGCTTGCTGGATTTTTTGTCTAATTTGGTCAGCAGTTCGGTTCTTGTTTCGATTTTTTGACATGGATTTCACCTCCCGAATTTAGTCTGTTCAGAGGATGTTTTATTATCCTTAGATTTTTTCTGATTTGAAAAATTACTGAATCAACAAACTATATTTAATAACCAAAAATCCCTAGATATTCACAGAATAAAATATGGCAATGTTACTCACGATAAGCTGAATATTTTCTCAAGGGGATGGATTTAATGTTCAATCGTTTATCAGCACATAATGGCGTATTTAGATTACCACCAATACAGCGGAAAAACGACACAGAGTTAGATATTGCTATTGCTGATCTTGAAGCAAGAGGGTTTCGTTTAGTAAGGCGAGGTACTCAAAACGAAAGCTTAAAAACGCTTAATCGAAATAAATGTGATACAACGTGCTAAAGTCTGGGCCGTTATGGAAAAACTTATGTTTTGAACGTTTTGAGAAAAGTTAATTGAAAAATAAAAAAAGCAACAGCGAAGGGAGAAGCTGTTGCTTTAAATCAAGAGAAAACTTCATGACAAAATATTTCTTAACTTTCATTGAAGCTACTTCTCCGCAAGTCGTACAAATAGTCAAAATGAGGGGGGAACTCGAAAAATGGAGCATATCGTGCTTAATGGGTTTTACTTTTGCCATTGATCCACCTAATTCACCTTGTGTGAAGGAATCATTACCACAAGCCTCTTTGTTATGTAATTTATGTAAAATGTATCATAAAAAAGCCGAGGCGTTGAACACGCTACAGTAAACTAATGAACAATATGAGGATAAAACGAAAATAGAGCGATTATAATATCGCTCTATAATCTAGTTATGTATTAAAGAAATTACTTGTCTCCTTCAAGTTCTTCGATACGTTTTTCTAACTTTTTGATTTTAGAGTCAGCTGAGACAGCAAAGGTAAATGACAAACAAGCAATAGAAAAAGCCATAAGTGTAAAAGAGTCCATTTAAATACCTCCAATAATAAAGAAAAAGTGTTGTAATTAACTTACGGATGCAAATGGAAAAGGTTTCAAATAGTTCATAACGATTGAAAAAGAAAAAGCCGTAGCGTCGTCACACGCTACAGCTCGAATTGGTTTATGCCCTTTGACGGTGCTTACAACATTATTATACCACACCATAGGAGAGCAAACCTATGTTAAAAGGGCAAACGACAGTTTCTAAAGAGAATTTGTTACAGTGGATTGAGAATTATCGTTGGATGGTAGAAACCATTGAGGAAGCGAGACAGCCAGTATCGAAGGTTGACAACAACAGTTACATTGGGGTTAAAACAGCTATGTATGGTATTGAAGCGATTCTACCAAAAGCAAGTAGTGTTACGAGTGATCCAGTGTTTATTGAGGTACAACGAAGATTCTATTCATGTAACAAACGTATTCAGGAATATGAGTTTAAGTTGTTGGGTGCAAAAGCGTATTCCATTAGTACAAGGAGACAGGAAGATTGGGGTGCTGCATAGGCTTCTTAAGTTTGGGAGTAGGACAGATGATGGAAGTCTTTTCTATTATGAAGTACCAAAGTAGGAGTTGAAAGTAAAAACAGCAGGAGAAGATGAGGAAATTCAGTTTTGCGAAGCAAGCTTTAAAAACGCAAGTAAAAAAATTGCTGATGAAACGGATAAGCAAATAACCAGGCGCTCATTAAAATGTGAGTACCTGGTCTTTTTTTGTGATGAATATAAAAAATTATGAAACTTCTATGGACCACAAATCGAGAAACAAGTGTGTTCTTTGAAATTTTTTTGTACCCAATCATCTATTTTGTTAAAAAAACGGATGAAATCGATGTCCATTGAATTATTTAAAGTACATGCAATGAATGCGATTTTATTCCATTGTTCAAGGTCAACTGAATTTGGGCCAAAGTAATTAAAATTCGGTAAAACTTCATATATATGTAGATGTAAAAAAGCAAATGCTTCTTCTGTTAAAAAAATTGAAGATTCATGCCAATGTTCATGTTTATAATCACCGCGCATGAATTCAAAAACATCACGTTGTTGTAAGTTTTTTAATGTATGAATTTTAATCATTTAATCCTCTTTATCTAAAAAGCCACTCATTTGAGTGACCTAATTTCCTTACTTATTGACTTCTATTTTTTGAATAATGTCTTCACCCTGTTCATCAATATTAGAATTAACAGGTGCATCTATGCGGATTTCAATGGTTTTTAAGTCCTCAACTTTGGAATTCTTTAAAACATACACATTATATCCCTCATGTTTTACTTGACCAAGATATTTACCTTCTATATGTTCAGATAAAATCATATCCGGTTCTAGTTGTTCTTTTGTATTCGTTATGATTACTGCTTGCCCCAGATAGAAACTCATATCTTCTTTAGATGTATTTTCAGCATTCATAGAAATAGTAATTGCATTCACTTCTTCTCCGACAGCGACATCAAATAGATTTGCAGCTTCTTCTGTTTTTACTGTAATTCTTTTTAATTGTACGGCATCGATATTGTATTTCATTGGTCCAGTTTGTCCACTAATATCTAATTCCTTATTTGTATATGTATTAATGGTTTTTAAATTTTCATCTTCTTGGACATCATCTTTTTTATCGTCATCTTTCTTATTCTCATCTTTTTTAGATGAATCATTTGTTTTGTCTGATGATACTGGTGTTTGCACATCCTCTTTTTTCGGGTCTTCCTTAGCTTTGTCTTCTCCGCATCCGGCTAATCCTAAGCTTAATACTAATGCAGCACTAAAAATTAATTTTTTCATTTGTAAATCCTCCCTCTATATTACCATTCTAGGGAATTTTGAGGGAAAAGTACATGTAAAAAACAGACAAAAGTGATTAATTATCTGTTTTGACATAGTCTTGATTGTTTAGCCGTATTTGTCCTGTAGGTGCATATAGTATGGCAGTAGAGAGTTTAAATAATAATCCGATAATTCATTTTAAGAAGAAACAGTGAATAAAGAACGTCCAGTAACGTTTTATAACTGGTTTTAAGAACGTGATAGTTGTATACAAATAAATAGCAAAAAGATAAACCCCCACAATTTTGGAGTGGGGGTGTTATTAATGAGTGATACATAAAGATGTTGGCTTTATGCTTCTGATACTATCTACAAAGATTAATAGATGGATGAAATTATGAAATTAAAAGCTTTTGTATAGTTATCTTTCACAAGCCCATCCATCTTTATCACGATCATGCTTTGATGCATAAGCGGGGTGGTTAGCAGGGACTCCGCTTGGATATACTTTTCTGAGCTCAGTACAATTTTTAAAGTACTCTTTTTGAGGAGTACTAGGTGTTGTCACTGTATTAACAGTTTCTTGAGAATTACTACTAGGCTGAGTACCTGATGCCCCTGAATTGGAAGTATTGTTAGATGAACTATTTACTTCCTGATTTTGTTCATTATTTACTACTGGCTCTTCTTTAAGTTCTTTCTTTTCTTCTTCCTTCTTAATTTGTGGTGCTTGCTCTGATTCTTGCTTCGTATCTGATGTTGTAGTAGGTGTGTCAGTTGTATTTTCAACAGAAGTTGTTTCTACTTGCTTTGCCTTGTTTTCGTCTACATCTTCTTTGTCTTTTTTTGAACTTTCCACATTCTCTGTTTTAGTGTCATTAGTCAAAGTTAATGCACACCCTGAAAAAGATAATATACATCCGAGTGTAATAATAGTAGGTATTAATTTAGATTTAGCTTTAAGATTTTTATTAATTTTGTATTCGTATATTCCCCAGCAGATTAAAGCAATACCTATTGTAAATAAAGGGAAATTTATTATTATTGCTAGTGCAATTATTACAATAATTAAAGTTAAGCAACCATTCATTACAATTCCTCCACCAATCTAAATCCCTTAGTTTTAAGGTATTTCATATTATGTTCAAATGTTTCAATGGTATCAGAACAGTCTATGTTATCAAAATCTAAGTTTATTAGATTTTCTCTATTTATTCGTGTTGAAAGTATGCAGCCTTTCTTTGGTGGTAAGTCAGCTTGACCAAAATCGTAAACATGGATAAGTACTGTATTGATAGGGAGGATAGCAAAAACCTCTCTAGCAATTCGAATAACACAACTACAAACGTAATCTTGATAAAGTGCTAAATAATTTGTTTTCCCCATTTTTTTCCTTGAGAGTTTATTCGTTGTCGTTAGAGTTAAAACATCTGTTGGAACGACCTCCTCATTTCCAACAGTAAAATTCACTATAAGTTCATTGTTATTAATATCAAAGTTTAGTTCGCTTCCAAAACCTTCAATATCATCAAATGGCGCATAATCGATCAATGCAACAATCCATGCATCACTATCACCATTTATAATTCTTGAAGCTGCATCTTTTAGCTGTTGTTTTCTTTGATATATTTCGAAATCTAGCTCTTTAGCTTCTGGTAACTTTTCTTCAATAATCATTTTCTTAGCAGTAATTCGATTAAAAATTTTGTCACGAAAAGTAGGCTTATAGTTAGCAATTTCATTCATAATAGAGGTCACATTCGGGCCTTCATTCAACAAATATGATATGTCTTCTTCTGCAACTAAACGCCAATTAACATCATTTTCTACTTCTAAATGTACAGAAGTTAACATATTAATGTAAGCATTGTATTTTTCAACTTCTTGTATGTTTGGAGTTATTTCAGGCAATGCATTATTGGTAGTTTCATATGCGATCCGTTGTGGTCGTTTGTTTCTTTTTGTAAGCTGTTTAGAATAGGAAATACCAGTGCCAGGGATTGAACTGGAAACAGTAGTTCTGTTTTTTCCAAATGTTGTTCTAACATATTTATTGCCAACGGTGACACTAGCGCCTCTTTTACCTAAATTTAGTTTAACTCCTGGAACAATTTTAACGCTTTTTCTGAAACGGAATCCCATTTATGTAAACCTCCTTATAAACATAAGTACATTTGACTTGCGTAAATATTACTATAAATGTTGTAAAAAAATATGATGTATCCAATAAAGTATATATTTTACATCAGATGATTGTTGTAAAGGACATGTCACATACACATGTCCTTTGTTTATGTAATCTATTATTGATTATTATCTTCCATAAGGAATCCCGTATTAGCCTAAAATCTTTTTCTTCTCTTCTAAAAATTCTTCTTCAGTTAAAATACCATTATCTCGTAAATTTGCAATTTTTTCTAAATCACCATATGGATCGACTGACGTCGATAATTTCTTTTTATCATTAGTCATTCGACGGTTATCTTTGCTATCTTGCATTTGTTTTTGCACAACATCTATAAACTTTTTTAAACGATCATCATTCAAAATATCATCAAATGTTGTACGTAAAGGTGGAGTGTGGATTGTCAGTTCTTTTTGAGCAATACCATCAGAGGCAAGAAAAATACCTTCCATATAATTATAGTAATGTGACTTATAAAATTGGCTAATACCCTTTTTTGCAACAAAAACTACTCGCATATTTGTCGCTATCAAAAGTCCTTTTTTTTCTGAATTTCCAAAATCGTATTCAGCTGGTAAAGAGGAGAGTACAATTTCGTTCGCCAACTGCACAGTACTTTCGAAATAATGAATTGTTGGCTTATAAAAAGTGTAATTCATTCTATATAGGCTAGTCCCCACATATTTCTCTCGCTGTTGGATATCCTCTTGTTTTGTACGTTCTTTTGCATCTATAACAGCTTGTCTCTCTGGAGTCTTTTCAAATGTCCCCATTATTTTTTTGAAAAAGCTCATTTTGTCACCTCGTATTTATTTTTCCTGAAATGAATTGCGGATGCTAAAAGAATAATATAAAACATAAATGTTTAATATTTGCAATAGTGGTGCTATTAAAGGACATGTTATATTAGCATGTCCTGTGTTTAGGTATTATTTTGTTACTTATAAAGCATTTTTTAAAATCATTTATAAGTAAATGATTTAATTATTATCATTCTTAATAATTTCCCACATCTTACGAAGCTTATGTAAATCCTCTTCACGACTCTTAGGTAATTCCTTATACCATTTTTGTAGGGAAGGGTCGTTGGCAAATGCTTGGAATTCTGCCTCTTCTTTTTCTGCTTGTGTTTGTGGACACAATTCTTTAGTACGACCCAAGAGGTAGTCAGTTGTTACATCGAAAAAATCAGCAAACATTTGAAGAGTCTCAAAATCAGGTTGGCGTGTACCTTGTTCATAGTTAGCGATTTTTCCTCTTGAAAAATTCATCTTTTCAGCTAATTCATATTGACTTAACTTTTTTTCTTTTCTTAATTTAGCTAAATTTTCTCCGAACATATAACTCACCTCATAAATTATATTATAAGTGTAGAAACTCATTGTTTCCATGTTTAATAATCGGTGGAAACAAAAAGTTTCCAAAAGGGTTGAGAGAAACGTATAGTGTCTAATATGATATGTTTATAGAAACAAAATGTTTCTTTTGGCGGAGGTGAGAAAATGAAGATCACTATAATGAATAGAGAAGCTTTAATAAAACTTCGAGGTGAAAAAGCTAGGTCAGATGTGGCTTTTGATTTAAAAATTACTCCTCAGATGCTAGGAGCAATAGAAAGAGGTGACAGAACACCATCATTATACTTAGCAAAGAAAATAGCCGATTACTATGGAACAACAATTGATGAAATTTTTTTAAAACACAAAGGACACGAAATGTGTCTTTAGAGGGAGGTGAAAATTATTTGGAGGTTTTAACATGAATCAATTACGAATCATCGCCCATGAAACACTAGATTCAGGTGAGCAAAGGGCTGTACAAAAGACTGTTGCTACTAAAATTTATCAAGTAGAAGAAGATTCAAAATTACGCTCCAAGTTGTTCCGAGAATTATATCGAGAAATTAATGATCGTTTTGCTGTAGCAAGCTACAAGGATATTCGTCGTCAAGATTTGCAACTGGCACTACGTTATATCGTTTCTTGGATTCCGCGAAAAGTATCTTGAATAGGAGGGGGATAGAATGATTCAATCTCCACCAAGTGAAAGTATAGTCATTAAAACTCTATTTGAAATGTCAGGAATCACAAAAGAAAAAATCACATCTGAACTGCGTGAACTTATTAGCGAAACAGCTAGACTTGAAATATTGTTTTGGGATATAAACGACATTATTAAAGCGACGACATTCAGTCGCAAATTTTTGGAAGACCACATTTTAAACGACCCACGTGTACAGAGATATGAACGCCAACGTGAAAAAGGTGGTAAACGTGTCTGGTTAAAAGAGCCGACATCAAAATTATTACAAGAAATCATTATGAATGAATGGTATTAAGTAGATGCACTGGCAGGTGCAATTTAATAGGAGAGGCCAGGGCAAATGGCCTCGCCAAAGTACCAATCTATTAAGAGGTTGGGGCAAATCAACCTCTTATCTCAATATTAAAGCTAACTAATAGAGAAACAATGCGACGGATGCATAATATGCACAAACTGCATAAAAAGGGTGAAAAAATATGGAATTAGATGTTGGAGGACTAATCAGAAAGTGCCGAAAGAAAGCGAAACTTTCGCAAGAGGTGTTTGCAGATTTGATGCACACGACTCAATCAACGATTAGCCGTATAGAACAAAACCTCATTTCGTGTGAGGCAACATTCTTAGCTAAAGCAGCAGCAATAACAAATTCACAAGATGTTGTAATTGCAGCATTATTTAGCGCTGATGCAGCAATACAATTTTTACAAACAGTGCCAATGTTTATAGGAGGTATGTTCAGATGGATGTTATGAAAATAGTCAAGCATCGTAAGGCAATCTATGGAGCTATCGGTGCAATTGAAACAAATGTGGTTATGGAAGATTATGATGTAGCCATTGAAAGAGCCTACGACATTATTCGTAGTTTAGAAGCACTTCAAGCTAGTCAGAAAATTGATTATGTGAAAGTGGATAAGATCATTAATAGCTTGAAAAAGTTGGAGGTGCCAAATGCTCAAGTTTGAAAAATGGGAAAAGTTATCGTTACAAGAGCGCTTGGTTTTAGTGGGCAAGTGGTGGTTCAGTTGTTGAAGCGGTTAGTGAATTATCTTTATATGCCAGATGATGGCCGAGATCAAAAACATAAGGAGTTTTGTGTGATATGTGGGCTAATCATCATAGCAATTGGTGTACCAGCAATTATTGCTTTTGGGCAATAAAAAAGCTGCTTAATTGGTTGCAACAATTAAACAGCCGTGCGGTTTAGTATGTACCTATTATATCACAAAATCAGACGTTTGCGAGTCGAACTCGCTCTCGTCAAGCAGCTTACAGGACCGTCTCCCTGGTATGCTTTGCCACTGTAAGTTGCTTGATGGGATGCCATCAAAACAATAACGAAAGGATTGATATATATGAAATTAGCAAATGCAGTGACTAGATTCACTGAATTGCCGAATATTTTAGAGCTACATGGTATAGAGCCAGAGGATGTTATCCGGGTTGAGTATAGTTCTGGTTCAGCAGATAATGCTGACATTCTTGTTCAACTCTATTCAATCGAATCTATTAAAAAGCTTGGTGCCTATGATATTGAAAACACGAAAGATTATGAAGATGATCGGTGGATGCAATATAGAATTGTTAAATGTGGCATTTCGTTTATCTGTTGGAAGCGTGAAGGTGAGGCGATAGCGTGAGACAGCTTATTGAAGTTGAGAATCCAATGGTCTTAGGAACAATTGAAGATAAAAATAGCGTACCAACATTTCGTTATGTTGAGACAGTAAAAGATTTTCGAGATGTATACGGCAGTCTAATTGTTTTTAACGACGATTACATGGAGTTTCAAAACGGTGATATTGTTCATATGGATAACATCCACACTTATCTAGAGGATCATTACAATGCGGCATTTTGCACAAAAAAATAAACCACTTGGCAGAGTGGCTTAAACAAATCATTAATTGCGCTCATTATAGCGCACTACAGGAGGAATTTCAATGAGTAACTTAGCAGAACAGTTCAATAATCCTCAAATGGGACAACCTTCATTCCAATACCAAGGAGGAGCGCTAGCACAAGCTAGTGCTTCTCGTGAAATGGAAGAAGTTAAAGGACAAATCTTTATGGCGAAACAGTTTCCACGCAATGTATTCCAAGCTGAGCAACGTGTGTTAGATACATGTAAACGTCCGGCACTTGCCCAAACCGCAATGTACAGCTATCCAAAAGGTGGCACAAAGGTAACAGGTCCATCTATCCGTTTAGCTGAGGCAATTGCTCAAAACTGGGGTAACTTATCATACGGTATTCAGGAGTTGGAACAACGTAATGGTGAATCAGTAGCTAAAGCGTTTTGTTGGGATCTTGAAACAAACGTACGCCAAGAAAAAGTATTTACTGTAAAACATGCAATTGGCACCAAAAAAGGTTTGAAGCAATTAACGGATCCGCGCGACATTTACGAAAAAGTAGCAAACGATGGAGCACGTCGATTACGTTCTTGCATTCTTGGTGTTATCCCGGGTGACATTGTTGATAAAGCGGTTTCGCAATGTACAGAAACGCTTGCTGGTAATAGTAAAGGTCCATTGAAAGACAGAATTGCTTCCATGTTAAAAGGTTTTAAAGACCATTATCGAGTTACACAAGAAATGGTAGAAATAAAGTTTGGCTACAACGCTGATTCTTTCAGCGAGTACGACTATGTAGAACTTCTTAACATCGCTAACAGCTTGAAAGACGGCATGTCAAAAGTTGAGGAGTGGTTCCCAAAAGAGGATGCTAAAAAGCAATCCAGTGGATTAGGTGATGATTTTAAAGCTCAAGTAGAACCAAAAACAGAGGTGAAACTAGATGCAACAAACGACATTCCAATTGAACAGCCAGAATTATCACTCGAATGAGGCGAATCAGCACTACATGTCAGTATCACAGTTTAAGGGTGCTATGGAATGTGAAGCTAGAACGTTGGCAGAGGTAAGGGGCGAGTTTACTCGTCCTCCCTCTACAGCACTAATGGTTGGTTCATATTTACATGCTGCTTTTGAAAGCAACGAGGCATTCGATGAATTTAAAGAGCTAAATCACCACAGTATTTATAACAGTCGTAGTAACAAATATAAGGACTATGAAAAAGCTGACGACATGATTGAGACCATTAAAAATGACGAGTTTTGCATGTTCGCTTTACAAGGTGAGAAAGAGGTCATTTATACAGGTGAGCTATTCGGTGTTGAGTGGAAAATCAAGATCGACAATATAAATCATGAACGTGGATTCTTCAGTGATTTAAAGAGCACTCAGGAGCTTCGTAAGCGTTACTGGAGCGAGAAATATAATACATGGGTTTCATTTGTACAAGCCTTTGATTATGTGCTTCAGATATGGTTGTATCGAGAAATCATATATCAAAATACAGGGCGTTATTATGATCCATACATTGTTGCGGTAACAAAAGAATCGCCACCTGATAAAGCAGTGTTACACTTCGATACAACACGTTTCGACTTTGAAAAGGAATATGTTCAAACAATGCTACCAAGCATCATAGACGCGAAGAAAGGACGTAAAAAGCCACATCGATGTGATAAGTGCGAATATTGCAGGGCTACAAAGAAGTTAGAAGGTACATTCGAAATTGAGTATCTATTAGATTAGGTGATGCAAATGGATGAATAACGACCCCACAAAGTTCTTCTTAAGGGCTAAACTTGTCATTTCTTGCGCTTACCCGGGAAATTATTTTTATTTCCTAACTTGTAACCACTTTTCAAAATAGCTATTTGTAAGGCTGATAAAAAATATTGCGATTAGGAGGGGTAATGATGGAGAGTAGAAGCATCGTAAGAGTAGAAAAAAACAAAGATTATACAAGCATTAACAACACTTCCATCCAAGACACAAGGCTTAGTTGGAAGGCAAAAGCTATACATGTTTTTATGCTTTCTAAACCTGATGACTGGACTTTTTATAACGAGGAAATGCAGCAATGGGCAAAGGATGGTAAGGACTCATTTACAGCTGGATTAAGAGAGTTACAGAAATATGGGTATATAAAAAAAGAGAGGAGACGTGTTGAAGGGGGAAGGTTCGATAACGTAACAATTGTGTATGAAGTACCATATATGGATTTACCGCATACGGAAAAACCGTCAACGGACGAACCGTATACGGGAAAACCACTAACGGAAAAACCGTCAACGGATAAACCGTTAACGGAAAACCCGCAACTACTAAGTACTAATACACTAAGTACTGATTCACTAAATAATAATAATAATGATGATGATGATAAGGCATCTGCTTACGCAGCATCAAAAGTTCCAACTCCAAAAAAACAAAATGCATTTGCGTTTTATGAGGAAAATCATTTTGGAGCTTTGGGTTCTTTAATCGCTTACAAAATTGACATTTGGATTAAAGAAATGTCAGAGCCTTTAGTTTTAAAAGCCATGGAGAAGGCTATTGTGAATGGAAAGACTAATTGGGGTTATGTTGAAACAATCCTAAAAGATTGGAGTAACAAAAGGCTATTAACATTAGAAGCGGTGGAAGCTGAGGACTTGCGTTGGAAGAATCAACGGATAAAAGATCAGCGGCAAGTTAGACCTCAACGAACCTATCAACAAAGCGGGCGTACTGAAGTGGTACCTGAATGGTTCCATAATCGCAAAAAAATAGAAAAAACACCAACAATTGAACCTGAAAAGGAAACAATAGATTTTGAAGCTGAACGTCAAAAAATACTCAAAACGCTAGGGAGGATAGGAGAAAATGTGAAGTGAACAAGTCTACTTAATGACAGGGTATCCTAAGTAATATCTTAGCGATCCAAAGTAGCCAAAATATAAAGCAACAGCATACAGAGTGATACTTAAGCTTGTAGACTAGTCTATAGATTGGGAGATTCACAATTATCGGAAATATTACTGTGATCATTTGATTGGAAAAGTTGGAACTGTGTCAGAAGTAAAAAAATTACAATGGTAGTACAATTTGCTGAGGAAACCGTTTTATGATGTTAGTGAGTTGGAATGGATTGAGTGGAGCTACGGCGGCAACTTTAGCTCTTAAATAACAATTATGCCTTGCTAGCAGTATAACCATTGTAGCATAAGGGGGAAGCTATTGTGCGTATGAAAGAACTAGATGTTACTATTGACGGAATCCTACAGCTTGATACAATGGAATTACCTGAGAATTGTGTAATAATTTTGTCGCAAGGAAAAGCAAAAGTTGCTGATCTTCCTGCGTTTGCTGAGACAAAGATTGTGACTCACCAAGGTCAGGTAAAACGTGTGAAGTGGGATGAGGGTGAGGAATTTTGATAGAAGCAATATCTAAAATGGTAAGTATAGTGGTAGTCATACTACTTCCCATTTTACTATTTTCATATTTATATTTAATGCTAGTGAGTAGAATGGCGAATAGGAGCTCTTTTAAAAAAGCTAAGAAAGTATTTAGAAAAAAGAAGAAAATTCCATTGTTTGTATGGATAGCAGATGAGCCATCAGTTGATGTGTTAATGTATGAGATTCTGAAAAGTGAAACAACATCAAATAATTTAAAAGAAGACCTTTTAAAAATAAAAAAAAAGGTTGAGGAATACGTTGGAGATGATATAAACAATTATCTATTATTGAAGGAAATATTAAATCAAAGATTGTCTAGTGGAATAGAAACAATGATGAGAAATTTCATAAAAACAACCTTTGCATCAATTATTACATCAGCTATTACTACAATAGTAATAAATAAATTTGAAATAGATTTTGTCAAATCGATTATTTCACTCTATACCATATCTATTGCATTAATGGTTGGTTTCTTTAGCTATAATTTTATGTTCACACGAAAAAGAAATAGAATTGAAATTTTAATAGTCATTCTTGATTCAATTATAAAAGATAAGTCAAATTGATTGTTATATCCTAGTTCTACCAGCCTTCTGGAGGACAACAAAAGATCGCAGCAACATGCTACCGTCTTTTGTTGTCCTTTTCTTAATTTATTCAAGGGAGTGAACAATACTCCGGTTATGTATTAGAAATTACTTCATTTTTCAAGTTCTTCGATACGTTTTTCTAACTTTTTAATTTTAGAATCAGCTGAGACAACAAAGGTAAATGACAAACAAGCAATAGAAAAAGCCATAAGTGTAAAAGAGTCCATTTAAATACCTCCAATAATAAAGAA
>Ga0209025_1000860_pt1 | contig 47953 bp, 43 predicted proteins | sample AraplaMF_Col_mLB_FD_184256 | JGI IMG/M metagenome (GOLD analysis project Ga0209025, IMG submission 184256) | Arabidopsis root microbial communities from the University of North Carolina, USA - plate scrape MF_Col_mLB (SPAdes) (version 2) | ecosystem: Host-associated > Plants > Roots > Endosphere... | reverse complement strand
CACGTGGCGCTTGCCGGCGCCGTGCGGCATCCCACGCTGCACTGCGGCAATTTTCGCAACGCGGGATGACACGGCGCGCGGCGCCCTGTGGAGCCCGCTAAACTGTACAGGTTCGCGCCTTCCGAGGTGCATGGTGCAACGCTTCCGATGCTGACCCTGAACCTGACCCGCAGCCGCCGCGGCGGCGAAACCCTGACCGAGCAGATCGTCGCCGGCATCGCCGCGCTGGTGGAGGAGCGCGTGCTGCGTGCCGGCACCACGCTGCCCTCGGTACGCCGCTTTGCCCAGCACCACCAGGTCAGCACCTTCACCGTGGCCGAGGCCTACGGGCGGCTGACCGCGCTGGGCTACCTGGCCGCGCGGCCGGGTTCCGGCTACACCGTGGCGCATCGTCACGCGCCCACCGGCAGCGCCGGTGCACCTCAATGGGAAGCGCCGGGACTGAACGCGGCCTGGCTGCTGTCGGACGTGTTCGCCGACCATTCCGTGCCGATCAAGGCCGGCGCCGGCTGGCTTCCAGGCGACTGGCTCAACGAGGAAGGGTTGCACCAGGCCATGCGGGCCTCTGGCCGGGTGCCGGCGGCACAGCTGTCAGGCTACGGCCATCCCTATGGATTCGCGCCGCTGCGCGAGCATATCGCCACCGGCCTCGGCCAGTACGGCATCCCGCTGCAGGCGCAGCAGGTGGTGCTGACGCAGGGCGCGACACAGGCGCTGGACCTGGTGGTGCGCACGCTGCTGCGCGCGGGCGACACCGTGCTGGTGGAATCGCCCTGCTATTGCAACCTGCTGCAGATCCTGCGGCTGGCGGGGCTGCGCGTAATCGGCGTGCCGCGTTCGGCGGCCGGGCTCGACACCGATGCGCTCGACGACGCGATCCGCGCCCATGCTCCACGCGCCTTCTTCGTCAACACTGTGCTGCAGAACCCGACCGGCGCCAGCCTCAGCAGCATGAACGCCTTCCGCGTGCTGCAGCTCGCCGAGCAGCACCAGCTGCTGGTGGTGGAAGACGATATCTACCGCGAGCTGGCACCGGCCGGCTCGCCGATGCTGGCGGCAATGGACGGGCTGTCGCAGGTGGTCTACGTGAACGGCTTTTCCAAGACCATCACGCCGTCGCTGCGCGTGGGTTACCTGGCTGCCAGTCCGGACCTGGCCAAGGCCTTCGCGCGGACCAAGATGGCGGTCGGGCTGACCTCGTCGGAAGTGACCGAGCGCCTGGTCTACTCGGTGCTGACCAGCGGCCACTACGGCCGCCACGTGGCCGCGCTGGCCGAGCGGCTGCGCGCGCAGCAGGACGTGGTGATGGAAAAGATGGAGGCGCACGGCCTGGAGGTGCTGCTGCGCCCCGAAGGCGGGATGTTCGCCTGGGCGCGGCTGCGCGACGACATCCAGCAGCGGCTGCAGGCAAGCCGGCGCGGCGAGCCGCTGGGCGGCAACCGCCTGGCCACGCTGGCGCTGGAGCACGGCATCTGGCTGGCGCCGGGCTCGTACTTCGAGCCGGACGAGGCCGATTCGCCGTGGATCCGCTTCAACGTGGCCACCGGCGACGCTCCGCAGCTGTGGCAGTTCTTCGACAGCCTGGCGCAGGCGCCGCGTGCCGCCGCGGCCTGAGAGCCGGCTCCATCAGAAGTGGTAGCGCGGGTAGCCGGTATGGAAGTTGGCGCCGGGGTTGGGCTGTTGTTGCTCGTGGCGGGGGCGCGGGCCGGCGCCGCTCCCAGGGTGCCGCCTCAGCTCCAGAGGCGGTCGACGACCCAGCCTGCGGTGGCGCAAACGCCCACCCAGGTCACCAGTGCGATAGCGATAAAGCGGTATGTCATCTCAGAACGACAATAAACTCGTTGCGGGAATATGAATTTTTCGCAAAATCATACATCCATTCATGAATGTATGTAAGCAGCAATCAGATTTCCCTGAGATAGCCTGGGGACTTTTCGTAACGTGGGAAGGCAAGGAAGCGCCTGTTGCGGCACGCAACAGGCGCTGATGCGGCTGGATGCCGCGGGTCGGCCGGGTAACCGGTGCCGGATCTTCAGCCGCGCAGGAACGGCAGCACTTCTTCCAGCAGCCGCTCCGGCACCTCTTCGGCAATGTAGTGACCGCACGGCAGCGCATGCCCGCGCACGTGCCGCGCCACCTTGCGCCATTCGTCGAGCGGACGGAAGCACTGACCGACGGCGCCCTGCTCGCCCCACAGCGCCAGCATCTCGCACTCGACCATGCGGCCCGCGGCGAGATCGGCGCGGTCATGCTCGAGGTCGATGGTGGCACTGGCGCGGTAGTCCTCGCACAGCCCGTGCGCGGCACCGGGCAGGCTCAGGCAGCGCAGGTACTCGGCCATGGCGGCGTCGGTGAACGGCGCCAGCCCGGCGCTGCGGGCACCCATGGTCTGGCGCAGGTAGAGCGCGGGGTCCGCTTCGATCAGCGTTTCCGGGAACGGCGCCGGGCGGATCAGGAAGAACCAGTGCCAGTAGGCGCGGGCAAAGGCCTCGCTGGTCTGCGCGTACATCGCCAACGTGGGCGCAATATCCAGCGTCACCAGCCGCGTCACCGCCTGTGGATGATCCAGCGCCAGCCGGTGCGCCACGCGCGCGCCGCGGTCGTGCGCCAGCACGCTGAACCGTTCGAAGCCGAGCGCGCGCATCAGCGCAAGCTGGTCGGCGGCCATGGTGCGCTTGCTGTAGTTGGCATGGTCCGGCAAACCCGCGGGCTTGCCGCTGTCGCCATAGCCGCGCAGGTCGGCTGCCACCACGGTGAAATGCCGCATCAGCTCGGGCGCCACCTTGTGCCAGATCGCGTGTGTCTGCGGGTGGCCATGCAGCAGCAGCAAGGCCGGCCCCTGGCCGCCGGCCACCGCGTGGATGGCAACGTCGCCGCAGTCGACCCGGTGCGGCGTGAATCCTTCGAACATCGTCTGTCTCCATGGCCGACCCGCGGCCGTCTGAACCGTGCCGGCTAGTGTAATCACTAAGCAGCGCGACAGGATTTCCTGCGACGACACTCATTCGGTCGATGGATTCATGAATTCATCCCTGCCGGCACGCCCCTGTCTCCGGCAGGGATGCAGCCGGTCGCACAGCGGCGCTCTGCTACCCTTGCAGCATCCGTACTGACTTCCAGCCACAGCAAGATCCGACCATGCATACCCAAGACCTGTCCGCATGGACCCACAGCCATACCTTCGACGGGGGCAACCGCGACGCCGAGCGCGGCACGCGCCTGGTGATGGTGATCACCGCCATCGTGATGGTGGTGGAAATCGCCGCCGGTCTCTGGTTCAACTCGATGGCGCTGCTGGCCGATGGCTGGCACATGAGCTCGCACGCGCTGGCCATCGGCCTGTCCGCCTTTGCGTACGCAGCCGCGCGCCGCTACGCCAGCGATCGGCGCTTTGCCTTTGGCGCCTGGAAGATAGAAGTGCTGGCTGCCTTTGCCAGCGCGGTATTCCTGCTCTGCATTGCCGCGCTGATGGCTGCGGGTTCGGTCGAGCGGCTGTTCAGCCCGCAGGAAATCCATTACCGCGAGGCCATGGCCGTGACCGCGCTGGGCCTGCTGGTCAACCTTGGCTGCGCGCTGATCCTGGGCGGACATGCGCACGGGCACGGGCACGGGCACGGGCACGGGCACGGGCACGGGCACGATCATGAGCATGGCCATGGACATCACCACCATGACCACCATGACCACGATCATCACCACCGCCACCACGACATCAACCTGCGCGCGGCCTACGTGCACGTGCTGGCCGATGCCGCCACCTCGGTGCTGGCCATCGTGGCACTTGCCGGCGGCTGGTGGCTGGGCTGGGCCTGGCTAGACCCGGTGATGGGACTGGTGGGCGCGACGCTGGTCGGCAAGTGGGCGATCGGCCTGCTGCGCCAGAGCGGCACCGTGCTGCTGGACCGCGAGATGGACCACCCGGTGGTCGAAGAAGTGCGCGAGGTGCTTGCCGGGCTCGACCGCGACGGCCGCCCTGGCGAAGAAGGGATCCGCGTGACTGACCTGCATGTCTGGCGCGTCGGCCGCCAGCACTTTTCCTGCATCGTCTGCCTGGTCACGCATGACGCCGCGCTGACGCCGCAGCGCGTGCGCCAGGCGCTGTCCGTGCATGAGGAGCTGGTGCACGTGACCGTCGAGATCAGCCGCTGCGAGGGCACGCACTGACAATGCAGCAAGCGCACCAGGCCTGGCGCGCGGTCTCAGCTCAGCTCACACCACATGCACAGCGGCGGCGTATCGGTATGCCGCTGGAATTCGCTGGACGACAGCACCTCCTGCGGCAGCTTCGATGCCGGCACCAGCGTAAAGCCGTAGCGCGCGAAATAGCTTGGGCAACTCGAGGCCAGCAGCACCGCGCGCCGCAGGCCATTCGAGCGCGCGCGCATCAGCGCGGCGCGCACCACGTGCGTGGCAACGCCCCGATCGCGGTGCTCGGGCAGCACGGCCACCGAGCGAATCACCACGGTCTGGCCGAAGGGCTCGCCGGCTGCGCAACCGATGATCCGCGATTCGAGGATCGCGACATGGAAGTGCTCCAGCACGCGGAACACATCGTCGGTCGGCAGGCCGCAGCGCTCCAGCACCGCCCCCACCGCTGGCGCGTCCGAGGGCACCGCCGCCCGGATCCGCAGGTCTTTCATCATCAGGAGCCTCTCTTCTTCACATCACTTGGCGACGGGAACACCATGGAAGCCCGGCATGGTTGCGCCGCCATCCAGGCAGCGCGCTGCGCACGCAGGCCGGTCCGGCCTGACCGCGAAACACTACCCGATTCGGTCGCTTTGTACCATCCGGGAAGAACAGGGCAAACCGGTGTCGGAAATTGCCCGCGGCATTCTGCACAGGGGCGCGCGGCTATTCGGCGCAGGCGCACCCCCGCGCGTGCGTCACGCGACTCAGGGTGCGAAGAAAGGGGAATGTCGCTGCCAGGAAGAAAAACTGGAGGCGGGGATCCGGAATCGAACCGTCGTATACGGCTTTGCAGGCCGTTGCATCACCACTCTGCCACCCCGCCGTGGATCACGCGCCATCCCGGCGCGTCGTGCTGCGGGCCGCAGTGTAGCGGGAAACGGAAAAGTCTGCAGGGCGCTGCGCGAGCGCCCGCGACGGCAGTCAGTCGCCGATCTCGCCCATGGCCGACTGCACGTAGTTCTGCAGGCCGACCTTGCCGATCAGTTCGATTTGCGACTCGAGCCAGTCGATATGCGATTCGGTCGCTTCCAGGATATCGACCACCACCTCACGCGAAACATAATCGCCGATCGACTCCAGATACTTGATCGCATCCTTGCAGCTGGCCTGCGAAACCTGTTCCAGCTTCAGGTCGCAGCCGAGCATTTCTTCGGTGTTCTCGCCGAGCAGCAATTTGTCGAGGTCCTGCAGGTTGGGCAAGCCATCGAGCAGCAGGATGCGCTCGATCAGCTTGTCGGCGTGCTTCATTTCCTCGATCGATTCCTCGTACTCGTGCTTGCCCAGGGCATTGAGCCCCCAATGCCGGTACATGCGCGCGTGCAGGAAATACTGGTTGATGGCGGTCAGCTCATGCCGGAGCTGAACATTGAGCATCTGAATCGCTTTCTTGTCGCTTTTCATGACAGCACCAACGACCCCTCGATACTGGTGGATCAATTCTCATTATCATGGCCAGCAGCACTGCTGCGGCCAATATCGCTTCGCGCCTTTTATGGTAGGCCGGCAAAGGGGGACATCAAGCAAATTCGGCCGATATTGACCGATTATCCAGCGTTATTGCACATGAGAATGGCAATGGTTTCCATTCTATTTTCGCTAGCGCATGAAAAGCCGCATCCGGCATTAATACCCGAGCCTTCCGGATACATATTGCAAATAAAAAAAGGCGGGCGCACACGGCATATTGCCGCGCCGCCGGCCTTGAGAGGAAATCGGAATCAGATCAGTCGAGGCGCGCGCCCGAGTCCGCCACCAGCGTCTTCAGCACCGGCCAGTCGCGCGCATAGAGGGCCTGCGCCTCGGCCGGCGAGCTGCCCACCGGGCGTACCCCCAGCCCGACCATGCGCGCCTGCATGTCGGGCGTCTGCAGGATCGCCCTCACCTCGCTTTCGAGCTTGGCCACAATGGTCGCCGGCACGCCGACCGGCGCCACCAGCCCGATCCAGCCCACCGTCTTGAACGCGCTGTCCTGCATGCCCAGCTCGGCAAAGGTCGGCATCGCAGGCAGCGCGCTGCTGCGCTGCGTGCCGGTAACGGCCAGCGCCTTGAGCTTGCCGCTCTCGATATACGGCCTGGCCGTCAGGATGCTGGCAAAGCCGAACTGCACCTGCCCGCCAAGCAGGTCCTGCAGCATCGGCGCCTCGCCCTTGTAGGGCACGTGCGTGGCGTTGCCGCGCGTAAGCTTGCTGAGGTAGGCGCCGCTCAGGTGCGACAGCGATCCCACGCCCCACGAGGCATAGGTAGCCTTGCCCGACTGGGCGCGCGCGTAATCCCCCAGCTCGCGCGGCGTGCGCGCCGGCACCGACGGGTGCGCCACCAGCACCAGCTGCGCGTCGGCGAGCACGCTGATCATGGTCAGGTCCTTGCGCGGGTCGTACGGCAGCTTCTCGAACAGGAACTGGTTGGTCAGCACCGACTGCGTCAGCGTCATCAGCAGCGTGTAGCCGTCCGGCGCCGCCTTGGCCACGGCATCGGTACCGATGATGCCGGAGGCGCCGGCCTTGTTTTCCACCACCACCGGCTGGCCCAGGCGCTTGCTGAGTTTCTCGCCCATGGCGCGGGCGATGGTGTCGGTGCCGCCACCGGCCACGTATGGCACCACCAGGCGGATCGGCTTGGCCGGATAGGTCTGTGCAGCGGCCGGCAAGCCGAGGCTGAGCGAAAGCCCGCTGACTGCGAGCGCGAGCCATGCGCGTCGATTCATGTCGTCTCCAGTTGTCTTATCTTTATGTCTTGGAGGACAACGGTAGCGGGCTTGAGAAAGTACGTCCAATGCAATATTTTTCAGATTTCCATGCATGAATACTTAGATTAATGGGCCTGCGCCAGCTGCATCACTTCGTCACCCTGGTCGAACAGGGCAGCTTCGCGCGCGCGGCCGCGGCGCTGCACCTGTCGCAGCCGGCACTGACGCGCAGCATCCAGGCGCTGGAGGCCGACCTCGGCACCCTGGTCGACCGAAGCTACGGCAAGGTACGCCCCACAGCCGCCGGCGCGCTGGTGCTGGAACGCGCGCGCCGCATGCTGCGCGAAAGCCGTGAACTGCGCCGCGACCTGCAGCTGCTGGACGAGGTGGAGATCGGCGAGATCCGCGCCGGCTTCGGGCCGTTCGCGGCATCGTTCCTGCTCGACCCGGTGCTGGAAGCGCTGGTGCGGCGCTACCCGCGCCTGCGCATCGACGTGGAGTCCGCCGACACCACCACCATGCTGCGCGCACTGGAAGCCGAACGGCTCGATGTCTTTGTCGGCGAAAGCCGCAGCCTGGCGCAGCTCGGCCACCTGCAGATCGAGCGCCTGCCGGCGCTGGAGACCGGCCTCTTCGTGCGCGCCGCGCACCCGCTGGCGCAGCAGCGCGACATCAGCCTCGCCGCGTTGCGCGATTACCCGGTGGCAGGCCCACGGCTGCCCGCGCATATCCACCAGTTCTTCCGCGAGGCAATGCTGGCGGCCAGCAACGGCACGGCCGGGGACGACAGCGCCGGCCTGCTCACCGTCACCTGCAACGACATGCATGCGCTGCGCGCACTGATGCTGGCCGGCGACGCCGTCGCGCTGGTGCCGGTGGCGATGATGGCCGACGCCTGCGCGCAGGGCGCGGCGGTGCCGCTGCGGATGCGCCCGCGCCACGATTTGCGCGCGCAGTATGGCATCGTGTCGCTGTCCGGGCATACCCCGTCGCCGGCAACGCGCGCGTTCGTGGCGCAGGTGCACGCGGCGCTGGCGGACTACCCGGCTGCGGGCGCGAGCGCCATCCCGGTTCGCTAGAAGCTTTCAGGGCGGCCCGGGAAAAATCTTCAGATCGCGAACCGGACCGGCGTGCTATGTTGGCCGCGGGACACACCGTCATCCCAGGCGCTCCGGAGGCTCCGACATGCCAACCAACACCGCTCGCCGGCTGCTAGCTGCCCTTGTCCCCGCGCTGCCGCTGCTGGGCGCAGCTACCAGTGCCAGCGGCACCGAGGCGCGCTCGGCCGGCCCGTCACCGGAACCAGCGTCACGCCCAATGCCGGCATCGTCTCGCCCAAACCCGTCCTGGCGGTCAACCTCGGCGCGATCTACCTCGACGGATCGATCGGCGGCAGCCGCAGCGTGCCGATTGGCGGCAAGGCAGCCGTCGACGTCGACGGCAAGGCCGCCTTCACGCTGGCCACCGTGATGAAAGTCTGGGACACCGGGCCCGGCGCGTGGAACTTTGCCTCCAGCTTCACGCTGCCCTACGTGTGGACCAGGGTCACGGCCAATGTCGGCATCGGCAGCGTCAGCGGCCGTACGCAAGACACCGCGTCGAACCTGTTCGACATCTATTTCACGCCGCTGGTCGCCGGCTACCACTTCTCCAAGACCGAGCATGTGGCGCTGAGCCTGAATCTGGGCGCCGACCGGCAAGTACGATCCCAACGCACTGGCCAATCCCAGCCTGAACAACTGGACCTTTATCCCGCAGGTGGCCTACACCCGGCTGTTTCCGGAGCACGGGCTGGAATTCGATGCGGTGGCCGGGCTCCAGTTCTACACGCGCAACAATGCCACCGATTACCAGAACGCGCCGCTGTTCACGCTCGACACGATGCTGCTCAAGCGCTTTGGCAACGGCGCCGGCGCAGGCCTTATCGCCGGCACCACGCAGCAACTGGGCGACGACAGCGGTCCGCTGGCGGACCGCCTCGACGGCTTCCGCGGCCACGACTGGGCGCTGGGGCCGATCGTCACCTACGACACAAAAATCGGCGCGAAAAGCCACCTGTCAATGAGCCTGCGCTGGGTGCCGGCCATCGCCAGCAAGAACCGGCTAAAGAGCACGAGCACGTTCATGGGGACGGCGGCGATCGTGTTCTGAATATGCCGCCGATCGTGCCGCCGATCAGCTTGCCGCCGCCGGCGCCAGCCCATCGTCCGGTGCGGCTGCCGCATGCGCGGCGAGCCGGCGGCGCGAACGGCCGGGGTTCACGACAAGCAGCCCGACCAGGCCGCCCGCCAGCATCACCACGCCACACAGCGCCAGCCCGAGCTCAAAGCCGCGCGCTCCTGCGACGTTCTGCACCAGCAGCCCGGTAATCAATGGCGCCAGCACGCCGGCCAGCGACGATACCGAGGCATCGATCGCCAGTACCGCGCCGCGCTGGCTCGACGGCACCACCTCGGCCAGCATCGCCGGGCCCAGTGAATAGATCGCGGGCGCGCACAGGCAGCCCAGCACCAGCATGCCGACCCGCACGACCGGCGAGGTGCCCGGCCACAGCATCAGCACGAAGAACGTGCCAGCCAGCACCAGCATGCCCGCCGAAACCCAGCCCCGCGCCACGCGCGACGCCACGCCGCGCGCCAGCAGCCGCTCCGAGAACCAGGCTATGGCCAGCGTCAGCGGCAGGTTGGCGCCGACGATCAGCGCCAGCAACTGGCCCGACACCGCGTGGTCGAAGCCGAGTCCGCGCTGCAGGTAGGCGGGAATCCATGTCAGGCAAAGCGCCAGTCCCCAGTAAGCCGCCAGCCGCAGCAGGAAGCAGCCGAGCACCGTGGCGTCGCTGAGCAGCAGGCGGTACGGTACGCGCGCCTGCGCCGTGGCGCGGACCTGCGGCGCGGCGGCGGGCGCCTCGTCGACGCGGCCTTCGCGGCCCAGCGCCAGCCACAGCAGCGCCCACGCCACGCCCAGCCCGGCAAGTACGTAGAAGTTGGCGCGCCAGCCCCAATGCGCCGACACCGCCGGAATCAGGAACGCGGCGGCGATGATGCCCCAGCCGCCGCCCTGCGTCAGCACCGCCACCGGCAGGTTGCGCTTGCTGTCCGGAAACCACTTGTAGCAGGCATGGACAGCCACCGGCAGCGCCGGGCCTTCCATGAAACCGAGCGCCACGCGGGACACGATCAGCACGGCCAGGCTCGAGGACAGCGCCAGCGGAATCTGGCACACCGACCATGCCAGCGCCATGCACACCAGCAGGCGCGAGGCCGGCGTGCGGTTGGCAAGAAAGCCGCCCAGCACGCCGGAGATTGCGAACAGCCAGAAGAAACTGCTGCCTACCAGGCCGAACTGCGTCGGCGTCAGGCCCAGCTCGTTCATCATCGGCGCGGCCAGCAGGCCGACCACCATCTTGTCCATCGAATTGACCAGCACGAAAAGAAACAGCAACACGGCGGTCAGCCACGCGCGGCGCGGCTCGTAGGCGGGATGCGGGTTGGGAGTCATGCGGGAGGTTCCTGGAATGATCGGGTTGGGCGGAGCCTGCATCGTCATTGCGATGCCTCGCGCCGGATATAGCCAAACTTGCCGTTGCGGAAATCCCCGTGGACCAGCGTGTTGCGGTCCGCCACCGGCGCAGTTGCGTAATGCCGCCGGGACCAATGCCCGGGGCGATGCGCAGGGCATGGCAAATGCCGGCCAGCAGGCTGGATTCCGCCGCGGGGGGAGTCGTAGCTTCCATCTGTCTCCGGGCAACGCCGCCGAGGCGCACGCCGCTCAATTAGTAATTGAGATTATGTTTTCGGGGCAGTATGGTGGGCTGGTACAGTTCACGACATCCGGACAAACACGGACAACAAGAGCACGCGGGAGCACCCGCGGAGGGAGACGGGGGTCGCCATGAAAGACACGCTGACCGCGCTGGAGGGTCACGCCGGCTATGCGGTACCGCGCTATTCGCGCGGCCTGCGCACAACGCAGCGCCTGCTCGAAGCGGGCCGCCGGCTGTTATGCGAACGCGCGCTGGAACAAGTGTCGATCCAGGAAATTTGCGCACACGCCGGCGTCACCACCGGCGCGTTCTACAGCCGCTTCGATGGCAAGGAAAGCTATTTCAAGGCGCTGCAGGCACTAGCGGTGAGCGCGCTGCGCGAGGCCATGTCCCGCCGCCTGGCACAGCTCGATACCGAGCCCGGCACGCTGGAGCAGGCCGTGAAAACGCTGGCGCGCGACAGCCGCATCTGGGCTTGGCGCAACGAAGGCGTGCTACGCGCCTCGCTGGTGTTGCGCGCGACCACCGGCGAGGATCCGCTCAAGCAGCTCAACCGCCAGTTCATGGATGACGTGGCATCGCGGCTGGCGCGGCTGCATCCCGCCGGCGCATCCCCGGAGCTGGAGTTGCGCCTGCGCTTTGCACACCAGGCGCTGGCGGGGACGCTGTTGTTTGCGCTGATCAACCGCGACAGCGCGTTCGCGCTGTCGGACAAGCGGCTGGAGGTGGAGATGGCGCGGGCGTTCCTGTCGTATGTGGGGTAAAGGGGGGCACACTGACGTGCAAAGGCAAAGAGGCCCCGAAGGGCCTCTTTGCCTGAGGAACGCCGCAGCAGGGACGCCAACAACGATGATGTCGTGGTGGTGGCCCCTGCCCCCGCTTCCTTACTCTACCGTCACCGATTTCGCCAGATTCCGCGGCTTGTCCACATCGGTACCACGCGCGCATGCCGTGTGATATGCCAGAAGCTGCAGCGGCACCACATGCAGGATCGGCGACAGGTCGCCATAGTGCTCGGGCATGCGGATCACCTGGATACCGTCCGACGACTGGATCTGCGTATCGCTGTCGGCAAACACATAGAGACGGCCGCCACGCGCGCGCACTTCCTGGATGTTGGACTTGAGCTTTTCCAGCAGCGCGTCGTTGGGCGCGACCGTGACCACCGGCATGGCTTCGGTCACCAGCGCAAGCGGGCCGTGCTTCAGTTCGCCGGCAGGGTATGCCTCGGCGTGGATGTACGAGATTTCCTTGAGCTTGAGCGCGCCTTCGAGCGCGATCGGATAGTGCAGGCCGCGGCCCAGGAACAGCGCGTTCTCGCGGCGCGCGAAGTCTTCGGACCAGGCGATGATCTGCGGCTCCAGCGCCAGCACGCCGTGCAGTGCGGCCGGCAGGTGGCGCAGGTTGGCCAGATCCTTGGCCTCGGCTTCCTCGGTCAGCAGGCCGCGCACCTTGGCCAGCGCCAGCGTCAGCATGTACAGCGCGGCCAGCTGCGTGGTGAAGGCCTTGGTCGAGGCCACGCCGATCTCGGTGCCGGCGCGGGTCAGGAAGCGCAGCTCGGTCTCGCGCACCATGGCGCTGGTGGCGACGTTGCAGACCGCCAGCGTGTGCACATGGCCCAGCGCGCGCGCGTGGCGCAGCGCGGCCATGGTGTCGGCGGTTTCGCCCGATTGCGAGATCACCACCACCAGCGCGCGCGGGTTGGGCACGGTGTCGCGATAACGGTATTCGCTGGCGACCTCGACCTGGGTCGGGATCTTGGCGATGCTTTCGAGCCAGTACTTGGCGGTGCAGCCGGAATAGTAGCTGGTGCCGCAGGCCAGGATCAGCACGCTGTCGATGCCTGCAAAGACTTCCGCGGCGTTGTCGCCGAACAGCGCCGGCGTGATGCTTTCCACGCCTTCCAGCGTGTCGCCCAGCGCGCGCGGCTGCTCGAAGATTTCCTTCTGCATGAAATGGCGGTACGGGCCCAGCTCGACCGATGCGGCATGAGCCTCGACCAGGCGAGCTTCACGCTCGACCGCGTGGTCCTGCGCGTCATGGATGACGACGCCGTCGAGCGAGATCTCGACCACATCGCCCTCTTCGAGGTAGATGATGCGGTTTGCGGTGCCGGCCACGGCGAGCGCATCGGACGCGAGGAAGGCCTCGTTCTCGCCCAGCGCCACCACCAGCGGCGAGCCGGCGCGGGCGCCGACCACCACGCCGGGCTGGTCCTTGGCGAACACGGCGATGGCATAGGCGCCGTGCAGGCGCTTGGTGACGGCGCGCACCGAGTCGAACAGGTCGCCGCGGGTGGCGCTGCTGGGATAGGTGTAGGCCTGGTGGATCAGGTGCGCGACGACTTCGGTGTCGGTCTGCGACTCGAAGCCGTAGCCGACCGCGCGCAGTTCGTCGCGCAGCGGCTCGTAGTTCTCGATGATGCCGTTATGCACCAGCGCGATGGTTTCGCCCGACAGGTGGGGGTGGGCGTTGGCGGTATCGGGCTTGCCGTGGGTGGCCCAGCGCGTATGCGCCACGCCGGTGAAGCCGGACAGGCCCGAAGCCTGCGTCTGCGCATCCAGGTCGGCCACGCGCGACACGGTGCGCGCGCGCTCGACCGCATCGTCGCGCACGACCGCGACGCCGCACGAGTCATAGCCGCGGTATTCCAGGCGGCGCAGCCCCTCGATCAGGACCGGAACGATATTGCGCGTCGAAACCGCGCCGACGATGCCACACATGCTGAACCCCCGTTGCTGGCGCCCACTGTGGCGCCCTATCCAATCAATCGCGCCGCCCGTCCGGGCCGGCGCTTTCCATGGCCGCTCACGCGGCGGCCGGACGATTACTTCTTCGGCTGCTTGACCGGACGCTGCCAGGCGTCGACGGTCATCTGTTTGGCGCGTGACAGCGTCAGCTTGTCCGCGGGCGCTTCCTTGGTCAGGGTGGTGCCCGCTCCCAGCGTGGCGCCGCGGCGTACCGTCACCGGCGCCACCAATTGCGTATCGGACCCGATAAAGACGTCGTCCTCGATCACCGTACGGTGCTTGTTCACACCGTCATAGTTGCAGGTGATCGTGCCGGCGCCAATATTGACGCGCGAACCCACTGTGGCGTCTCCAACATAGGCAAGGTGGTTGGCCTTGCTGTGCGCGGCCACCTGGGCATTCTTCACCTCGACGAAGTTGCCGATATGGACATCTTCGCCCAGTTCGGTGCCCGGGCGCAGCCGCGCGTACGGCCCGATGCGTCCGGCAGGACCGATCCTGGCACTGTCGACATGGCAGAACGGGTGCAATTGCGCGCCGGCGCCCACGGTGCTGTTGCGGATCACGCAGTGGGCGCCGATGCTGGCGCCGTCTTCCAGGTGCACGCGGCCTTCGAACACGCAGCCGACATCAATGGTGACATCGCGCCCGCAAGTCAGCTCGCCCCGCACGTCGATGCGCGCCGGATCCAGCAGCGTCACGCCGGCTTCGAGCAGGCGGCGGGCCTGGTTGCCCTGGTGGATGCGTTCGACTTCAGCGAGCTGCAGCTTGCTGTTGACCCCGAGCGTCTCCCAGATCGCTGCCGGCTGCGCCGAAACGATCTCGACGCCTTCCGTGGCGGCGCGCTCGACCGTGTCGGTCAGGTAGTACTCGCCCTGGGCATTGTCGTTGCCGAGCATCGACAGCCAGCGCCGGAGGTGGCCCGTCGGGCACACGATGATGCCGGTATTGATTTCGCGGATAGCCTTGACGGCCTCGCTGGCATCCTTTTGCTCGACGATGCGGACGATGCTGCCCGCGGCGTCGCGTACGATACGGCCATAGCCGGCCGGATCGGGCATTTCGACCGTCAATACGCCGAAGCGCTCGTTGCCGGCCTCGGCCACCAGTGCCTTCAGCGTGGCCGCGGTTGTGAGCGGCACGTCACCGTACAGAACCAATGTAGGCTGGCCGTCGTCCAACAATGGAAGTGCCTGCATCACCGCATGGCCCGTGCCTAGCTGCTGGGCCTGTTCGGCGAAGGCGACATCGTCGGCGGCGACCGCCTCGCGCACATGCGCGGCGCCGTGGCCGACGACCACGACCAGCCGCGACGGCGACAGCGCGCGAGCCGTATCCAGGACGTGCGCCAGCATTGGCCGCCCGGCCACCGGGTGCAATACCTTGGGCAAGTCGGAAACCATTCGCTTGCCCATGCCCGCGGCGAGAATGACGATATTCACAAGGAGACCCCTACGTGAGTGTGTCCGAAAATATTCTGAAAAACGCCAACCGGGTGATTCGCGGTCTTCGCCGCCCAGCTTGGCTGCAGGTCCAGGCCCGATCGGTGCGGAATCCCGCAAACCCTTGCCAGTCTTGGGCTGGCGGCGATCGAAGCGGCCCGGCTGCAATGCGCGCCGATTTTAACATGGCGAATTCTGCCCAACGCGGCGCTGTTTCCGAATTTCACAATCGTTGGGTGCGGCGGATTTTGGTGATTTTCGGCGCCGCGGCGCTGTGCGCATGCAGCGCGATGAAACTCGGCTACCAGCAGGGGGATCGGCTGGCCTACTGGTGGATTGACAATTATGTCGATGTCACCTCGGCCCAGGAGCCGCTCACGCGCGAGGCCATCGCGCGCTTCTTCGCCTGGCACCGCAAGTCTCAGCTGCCTGAAATCGCGAGCCTGCTGCAGCAGGCCAAGGCCGAGGTCCGCCAGCCGGTGACGCCAGCCATGGTCGAGCACTTCCAGGACGCCTCGCAGCAACTGGCGCGCCGCTCTTACGAGCAGGCCATGCCCGACATGGCTGACCTGCTGCTGACGCTGACGCCCGACCAGATCGCCCGCATGGAGAAGAAATTCGCCGAGGGCAATGCCAAGTACCGCAAGAAATTCCTGAATTCCGACCCGGCCGAGCGGGTCGACGCCCGCTTTGACAAGGTGATGGACTACGCGCGGCTGGTCTATGGCGATTTCTCCGGCGAGCAGGAAAAGCAGATCCGTGCGGCGGTGCTGCCCGTGGTCGAGAACGCCGAGTCGCGCTACGCCGAACGGGTGGCACGGCAGCAGGAATGGCTCAAGATGGTGCGCTACGTGCAGGCCACGCAGCCGTCCAGGCCGCAGGTGATGGACCTGCTGCGGCGCTTCCGCGAATACTGGCAGAACCCGCCTGGCAAGCATGCCGTGAGCCACGATGCCAGCCACAACGCCGGCATTGCACTGACCGTGGCGATCGCCAACATGACCACGCCGAAGCAGAAGGCGCATGCGCAGGACCGGTTCCAGAAGTGGATCGACGATACCAACGCGCTGATGCGGGAGAAGGCGCACGCCCCGGTGCAGGCAGCGGCGGCGAACTGAGTTTCGGCCACCCTCAATGCAAAATGCCCGCTCGCGCGGGCATTTTTGCCATGTGGCGGCAGTTTACTGCGGCGCGCCGGCCTGCTCCGCCTCGGGCGCGGACGCCGGCGGGCGCTCGAAGCGCACGAACTCCATCCGATTCTTTTCCATGTTGCCCGCGAACACCAGTGGCTGCTGCTGGAAGGTGGTTTCACCGAACAGCGAAGCCTCGTCCACCTTGGCCAGCCCGGTAGCCAGCCCCGTGAACGGGAACAGCTCGGTATCGGCCAGGTGCGACGGCACCACGTTGCGCAGCGCCGAGAAGATATTGTCGATGCGGCCCGGGTTCTGGCGCTCCCACTCCTGCAGCATCTCGCTGACCTTCTTGCGCTGCAGGTTCTCCTGCGAGCCGCACAGGTTGCACGGGATGATCGGGAACTCCATCGCGCGTGCGTACGACGCAATATCCTTCTCGGAGCAGTACGCCAGCGGGCGGATCACGATATGCGCGCCATCGTCGGTGGCCAGCTTCGGCGGCATGGCCTTCATCTTGCCGCCGAAGAACATGTTCAGGAAGAAGGTGTTGACGATGTCGTCGCGGTGGTGGCCCAGCGCGATCTTGTTGGCGCCCAGCTCCTTGGCGGTGCGGTAGATCACGCCGCGGCGCAGGCGCGAGCACAGCGAGCAGGTGGTCTTGCCCTCGGGCACCTTCTCCTTGACGATCGAGTAGGTGTCGGCCTCGACAATCAGGTATTCCACGCCCACCGACTTCAGGTATTCGGGCAGCACGTGCTCCGGGAAACCCGGCTGCTTCTGGTCCAGGTTCATCGCGATCAGCCTGAACTTGATGGGCGCGCGCTTCTGCAGCGCCATCAGGACCGACAGCATGGTGTACGAGTCCTTGCCGCCACTCATGCAGACGAGCACGGTGTCGCCGTCCTCGATCATGCCGAAGTCGCCGATGGCCTTGCCGGTTTGCGATTGCAGCCTCGTCTCGAGGCGGTAGAAATTGTTCGAGTGGCTCATGGAGCATCCTGTTGCATGGCGCCTGCCGGATGGAATGGCCGGCAGCGCGCGAAGGGGCAACATTTTACTTTAGGCGCCTGCGCACTGCAGGCGCCGGCAAATGCGGACTCAGGCGCCTTGCTTGATGTGGAACACCTCGACGCCCACCGAATCGCAGTCCGGGTACACGTCGGGCTTCTCGGTCGACACGCGCACGGCGCGCACCTTGGGATGCCTGAGCATGGCGCGCGCGACGTCGTCGCACAGCGTTTCCTGCAGATGGACGTGGCCCTGCGCCATGCGCTCGGCCACGGTGTTGCGCATGAAGTCGTAGTCGACCACCTCGTCGAGCTTGTCGGCGCGCGGGGTGGATTCTTGCAGCGGCACGAACAGGTCGATATTGATCAGCACGCGCTGCTCGCCCTTCTTCTCGAACTCATGCACGCCGATATTGATCTGCACTTCATAGTTGCGCAGGAACATGCGTCGGCAGTCCTGCAGGCTGGGGTGGGAAAGAGCGGCGAGCATGGTCATGGCTGAGGAAAAGACAAGATAAGGGAACGCCGCGCCGGCGGGCGCGGCAGGATTACGGTTTGCGGGCGTGCCTGGCGTACAGGCGCCAGCTTACTCGGTCAGGAACATCACGTCGCGCGCGAGCGGCATCAGGTGCTGGCCGCCGTCCACGTACAGCGTGGTGCCGGTGACCGCGCGCGCCTGCGCCAGATAGGCAACTGCCTGGGCGATATCCTCGGGCGTCGACGACTGGCCCAGCGGTGTCACGCGATGCGCGCGGCGGAAGCTCTGCTCGGACTGCTCGCCCGACACCAGCGTGATGCCCGGCGCCACGCCGACCACGCGGATGCGCGGCGCCAGAGCCTGCGCCAGCTGCACCGTGGCAGTCTGCAGCGCGGCCTTGGACAGCGTGTATGACAGGAAATCGGGATTCAGGTTGTCCAGCTTCTGGTCGAGCAGGTTGACCACCACGCCGCGCGGCTCGGCGGCCTTGTCTTTGTCGCCAGCGGGGGCAGCGGCGGCCAGCGCCTTGTGCAGCTCGCGCGCCAGCAGCAGCGGCGCCGCCACATTGGTGCGCATATGCGTATCGAGCGACGCATACGAGAAGCTGGTCGCCACGTCGTACTGGAACAGCGACGCGTTGTTGACCAGGCAGGTCGGCAGGCCCAGCGCGGCGATGCAGTCCGCGATCAGGCGGCCGGTGGCGGCCTCGTCGGCAAGGTCGGCGCGCAGCACCGCGGCACGGCGGCCGAGCGCGCGGATCCTGGTGGCGAGCGCCTCGGCCTCGTCCACCGAGCGGTGGCAGTGCACGGCGACGTCCCAGCCCTGCGTGGCCAGTTCCAGCGCAATGGCGCGGCCAAGGCGGCGCGCGCCGCCGGTGACGAGGGCGACGCCGCGGGCAGAGACCTCAGGGGTCTGGGCGGCGGCATCGGGAGCAGGTTCGGCGGCAGCGGGTGCCGGGATATCGGATGCGGGCATTGCTACAATCGCGGGATGCAGAAAGCAGCTAGTTTACCCCTTCCCCCCGCCGACGCGCAGGCCGCTTCCGATACCCTTGCGGCCCGTATTGGCGAATCGATCGACGCGGCCGGCGGCTGGATCGGCTTTGAACGCTATATGGCGCTGGCGCTGTACGCGCCCGGCCTGGGCTACTACAGCGGCGGCTCGGCCAAGTTCGGGCGCGATGCCCGCGACGGCAGCGACTTCATCACCGCCCCGGAACTGAGCCCGTTCTTCGCACGCACGCTGGCGCGCCAATTCGCGCCGCTGATCGCCCAGGGGCTGCCGCGGGTGATGGAATTCGGCGCCGGCACCGGCCGCCTGGCCGCGGACCTGCTGCTCGGGCTGGAGCAGGAAGGCCAGTTGCCGCAGGAATACGCGATCGTCGAGCTGTCCGGCGAGCTGCGCGCGCGCCAGCAGGAAACGCTGGCACATCGCGCCCCGCACCTGGCCGCACGCGTGCGCTGGCTGGATGCATTGCCCGACCGCTTCGAGGGCGTCATCGTCGGCAACGAGGTGCTCGATGCGATGCCGGTGCAGCTCTACGCACGCGTTGACGGCCGCTGGCACGAGCGCGGCGTGGTGCGCACCGAACCCGGCGCGGCCGCCGCGTTCCACTTCGAGGACCGCGTGCTCACCACTGCCGACGTGCCGGCGATGCTGCGCGACATCCCCGGCGACCACGATCTCGTCACCGAGACTCATGCCGAAGCCGAGGGCTTCATGCGCGCCGTTGGTGCAATGCTGGCGCGCGGCGCCGCCTTTTTCATCGACTACGGCTTCCCCGCCGCCGAGTACTACCACCCGCAGCGCGCCGGCGGCACGCTGATGTGCCACTACCGGCATCATGCGCACCCGGACCCGTTCCTCTACCCGGGCCTGCAGGACATCACCGCGCACGTCAATTTCAGCGGTGTCGCCGCCGCCGCGGTGGAAACGGGGATGTCCGTATCGGGCTTTGCCTCGCAGGCGCGCTTCCTGATGAATGCCGGCATCACCGAGCTGCTGATGGCGCTGGACCCGTCCGATGCGCGCGCCTTCCTGCCGCAGGCCAACGCCGTGCAGAAGCTGCTGTCCGAAGCGGAAATGGGCGAGCTGTTCAAGGTCATCGCGCTGACGCGCGGCCTCGACGACGGCACGGACGCGAGCGCGCCGCTGGCCGGCTTCGCCCGCGGCGACCGCTGCCATACCCTGTAAGCCACGGCGAACGCCATGCTGCGCTGGATCCTGACCATCTTCCTGAGCGTGATCATCCTGTCCTCGGCATTGCCGTGGCTGCAGAAGATCGGGCTGGGACGGTTGCCGGGGGACGTGCGCTTCCGCTTGTTCGGGCGGGAGTTCGTGCTGCCGTTTGCTTCGACGATCCTGCTGTCGCTGGTAGCGCTGGTGATCGGCAAGTTGTTGTAGGCGGGTTTTCAATCCGCCGCGTGCTCGCCCAGCCGCTGCGCCACGGCCGCGACGCGGGCCGCGTGGACACGGTCCTTGATCTGCCCCACGTCGTCCGCACAGGCGCGCGCGATCGCTCCGGCATCGACGCCGGCGGCGGCTTCGCGTGCCGCCCGCAGGCGCTCCGCCTGCGGATAGTCGCTGTGCTCGAAGCCCTTGCGGCCGCGCTTGTCGGCCTCGCAAGCCTGCAGCGCCAGCGCGAAGCGGTCGGGCTTGCGCAGCGCGTCGCAGCGTTCCAGCAGCCGCACCACCGCGGCGGCACTGAATTCGAGCGAGCGGTGGATATTGCCGTGCTCGCGCGCCACCACCAGCGCCAGGTCGCGGCAATCGTTGGGCACGCGCAGCCGCGCGCAGACCTCTTCCAGCAGCTTGACGCTGCGCATCTCGTGGCCGACATGGCGCGGCAGCACGTCTTCCGGCGTGGTGCCCTTGCCCAGGTCGTGCACCAGCGCGGCAAAGCGCACCGGCAGCCGCGCGCCCATCGCGGCGGCGGTATCGATCACCATCATCACGTGCACGCCGGTATCGACCTCGGGATGGAAGTCGGCACATTGCGGCACGCCCCACAAGCGGTCGAGCTCCGGCAGCAGCCGCGCCAGCGCGCCGCAATCGCGCAGCACCTCGAACATCCGCGACGGATGCGCTTCCATCAGGCCGCGCGCCAGTTCCTGCCAGACGCGCTCCGGCACCAGCGCATCGACCTCGCCGGCCATCACCATCTCGCGCATCAGGCGCTGGGTCTCGGCGGCGACGGTGAACCCGTGGAAGCGCGCGGCGAAGCGCGCCAGCCGCAGGATACGCACCGGGTCTTCGGCGAAGGCATCGGAGACATGGCGGAACAGGCGGGCCTGCAGGTCGCGCTGGCCGCCGTGCGGGTCGATCACCGGGCCGACCAGGTTGCCGCCGGCATCGACCTCGCGCGCCATCGCGTTGATGGTCAGGTCGCGCCGGACCAGGTCGTCTTCGAGCGTGACATCGGGCTCGCAGTAGAAGGCGAAGCCCTTGTAGCCCATCGCGGTCTTGCGCTCGGTGCGCGCCAGCGCGTATTCCTCATGGGTGCGCGGATGCAGGAAGACCGGAAAGTCCTTGCCGACGGGACGATAGCCCGCTGCCTCCATCTCATGCGGGGTCGCGCCGACGACTACGTAGTCGCGGTCCTGGCTGGGCTTGCCCAGCAGTTCGTCGCGGATCGCGCCGCCGACGGCGTACACCTGCATCGTTGTGGCCTCTTCTCTGGTGCCGGCGCCGGGCGCCGGCGATATTGCTCAGTGGTTGACGATAATCGCATCGGGGCGGTCGGGGGCCAGCCGGTAAGGCTCGTCGTCGGCCAGGAAATCGCGCTCCTCGCGCGCGGCGGCAATCCACTCCTGCATCGTCGGCAGCGCCAGCATGAAGTCGGCATAGGCCTTGGCGTCTTCCGGCAGGTGGATGCCGTAGGTGGCAAAGCGGCTCACCACCGGCGCGAAGAAGGCGTCGGCCACGGTGAATTCGCCGAACAGGAACGGCCCGCGCGCGCCATGCTGCTGGCGCAGCCCGCCCCAGATCGCGGCGATGCGGTCGACGTCGCGCTGCACCGCCACGTTCCAGCCGCAACCAGGCAGCACCGCGGTCACGTTCATCGGCAACTGGTTGCGCAGGTTGGTGAAGCCGGAATGCATCTCGGCGCAGATGGCGCGCGCCACCGCACGCTCGGCGCGGTCGGCCGGCCACAGCGTCTTTTCCGGGAAGCGCTCGGCCACGTATTCGGCGATCGCCAGCGAATCCCACACGGTGACGTCGCCATCGACCAGCGCCGGTACCTTGCCGGCGGGCGAATAGCGCGCGATCTCGGCGGCGAAGCTGCCGGTGAACAGGCGCACCTGCACCTCTTCGAATTCGATGCCGGCCTGGCGCAGCAGCAGCCAGGGGCGCAGCGACCAGGAGGAGTAATTCTTGTTGCCGATGACGAGCTTCATCGTAGGTCCTTGGGGGAGGAGGCGAAGGGAGACGGCGGCGGCGCGCCGGACCGGTCATTTTGCCAGCGCGCCAGCCTGCCTCAAAGTGAATTGCTCTCGCAACCGATCCGAAAATGGGTCACATAGGCCACCCCGCGGCCGGGGTCCGGCCGCCCCTTCAGCGGTGCACGCTGGCGCGCATCGAGGTGAGCGTGGCATCGCGGTTGCGCCCTGCCAGCGCGTCGGTCATCACCGATTCCAGGCTGGCCGGATGCAGGTCCAGCTCCGGCGCAACCGGATGCTCGAGTACATTGTCCAGCTGCATCGAGTCGAGGTTGTCGCGCGACAGCAGCGGCTCGCCCGGCATGTGTTCCATGATCGTCGCCTGCACCCGCGCCAGCGCGTCCGGCAGCGCGATCACCGGGCGCGGATGGCCAGACGCGCGGCCGGCGAAGCGCACCAGCTCTTCGAGCGTATAGACCTGCGGGCCGCCCAGCTCATAGCCATGGCCGATGGTTGCCGGGTTGACCATGGCATTGAGGTAGGCCTGCACCACGTCCTGCACGAACACCGGCTGGAAGCGCGCCTGTGCGCAGGCCAGCGGCACGATCGGCGCCATCTGCTGCATCTGCGCGAACAGGTTGAGGAAATGGTCATCTGGCCCGAACACCACTGAAGGGCGGAAGATGGTCCAGTCCAGCCCGCTGGCGCGCACGATGCGCTCGCCGTCGCCCTTGCTGCGCAGGTACATCGACGGCCCCTGGCTGTCAGCGCCGAGCGCACTCATATGCAACAGCCGGCGCACGCCGGTGGACAGGCACGAAGCCACGATCTGGCGCACCATTTCGACATGGGCGCTGGCAAAGGCCTCGCCGTAGGGATCGGCACGCTCGCCGTGCAGCACGCCCACCAGGTTGACGACAATGCCGTCGACACCGAGCGAGCCGATGGCGTCATCGAGCGCGGCATTGTCGGCCAGTCCCAGTTCCACCACCTCGACGCGCGGCAGCAGCAACAGGTGCTGCGCGTGCTCGACGTTGCGGGTGCCGACCACGATGCGGTCGGGGGCGATGGGCGAATCGGGATTGCTGCCCGGTTCCAGCGGCGCACCCGAGGCAGAAGCGGCGCCGGCCAGGCGCGAGACAAGGTGGCTGCCAATAAAGCCGGCGCCACCGATGACGAGGACGTTGCTGGTCTGCATGATGCCTCCGTGCAAAGTGAACTGCACGTCGCGGCGCATTGCGCCAGCCGGGCCGCCGCAACGCGCCCGGCACTGCACACCAGCGGCCCGTCCCGTCGGGTACCCGTCAGGGCAGGCTGGTGGTGGTCACCGGCGACGGCGCGACCGTGCCCAGGCGCGATTTCAGCGACTGCGGACGGCCACTCATCAATGCAGCATAGTACGTAGCGTTCGAAAGCACATTCTTCACATAGCCACGCGTTTCATTGAACGGGATGGTCTCTGCAAAGATCGCGCCTTCCACCGGCCGCGCCAACGTGCTGCGCCATGCCTTGGGCCGGCCCGGACCGGCGTTGTATGCGGCCGACGCCAGCGTCCAGGAACTGTCCAGGTCGGTCAGCACCATGCTCAGGTAATTGGTGCCAAGCTGGATGTTGATGGTGGGATCGCCCATCATCTGCGGCGAGAAATCGTTCATGCCGATCTTGCGCGCTACGTACTTGGCCGTCGCCGGCATCACCTGCATCAGGCCATGCGCACCGGCGGACGAGCGCGCGCTCATGATGAAGCGCGATTCCTGCCGGATCAGGCCGTAGACCCACGCCATGTCGAGGCCGACATCGTCGGTCGCGCGCTGCATGATGTCGCGGTACGGCATCAGGAAGCGCAGCCCGAAGTCATGCTCGTTGCGGGTGCGGTCGGCGGTATTGACCGTGCGGTCGAGCAGTTCGAGACGGCGCGCGAACTCCGCGGCGGCAAGCAGCTCGCGGTCGTTCATGCCGCGCAGTTCCCAGTTCCATTCGCGGTTGCCTTCGAAGCGCATGTTCATCGCATAGAACTTCTGCGCGCGCTGGAAGCCGGCGCGCGAGCGCATGGCATTGGCCTCGGCGTCGCTGACGCTGGTGCGCGCGGGCAGCGTGATGCGGTTGCCCAGTTCTTCGCTGGCGAGCTGGCCATAGAAGTTGAACTGGCCGGCGACCTGCTGGAAGTTCTGCTGCGCCTCGGTGTCGCGGCCTTCGGCCTTGAGCGCGCGGCCGTACCAGTAAAGCCACGCCGGGTCCTTGGCGCGCAGCTCGGGACGCATCAGCTCGACTGCCTGGCGCACCTGCTTCCAGTCGCCCTGGCGCAGTGCGGCGCGCACGCGCCATTCCTGGGTGTCGTCAGACAGCCACTGGTTGCCGCCCAGGTCCATCTGGCGGCGGTAGTAGGTGGCCGCTTCGGGCAGCAGTTTCTTGCCCGCGAACTGGCCGATCACACCCCAGGCCGCGCCCTGCTCGTCGCGCGACAGCGTGCCCTGGACGGTGCCCAGGTAGGCGACGGCCTGGTTCGGGTCGGTTCGCGCCATCTTGACGAGGGTGGCGAGCGTGTCGCCGTCGACGCGCGCATCGGGCAGCAGCGCCGCGATCTTGCCGGCCAGCGTCAGGTAGTTCTGCTCCAGCGCCAGCCGCGCCTGGTAGGCGACATCGCTGCGCTGGATCTGCTGGCTTTGCACCAGGTAGCCGATCAGGTCGACGCAGCCTTCGCCGTAGTAGCGCGGATCGCTCAGCGCCTGGCGCGACTCGGCCGCGACGTTCTGGCCCTTGAGCGCGCGCGACAGCAGCGCATAGCATTCGACCTGGGTGTCGTCCTTGAGCGCGAACTGCGGGTACTCGGCATCGAAGGTGGCCCAGTCGCGCTTCTTGCCCAGCACCAGCAGCCAGTCGTTGCGCATGCGGTCGGCGATGGCCTCGCCCTTGTAGCGCTGCAGGAAGGCGCGCACCTGGTCGTCAGGCGCGTCGATGCGCGCCAGGCCGCTGGCGTCGAACATCTGCGGCTTGATGCGGAAGTACTCGATGTACGACGGGATCGGGTAGTCGACCAGGGTGGCCGAGATCGCGTAGGCGCGCTCCACGTCGTTCTTGCGCGCCGCCTCGCGCAGCGCGGCGAAAGCCTCGTCCGGATCGCTCGGGATCACCGCCGGCTGCTGCTGGCGCACCGGCGCCTGCGGGCGCTTCTGCGCATGGACCGGCGTGACAAGCAGTGCACATGCCATGGCAATCCAGGCGGCCCGCCCTGCACGCTGCAGATATACTCCCTTCAGCATTCTTTGCTTCCTTGTCGATGACGGCGGCGCCGGTGCCCGCCATGCAAGGCAAGGGCCGCAGCAGCTTCCGCCGTCCGTGTTGGTTCGGACGCGGGCATTATCCCACGCCATGTCTTCAAGATCCGCCACTTCGGCCGCCACCTCGCCCGCCTCGCTCCCCGACCCCGCCGAAGACCGCCGCGCGCAGCGTGCGCGCCTGCTGGCATTGCGTGCCGCCCTGCCCGCGCGCATCGATGCCGATGCGCGCATCGCCGCCGCGTTGTCCGAGTTGCTGGCGGGCCTGGCCGTGCGCTGCCTCGGCTTCTACTGGCCGATCCAGCAGGAGTTCGACGCGCGCGGCGCGGTCGCGCAATGGCTCGCGGCGGTGCCCGGGCGCCAGGCTGCGCTGCCGGCGGTAAGCCGGCCCGGCGCGCCGCTGGACTTCCACCGGTGGGACCCGGACACGCCGATGACCAAGGGCCACTACGGCATCCCGGTCCCCGACGGCACCGAAGCCGTGACGCCAGACGCGTTGCTCATTCCCTGTGTCGGCTTCAGCCCGGACAAGTTCCGCCTGGGTTACGGCGGCGGCTTCTACGACCGCACGCTGGCGGCGATGGCGCACCGGCCGGTGGCGATCGGCGTTGGCCATGAGGCATGCCGCATCGCGCTGCCCGCGCAGCCGCATGACGTGGCGATGGACTGGATCGTGACCGAGGCCGGGGCGTTCTAGCCCAAAAGGGTGACGGCAGCGCGCGGGCACAGCTTGAGCTCAGCCGGGCTGCACGAGCTCATCCACCAGCGCGCGCATGCAGCGCCAGTGCGAGCCTTCCCAGAACACCCGCCGGCACTGGTCGCAGGTGACGAAGCTGCGGTGGCGCTCGAGCACGCCGTCAGGCACGCGCCCGGCCGCCGCGGCCACATCCAGCGTGTGCAGCGGCACGTTGCAGTCCAGGCACAGCGAGAACGGCCGCGCGCTGCGCGCCAGGTCCAGCCGGGCGAAGATCTCGCGCACCTGCTGGCGCGGCTTGAGCGCGCGCACATAGCAGCCGTGCGTGATGCCGCGGCGCTTGAGCAGTTCGCGATCGCGCGTCAGCACCACGCGGCCTTCGTCAACCGCAATGCGCTCGATCTCGCTGTCTTCGAAGTGGTTGTCGTAGAGGGTGTCGAAGCCGGTCATGCGCAGCAGGTGCGCCAGCCCGCCCAGATGCGCGTCGGCGACGAAATGCATCAGGCGCAGCGGGTGTTCGCGCACGCGCAGCAGCGGCGTGATGTCGAGGCGCTCGAACTTGGGATAGACCGAGACCCGGTCGCCGTCCAGCAGCTGGCGTTCGAAGACGGAGGACTCGCCGTTGACCAGGATCAGCTCGACTTCGGTATGGGGGACGCCCAGCGCCTCGATCATGTGCTTGACGGTCGCGGCGCGCGCGCACGCGCAGGGCAGGTCACGCCGGCGCTGGTCCGGCGCGAGGAAGTCGTTCAGTTCTTCGTAGAAGCGGAAGATGGCGGTGACCATGGGGCGAGTATGGCACCGATCCGGCATGGATTGCGCGCTGGCGCAGGCTCAGCCCGCATTCCCCAGCCGCAGCGCCGCCTCTACCGCTAGCTTCGCCCACGGCGTCATCGCCGCCGGCGACTCCAGAGCGGCGGGCGGCAGGCTGAGGTAGTGGCGCATGGTGACCTCGCGCTTCGCCGACTGGTAGCGGAAGGGCTCGCTGCCTGCGGCGTCGAACTTGCCGCGCGTGGCGTCATCCGCCTTCAGGTAGCAGGTGCCGCCCGACACCAGCGCGAACATCAGCCCGTCATAGAACAGGCCGTGCCCGCCAAACATCCGCCTGGCCGTCACCGGCCCGATGCGCGCCGCCAGCGGCCCCATCAGCTCGAGCAGGTGTTCAATGAAGGGATCGGGGCGGCGCGTGGCCATGGGCGAGGTCCCGGGCGCTTACAGCTTCAGCCGCTGCCAGATCGCCTTGGTCGCGCCGGCCGCGTTGAGCGTGTAGAAATGCAGCCCCGGCACGCCCGCGGCCAGCAGCCGCTCGCACAGCGCGGTGACCACGTCGAGACCGAAGGCGCGGATCGATTCGCGGTCGTCGCCGAAGCTCTCCAGCCGCTTGGCGACCCAGCGCGGCACTTCGGCGCCGCACATCTCGGAGAAGCGCATCAGCTGCGAGTAGTTGGTGATCGGCATGATGCCCGGCACGATCGGCACGTCCACGCCCTGCGCGCGCACGTCGTCGACAAAGCGGAAGTACGCGTCGGCGTTGTAGAAGTACTGCGTGATCGCCGAGTCGGCACCGGCCTTGACCTTGCGCACGAAGTTGTCGAGGTCATGGCGCGGCGACTTCGCCTGCGGGTGGTACTCCGGGTACGCGGCGACTTCGATATTGAACCAGTCGCCGGTCTCGGCACGGATGAACTCCACCAGCTCGTTGGCATAGCGGAACTCGCCGATCTCGCCCATGCCCGACGGCATGTCGCCGCGCAGCGCGACGATATGGCGGATGCCGCCGTCGCGGTACTGCTGCAGGATCGCGCGGATGCTCTCGCGCGACGAGCCCACGCACGACAGGTGCGGCGCGGCCTCGATGCCTTCGCGCTGGATTTCCAGCACGGCGTCGAGCGTGCCCTGCTGCGTGGTGCCGCCGGCGCCGAACGTCACCGAGATGTACTTGGGCTTTAGCGGGGCCAGCTGCGCGCGCGTGTTGCGCAGCTTCTCCGTGCCCTCCGCCGTCTTGGGCGGGAAGAATTCAAAGCTGAAGTAGCGGTCTTGCATGATGGTGGCGCGCCGCGTTGCCGCGGCGCGCGAAATAAGGTCAGTCGTCGCGGTTGCCCAGCAGCAGGCTGGACAGCAGCCACGAGATCACGCTGTACAGGATGGAGCCCAGCAAGGCAGCCCAGAAGCCGCCGACCGTGAAGCCCGACAGCAGGTTGCCGACAAACAGGAACAGCAGCGCATTGATGACGAAGATAAACAGCCCCAGCGTCAGCAGCGTGACCGGCAGCGTCAGGATCACCAGGATCGGACGGATCAGCGTGTTGACCAGGCCCAGCACCAGCGCCGCCAGCATCGCCGAGCCGAAGCTCTTGATGTGGATCGACGGGATGATGTACGGCAGTACGAACAGCGCGACAGCGTTGATGACCCAGACGACCAGTAGTCTCATGACGGCTCCTTGAATGGCGTGGTTGCTCCCCTCTCCCATTTATGGGAGAGGGGTCGGGGGAGAGGGCCGGCGCATCTCGATGCGATATGCCTTGCTTCGTGGCAGCGCCTGCCCTCTCCCCCATCCCCTCTCCCGCACGCGGGAGAGGGGAGTTGCTGCCTTCCTGCGCGCATCAATAGCGGTAGTGATCCGCCTTGTACGGGCCTTCCTTCTTCACGCCGATATACGCGGCCTGCTGCTCGGTCAGCTCGGTCAGTTGCGCGTTCAGCTTGCGCAGCTGCAGGCGCGCCACCTTCTCGTCCAGGTGCTTGGGCAGCGTGTAGACGCCGACCGGGTACTTGCCGCTGTCGCGTTCCTGCCAGAGCTCGATCTGGGCGATGGTCTGGTTGGCGAACGAGCTGCTCATCACGTACGACGGGTGGCCGGTGGCGCAGCCCAGGTTCACCAGGCGGCCCTTGGCCAGGATGATCAGCTTCTTGCCGTCGGGGAACTTGACGTGATCGACCTGCGGCTTGATCTCGTCCCACTCGTACTTCTCGATCGAGGCGATGTCGATCTCGTTGTCGAAGTGGCCGATATTGCAGACGATGGCCTGGTCCTTCATCCTGGCCATGTGCTCATGGGTGATGACGTGGTAGTTGCCGGTGCAGGTCACGAAGATATCGCCATGCTCGGCGGCGTAGTCCATGGTCACCACGCGGTAGCCTTCCATTGCGGCCTGCAGCGCGCAGATCGGGTCGATCTCGGTCACCCACACCTGCGCCGACAGCGCGCGCAGCGCCTGCGCGCTGCCCTTGCCCACATCGCCGTAGCCGGCCACGATGGCAATCTTGCCGGCGATCATCACGTCGGTGGCGCGCTTGATGCCGTCCACCAGCGACTCGCGGCAGCCGTACAGGTTGTCGAACTTGCTCTTGGTGACCGAGTCATTGACGTTGATGGCCGGGAACTTCAGTTCGCCCTTCTGCGCCATCTGGTACAGGCGGTGCACGCCGGTGGTGGTTTCTTCCGTCACGCCACGGATGGCTTCCAGGTTGCGGCTGTACCAGCTCGGGTCGCGGGCCAGCTTTTCCTTGATCGCGGCGAACAGGAAGGTTTCTTCCTCGCTGCCCGGGTTGGCGATCAGCGAAGCGTCCTTCTCGGCCTTGGCGCCGAGGTGCAGCAGCAGCGTGGCGTCGCCGCCGTCGTCGAGGATCATGTTGGGCGTGCCGCCGTCGGCCCAGTCGAAGATGCGGTGCGTGAAGTCCCAGTATTCCTTCAGCGATTCGCCCTTGAAGGCGAACACCGGCGTGCCGCCCGCGGCGATGGCGGCGGCGGCGTGGTCCTGCGTCGAGAAGATATTGCACGAGGCCCAGCGCACGTCGGCGCCCAGCGCCTGGAGCGTCTCGATCAGCACGGCGGTCTGGATCGTCATGTGCAGCGAGCCCGCGATGCGCGCGCCCTTCAGCGGCTGGGCGGCGGCGAATTCGTCACGGATCGCCATCAGGCCGGGCATCTCGGTCTCGGCAATGGCGATTTCCTTGCGGCCCCAGCCGGCCAGGTTGATGTCGGCGACGAGGTAGTCTTGCTTCAGGTCGGTCACGGCGTTCATGTTTCACTCCCGGTGAAGAGTGGCACGCAGGTGACGAGATCGGGAAATCGGGCGGCGGCGGCATGGCAATGGCGCATGCGCAGCGGGCGGATAGGTCGACTCGCCTCCGTGCGAAACCACGGATCAGCGAGCGCCGTTGAAGACAGTCCGAGCCTGGCGGATGCATGGGGTAGCACTTTTTGCCTACCGCATCCGTTGCAACGCTCCTCGGGAGGGTAGGAGTATACCATCGCTGGTGACACTCCCCCCTAAGAACCGTACGTGCGGGTTTCCCCGCATACGGCTCAAGCCTCAACAAAGTGAATCGAATAAATCGAACACCGGCTTCACAACGGTTCTGCCGTGGTGATGAACTTGAACATGGCAACCCGGGTGCACCAGCACACGATTTCCTAGAGCATCGGAACCGCCAAGAACGCGCGGCACGATGTGGTGATCATCCCACCCCGTCTCTTTGGTCATCTTGCACTGACACAGCGCACATAAACCCCGCTGGGACATATACAGCTTGATCCACTGCTTGCGGTGCGACATGCTTTGCAGCATGCGCTCCTGTCGCAGCTTTTCGCCATACATTTCCCAAGCTGGATCAAAGGGGTTGTATTCCCCCTTGACCTTCGTGTGCCTCCTGATCGGCGTGCCCGCGAGCGGGTATAACTCCAGCCAGAAGGGATTACCCCTCTTATCCACTGTTGTGGTACCGAACACCCAGTTCCGATTGCCGATGGTCACGAAATACCGCTTCCGCACCCACTCGGCGTTCTTTCCTCGATGTCGCCGCTTTGCCCACCGCCACAGAGCCTGAAATACCATGCGCTCCATTCTGGTGAACATTGCCTTTGCTACCACTGGGCTGTGATATTGCGCCCAGCCCCTTAGCATCGGGTTCAGCAGTCGGATCAGATCCTCTTGCTTTCCCCCCTTCTTGGCACTGATGACTCCTTTGACCTTGCGGTAGAACGCTTGCGCGTTTTTCTTGCTCGGCTTGATGAGCAGTTTTCCCGAGTACTTCCGGAAATTCCACCCAAGGAAATCAAAGCCTTCGGCGATATTTACGATCCGCGTTTTCTCCGTTGATAGTGTCAGCCCCCTGACAGCGAGGAACTGTTCCACCCACGGCTTCACTTCGTTTTCTAACACCTCCGGCGTATTACCGGTGATTACGAAGTCGTCCGCATAGCGCACAACATTTACCTTGTGCCTTCGCAGGTTGTGGGCCCCTAACTTCGCCTTGAGAGCGGCAGTCAGTTGCTGTTCCAACCCGTTCAGCGCCACATTTGCCAGAGTCGGGGAAATGATGCCCCCCTGTGGTGTTCCGGCGTCGGTCGCCTGAAACTGGCCTTCAAATACCACACCAGCTTGCAGCCACTTCCGAAGGATGGCTTTGTCCATTGGGACATTGCGCTCCAGCCAGTCATGACTGATGTGGTCGAAGCATCCTTTGATATCCGCCTCCAATACCCATTGTGCCGAGGCTTTCAGGGCTAGGGAGGCGAACAGCTGTCTCATGGCATCATGAGTCGAACGATTGATCCGAAACCCATACGAGTTCGGATCGCTCATCCCTTCAGACACCGGTTCCAGCGCCAGCAGATACAACGCTTGCATGGCTCGGTCCAACATGGTCGGAATGCCCAGGGGGCGCTTCTTACCATTGGCTTTGGGGATGTAGACCCTCCGTAATGGCAGTGGCCTGTACCCCCGGCGCTTCAACCGTCCAATGGCTTCCCACCGGACTTCAGGCGTTTCCCACTTCACGCGGTCGACTCCCGCCGTCCGCGCACCTTGGTTCATCGTCACTCGCCGTACCGCCGATGCCTTGGCGGAGAACGAGCGGGTCAAGGACCTTTGCAGGGCTTTCACCCTGCGCCAATCCCCTTCCTGTGTTGCCTTCGCAATTCGAATCTGCATTACTCGAACATTCCGTTCAATGCGGCGCCAATCGATGTCGCCCCATTTTTGCGGAACGCCGGAAGGCGCAGATTCATCCTCGCGGATAAATGCTTCCATGCTGCCCTCCTATCTTGAGGATCTTCCCAAGATTGAGAGACAACTTGCCCCTTGCGGGACAGGCTGTCCCACAAGGGAAGAAAAGTTTAAACAAGCGAGTTCAGTCAGTCGTCTTGCGACGAGTAGACCAGTTGGAAGTCTGCCCGCTTTCGCGTGGGATGATGTTTCAATCCCTATCCGGACCATTACAGCACAGCATTCGCTTTTTCCAACCTCCCATACCCGCACAGCCAACAGCGTTCCTTGCGGTTCGCCTGCCTGAGCCAAACGGCGCTCGGGCAGCCATACGGGCTTACCACGTTCCCTACGCATTACACGACTGGGTTAGGGCCTGCCTCTTCGCCGGTGGTCTGTATGACGACGTATCCCGACCACTCAGCGGGATAACCGACCACGTACCGTTTGGTTAATGCCTGTCAGCAGCTTTGGCATCGCAATACTCACGGCGTTTATCAGCAGTTCACATATGTTGCCCATACCAGCCAGCCTGGCTCCTCGACCCCATTGCTGCTCGGAGTCTCTGCGTTCCTGCCTCACGGCCGGGACGCACCCTTACAGGGGCTACGTTGTCAGGAGAGCTTCGCACCCCACCGTTACCAGTGACGCACGTCTCCCTAGGCTACTGCTAGTCGTATAGCAGGTTCGCTGCCCAAGGTCGCCTCTCGGCGGTGCTCGGGTTGAACCATAACGCGTAGAGCTCTACGCTCCGAGACCTCAATTCGTCTCTCATCGGCTCCTGGACAAGCGAGCTCCTGACGGATGGTGAACAGAATCCATTCCGCCCCTAAAGGCAAGGTGATGAAATTGAACGCTCGCATGAGAATGGAGCGCGCAGGAAAACTCGCCCATAGGCGAGCTTGTCCGCCCTTGGGCCGTGGCTGAAGCATTGTTCAGCAGATGGCAGGACCATGTGACAACCGGTACTTTGGCTAACACACAGCGATGTGGACCTTTCCTTTGCCCGTTAAGGCACGATTGGTCAGAGAAGAATTTGTCGGATTTTCACAACATTCGCCAGTGGCTGTCGTCGTGTTCCGACTAAGGTCGATGCCCCAAGAGGGACTACTATTTCACACACGACCGATCCAAAGCTTCAGATCGGTCCACCGCCATTGCATGTGCTGAGCGGTGTTTTAGCGGCCGACCGGAAGGCCTGCCGTCCTCTGGCTACTGCGACCTTAGAATCGAGGCTATTCAAGGTCTGAGGGTTCAGGTTATTTTAAGAGGGCCTGTCCCTCTACACGGAGCGTGCCGTGTCGCACGAGTGGCGGTATTGTAGCGTGCCCGGCCGCCTTGCGCACCGGCCCTCCTTGATTTCCTCGCAGATGATCCCAACGCCACCCCGCACCCTGACCATCGCCGGTTCCGATTCCGGCGGCGGCGCCGGCATCCAGGCCGACCTGAAGACTTTTTCCGCGCTGGGCTGCTTCGGCATGAGCGCGATCACCGCGATCACCGCGCAGAACACGCTGGGCGTGACCGGCGTGCATGCGATCCCCGCGGACATGGTGGCCGCACAGATCGACGCGGTGGCCAGCGATCTCGGAGTGGACGCCGCCAAGACCGGCATGCTGGGTACCGCCGCCATTGTCGAGGCCGTGGCCGCGGCGGCGGACCGGCATGGCATCCGCAAGCTGGTGGTGGATCCGGTGATGATCTCGACCTCGGGCGCGACACTGTCCGACGACGCCACCACGCAGGCCATGGTGCGGCTGCTGTTCCCGCGCGCGCTGCTGGTCACGCCCAACCTGCCCGAAGCCTCCTACCTGCTTGGCCGCACGATCGCGCGCCGCGCCGACATGGAGCAGGCCGCCGCCGACCTGATCGCGATGGGCTGCCCGGCCGTGCTGCTCAAGGGGGGCCACCTGGAAGACGATAGCGCGGCAGGCATCGCCGGCGGGCTGGACGACCTGCTGATGCTCAAGAACGGCACCGTGCGTGTGTTCACGCATCCACGCGTCGATACCCGCAACCTGCACGGCACCGGCTGCACGCTGGCGGCGGCAATCGCCTCGCAGCTGGCGCGTGGCGATGCGCTCGAGGATGCGGCGGGCAAGGCGCTGGACTATGTGGCGCAGGCCATCGCGGCCGGTGCGGGACTGCGGCTGGGCAGCGGCAACGGCCCGCTGAACCACGCCTTCGCGCCGCGTGCGCTGGGTTGAGCGGCAGATGCAGAGGCTTGCCAATATCGATCTGCGCAGCGACCCCGACGCGGCCTTCTACCTCAAGCATGAGGTCGTCGACGTGACGTTCGCCACCAAGGCTGGCGAGCTGGTCAGCCGCGAAGGCCCCAACCGCTACCAGCCCGGCGACGCGCTGATCACCAGCGCCACTGGCGACCGCTGGTGCGTGTCGCGCGACCGCTTCGACCCCAAGTACGAAGCCATTCCGCCGCTGGCGCATGGCCAGGACGGCGCCTATCGCAATAAACCGATCCCGGTGCTGGCGCGCGAGATGCGCAAGGCCTTCAGCATCGAGCGCAGCGCCGGTGGCGACGTGCTGCACGGCAAGCCGGGCGACTGGCTGATGCAATACGCGCCCGGCGACTATGGCATCACCGAGCGCGCGAGGTTCCAAATGGTGTACCGGCCGCTGCAGGACTGAGCGGCCGGGTTTTCAGGCGGGAATCAGTTGCCGCCGCTGGACAGCGGCACCAGCTTGAACGCGGCCCGCGCCACGCACACCACGTTGCCGGCGGCGTCCTTCACTTCCCCTTCGCAGAACGCGATGCGCGCGCCGCGACGCAGGCAGCGCGCTTCCAGCGTCAGCTCGCCGCGCGCGGCGGCCAGGAAATGGGTCGACATGTCGATGGTGATCACGCCCGTTTCCGTGGGCGCGTGCGAGCGCGCCGCGCCGCTCAGCGTGAAGTCCAGCGTCGCCATCAGCGTGCCGCCGTGCACGTCGCCGCGGCTGTTCACCAGCTGCGGGTGCGCCGGCAGCCGCGTGCGGCAGTAGCCCTCTTCGATCAGCTCCGGCTGCAGGCCGAAATAGCGCATCAGCGGCACGTCGATGCCGAAATAGGGCTTTTCAGGCGTGCCGGGAGCGGCGGGAATGATTTCGGGGAGCTGGGTCGACATGATGGGCGATGCTGCTGGGTGGATGGCGGAGAATGCTGCCCGACATCATAGCGGCGGGGTCCGGTCCGGTTCCCGCGGCTGGGCGAATGTCGCACAAATCTTGGCGATGCGGTGCACATCACCAGGTGCGGTCCGCTCCTCTCTCCGCGAGCGGGAGAGAGGAGCAAAACCACTGGCTCAGAGAGCCTGCCGCATCGCCACACGCTGCCGCAATCCGGCGGCACGCTGTGCCGCCAACGCCTCCGACAGCAACGGGCAAAGCTCGCTGTCCTCCAGCCGCCGAAACCCCATCGAGGCATAGAACGGCGCATTCCAGGGCAAATGCGCAAACGTGGTCAGGTTCAGCGTTCGCAGGCCGCTCGTCCGCGCCCAGGCCTGCACGGCCCCGACCAGCGCACGCCCGATGCCGCGCCGGCCATGGTCCGGATGCACGTCCATTTCATCGAGATAGCCGCATGCGCCATTGCGGCTGGCCAGTGCAAAGCCGGCGACTTCGCCGCCATGCTCGGCCACCCACAACCGCCCTTCGCGCTGCGCGGCCACCAGCGCCGAGTCCGGCGTGCTGACCAGGCGCAGCAGCGCCGGCACGTCGCCCTCCGGAAACAGCGCCGCCGCTGCCAGCTCGATCCCGGGCAGGCGCGGCAGGTCATCCGCCTGCGCCAGGCGAATGCGCGGGGCGGCCACGGCGCGCTCAGCCGGCCGGGAAGAGGCTGACCAGGTGTGCCACCGCGGCCGGCACGTCGTCGGCTTCGGTGACGGCGCGCACCACGGCGGCGCTGCCAACACCCACGGCGAGCACTTCGCGCATATTCGCGGCATTGACGCCGCCGATACCGACCAGCGACGGGATCACCGGCTGCATCAGCTTCGCATACGCGCGGAAGCGGCCCATGCCTTGCGGCTGGGTCGGCATTACCTTGGTCGTGGTCGGGAAGATCGCGCCCAGCGCCAGGTAGCTCGGGCGGATCGCGGCGACGCGCAGCATCTCGGCGTAACCGTGCGTGGAAACGCCCAGCCGCAGCCCGGACGCGCGGAGCGCGTCGAGGTCGGCGTCGTCGAGGTCTTCCTGGCCGAGGTGGATGCCGTAGATGCCGCTCTGCGCGCCGTTGGCGGCGTGGTAGTCGATCGCCGCCTGCCAGTGGTCGTTGATGAACAGGCGCGACGACGAGCCCTGCATGGCCCTGGCCGCGCGCGCGATCTCTGCGCGCACCGCGGCGGGATCGTCGGACTTGAAGCGCAGTTGCACCGTCGGCACGTTCAGCGGAGCCAGGCGCTCGATCCATTCTGCGCTCGGCACCACCACATACAGGCCCAGCGCGGGGCACGGCGCGAACGGCTCGGCGGCCCGCTCCGGCGCCACCAGCGCGGCATGGCGCACGCGCGGGAAACGCGCGAAATCCGATGGCCAGTCCGCCGAGCCCGGCGCCCAGGCGCGCGCCAGCGCCAACGCGTCATGCGCGGGGAAATGCAGCGACAGGCTCGCCAGCAGCACCGCGACGAACGCGGCCGAATGCGGCTGGTCGCTGTCCGCGGCAACCGAGAACACCCAGGTGCCCATCGGCGAGCGCACCGTGTCGATCCACTGGCCGCCTTCGCGGTCGGTCTCGATCAGCGTGGCGCCGCTGGCTGCGACGCGTGCGATGACTTCTTCGGCGGCTTCGCCGTCGGAGAGCAGCACATCGTGCGCGCCGGGCTGCGCGGGCGCGTCTTCCAGGCGCCACGCCTGCCACGGCTTGTCGTCGATGCCGAAGGTCTCGCCATAGTGCTCAAGCACTGCCGCGCGCAGCGGGCCGTCGCTGGGGGCGTGGACGGGGCGGCGGGTCATGCGCGCTGCTCCCGCTGCTCCGCCTCCGCATGCCAGAACGGCATGCCGACCACCGGCGTGCTGGCCTGCGCCACTTCGCGCTCGGGCATCGGCCCGGCCAGGTATGCGGTGCGGCCCGCCTCGACGGCCTGCGCGAACGCGCGCGCCATGTTGACCGGGTAGGCAGCCTGCGCCACCGCGGTGTTCAGCAGCACGCCGTCGTAGCCCCACTCCAGCACCTGCGCCGCATGCGACGGCAGGCCCAGGCCGGCATCGACGATCAGCGGCGTGTCCGGCAGGCGCTCGCGCAGCACGCGCATCGCATGGGGATTCACCGCACCGCGGCCGGTGCCGATCGGCGCGGCCCATGGCATCAGCGCCTGGCAGCCGACGTCGAGCAGCCGGCGGCACAGCACCAGGTCCTCGGTGCAGTACGGCAGCACCTTGAAGCCTTCCTTGATCAGGGTCTCGGCCACCGCGGGCAGGTTGAGCGTGTCGGGCTGCAGCGTGTAGTCGTCGCCGATCAGCTCCAGCTTGATCCACGGCGTCTCGAACACCTCGCGCGCCATCATCGCGGTGGTGATGACCTCCTGCGCGGTGAAGCAGCCGGCGGTGTTGGGCAGCACCGGCACGTTCAGCGCCTTGAGCATCTGCCAGAACGCCTGGCCGCCCTCGCCATCGCCCACCGCGCCCTGGCGGCGCAGCGCGACGGTGATCATGGCCGGCGTGGACGCCTGCACGGCCGCTTCAAGCGTGGCCGGCGACGGATAGCGCGCGGTGCCCAGCAGCAGGCGCGAGCCGAACGACTCGCCATACAGCACGAACGGGTCGCGCAGGGTTTCGGAAGGTTCGAATGTCATGGGGTCAGCCTCCCGTCACGGGTTGCACGAGGTCGATGCGGTCGCCGGCCGCAAGGGGGGTGTTGGCATGCGCGGCGCGCGGCACGAACTGGCCGTTGACCGCCGCAGCAAAAGGAGGCGCGATCTTCGCCACGACCACCGCGTCCGCCAGCGTGGCGGATTCGGCAAGGGCGAGGGGTCGGCCGTTGAGCAGGATTTCCATGTCAGTCTTGCGTTAGTGCAGCAGCCCGGTACGCGCGTGCAGCGCAGCCGCCGGCGCTTCCGTCACTGCCTCGATCATGCCGGGCCAGCGCAGCGCGGCGGGCACGGCGTGCGCGGCAGGATCGCCCTTGAGCAACGCGCCCACCACCGCGCACGCGGCCTCGGTGACCGCCGGGGCGATCAGGAAGCCGTGGCGGTACAGGCCGTTGACGCGCACCACGCGTGCCTGCTGGTCGACGCGGATCGCCGGCAGGTGGTCGGGCCGCGTGGGGCGGCGCTGCACGTTCAGCTCCAGCACGCGCGCCTCGCCGAAAGCGGGGTGCAGCGAATGCGCCGCCGACAGCAGTTCCAGCGCGGAACGCACGCTCATCGGCGAATCGTCCTCGCTTTCCAGTTCGGTCGCGCCGATCACGTACAGGTCGTTGGGCTTGGGAGCAATATAGATCGGGTAGCGCGGATGCAGCAGCCGCACCGGCCGGTGCAGCTTCACGTCGGGCGCATGCACGCGCACCACTTCGCCGCGCAGCCCACGCAGTCCGGGCGCGGTGCCGCCGGGCTGCGCCGGCCATGCCGCGCGCGCGCCCAGGCCGCGGCAATCCAGCACCACGTCCGCGCGGATGCCCAGCGTGGGCAGCGTATCGGCTTCCACCTCGCCGGCTTCCCAGACGCAATGCACGCCCTCGCTGACGGCGCACGACAGCAGCGCGCGCAGCGCGCCGCGGTTGTCGAGCTGGCCCTCTCCGGCCAGCAGCAGTCCTTGCGGGAAGCGGCCCGCCAGCGCCGGCTCGACTTCGCCCACGCCCTTGCCATCCAGCGCCCGCAGCCGCTGCGACACCAGCTCGGGCGGCGCCACCGCACGCACGCGGCTGGTGAACAACGACATCTCGCCGCGGTCGCGCGCATGCCAGACCACCAGCGTGCCGTCCTCCTGGAAGAAGACCGGCTCCGGCAGCTCGGCCAGCCACGCACGCCACAGGTCGACGCTGGCGATGCCGAGGTCGACGATGCGGCGCTCGGCGATGGCCGATTCCGCCAGCGGCGCCAGCATGGCCGCGGCAACATAGGCGGCCGAACCCGCGCCGTCCGGCCCGGCGCGCTCCACCAGCGCCACGCGGGCACCGCTGCGCACCAGCTGCCAGGCAGCCAGGCGGCCGGCGAGTCCGGCCCCGAGGATGGCGACGTCAAACGACTGTACTGCTGTCATGAGGGATGTTGTGCCGGGGCAAAAGCATGCAGGCATGCCACCGCGCCGGCCTCCTTGTTGTCTGGGCCGCCGCGCGGGGCGCTGCGCGGCGGCGGAACACACGCGGGCATGGTTGCGACGCCATGCCCGTACTGCCGTTGCCTTACGAGTAGATCTTGCTGCCCTTCTTCAGGAACTCGATCGACTTTTCTTCCATGCCCTGCTGCGCTTCCTTGGGCAGCGACGCCGCGTAGTCGCGCACTTCCTGCGTGATCTTCATCGAGCAGAACTTCGGCCCGCACATCGAGCAGAAGTGGGCGATCTTGGCGCCTTCGGCCGGCAGCGTGGCGTCGTGGTACGAACGCGCGCGCTCCGGGTCCAGGCCCAGGTTGAACTGGTCTTCCCAGCGGAACTCGAAGCGTGCCTTGGACAGCGCGTTGTCGCGCAGCTGCGCGCCCGGCCAGCCCTTGGCAAGATCCGCGGCGTGGGCAGCGATCTTGTAGGTGATGATGCCTTCGCGAACGTCTTCCTTGTCCGGCAGGCCCAGGTGCTCCTTCGGCGTGACGTAGCACAGCATGGCCGTGCCCATCCAGCCGATATTGGCCGCGCCGATGCCGCTGGTGATGTGGTCGTAGCCGGGGGCGATGTCGGTCACCAGCGGTCCCAGGGTATAGAACGGCGCCTCGTAGCAATGCTTGAGCTCTTCGTCCATGTTGGCCTGGATGCGCTGCAGCGGCACGTGGCCCGGGCCTTCGATCATCACCTGCACGTCGTGCTTCCACGCCTTGGCGGTCAGCTCGCCGAGCGTGCGCAGTTCGCCGAACTGCGCATCGTCGTTCGAGTCGGCGATGCAGCCCGGACGCAGGCCGTCGCCGAGGCTGAACGACACGTCGTACGCCTTCATGATCTCGCAGATCTCGTCGAAGTGCGTGTACAGGAAGTTTTCCTTGTGGTGCGCCAGGCACCACTTGGCCATGATCGAACCGCCGCGCGAAACGATGCCGGTGACGCGGTCGGCGGTCAGCGGCACGTAGCGCAGCAGCACGCCGGCGTGGATGGTGAAGTAGTCGACCCCTTGCTCGGCCTGCTCGATCAGCGTGTCGCGGAACATCTCCCAGGTCAGGTCCTCGGCGATGCCGCCGGTCTTGTCCAGCGCCTGGTAGATCGGCACCGTGCCAATGGGCACCGGCGAGTTGCGCAGGATCCACTCACGGGTTTCGTGGATGTGCTTGCCCGTGGACAGGTCCATGATGGTGTCGGCGCCCCAGCGGATCGACCACACCATCTTTTCCACTTCCTCGGCCAGCGACGACGTCACCGCCGAGTTGCCCAGGTTGCCGTTGATCTTGACGCGGAAATTGCGCCCGATCGCCATCGGCTCCAGCTCCGTGTGGTTGATGTTGGCGGGAATGATCGCGCGGCCCGAGGCGATCTCCTTGCGGACGAATTCCGGCGTCATGTCTTCCGGACGCAGCGGCAGGCCGGCGCCCAGCGCGTTGCCGGGGTGCTGGCGCAGCAGCGCCTTGTACTCAGGCTTGTCGTACAGTGCCTGCAGGTTCAGCGACTCGCGCAGCGCCACGTATTCCATTTCCGGCGTGATGATGCCGCGGCGCGCATAGTGCATCTGCGACACGTTGGCACCGGCCTTGGCGCGGCGCGGGTTGGTCAGCTGGGCAAAGCGCAGGTGGGCGGTGGCGGGGTCGTTGGCGCGGTCGCGGCCGTATTCCGACGACAGGCCGGGCAACACTTCAGTGTCGCCGCGCTCTTCGATCCACTTGGCGCGCACCGGCGGCAGGCCGGCCTTCAGGTCGATATGCACGTCCGGGTCGCTGTACGGGCCCGAGGTGTCGTACACCGGGATCGGCGGATTGGGCATCTCGCCCTTCTCCGTGCGCGTGGACGTCTGCAGGATTGTGCGCAGCGGCACGCGGATATCCGGACGGCTGCCGGTCAGGTAGGTCTTGCTGGATGCCGGGTAGGCGAATTTCTGGTCGAGGTCGCTCTCGAGCGATTCGAAGGAAGCAGCGGGGGCAGTACGGGCCATGGGTGTCGTCCTCTCTCTTGCGGGGTGGACGAAACCAGGAGCCCTGTGAGCGCCGCCTGGGCTTGTGGCCGGAGGGGCGAGTCCCGGAGGGACTAGAGGCTTGGTCTTGCTGAAACTTCCCACGCCGGTACTAACCGGATCGGGTTCGAAGGGACTCTCTCAGCCGCACGGCCCATCCGTACGGCACCCCTGTTTCATCCAACGGGGTGAATTTAAGCACAGAGCACCGGTGGGCGCCAGTGCCAGTTCCCTATGGTTTGTGGTGCCACACCTTTGCGCAGAGGTATCGAATCGCGCATGGTGCAGCGCAAAAATCGGCATGAAGCGCACAGGCGTGCACTCAAACGCCTGTCACGTGCCCTACCATGCAAGCAAACGGCAAGCATCGAACCGATCCAGGAGACCCTTATCATGACCGACGCCGCCACGCATCGCGTCTTCAACCAGGTGCCGGACCTTGCGCACTACAACCTCTTCGTCTGCGATCCTTTTGTCCGCGCTGCGCTGGAACGGCTTGGCGGTGGCTGGCATGCCGAGGCGCTGGGGCAGTTCGGCGCGCGGCTGGGAGAGCCGGAAGTGCAGCAATGGGCAGCGGACGCCAACCGCCATACGCCCGAGCTGCACACGCACAGCCGCACCGGCGAGCGCATCGATTTCGTGGAATTCCACCCGAGCTGGCATGCACTGCTGTCGCTGCTGCGCGGCCAGCAATTGCAGGCCCTGCCCTTCGCGCAGCCGCGCGCGGGCGCGTGGAGCGCGCGCACCGCGGGCTACTTCCTGCAGGCGCAGGTGGAGTCCGGCTCGCTGTGCCCGACCACGATGACCCTCGCCAGCATCCCGGTGCTGCGCAAGGAAACCGCGCTGTTCGCCGAACTCGAACCGCGCTTGTACGCGAGCGAGCATGATGCGCGCGACCTGCCCTGGCGCGACAAGACGGCGATCATGATCGGCATGGGCATGACGGAGAAACAGGGCGGCTCCGACGTGCGCGCCAACACCACGGTGGCGCGCGCCGTGCGTGGCGAAGGCCGTGGCGCGGAATACACACTGACCGGGCACAAGTGGTTCTTCTCGGCGCCGATGTGCGATGCGCACCTGGTGGTCGCGCGCATGGGCGCCGAAGACGGTCCGCTGTCGTGCTTCTTCGTGCCGCGCTTCCGCGACGATGGCAGCAAGAACCCGATCCAGATCCAGCGCCTGAAGGACAAGCTGGGCAACCGCTCCAACTCGAGCAGCGAAGTCGAATTTCGCGACGCCACCGGCATCCTGATCGGCGAGGAAGGACGCGGCATCCCCACCATCATCGAAATGGCGACCAATACGCGGCTCGACTGCGTGATCGGCAGCTCTGCGATCCTGCGCGCGGCCTTCGTGCAGGCGCTGCACCACACGCGCCACCGCAGCGCCTTCGGCCGCCTGCTCGCCGACCAGCCGCTGATGCGCAACGTGCTGGCTGACCTGGCGCTGGAATCCGAGGCGGCCACACTGCTGATGATGGAACTGGGCCACGCCTTCGAGCATGCCGAGGGCGACAACCCCGACCCGCTCGCGGCCGCATGGAAGCGCGTGGTCACGCCCGCGGCAAAGTTCTGGATCTGCAAGCGCGCCATCGAGGCCACCGGCGAGGCAATGGAGGTCTGGGGCGGCAACGGCTACGTGGAAGAAAGCCCGATGGCGCGGCTGTACCGCGAAGCGCCGGTCAACTCGATCTGGGAAGGGTCGGGCAACATCATGTGCCTGGACGTGCTGCGCGCGCTCCAGCGCAACCCCGACGACGGCGCGCGCCTGCTGCAGGACCTGCAGCGCCGCGCCGGCGGCCATCCCGCGGTGCGTGCGGAACTGGCCTCGCTGCAGGCGCTGCTGCGCGAGGCGCCGGAGCACCTGGAGGCCAACGCGCGCCGCTTTGCGCAGGGGCTGGTGCTGACCACGCAGGCAGCGCTGATGCTGGCGCATGCCGATGCGGAGGATGCGGAGCTGTTTGTCGCCAGCCGGCTCGGGCGCCAGCACGGGCGCGTGTTCGGCACGCTGGATGCGGAGGCCGGGTTGCTGAAGCGCGTGGCGTCGCGCGGCTTCGAAGGCTAGCCGCGCACGCACCCGGCGCTCGCGTCACGCCTCCATCGACTCCAGCACGCGCAGCATCACCCGCGGCGCGTAGCGGATCAGGTCATGCGCGCGTTCGCCGATCATGATCGCGGGCGCGTTGGTGTTGCCACCGACCAGCGTCGGCATCACCGAGGCATCGACCACGCGCAGTCCTTCCACGCCGCGCACGCGCAACTGCGGGTCGACCACCGCCATCGCGTCCATGCCCATGCGGCAGGTGCCCACGGGATGGTAGATGGTGTCGGCATGCGCGCGGATCATCTCGCGCACGTCGGCATCGTCGCTGCCATCGGCACGCAGGTGCGCGGAGTACAGTTCGCGCCCGCCGAAGCTGGCCAGCTGCGGCTGCGCGAAGATCCGGCGCACGATGCGCACGCCGGCCACCATGTCGTCGAGGTCGCGCACATCGCTGAGGTAGCGCGGGTCGATCAGCGGCGCCTCGCGGATATCGGCCGATGCCAGGCGCACCTCGCCGCGGCTGCGCGGACGCAGCACGCACACATGGCAGGAATAGCCGTGGCCGAAGTTGAGCCGGCGCATGTGATTGTCGGCCATGCCAACGACGAAATGCAGCTGCAGGTCGGGCTCGGCCAGCTCTGAGCGGCTGCGGATAAAGCCACCGGCCTCGGCGAAGTTGCTCGACAGCATGCCGGTGCGTTCGCGCCGGTAGCGCAGGATTTCCGACAGCAGGGTCATCAATCCGCTGAACGACACGCCGAACAACTCCGGCGCCGCCACGCGCTTGTGCAGGATGACGTCGAGATGGTCCTGCAAGTTGGCGCCTACCCCGGGCAGGTCGTGGACCACGTCGATGCCAAGCTCGCGCAGCTGCGCCGCGGGACCCACGCCCGACACCAGCAGCAATTGCGGCGAGCCGAAGGTGCCGGCGCAGACGATCACGTCGCGTCGTGCGCGCAGGAGCTGCTGGCGGCCGTCGCGCGCGACCAGCACACCGCCCGCATGGCGGCCCTCGAAGACGATGCGCAGCGCCTGCGTGCCGGTCAGCACCTGCAGGCGCGCGCGCCCGCCGTTGCAGGCCTTGTCGCGCGTATTGCCGCCGTGCAGGTAGGCCCGCGCCGCGTTCCAGCGCTCGCCCGCATGCTGCGTGACCTGATACCAGCCCACGCCTTCCTGCTCTTCGCCGTTGAAGTCGTCGTTGCGCAGGTAGCCCGCCTGCTGCGCCGCCTCGATAAAGCGCTCGGCGAAAGGATTGGGGGTGCGCAGGTCCGACACATGGAGCGGGCCATTGCCGCCATGCAGCGGGTCGTCGTCGCTGCCGGCCAGGCGTTCATTGCATTCCGCGCGGCGGAAATATGGCAGCACATCGTCCCATGACCAGCCGTCGCAGCCGGCGGCAGCCCAGTCGTCGTAATCGGCGGGGCGTCCGCGCGTGTAGATCATCGCGTTGATCGACGAGGAGCCGCCCAGTCCGCGCCCGCGCGGCTGGTAGCCCCGGCGTCCGTTCAGTCCCGGCTGCGGCACGGTCTCGTAGGCATAGTTGCGTGCGCCGGCGCGCGGCAGCATGGCGGCGCATGCGGCGGGTGTGCGTACCAGCACATGGTGGTCGTGCTGGCCGGCCTCGAGCAGGGCAATGGTGTCGTCCCCGCTGTCGGCCAGCCGTCCGGCCAGCGCACAGCCCGCCGATCCCGCGCCGACGATGACGTAGTCGTAGGTGGTTTCCATCTGTCTCCCCGCGTGTCCGCAGGCGGCGAGAGTCAGCCGGGCCAGCGGATGGCAAGCCGTGAAATTCAGTGTAGGCGCTAGTCTGAGCAGGGGTGAAGGGTTGCGGAGTGCCGGCGTGGACGGTCCAGGCGGGTTGGTTGAAATGCCGATGGGGAAGACGTCTTACATGGCCTCGGCCGGCATGCCGCTCTGCCGTGCGCGGGGATGGGCAGGTCTGGCGTGGTCCTGGGGCCGACGACCACCGCTGCCTCCCATGTGATGCGTGCGGCTGCCGGCGTACCTAACCGATGCGGGGGGATGACGCGACCGCTGCGCTACTGGCCTGCGGGTCAGGACACCAGCATCGGCCGCCCGAGCATGCGCGACAGCACGGCCTCGGGCGAGTGGGTGTGATCGGAGATCGCCTGCGGCTCGAGATAGATGGTCTGCTCCATCATCGCGCGCCCGCGCATGGCGGCGTGCAGCAACTGGTCGCTGAACACGATCCAGGTCGAACCGGGCGGAAAGTGGAACTCCTGTTGCGGCACGTCGCGCTGGTAGTCCAGATCGGCCTTGGCCAGGTCGTGCAGCTGCAGCATGCGGTGGTCGTATTCCGAGCGCTTGCGCTTGGTGATATGCAGCAGCTTCATCAGCGCCGCCTGTCCTGGCCACATGCCGTGCGTCTTCGGCACGAACTTCCGCGCAAAATCACCGAACGGCTCGCCCACGCGCCATACGCGCGGCGCGGCGGGGTCGATGTTGTGGAACACGCGCAGCAGGCGCTTGCCCAGCATCGGGTTGGATGGGAATGAATCGACGTGCAGCCGGGTGTCATCCTTGCGCCAGCTAACCGGGCGGCCGGCGATTTCGCTCGGGCGCAGCGAGGTGCCGGCGCGGGTCATATGGGGGATGTATTCCGGGAACAGCGTGCGGATCAGCGACTCGCTGTTGTCGGCATAGCGGCGGATCAGCGTGTACAGGTCGGACAGGTCCTGCTGGGTGCCCTGGGCGCCGCGCACCGCGGTGTCGTTGGCGCGGAGGTTGATGTTCTTGGATTTGCCGTCGGAATAACGGGCATCCAGGAAGCGGTCCTCGCCGGGTTCGAAGTGGAATTTCAGGTTGGGGAAGTACAGTACTGCGCCTTGCTCCAGCTCGCGGCGAAGGGTGGCGCGTTCCTCGGGGGTGACCTGCGGGGCCCAATCGGCATAGGGCTGTGGGCGGATGAGGTCGAGGCTGCCGGTGGCGGCGGGACGGGTCGGCGCGGTGGCGGGAGTAAGGGCGGGTGCTTCAGGCATGGCTGTCCTCTTGGGCGGTGCCCCGGGAAGGAATATATGGTCCGGGTGCGATTTTACTCTCTGTGTTGGAGGTGGAGATTGGGGCGCCCCTTGAGGGCTTATCCACTCTGCGGTTTGCGTTTTGTTGACATGTTGTCGGCGCTTCGAAGCATTGTGTCGGTATTGATGACATGCTGTCGGCCGTTGAGCCGCCTGGTTCCGCCCTCCTGGGCGGGTCACTTTTTGCCCGAGCGGTGTGTGTCAAGGTAGTTGTCGCGTCCGCCGTTATGCTGCTTTCCGGTGCTCCTTAGCTTCCAGCTCAGCTCGCTCGGGGTTCAGGTAGACCACTGGCTCCAGCTTCCAATTCCGGATCCCTCGCGACCAGCGCTGCGGATGTCGGGTGCGGGCTGCCAGATATAGCATCGTGCGTCGCGCCAGTAAGGGCGGCGCTTCCCCGCGGTGCCGCTGGTTCGGCGTGACGTACTTCAGGCCGCTGTGGCGATGCTCCTCGTTGTACCAGCACACAAACCGGTGCACCCAGTCGCGCGCCTGCTGCAGCGTATTGAAGGGCCGATCCGGCCACAGCGGGCAGTACTTGGCTGTGCGGAACAGAGCTTCCGCGTAAGCGTTGTCATTGCTCACACGCGGACGACTGTATGAGGGCTGCACGCCCAGGTAACCCATCATCGCCAGCATAGTCCCTCCTTTCATGACGCTGCCATTGTCCGAATGCAGCACTAGCGGCCGGCCGGCGGTCTGCTCGCGCAAACAGCCCAGCGACAGCAGTTCGCTGGCATGGTTGGCCGATTCGCTCTCGTGCACCTCGTTGACTACCAGTTTGCGGCTGTAGATGTCCTGCATCATGTACCAGTAGAAGAAGCGACCTTTCACCGTCGTGGGCATCCACGTGATATCCCAGCACCACACCTGGTTGGGTCCGTCGGCTCGGTGCGTGGTCAACGGACGCGACTTGGCTTCGTGGCCGCGCCCGCGCCGGCGCGCCTGGCCGGCGGCCTTGAGCACGCGATAGAAGGTCGACTCCGAGGCCAGGTAGCGGCCCTCGTCGGCCAGCTTGGGTACGATCTGGTGCGGCGTCAGGCCCTCGCAGCCGGGCTCGTTGGCCGCGGCCAGCACGGCCTCACGCTCGGCCTCGCTGAGCTTGTTGGCCGGCACCGGACGCTGCGTGCCCGGTCGTCCATCTTCAGGCGTATGGCGCCAGCGCTGCAAGGTGCGCTCGTTCAGGCCTAATTCCTCGCACGCGCGAGCCTGGCGCGCGCCGCTCTTTACCGCTTCATCGATCAACACAATGGCTTTGCGGCGATCCGAGACGTTGATCAGTCTTCCTCGTCCCTTCCCCAGATCGCCTCGGCTTTTTTTCTTAGCACCAGCAGCGCTGCGGTTTCCCCAGCGCGGCGTCCTTGCGCTTCAGCTCACGCTCCAGGTCCCGGATTCGCTTCTTCGCGGTTGCTTCCTCGCGCAGCTGCGCCATGTCTGCCTTGGGTGGCGTCTTCGCATTCGCCTGCTCACAGGCAGCACGCCACTGCCGGATCTGTTCTGGCTGAATGCCCTTCCTGCGGCAGTATTCGGACAGCTCCGCTTCACTCAGGGATGCCGTCTCCAGCACCACCCGGAACTTGTCCGCGCTGGACCACTTATCGCTCTGTTTGCCGTTGCCTGGCACAACCCGTCCTTGCTCTCGCGCCTCGTTGCGCCAGGTGCGCAGGCTCACCGTGGTGACACCCGTCTCCCTGGCCAACTCCACAACCGATCGGTTCACGGGCGGCATCATCTGCTCAACCACCCATTCCTTGTACTCCGCCGGATAGCGTTTCATTCTCCAACCGCTTCCGCCCTCCATTGTCCTTCATCGAAAGGCGGCGGGGCGACATCTATCCTGACATGGAGGGGAGCG
>Ga0209025_1000859_pt1 | contig 47999 bp, 42 predicted proteins | sample AraplaMF_Col_mLB_FD_184256 | JGI IMG/M metagenome (GOLD analysis project Ga0209025, IMG submission 184256) | Arabidopsis root microbial communities from the University of North Carolina, USA - plate scrape MF_Col_mLB (SPAdes) (version 2) | ecosystem: Host-associated > Plants > Roots > Endosphere... | reverse complement strand
CCGACGACAGACGTTGGATCGCGCTGTTCAGCGACGATTGCGACGTGTTCAGGTTGCTCTGCGTTTGCAGCGACAGAATGTTGGTGTTGATGACTTGCGCCATGGTACGACTCCTATTTGCAATGTTTTAGGCATTCCGGCGGGTGCCGTAACGTTGGCTGCCTGCAGTGCAGGGCGTAGAGTGCCTCCGTTGCAAAGGTTATCGACCGTGGGTGAGAAGACTTTAGAGTGACTTTTGCGCGTGTTGCGGGCGTAGCCCGATCTGGTGTATGGCGGCAGCCCTGCCAGCGATGGCGCCCGTTGTGGCCCTCTATATATAGAGAGGCGGAGGCGATGCCGGGAGCGGCCGGCCCCCGGCCCGGCGCGGCCGTCCGGGCGGTCAGCGGCGCTTGCGCGTGCGCGGAATGAAGATCCGCACGAAATCCGGCGATACGTCGGCGTCCAGCATCGCCACGGCGTCGGTCGACGCGTGGGCAGGCGTCACCACCGTGATGGCGCGCTTGTAGATCAATGTCGGGGTGGGATCCTCGGCGGTCCGCCCGAGCAGGATCATGTAATTGTCCGACGCCAGCACGATGCCATTGAGTCGCGTGCCGTTCGACAGATGCACGACCACCGCGGCACGGCTGGCGCTGTGCGCGGCGAACTGCAACTGCTGCAGCTTTCTGCTGGGTCTGGGAGCCTTGATTTCCTTCTTCACAACTTCTCCGGAAGAGCCCGCGAGGGTTCTGGCGGCTGACAACGGTCCGATGACCAGGGACTTTGCATGGCGTCGCACTAAAAGTGACGTTTATTGCAGTCTGATCGCGGCGAGAATTGAAACATTCGCTCTCGGAACCGGTACAGGGACACGACGACATGATTGCGGCGGACAGGCGTTCGATAAAAGTGAGGAACGCTGCCCTGCCGCCCGGTGGGGTCGTCTCTGCCAGGAGAGAAGGGGAATACTTCAGGCGGGAGAGTAACAAAGTTTTACAAGCGTTGACGAACCCCCTGCGGGGCTGGGCCTAGAGGATTTGCTCTACTTATTTTGTTGCCGCGTTTTTGTGATTCGTGTAGCACATAACGATGGGCGGCGGTCCTGCCGAACCGGCTCAAGCTCCACAACCCGCGCCGGCTAAAGGTTTCCGGGAAGCGTCCGTAATTCATCGATAAGTCTAAAAGTGACTCTCGACATCACTTTTGGCATACGAGTGATGCACTCGTTACACCCGCCATCCGGGGAATCCCTGATAGAAGCGCGATTTACACCTCATGTAAGCAGGTTTATATTCGCGGTTCGGGGCCGGGTACAGCCGGTCCTTTTACGCAGTCCTGAAAGCCTACGAGCACCCCGCGCGTGGGCTTCTTTTTTTGAGCCCGCGTCCTTCGAGGCAATCCGCCGTATCCGGCCGTCTGCCTCGCCCATCCGTTTGCGACGGGATCGAAGTGCCTGAGGCAGATTAGACGCCATCCGCTGCACCCCCAATTTGTGGAAGAGCAGCGACTTTTCCCCCCATTTCATTTATTCGCTCAAGTGCAGCGTGCGGCCCGCCGTTACCGTGCCGTGCGACGCCCCTCCTCGGGCGGACGCAGCGCATACAAATACAACCCGACAGACGAAAGGTACGAAGTCATGGGCTTGCGGAAAATGGGGATCGGCGCACGGATGTCGCTGGCATTCGCCGTGGTGGTGCTGCTGCTGGCCGTGGTTGCCACGGTAGGCGTGAGGGCGCTGGGCGGCATGAACGACGCGATGCATCAGGCCGTGGAGCAACGGCTGTTGCGCGTGATGGATCTGAGGCTGGCCAAGGAACGGGTGCTGACGATCGGCATCCTGGTGCGCGACGCCGCCCTGACGGAAGACCCGGCGCTGGCGGAGCAGAACGCGGAGAAGATCGGCAAGATCCGGGAACAGGTCAGTGCCACGCTCGAAGACCTGGGCAAGGTCATGCGGGCCTCCCCAAGCGCGGATTCCAAGGCCAGGTTCGAGCAACTGATGCAGGTGCGTGCCAACTACAACGGCCAGCTCGACCTCGTCATGCAGCAACTGCGCGGCGGCGCCTTCGATGGCGCCCGTGCGGGGCTGGTGGTGACGCTGCCCGCGGCCCAGGCGGCGTACTTCGACAGTCTCGATGCCGCCGCCGAACTGGGCCGCAAGATGGCCATGGCGGCGGTCGAGGAGGCCTCGGCGCAATATGTCTTCACGCGCAACGTGCTGATCGGCATGTCGGCGGCGGCCGCCGTCATCGCGGCGCTGCTTGGCATCGGACTGGCCCGCTCGGTAACGCGTCCTGCGCACCAGGCACTGGAAGCGGCCGAGGCGCTGGCGCAGGGCCAGCTTGGCCACGCGATCCAGGTGCGCAGCCACGACGAAATGGGCCGCATGCTCGGTGCGCTGGAGCGTGCCTTCGGGCAGTTGGGCACGCTGGTGCGTGGCATCCAGCAGGCGGCCGGTTCGATCGATACCGCGGCCCGCGAAATCGCCAGTGGCAACACCGACCTGTCGCAACGTACCGAAGAGCAGGCGGCCTCGCTGGAGCAGACCGCCGCATCGATGGAGCAGCTGACGTCGACCGTGCGACAGAACGCCGAGAATGCGCGGCAGGCCAACCAGCTTGCCGTCAATGCGTCTGACGTGGCCACCGAAGGCGGCCGCGCGGTGCGCAGCGTAGTGGATACGATGGACGGCATCTCGAAGTCGTCGGCCCGGGTGTCGGAAATCATCGGCGTGATCGAGGGCATCGCATTCCAGACCAATATCCTGGCGCTGAACGCGGCCGTGGAAGCCGCTCGCGCCGGCGAACAGGGCCGGGGCTTCAGTGTGGTGGCGGCCGAAGTACGCAGCCTGGCCCAGCGGTCGTCGTCGGCGGCCAAGGAAATCGGCGAACTGATCAACGGATCGGTGCGCCAGGTGCAGGACGGCGCCAGACAGGTAGAAGTGGCCGGCAAGACGATGGACGACATCGTGACCGCCGTGCGCCGCGTGACCGACATCATGGGCGAGATTTCGTCGGCCAGCGAAGAGCAGACGGCCGGCATCGAGCAGGTCAGCCTGGCGATTACCCAGATGGAAAGCGTGACGCAGCAGAACGCCGCGCTGGTGGAAGAAGCCAGCGCTGCGGCCGAAAGCCTGCTGCAGCAGGCCGGCGGCCTGGTAACCGAGGTGGCGCGATTCGACCTGGGGCAGGGCAGCATGGCAACCGCCGAGGCCTTCGCCCGGCACCCCGCAACGCCGCGTGCGGCCGTGGTGGAGGTTGCCCGGCCTGCGCGCGCCATCGCTGCAAAGCCAGTCCGGGCATTGCCCGCGCCCGCCGCCGAGCCGGTGAAGGGTGCCCGGCCGGTCAAGTCGGCCAGGCCGGCACCCGGCATTGCGCAGGCTGCGGTGACGGCCAGGGCGCCGACCCGCGTGGCCGCCGTGCCCGCCGCGGCCCGGCCGCCCGTGCAGCGCAAGGCCAAGGCCGAACCGGTGCTGTCGCGCCAGGCATCCAGGCCGGTCGCCCCGCGCTCGCCGGTGACGCATCAGCGCAAGGAACCCGTACTGGCCACACCGGCCCGCCGTCGTCCCTCGGCCGCGCCGACCCCGGCAACGGCCGATTCCGGCGACTGGGAAACGTTTTAACGCTGGTGGTTGCGCAGCGAGGCGGCGCCAGATGCGGCGCCGTCCGCTTGCGTAGCCACGCCCGATGGCTGCCATTGCATGACTGCCATCCCGGCCAGCACCAGTCCCACCCCGGCCAGGCGCATCCAGGTGACGGGCCGGCTGGGCAGCCCGACCAGTCCCAGTTGATCGATCAGCAGCGAAGCCAGCATCTGGCCGGCCACTACGCCGACAATGAAGTTCGCGGTGCCCACCCGGGGCGCCAGGATCAGCGCGGCCGTAATGTAGATCACGCCGAACACGCCGCCGATCCACTGCCACCACGGCCCGTGCAGGGCGCCGGCCAGCGCGGGCGGTGGCGCGCGCATGCCCCACAGCACCGGCAGTACCACCAGCAAGCTCAGCAGCAGCGACAGCACCGTGGCCCACAGCGGATGGCCGAGCGAGCGGCCCAGCGTGGCATTGGTGCCGGCCTGGAACGGAATCATGGCACCCGCAAGCAGTGCGATGCCCATCGGCATCCAGGTGGATGCCAGCGGCGTGGCCAAAGGTGCCGTCATGTAAAGTCTCCGGTTCAAGAACGAAGCGCTCATGGTGCCCCGGGCTGGGCCGCCGGGGAAATTCGCAATCCTTACCTGAGACATTCGCCGCATGGATGACCTGCGCCGCCTCGACATGAATCTGCTGTTGACCCTGCACGCGTTGCTGACGGAGCAGCACGTCACGCGCGCGGCGGTACGGCTGCACAAGAGCCAGCCGGCGGTCAGCCACGCGCTGGCCCAGTTGCGCGACCTCTTCGACGATCCCCTGCTGGTGCGGCGCGACGCCGGCCTGGTGCTGACCACGCGCGCGTGCGAACTGCTACCGCCGCTGGAAGACGCGCTGAGCCAGCTCAACGGTTTGCTGCGCACATCCGCCTTCGATCCGGCCCAGGCCCGGCGCACGTTCCGCGTGGCGCTGTCGGACTATGGCGCGCGTATCATCCTGCCGCCGCTGGTGCGCCGCCTGCGCAGCGAGGCGCCCGGCATCGACCTGGCCGCCGTGCAGGCCAGCCGCGAAGCCATGCTCGCCAAGCTGGCCGACGGCGAGATCGACCTGGCGCTGGGCGTGTTTCCGCATCTGCCGCGCGATATCGTTGCCGACCTGCTGTTCGAGGACCACTACACCAGCGTGGCCGATGGCGCCACACTATCCGCGCACGGCGATCTGCCGCGCGAGGCGTGGCTGGACCGTCCCCACGTGCTGGTGGCGATGCGGCTCGATGCACCGAGCGATATCGACGCCGCCCTGGCGGCAGCCGGCCTGGACCGCCATGTCGCGGTGGTCCTGCCGCACTGGAGCGCGGCGCTGGACGTGGTGGCCGGCACCGACCTGATCCTGACCGTGGCCGCCCGGACGCTGTCCGCCGCGCCGGCCCAGCCGGGGCTGCGTGCGTTCGCGCCCCCCGTGGCGCTGCCAGCGGTGCCGTTTCAGCAGGCCTGGCATGCGCGGCGCGACACCGATCCCGCCCATCGCTGGTTGCGCCAGGCAGTACGCGGGTGCTGTGCGTCACTGCCAGCAAAGTGACGATGGTGTCTCTTTTAGGCCTCGGATCCAGGGGCAAATGCGGCCGTTGAAAGGGAATCGGCAAGCGCGGTTTTCAGCAGTCGCCTAAAATAGCGGCTCTCCTTCACCCGACAAAAGAGCAGCGAAGCCCGTCCGGGCCTTCATCTGCCAGCCAGGCCACACCATGTCCGCAGCGCCCTCATCCCGGCTTTCCCCCGACGCTCCCCCGGCTGACGTCCCCGTCATGCAGGTCATCTTTGGCCTGATGCTGGCCATCCTGCTCGGGGCGCTCGAACAGTCGATCGTGGCCGTGGTGCTGCCCGACATCGCGCTGCAGCTCAATGGTTTCGAGGACATGGCCTGGGTGATTTCGGCCTATCTGGTGGCGTCGACGGTGGTGACGCCGATCTACGGCAAGCTGTCCGACGTGCTGGGCCGCCGCTCGGTGCTGACGTTCTCGATCATCCTGTTCCTGCTGGCTTCGATCGCCTGTGCGCTGGCCACGACCATGCCGATGCTGATCGTCGCGCGCATCCTGCAGGGCCTGGGCGGTGGGGGGCTGATTTCGGTCTCGCAGGCCACCATCGCCGACGTGGTGCCGCTGCGCGAGCGTGGCAAGTACCAGGGCTACGTCAGCGGCGTTTGGGCCGTGGCGAGCATGGCGGGGCCGGTGATCGGCGGCTACCTGGCGCACTTCCTGTCGTGGCGCTGGATTTTCTGGATCAACATCCCGCTGGCGCTGATCGCGCTGGTGGTGGTGCGCCGCGCGCTGCGCCATCTGCCCGTCAGCGGCCGCAAGCACAAGATCGACTACCTGGGCGCGTTGCTGTTCGGCGGTGGCCTGTCCGGCGTGCTGGTGTTCCTGACCCGCCTGGGGCAGGGCCATTCGCCGCTGGAACCGCAAACGATCGGCCTGCTGGCGGCGGGCCTGATCGGCATGGTGGTGTTCGTGTGGCAGGAGCGCCGCGCCGCCGATCCGGTGATTCCGCTTGCCATGCTGGGCGTGCCCACCGTGGCCATCTGCTGCCTGACGCTGTTCCTGTGCTTCTTCCAGCTGATCGCGATGTCGGTGCTGCTGCCGCTGCGCTTCCAGGTGGTGGGCGGTGCGGCTGCCGACACGGCCGCGCTGCGGCTGGTGCCGCTGACGCTGGCGATTCCGTTCGGCGCGTATATTTCGGGCCGCCTGATGTCGTGGAGCGGCCGCTACAAGCCGCTGCAGATGACGGGCTGCCTGGTGGCGCCCGTGGCCATCGTGGCGCTGGCATTCACGCCGCCGCAATCGGTGACGCTGGCGGCGCTGGTGATGATCGTGCTGGGCCTGTCGATCGGCCTGCAACTGCCGAGCGGGCTGGTGGCGACGCAGAACGCCGTCCCGCCGCAACAGGTGGGTATCGCCACGGCGCTGACGGCGTTTTCGCGGCTGCTGGGCGGCGCCGTCGGCGTGGCCGTGCTCACCACGGTGCTGATCGCGCTGCTTCGCCATAGCGGCGTGGCCGTATCGGACATGAGCGGCGGCGAGGATGTGCTGATGAGCATGTTCCGTCGGGCGATGTCCGGCGGCGACCAGGGCGATGCTGCCGCGGTGCGCGTGGCCGCCGAGCGTGCGTTCCGCGTGCTGTTCCTGATGAGCGCGGCGGTGTCGCTGATCGCGCCGTTCTTCGTGGCCCGCCTCAAGGAAACGACGCTGCGCGGCAGCCCCGCCGCCGCCGCCAAGGCGGCGGCTGCAGCGGAGTAATCAGGCGGCTGGCTGCGCCTGTACCCGCCGTCTGGCACGTGCGGCCAGCCCGGGCCCCAGCGCCCAGCGCAGGGTTGGCGCCAGTCCGCGCATGCCGGCCAGTGCCAGCGAGCGGCGCAGCGAAGGGCGGTGCAGACCGAGCATCTGGCGCGCCCAGGGTGGCAGCAGGGCCACGCCGGCATCGGCCATGGTTCGCACGGCCGGCACAAGCAGCGGGTTGGCCACCGGCATCGCCATGATCAGCCGGACCACTTCCTTTGTCCGCTCGCTGTTCACCAGGCCGGGGCGCTGGGCTTCCAGATAGGCATCGACCTGGGCGCGCGAACGCGGCACGTCCGGTGCGCCCAGCAACGCCGCTACCGTGGCTTCTTCCTCGAAATACCGATCCTGCTCGGCCACGGACAGCGGCCCTACGTAGCGCAGGTATCCGGCCATGAAGCTCGACACCTCCGCCACATGCACCCACGTCAGCAGGTCGGGGTCGTCGGCGGCATAGGGCTGGCCGTCGGGTGCCGTGCCCTGGATCGACGCGTGGATGCGCTTCACCCGTTCGATCAGCAGCATCGCGTCGGCCCGGCTGCCGTAGGTGGTGCCGGCGATGAACTGCGCGGTGCGCCCAAGGCGGCCCTGCATGTCGGTGCGGAAGCTGGAGTGGTCCCACACGCCGGCCAGCGCGCGCGGGTGTAACGCCTGCAACAACAGCGCGCTGACGCCGCCGGCCAGCATCGCCGGGAAATCTGCGTGCACGCGCCAGCAGACGGCGTCGGGGCCGAACAGGCCGGGATCGCCGGGCGGATTGTCGTAGTCGAGCGTCAGCCCGGAATTGCTGCGCGTGAGTGCGCGAACCTGATTGCCGGCGTGGCTGCGCAGGCGACGCATGAGCGGGCCGGTGGTGGCGCCCGCGGGCGCACGGTGGGTGGGGTCGGGCGAGGCGGACAAGGTGCGGAACGAAAAAAGCGGGTGTTGTCTGGCTGCCGCCAGCATACACCCGCCGTGCCGCCAGGGCCGATGGCGGCGCGACGGCCGTCAGTCGTAGCGCAGGTCGGTGGCCTTGCCCCAGAACACGCGGTACGCGTAGGCGGTATAGCCCAGGATCGTCGGCAGCACCACCGCGGCGCCCAGCAGGATCACCATCAGCGATTCCGGCGCGCTGGCCGCCTGCCAGATGTCGATGCGATCGACCACGAGGTACGGGAAGAGGCTGTAGGCGAGGCCGTTGAATGCCAGCAGGAAGATCACCGCCGTGCCGGCGAAGGGCAGCCAGCACCAGCGGTCGTTGCCGATGGCGTGCAGGTTGCGCATGCGGCGCAGGAATCGCTCGATGACCACGAACAGGCCCATCGTCAGCAATGGGATCGGCGCCAGCATGATGATGTTCGGCAGCGCAAACCACTTGTCGAAGATGCGCGTGCTGACCATCGGCGTGACCACCGAGATCGCCGCCACGCCGGCAGCGGTGAGCCACAGGCTGCGCCGGGCCCAATAGATGGCACGCAACTGCAGGCTCCCCGTGGTCTTCATGATCAGCCACGTGGCGCCCAGCAGGCAGTAGCCGGCCACCAGACATAGCCCCACGGCCACGGCGAACAGCAGGTTGGGCAGGTCGTAGCGGAACCCGGTGATATAGAGGCCCAGCATCAGCCCCTGCGAGAAGCTGGCCAGCAGCGAGCCCGCATAGAACGCGAAGTTCCACCACGGCTTGTGCGGATCGCGCGCCTTGACGCGGAAATCGAACGCCACGCCGCGGATGATCAGTCCCGCCAGCATCAACGCCACGGGCAGGTACAGGTTGGTCAGGATGACACCGTGCGCCAGCGGGAACGCCGTCAGCAGCAGCCCCACGCCTAGCACGAGCCAGGTTTCGTTGGCATCCCAGAACGGGCCGATCGACGCGATCATGGTGTCCTTGTCGGCATCGTCCGCGCGGCGCAGCAGCACGCCCACGCCAAGGTCGTAGCCGTCGAGGATCACGTAGATCAGCATCGACAGGCCCATCAGCGCCAGGAACACCAGCGGCAGCCATCCGGCCGGCTGGGTCAGGTCGTGAATCGTGGCCGGGTTCATTGCGCGCTCCTGGGTTGGCCGATGACGGGTTGCGGCGTGTCCGCGGCGGGGCCGGATGCGCCGGACTTGCCCGCCTTGCGGGCCAGGTGGAAGACGACAGAGATGTAGGCCACGATCAGCGCCAGATACAGCGACAGGTACATGGCCAGGGTGCTGCCGATCATGGCGGCGGGCACCTTCGAGGCGGCCTGGGCGGTGGTCAGCACGCCATAGACCAGATAAGGCTGCCGGCCGATCTCGGTGACATACCAGCCCGCCACCAGCGCGATCCAGCCGGAAAACGTCATCGCCACCAGCACGCGTGCCAGCCACGGCGAAGGTGCACCCTGCCGGCGGATCTGCCAGGTGCCCAGCCACGAGACGGCCAGCATCAGCAGGCCTACGCCAACCATGATGCGGAAGGCGAAGAACAGCGGTGCCACGGGCGGATGCCGATCGGCAAAGGCGTCGATGCCCTTGATCTCGCCATCGACCTTGTGGGTCAGGTAGATCGATGCCAGTTTCGGAATCGCGATCTCGAAATCATTCGACTGCGTGGTGGCGTTGGGCAGGCCGAACAGCACGGCGGGCGCGCCCTTTTCGGTCTTCCAGATGCCTTCCATGGCCGCGATCTTGGCCGGCTGGTGATGCAGCGTGTTCAGGCCGTGCAGGTCGCCGGCCACGATCTGCAGCGGAATCAGCAATGCCGCCAGCGTCACGCCGGTGCGCAGCGAATGCATGACTTCGCGGCTGCGGTCGTGGCGCAGCCAGCGATAGGCCGAGATACCTGCCAGCAGGAAGGCCACGGTCAGGCCCGACGCCAGCAGCATGTGCACGAGCCGGTAGGGGAACGACGGGTTGAAGATGACTTGGAACCAGCTGGTGACATGCGCGCGGCCATCGATCATCTCGAATCCGGCCGGGGTTTGCATCCACGAGTTCAGCGCCAGGATCCAGAACGCCGACAGCGTGGTGCCGCCGGCCACCAGCAGCGTGGCGATGGTGTGCATGCGATTGCCGACGCGCCGCATGCCGAACAGCATGATGCCGAGGAAGGTGGCTTCCAGGAAGAACGCGGTCAGTACCTCATAGGCCAGCAACGGGCCGGCGATGTTGCCGACGGTTTCCATGTAGCCGGGCCAGTTGGTGCCGAACTGGAAGCTCATGGTGATGCCGCTGACCACGCCCAGCGCGAACGTCAGCGCGAAGATCTTGACCCAGACGCGATAGGCGTCCATCCAGCTTTCATCGCTGGTCTTGTTGTAGCGCAGCTTGAAGAACAGCAGCACCCACGCCAGCGAGATGCTGATGGTGGGAAACAGGATGTGGAACGTGATATTCGCGGCGAACTGGATGCGCGCCAGTATCACCGGATCGACACTTGCAAACACGGGTTACTCCTTGGGGGGGCGGGCAGACTTTGCGGGGGTCTTGCTGCCGGCGGACTTCGCCGGGGCCTTGTCGGCCCTGGCAGTCTTGTCTTTCGCGGCGCCGCCCATGCCGATGGCAGAGGTCAGCCGGTCCTTGACGTCCAGCAGCTTGGTGACGCGCGAGCCCAGGCGCATCAGCTTTTCGAGGGTGGCGACGTCGAGCTTCTGCATGTCGCCAAACCACGTGGTGACCAGCAGGATCAGCCCGTACATCTCCTTCATGCGGGCCTGGGCGTGCCGGTCTTCGTCGGACAGCGGCGTTTCCAGCTGGACTTCGCGCAGCATCGACAGCGTGGGATCGATCTCGCGCCGGCGACGCTCCTCGGCCAGCGTGCGGAAGATCGCCCAGACATCGTCGGGCGCGGAAAAATACTCGCGGCGGTCGCCGGGCTGGTGCGACAGCTTCACCAGGTTCCAGGATTCCAGTTCCTTCAGCCCGATGCTGACGTTGGAGCGCGAAAACCCGAGTGATTCGGCGATCTCGTCCGCGTTCAGCGGACGCGCGGCGGTAAAAAGAAGGGCGTAGATCTGACCAACCGTACGGTTGATGCCCCAGCGGCTACCCATTTCACCGAAGTGGAGGACAAATCGCTGGACAAGGGGCGAGAGTTGCATTGTCTGTTTTGAATTTTCAGAAATTTGTGAAAGTTTAGAACAAAACTTAAAAACGTGCGCGGGGTGCGGGGGGGAAGGGGTGTGGCGGGGTGTCGCAGTGTCGGGCGAGGCGTCTGTGTCACGTCTCACAGTTGTTGAGTTCTGTCTCACAGTTAGTGGGTTAAATTCTCAAAGTTAATGGGTACGTCAATGGCACGCAAACGGCCGTAGGACGCCATTTCGCGGTTGGAGGCACACCGCGAAGATGGTGAATTTGCGTCGGTTTTCGACTGCGACTCGCGTTGCGTCCCATAGTTAGTGGGTACACGAATGCTGGAAGGATTGGGTAGACAGTCTCACACGAGCACCGAGCGGCGCTCGTGTGTAGTGGGTGGGTCGTGCAACTGGTGCGTCGCCCCCAACGTCTGCAGGCAGGCCTTTGTGTCGGCCCATCAAAGTCCCGGGTTGCGGATTCTCAGAGCTGCTCGTCGCGTGCTAGGGTATTAGGAAGGCGTGTAGGTAAGCGGGCCGCAACGGTAGTGGGAGACGTCGCCGCAGGCCCAGATTTGGACGCAGAGTCCGCCCGCTGTGGCGTGGTGCAAAAAATGGTCGATCCGAACTAGGAAAAGAGGAAGGCATGCAGAGCGATGCTGTGATCGTGCTACCCCCGGAGCCTACACCGCATGGGCTAACGGCTAGTGCCTCCGCGCGGTCCCTTCAAGAGCATTTTCTTGCGTTTTTGAACGCAAACAACCCGAACGGGTTCGAAGTCGACGCCGTCGCACACATTTCTGGCAGTACGGTGGGAGATCTCATGCTGCTAGTCGCACTGAATGGCTCAATAGCGATCGTTGACTTCAAGCTGGAAGCGAAGAAGTTGAAAAAATTGTCGGCCGGCACGTTGCGACATGGGCACTGCCTGGAACTGTTGTCGCGGTTGTTCGGGTACAAAAATTGGCATGATGCGAATCAGAACGTGAAAGCCGGGCGACTAATGAACAGGCGCACCGACAGAGGTCGCATCAGTATGAAGATGTTCGATGTCGCCGGTCAAAATTAACGAATCGATAGGAAAGCATCCACGGGCCACTTGACTTGGCCGGCAGACGCGAGCGGCTCTAGTCTCTGCCTCGCGCGCTCGTAGGCCGTCCAACAGATCATCCTCTCTCGTTTCGAGAAGGTTCTTGACGAGCCAGCGTGGTATGAGGTGGCCGGTGTCGAAAGTATCGCGGGCATCGCGAGATCCCTTGACAGAATGGGCGACTATCTCGCTTTCTATGGAAAAGGATCCGTCGTAGCACACGGGCAGAGCTATCGCGACCATGTCATGTTGGGGAAGGGCGGAAAATAGGGCGATAAAGCCGATCCGCGCCCCACGCGAAACCGCTGAAGTCGTTCGGGCCGCAGTCGCCGTGGCGTTCTCCTGCTACGAAGACGTCATTGTGAGATATGTGCCCGGCGATATCGGAGCCTATCGAGCCATGTACACACGCGATGGCGAGAGACAAATCCTGCGATGAACGGACTTCAGGTGCATAAGCCAAGGCCCTGACGGCGAAAGGTCTCAGATTTATGGGGTCTAGCTGAGCGAGACGACCGCTGTGTGGCGTGCGCGCAAGAAGGTTTCCCCAAGACGGGGGCACTTGGCATGGCGGCCCGATGGCAGGAGGATGCCTCTTAAAAAAGTTCGCAGGTTCTGGAGGTGAGTGCGGGATACTGATTGGTCGCTCTTGCGCAGAATTGCTCGCGCATTCCGGCGCAGCAGGCTCACGGGCTGGCATGTCTGCATACATATGCGATCATGATGCACTTAGACAGCCTCCCGTAAGCCATGACTCGCCTGCGCAGAATTGAGATACGCCATTTCCGTAGCATCGCCCAGTTCGTTTGGTGTCCGGGGCCTGGACTAAACGCGTTGATCGGTTCTGGCGACGCCGGCAAGTCCAGCGTGCTCGATGCGATCGATCTCTGCTTGGGCGCCCGGCGTAACGTCGTCTTTGGCGATGACGACTTCTTCGGCATGAACGTCGATCAGCCCATCGTGATCGAGATCACCGTGGGGGAGCTTGATGACGCGCTCAAGAATCTTGAGGCCTATGGCCTGTACCTGAGGGGCTTCCGAGCAGAGGATGGAGCCGTGGTGGACGAGCCAGAGGTGCGCTGCGAGACCGTGCTGACTGTTCGACTTACAGTGCAGAGCGATTTGGAGCCGCAATGGCAACTGGTTTCCGACCGCGCAGCCGCGCAGGGGCAAACGCGGCATCTGGCTTGGGCCGACCGGCTGCGGATTGCACCGGGTAAGCTGGGTGCAAGGGGCGACGAGAACCTGAGCTGGCGCCGTGGCTCGGTGCTGAATCGACTCTCCGACGAGCGGGCGGATGCGTCGGCAGCCTTGGTGCGTGCCGGGCGTGAGGCGAGGTTGCGCTTTGGTGACGACGCTCAGGCCCAATTAGGGCAGGCGCTGAAGCAAGTATTGGAAACAGCCAATCAGCTCGGGGTGCCGGTTGGAGATCAGGTAAAGGCCCTGCTCGATGCCCACGCCATCTCTGTGTCCGGCGGCGCCATCGCGCTTCACAACGCTGGGGGCGTTCCGCTCAGGTCCCTCGGATTGGGTTCGGCTCGACTATTGGTGGCAGGATTGCAGCGGGCTGCCGCGGCAGATACTTCCGTCTTGTTGGTCGACGAGATTGAGACCGGTCTGGAGCCTCACCGGATCTACCGCTTACTTGTCACTCTGGGCGCAAAGGAACAGGCGCCGCCGCTGCAGGTGTTCCTGACTACTCACTCGCCGGTGGTGGTGCGAGAGCTATCAGGCACGCAACTCTACGTGCTGCGCCAGCATAACGGCGTACATCTAGCGCACTGCTGTGGCAACGAAGACGACGTGCAAGGCACGATGCGCCGGTACCCGGAAGCTCTGCTTGGCAAGAGTATCCTGGTGTGCGAAGGCGCGAGCGAGGTTGGACTGATTCGGGGTATGGACCAAGCGAGCAATCAGCCCTCCATCTCAACGTTCGGCGTGGTGCTCGTCGACGGGTCTGGATCGTCTGCCGTGCAGCGAGCGCTCGCATTCCAAAAACTCGGCTACCGGGTTGCGCTCCTGCGGGACAGTGATGTACCTCCCAAGCTCGAAGAGGAGGGCTTCAAAGCGGCTGGGGGAGCGGTATTCGCTTGGCGAGCTCCCAATGCCTTAGAGGACGAACTGTTTCAAGCCCTTGACGGCATGGCCGTCGCTAAACTTTGGGACTTGATCAAGGAGCAAAGCGACCTGGACGTGCTGGACGGCCAATTGCGCACGGCAAGCGGCAACGTCCTTAACGTAGCGGCTGTCGATGCAGCAATGCTCCAGCGGCCGGGGCCTGATCTGCGGCGTATTCTCGGTAAGGCCGCGCGGTCCAAACACAACGCTTGGTTCAAGTCGGTGACCGACATGGAGAGAATCGCGCGCGAGATAGTGGCGCACGGCTTTGAACAGTCGGACCTGCAATTCAAGACGGAGATTAATCGCATCTTCGGATGGTGCTGGAATGGCTAGCTACGACATCGACTTGCTTCAGCTAGCTGGCGCACGAGTTGAGGCACCGGCGGGGTGCGGCAAGACGCAACTCCTGACGGACGCGCTTGCTCGCCACGGACTGGGAAAGCCGATCCTGCTACTGACCCATACCAATGCGGGCGTCGCCGCCTTGCGCAAGCGACTCGAGCTAGCTGGCGTAGATCCCAAACGGTACCGTCTCGGAACTGTCGACGGTTGGGCGATGAAGCTCGTCGCTACGTTTCCGATGCGGGCAGGCCTCGATCCCGCCATCCTTGCCGCGCAGCGCCCTGACTATCGGGCAATCCGTGAGTCCGCTGCGCGCCTGCTGGCGGCAGGGCATGTATGCGACATGCTTGCTGCGAGCTATGCGCGGCTTTGGGTCGATGAATATCAGGATTGCTCGGTCCTTCAACACGCTATCATCCTAGGCGCTGCCGCATGTGTGCCTACCTGTGTGGTCGGCGACCCGTTGCAGGCAATTTTCGGCTTTGGTGGCGATCCGTTAGCGTCCTGGCAGGGCGATGTGTGTCAACATTTCCCGATCGGCCATACGCTGGATCGGCCCTGGCGTTGGATCAACGCGGGCGCTGAAGAGCTCGGACAGTGGTTGCTACACGCGAGGCTTCTCCTGCTCAATGGGCAGCCGATTGATTTAGCGACTGGGCCCCCCTCTGTGCAATGGGTTCAGCTTGATGGTTCAGCCAATGATCACGGCCGGCTGCTCGCAGCAGCTGGGACCGCTCCGCCCCACCGGGATGGCACTGTTTTGGTCATTGGCCACAGTACCAGCCCCCAGAGCCAGCAGCGCATGGCCAGCCTCGTGCCCGGCGCCGTCACGATTGAAGCGGTAGACCTCCGGGATTTGGTCGACTTCGCAACAGGCTTACAGCTGCAAGCTCCCGACGCGATCAGGCGTATCGTTGAATTTTGCGGCAGGATGATGACGGGGGTTGGGGCGGCAGCACTCTTAGAGCGACTTGAGGTCTTGCGTCGAGGCAAGAGCAGGCGCGAGCCGAGTGAGGTTGAAACGGCGGCTACGATGTTTGAAGTGCAGCGCTCGCTACCAGCCGTGAGGCGGCTTATCGAAGCGCTGCGCGACCAGCCAGGCTCACGGGTTTTCCGACCGGTTGTGCTGCGCGCGTGCCTGGAAGCGTTGCGCACAGCTACGACTGGCGGCGTTCCGACGCTGCAGGAAGCTGCGATTCGGATTCGCGAGCAGGGCCGCATGCAGGCTAGGACCCTTCCACGGCGGGCGGTGGGAAGCACACTGTTGATTAAGGGCCTGGAGGCCCATGTCGCTGTCGTTCTTGATGCCGACGCGTTGAACGTGCCGAATCTTTATGTGGCACTGACACGTGGATCAGCGCGACTGGTTGTGTGTTCAGCCAGATCACAGATCGCACCTCGCTGAACGCGCAACGCAATAGGGAGATATGCGTCGTCAAGTGTTTAGCTAACCAGCCAACGAAGTTCGACCCCCTGTGCCGTAAGACTGTCGTTAGCCGCGGCCATAACTGCGCGAACGTTCTCTGCCAATCCGGTTGCCAGCAGACCTGGCTGCACCGCATGCACGGAAAGGCTGATGGCGATAGGGTCGTAGGCCCGAACCAGGTCTATCGCCGCGTCTCTCGTCCCGACAAGAAACGGGGAATGGCCCCTGTTTGGGCGCGCTTGTGTACGACGCTCGATGTGACGAAGCAACTCGTCCTTACGCTGGAACCTGGCGGACTTCACTGACTGCCCTGCAAGCTCATAGACGTCGTCAACACGTTCGCCTGATACTGGGCCGCCGGCGCCTTTGCAATGATAGAGCGATATGGCCAAGCGATTTCCTGGGATCACCTTTCCAACGATAAAGTCGGCGGCCTCGCCTGATCGATGGTCATAGATGATGAAGTCGGCGGCCATGACGCCGATAAGATGATCTTGAAGAAATCTCTGTACGGTCATCCGATCGGGATCGGTAGTATCAAACTCGACATTGATCTGGCAGCCGGTCCAGTCGTGTGGGACCAAGCTCTCCGGGCGGATCGCCGTGCGAGCCAGTCTCCGCTGCAGTGTGCCGTAAACGAAGGAATCCATCTCCTTCGTAAAAAATACTAACCCGTGCTCGTCAAGCCATTCCTCGATGGAGACGTTTCCCTCGGAGGTCGACACTCGTATGGGCGGATTTTCATCCAACAAGCCGTAATTCGGCCTTCGATGCAGACGATACTGCACGCGCTGCGAACGGACATCGTCTCCAATTCGAAAAGTTAGCGCCGATCCGTCCCCGTTGACAGTGACATTGGTGATCTGAAGGTCGAGTAGGCTGGTCACCACGCGGTCCGCACCCTCGCCAATCAGGACCTGAGGATTGTCGCGGTATGCAACCTTCGGCCAATCTGTCATGCATGTCGAAGCGGGTATGCGTTCAAGCGTCTCACCAAAAGGAAGCAGATCAAGTCCCGAGCGGCCAATATTGACTTGATTCGCTGTCATACGGCCGTGAAGCGCCGTCATCCAGTCCAGGATTTCCGGGATCGACAGTTTTCCGTTTGACCAGATGCGTCCCCCGGCGCTAGCACCAATAACTTCGGACTCGCCGTTGACTTGGCCTCGACCCATGAAGTGGCCTTGCGAAAAATTCGCCGCGTCAGTGTCGCGTACTCCGCGGTCGGCATTGCTTCCTGCCACGATGCGGTACGACTCCGTGGTGGCCGTCGGGGAAGTGCTTCGAATGCCAACGCTATAGAACTCTTGATCCGTCATGCCATTGAGCACCTTGCGGATCTGGTCATACGCGAGGGGGGAAGCATTTCCCCCGAAGAAGAACTCCACCAACTCCGCATAGTAGCGTTCGGATCGCTCTGTAGCGGTAATGAACAGCAGCCGTGAAGCAGGGAAGAATTTGATGAGGAAACACGCATGAGCGGCGTCCACGAGGTGTTCTTCCCGATACCACGCCGGTGACTTAACCGACTTTGCAAGAAGCAGGTACGTCGAGTGATCGTCGCTCAGCCAGCCGTTGGTGACTTGCAGCGATTTGAGCGTTTCAGGCGGCTCCGAAAAGTCGGGTGCGTCGCCCGTTCGGTACACCGCAATATGCTGCGATAATCGGAACGCGCCGGGATTGACTGCTTCGTAGTCGGCGTGGGGATGCCCGGTCTGCGCAAACGACTGGAGGGTTTCTCGTTGCTGTAAAGCCAACTGCTGGCGCGCCTCCACAACATCCGCCAACAGAACGTCCCAGTCAACACCATCGCGATAGAGCTCTGAGCGTTCAGCGTCGACTTCCCGAGGCACGGCAAGAAACGTCGCCGTGCCCGTCTGCTCATCATTAGTGCGTGCGAAGCGTCCAATAAACTGCAGTGTTGGCACGAGCGACTTGTGCGCACTGTGCAGGACAGCAATCTTGAACTTCGGGAAATCATAGCCTTCCCCGAACATGTCCACGCAGACGACGCCGTCCAATTCCCCAGCGACAAGTCTACGTTCGATATCCTCGATTTGCTGCTTCGATCTGCGGCTGGAAACAGCTTCAACGCGTAAGCCAGCGTCGGCATATCGCTGTGCCACACGCTCCGCGTCGGCGATTCGCTCCGTGCGGGCTAGCAAACGGTGCTGAAGACCAGCAGCCGCGTCTCGCCGAAATATTTCAACAGCCTTTGCAACGAGCGCCGCGTCACGCGTGTCCGGCAATGCGTCTTCATCGACTATGACTGGATTGAATGTCACCTTTCCAAATGCATTTTCCGCGACTGCCTGACGCAAGGAGTAGTAGAAAATCAGGCGTCCTGGCAATTGCCGGCGATCTCTGCGAAAAGGTGTCGCAGACAAGAGAACGTGGCGGGCGTTGGGCGTTGCTCGAATGAAGGCTGCCCACGTTCGAGCGGGCGAGTGATGTCCTTCGTCCACGAGGACGAGATCGAACATGTCCACTGGAGGGGGTTCGACCCCTTCGATGTCGGGGCTGGCCGAGTGAGGCGTGCATACGGCAACGTCGCAATCACCGAGAGCTTGCCATTGTTGCTGCGACGTCATGCGCTCTTCGATCACTGCAACACGGGGTGCCGGCAGCGCATCCTCGCCCGGCAGTGCCGATAGTCGTCGAAGAGTGTCGAGTGTTCGAAAGGCGCGAGCCGCCTGTGCTCGAAGCGTGCTGGTCGGCGTGACGACCAACACTCGGCGTGCCTGAGCAAGAAAGCAGGCGGCGGTGAGGACGGCCGTTTTTCCGTAGCCCGTTGGCAATGAAATGAGCGCTGGGTCGTGGCGTTCGATGATGTGTGCAGCCAGCGCGTACAAAGCACCTACTTGGCCCCTTCGCAACCCAGTGTTAGGGGCATGACCTTCACGTAAGGTCAAATGTTTTGCGTTCTCAGCAAAATATGGCAACCCAAGCCTCCCTGACGTTTCTGCGTGATCTTTTCTTTACTTATTGTTATCAGGAACTTATGCGGAGTTTTCTCTGGAGGCAACCCATCCGAAGAGCGGTCTGCACTATGGCTTTATTGCCTAGGCGCGGAGTTCGAAGGCTAAGCCCCCGACGAAATTCCAACTACAAGATAAGTCGTCTTATTTTCTATAGTGGAACGGCCGACGCCACTGGCCGACCGCCGCCGCTTTTCGCCTGACGACCCGCCGACCCCGCTACGCCGTGCCTGTTCCACGACTCCGGGGGAGTGTGACGTGACGTCTGATCCTGATGCCCTCCGCCCGCCACGCGCGCCGCAGCCAGCCCATGCCTACGGCGTCACACGGGCCCGCCTGCACCGCGGCCACTTCGCCTACCTGCGGGCGGTGGTCCAGGGGCTGTCCCCCCGGGCCGCCTGGGAGCGCTATCTGCCCGACGCCGGGGCGTTTGACGACCCGCCGCGCGTGCACCGCATGTCCGCATGGATTCGCGCGGAGCTGTCCGCCGCGGCCGCCCGGGGCGGGGATTTCGGTCAGGCGCGGCTGCTGCGGCTCGACCTCTCGCCGCTCTCGGACGATCTGCCGTCGCTGGAAGCGTTCATCGACCGCGAGGCGCTCGACGACCTCGCCGAAGCGGAGCAGCTCGCCGCCTATCAGGCCGCCTTTGATTCCGAGCTGGCGCGACAGCGGCGCCGCGCCACCCTGCTGCGGCGGCAGTTGACCGCCATCTATGCCCTGGAGGCGCGGGTCGCGGTACCCGTCGCCCTGCACGACGGCGTGGAGGCATGGTTCACCGATGCGATCGCGCAGCGTCTGCAGGCTGCCGGGCTGCCGACCCTCGATGCCCTGCGCACCCGGATGGCGAGCCGCCAAACGTGGTGGGGCGCGATCCCGGGCATCGGGCCGATCAAGGCGGGCGCCGTCGCGCAGTTCATGGCCGCCCATTTCGAGGCGGCTTATTTGGCGGACGTGCCAGCCTGGCCCGGGACCACCCGGCCGGCTTCGGGGGGCGTGATCGACGCGGCATTCGCGGCCGGTGGGGTGTCGGCCCTGATGCCGATGGAGCGGCTGGTGTTGCCCGACGATCTCACGGGACGACAGGGCCGCTTTCGCGCGCCGCCCGGGCAGTGCCTGCTGGACGCCGATGACGACCGCGCGGCCATCCTGGCCTGGCTGGCCGCGCGGGGCCGACCCCCCGGGCGTCGCCGCCCGCCCATGCCCGCCGCATCGGGCGTGCCGGCCGCGGATCTGCCAGCTCCGGATCTGCCGGCCCCGCCGGGCGCGCGCCTCACGTGCACCCAGCTGGCCTACCGCAAGGAAGCCGAGCGCTTCCTGCTGTGGGCCGTGGGCGAGCGGCGGCGTGCCCTGTCATCGATGACTGTGGAGGACTGTCTCGCGTATCGGGACTTTCTGCTCGCCCCGCCCGCAGCGTGGTGCGGTGCGCGCGCGCAGCCGCGCTGGAAGACTAGCTGGCGACCGTTCGCCGGGCCGTTGTCCGTGCGCTCCTGTGTCTTCGCTCTGGGGGTACTGGGCAACCTCTTCGCCTTTCTGGTGGACCAGGGCTATCTGATCGGCAATCCGTGGCGGGCGGTGGTGCCACCGGCCGAAGGGCCGCGCGGGCCCGATCCGGGCCGCGGGCTGACGGCATCGCAATGGCAGAGTGTGCTCGAGGCACTGGCGCGACTGCCGGAGAGGGTGTCCGCCCGACGGCTGCAGTTCGCGCTGCCGTTCCTGCACGACACGGGCTTGCGCCTGGCCGAACTGCTGGCGGCGACCACCGCCGAGCTGACGTGGGAGGCCTTGCCGCAGCCGGGGATGGCGCCGCTCGAAGGGTGGTGGCTCACGGTGCGGGGCAAGGGCGATCGCATCCGGCAAGTCCCGGTGTCGCCGGACTCGATGGCGAGACTCTCCGCGTATCTGCTGGCGCGTGGGTTGCCTGCGGATCCGGGCGCGTCGCCCACGGTGCCGCTGATCGTCGCACATCCCGCGCCCGCACGCGCGCGTGGCGAGGCGGCGGGGGACCCGACGCGGCATGTCGCGGCCAGCAGTTTCCACCGGCACATCCGGACCTTCTTCGCCCGCTGTGCGCAGGGGCTGCGCGCGAGCGACCCGGTGAGTGCCGCACGCCTGGCGCGGGCCACTACCCATTGGCTGCGCCACACCCACGTCTGGCACGCGCTCGATGCCGGAGTACCCGTCGAGATCGTTCAGCAGAACGTCGGCCATGTCTCGCTCGATACGACGACCCGCTATGTGAAGACCGAGCGGGTGCGCCGGCTCCAGGCCATGCAGCGGCTGTGGCTGCCGGGCGAAAGTCCCCGCTAGGCAGGATTCTCGCCGCCCAGCGCAAGCGAAAGGCGTTGCTGTTTGCCCTGACGCGTTGGGGGTGCAAATCTCGCAAGAAAATCACATGACCGGTTAACTAAGTTAAACCCAAGCAACTGCGCTAATTCACATTATTTTTTTGAAGCCAGAAAGGTCATGGTTTATGGGGCGAATATTTTTTTGAATCCCTTTGTCTCGCCCACTATGCTCAACTCGGACATTTCCATTCCTGCGAATGGAAACGAAAAACCGCGTGGGGCAGTTGACGCTGCGTCACGCGGCTCAGAATGCTGCGCAGGACGATGAGGCCTACGTATGCGGATGGTTTGATTACTGGAGTGGCATCCCCAGTATTGAACAGCCGCCATACCAGGTCAAGGACTTTGCGTCCTGCATTTTCGCGATGTGATTGATGCAATCCTTCGTGGAGGCCCGTATGCCAGCTTTCGCGCTTCCCAGCGCGCCTTCCAGGCTATTCCGATGGGATCCCACCCCGCCACGGATCGGTCGTCGCGCGGTGAGTTACTACGCGCGATGGCCGTCCCGTACGCAAGGGCGCGCGATTCTGCTGCAGAGCAAGGAGCTGCTCCCGATCGCGAGTTTGCTGGAGAGCTGCGCAATCCTGCAATTGATTCAGGCGTTTCATGAGCAGCCGGGTGTGCTGACCCGGCCGGCGGCCATCCGATCGACTGCGTACCAGCCGGACTTTCTCTTTTCCCGCAACGGCATCTCGTATCTGGTCTTCGCGAGCCAGCGATCCCTGGCGCAGGCCGCTGATTTGGCTCCGCATCTGCTGGCCGTCTGCGAGACCAGCCAGACAAGCCCGACGACGCTCTGCCATTTCCGGGTGTGTCGATTTTCGCCAACCAAGGCGACCATCTCGGCGCTGTCGGCGCTGAGTCCTGCACGACTCCAACGGGGCTTGCCCAGCCACACCGAACAACGGCTGGTGACGCACCTTTTCAGGGAATGGATCGGCGGCCATTGAAGGGTGCCGACAGACGCAGGCATGGCCAACTTGCCAAGCGCGAGGCTGGCCGAAACTTTCAGGAGAGGGCGATGAAGCGATCCAGTCAGGCTGTGACGTTGAAGACAGACACCCCGGCACCCAGTGCCTCCGACCGGCCGGAAACGGTGCAGGCCACGGCAACTGGCGTGGCAAGCGGCGCCGGCATCGTCCGCCGTGGAGGTCGGGCGTACCAGGTTTGCGTGGCGCTGGACGCCCGGACGCTGATATGCCGGGACCTGCAAAACGGCAGCCTCGTCGAGTTTGCAACGGAGGAGGTCGGCCTGCCGTCGGCCCCTATTGGACCGGGCGCCACTGGCCAGCTGCGCGATGCGCCAGACTCGGTGCGCACGGAAACCGAGCGGCGCCGCCGCTATCTGCGCGAAGTCGCCAGGGAGGGCACGGGAGTGTTCCGTCGGGCGACCGTCTGCGCGCCATCATTGACCGCGTGGCGCAGAAGATCCTCGACCCTCGGGCGCCGTCAGACTCCACGGTGGTGCGCTGGTGGCAGGCCCTGTCGCGCAATGGCTTGGCGGGCCTGGTGTCGCATACGGACCTGCGGGGCGGAAAGGGAAAATCCCGCCTGAGCGCAGGCCACCGCGACAAAATTTCGCGCGCGGTGGACCAGTGCCTTCAGCGGCCAAGACGTTCCGCCACCGAAATCCTCGACGAGGCGAATCAGCAGGTGACGGCGGAGAACGCCTGGGCGCTGGGCGATCCCGAGCGGCCGATCAGCCGGGCGACACTGTATCGGTATCGCCTGAAACGGCCGGCTATCGAGCTGCTGACTGCGAAAGTCGGATCGGCCGAGGCCCACCGGATGCTGAGCCTGTCCAAAGCGAATCGCCATGACGGGCCACGGCGTCCGCTGCAATGCGTGCAGTCCGACCATGGCGTTCTGGACCTGATGCTGGTCGACGAGGCGACCGGAAAATTGGTGGGCCGGCCATACCTGTCGGTCATGCTGTGTGTCGCCACGCGCATGGTGGTGGCGTGGGAGGTGTCGTTGGCGTGTCCCAACGAGCAAACGGTACTGGGCCTCCTGCGGCAAGCCTTAACTGGTCTCCTTGGAGACAAGCGGGCGCGGCGCCTGGCCCATGGGCAGGTGGAAATGCTGCTGTTCGATCGCGCCAAAGAATTCGACTCCGCGGCGGTGCAGGCCGCCTGTTCGGATCTGGACGTCGTGGTGATGTTTTGCCCGGCCTACCGCCCCGACAACAAGGGGCATGTCGAGCGCTTTATCGGGACGGTCAATCGCGGCCTCATAAGTTCCTTGCCGGGCACCACCTACGGCAGCCCGAAAGAGCGTCGCGGGTACGACGCCCAGGAAAACGCGACGCTCACCATCGCAGACCTGCGCACGTTGGTTGGCACCTGGATCGACACGGTCTATGCCTTAACGCCCCACGATGGGCTGAACGGTGCGACGCCCGAACATGTCTGGCGGCAACTCTCGGCCGTGTGCCCACTGGATGCGCTGCACCGCGACGACGCGGTGGCGTGGGCATGTCGACCACGGATGCAGCGGTGCATCGGGAAAAGTGGCATCAAAATGTTCGGCAATCAACGCTATGCGTCTGCCGAACTGGAGGGTGTCCGGCGCCAATTTGGTCTGCATTGTAAGGTGACGGTCCGTTTCGATCCATGGGATCTCGGTCGTGTCTGGGCCACGCATCCGGAGTCGCGACTTGAGTTCATCGTGCCCAACGTCGATCCAGCCTATGCCTGTGGACTTACGCTGCGTGAGCACGAACTGTTGGGGAAACTCAAACGCGTAAGCCACGGTCAGGCGGCTGGCGCTTCCCGGCTGGCGGCCAATCGTGCGGCGGTGCGTCGGGAAGTCGAGCGGGCGCAAGTGGACAAGAGTCTGCGACGTCGCAAGGCCGCGGCGATTGCCAAGGATGCCGCTCACCGCGCGATGCCGGCGACGTCCGAGCCCGCCGCATCGGCGGATCTGGAAAGTCCTATCCCGACACTCGGCAACTTCCGGATTCTTGCGCGGAAAGAGCTGCCAGGTTTCGCCCTCGGTCGCACTGCAAGACTTCGTAGTGCGGCGCCGAGTGCGGATGGCGCAGAGGAGGCGAGACATGAAGAATGATCTGGAACAGGCCGCGCACGAGGTGTCGCGCTACATCATCGACTATCCGGCATTCCATGATCTACGGGAGAAAATGGAACGGATGCTTCGTTCGCCCGATCCGCGTGGGCTGTTGATTGTGGGTGATACCAGAGTGGGCAAGACGACGCTGGCGAAGTCAATCCTGGAGGCGCATCCCAGGAGCACGGTGGATGGCACGCCGAGCGCTCCGGTGATGTACATCGAAGTCCCCACGATTCCTACCGAGAAGTCCATCGCACGTGGGCTCATGCTGCAACTCGACGTGACAACAAGCCGATCGCTCAGCGAGCAGGACCTGATCGCCCGCTTTACCAAGGTGGTGGAGTACTGCCGCATCCGGCTGGTCATCATTGACGAGTTCCATCATTTCACGGAGACCGCGCAACATCCGAAGCTGCACCGCTATGCGAATTCGGTGAAGAGCCTTATGAATCGCGCCGGCGTATCGGTGGTGCTGATGGGGCTGCCGAGTGCGCGCGCCGTGCTCGACAAGAGTCAGCAGTTGCGTGGTCGGTTCTCATCGGTGCAACACATCGGGGCCTTTGCGATGGAAGACAGCACTCAGTTCAACGACTTTCTGGACGTCCTGCGCGCGTTGGCGAAAAAGCTTCCGTTTGAAAACGGGGAAGAGCTCGCGGATGAGCTTTTCGGGCCTCGCATGTGGTACGCGACCCATGGCGCCTTGGGGTACGTGAAAAAGCTGCTGATCGAGGCGATCGAGATGAGCGAGGCGACGAAACGTCGACTCACCATGCCTCTGATGGAGAAGGCATTCACCGCGGCCATCTGGCATGAGGGGGTCGGAAAAATGAATCCATTTAACCGCGGCTTTAGTCATCATCTTCTCGACGAAGAGGGGCAGCCGTTCTGTCCGGATCTGACCTTCTGAGATGAGTGACCTGCCCCGGGCTCGCCGAGCCGCCAACCCGCCGCGAACGACGGCCGATGCCTTCCGGCCGTCGTTGTCCGACGCGGCGCGCAGCCGTGCCCAGGCAGCTCCAGCTGACGGGCCGGACGGCCGTCGGCCGCTGGAGTATGAAAGCCCGCGTGGATTTGCGCTTCGCACTGGGATCACGTTGGAGACGTCGCTGGCGACAACACAACCCCATCCGAACGTGTCATCCGATCTGCCTTGCGATCGAGCGTGCTTTTGTCCGGCGTGTTTGCAGGTGGAGCCTGTCTGGCGCAAGGAGTGGGAACGTCGCGGTGTGCTCACGTGTTTCCGACATGGATGGCGCTTGGTGGCCGAATGTCCAATCTGCAGCAAGTCGTTGAGCTGGCGTCGCCGCGATCTGGGCCATTGCGGCTGTGGCTTCCCATTGACACTCTGGCCACTTGTGACCCCCACGGACGCCGAGCGCGTGGCTACCCGGTATGTGTTGCTAGCCAAAGTGCCCCGCGGCAAGACGCGAAACCAATTGACCGGCCTGCCGCGCAGCTCTCGCGTGTCCTTGCTGCGGGCGCTGGGCTATGCTTGGCTCGCGCAAACTGCCGGTTTGCGCAGAGTACCGGGCAAGGATAGCGCCAACATGGATGCCCGCGCCTTTGCAGCAGCCGGCGAAGCGCTCCTGCGGCTGAAAGACCCGATCCTTTTCCTCGTGAAGGATTTCGCCGGCGTTTGCAACCGAGAACTTGTCGAGCTTCATCGGCTGGTAGCTTACGAGCTGTACCGATGCGTGGGTGTGCGGGCGGAGCCGGCATTGCGGCAACTCTTCCAGACGGCCGTCGCGAGTTTCTTCGCAAGCGGTGAAGTGTCGGGGCAGATGCTCTGCTTTTGGTTGCCGATCTTCCTCGATGGCTCCACCCACTGGCCGGCGGATATTGTGCCGCTGCAACTCGATAGAATGTTCCTCGGCAGACCCTACCGCAATATCTGGGTCGAAGTCCCGGCGAGCGTCTCGCTGACGAACGTCCAGCGAGTGTGGCGTGCGCGACAGGAGGGAGGGTCGTTTCGCGATTTGGCAGACAAGCTCGGTGTGCCCGTGTCGGTCCTCACGCGCCTGCTCCGGGAAGACGGCTACAGAAAGTATGGGCCCGAGCATGAGTATCTCCACCGGGCTGTGGACGACCTACTGGGCCGATACCGAGTCACAAAAGGCATCGATAACTATGTCGACGTGGCCACCGTCATGCGCAACGGGATGACGGTCAGTGAGTGCGTGAGAAGACTGAAAAATCCCCTAAGTCGCGACAGTCGCCGCCCCGTCGTGGCGCTCGTGTACAGCGGAGACAAGCATCACCTGATGTTCGCGAAGTGGGCGCTTCCAGATTATCCGAGCGTTCGCGTAGTGGTGCCGAAGGGATACGGTGGTGACCGTTATGATGCGCGGTGGGCCAGCGTCAGCGTCGCGGCGGAGTTCTTGAGGGTGGAACCGGATACGATCGTTCGCTGGGCTCAAGCAGGGCGCTTGGGCATTGTGCTCCCAGGCGTTCCCAGCGACGAAATGGGTATTCCGCGCGAGGCGTTAAGACGCATACGGAAGCATCAATCGAGTTAATGCTGGTGGAAACGCCAGTAGGGCCTGGGGCAGTCACGCCCGCGGACTTGCTGCGGCGTTCATTGTGCTACGTCATTGCTTCTTCTGCGTGTTGGCCGTCACGGGCACAGGGATCGGGCATCATGTCAGTCGTTGCCATTTGCGGGGCTCGGCGGCCGAATGGGTCCGTATGCGATGTTGCATGCATCGCTGGCACTTGACCTGTTCTCGAGGAGATTCTCTCGGATGCGGCAGCCGTACGCCCGGAGGGCGGCACATCGGAAAGCGTAGCGATCTGGCAAAACGCTTTCGCACGGGGGAGGGCGCCGGCTGATTCGCTCAATTTCGCAGCAGAGGGGCGCGGAGCGGCTTACAGGCCGGACGTCATGAGTAGCTTAGACGGGGTGAGGTCCAATGCGGTGGCAATCCGGATGAGGTTGAGGACGGACAGATTGCGCTCGCCCCGTTCGATGCGACCCATATGGCTGCGGTCGATACCGGTTGCGTGCGCGAGCGCCTCTTGGGAAGTGCCGAGTTCCAACCGGCGAGCGCGGACCGCCGCCCCAATCGCGGCGAGGTGTCCTGCATCGTCCTGTTTGACTGACACTCTTTGCATCCCGCGATGGTCGCGGTATGATGGCAGCTTGGCCACGGCATTTACGACCCATTTCGGGCAATGGCGCGGCTCTTTGGCTTTGATGCATATGTTTCTGATTCAGGATGAAAATCGTTTGCCGCTCCCATCGGCGCTCGCCGGGGATGGCGCAGGGGTATGGGCGGTGATGGAGCAGTGGACACCCGGTGACCTGCTGGTTCTTCGGGTGGCGGAGAAGCGAGCGCGAGAAATACCGCGCGTTGTCTGGATGGACCTCACCCGTGGTGCCGCATCCCTGAATCAATTTCTCGATGGCACGAGCGTGTTGCGCGGCGCTGCCGTGGTTAGCACACGTGGAGGGTGTCTCGCTGAGGACTGGTACCTCGATCCATTGAGCGAGATACGCATCGGGGTGAGCGAGCACAGCGAGAGCCACCAGGCGCTGCTAAGCGTGACGCAGTTCACCACAAGTGCAGGGCGGAGGTTCTCCATACCACACGGTTTCGCAACGCGGTATGCGCGAGGCCGGCGCGTCTGGCGGGCCGAAGTACAGAACTGAAACGCAAGCAACACGATGACCGATACGCGCTTTCACGACGAAATGAACTGGTCGAAGTCGCCCGAAAGCCGTAGCGGTTGGGGCAACCGCTACTTTATTGACACGGAATTCAGTGACTTCCGGGCCCCTGAAGTGCTCAGTATTGCCATCGTGGGAGAGAGCGGGGTCGAGTTTTACGGTGAGCGCACGGACTATAGCGAGGCGCGCTGTAGTGATTTCGTTCGCGCAGTCGTGGTGCCGCAGTTTGGCCGATTCGAAGGCAGGGCGATGATTCTAGGCCGTCTACGCCAGGAGCTGCGTGACTGGGTTGCTGCGATTCCTGCCGCGTCCAAGCCAGTGCTTTGCTACGACCACGCGGTGGACTTAGCGATGTTGCGATCCCTGCTTAGCGAGCGGTTGCCAGACGGTTGGGCGTTCGAGGATATCAGTGGTCAGCTCGACGTCGACCGTCGGGCGGCCTATTTTTTAAGGTATGGCGGAGAGCATCACGCACTGCACGATGCGAGGGCCAATGCATACGCTTGCAGCTTTTAGCCCAAAATTTCGCTCTGAGTCGCGTCCAATGCACAGGGGAACGTGGGATTCGAACGGATAACCGCCGTGAGCCTGAGACACTGCTCCGCTTCATTGTATGGGGAAGCGCGTGTGGGGTGCAGCCGTGAATAGGATGGCGCAGCGAGTCCCAAGAGAATCTCTGCGTTCCACCCGCAGATTGCCTGGGCCCCAAAGGGGGCAAATTCTGGTTTCGCAAAGGCTATTGCACCCCGAACCGGCTCCTTGGGAGCTTGCGACTGCCGTGGCGTGCGCGAGGTCCGTAACAAGGGGATCGCGGGTCCTTTGCGTGGCGATCAAAGTACTAAACGGTAGGGATAGTTCCCCCGTCAATCACAAACTCCGTCCCTGTAATCGTTGCCGGACATGGTGATGCCAGAAATGCAATGAGGTTCGCCACCTCATTGGGCTTTGATGGTCGTCCCAATGGAATTCCCCCAAGCGAATCCATGATGATTTTCTTGCCCCCTCATAGTCGGCGCCCGCTTGCGCGGCAAGTCGCTGGGCCAGCGCGACAGATGCTTCCGTTTCGATCCACCCAGGCGCTACGCGAACGACACTAATTCCCTTTGGTGGAACCTCCTTTGACAGGCTCTTGCTGTAGGTTGAGAGCGCGGCCTTCGCGGCCGCATAGGCCGTGGTCGATTCCGGCAAGGAAGCTCGCGCTGGATGGACGTGACGTGGATGATGACCCCGGCGCCTTGCGCCAACATGCCAGGCAGCAACGCACGGTCCAAACGGACGGCCGGCAACAGATTGAGGTCCAACTTTCGCTGCCATTCTTCGTCGCTCAATGCAGCAAAACCACCGCCGGGCGCCTTGGAGCCGCCTACGACGTGAACGACGATATCAACACCTCCCAAGTTGTCGATGGCGGCCTTTGCCACCTTGGCACAGCCTTCGGCAGTCGTCAGGTCTGCCGCTATGAAATGGTCTGTCGACGGAGAGGACGGTTGCACGCGCGCCGTGGCGACAACCTTCGCGTCCAGTTTCCGGAACAGGCTAACGACAGCCTCTCCCACACCTTTGGTGCCTTCGGTTACCAGGACACGCTTCCCTTCCAATTCCAACGCCATGGACATCAGCAGGACTCCTGAGGGCCGGTTGCTTCGTCTGCAGGACCGAATACACGGGAGAATTGGCCGGCACGTTATTTGTGGATGGCTTCGTGTGCGGGCCGTTGACGTCGACGTCCGCGGATTGTTGCCCCGGCGTCCGCATTCGTTTGCCGATTCATCCGGTCAACGCAATGGACGTCTCTGACCGACCCTGAGCCGCCACCAACGACAGCCGAACCAACGGCTGGATAGCAATGACAATCGGTCATTCACCGGAAGCTTGTTGGCACGGCTAGCCTTGGTCGGCACCTCCTTTTATGGGTAGGAAGGGGTAGCTATTTCGCTGCTTCTTCCTACTGTTCTCCAAGCCGATAGTCAATCCGCGTACGTGCCAGCGGCGCGGATCAGCGGTCCCCAACGGCCAATTTCCGCGTTCAGTTTGTCTTGTAGCCCCTTTGGTGTTTGCAGTTCAGGAGCAACGATCTGGACGCCGAGGTCATCAAGTCGTTTGTTCAGCGTTGGCTGCTTCAACGCGGCACGCAGAGCTTCATTAAGCTTTCCGGTAACTGCAGGAGGCGTTCCCTTAGGAGCGTAGATGCCGTGCCACACCACAACCTCGAAGTCTTTGAGGCCGGCTTCGCGCATCGTCGGAGCATCAGGTAATTGCTTTAGCCTATCCTTCGTCGTGACACCGTAAAACTTCACGCGCTTCGACTGGATGTATGGCATCGTCTGCATGGTCTGGTCGCACATTACATCGACCTGACCTCCCATCAGGCCAGTCATGGCCGGGCCCGTGCCTTGATACGGAACCGTCGTGGCTTCGGCACCAATGGCCTGCTGCAGAAGCATCCCGCACAACTGCGACGCTGCTCCCAGGCCTGCGTGGGCGATGTTGACCTTACTGCCGTTGGTTTTCATGTACGAAATAAATTCCCCCGGCGTGGCCGGCTGGAAGTTCGGTCGAGCGATAAGCGTCATCGGCACATCAGCAACCTGGCCAATGTACTCGTACGACTGAAGTGGGTTGTAGTTCAGCTTTCGATACAGCGCGGGCGCCGTAGACATCCCGATATGGTGAAGCAGGACGGTGTAACCATCGGGTTGTGCGCGAGCCACCGCGGCGGATGCGAGTGTCCCGCCAGCACCAGGCCTGTTTTCCACCAGGACCGTCTGACCAATGGTTTCACTCATTGCCTGTGCGACCGCGCGGCCCAAGAGGTCCGTCGGGCCGCCTGCCGCGAATGGAATCACCATCGTGATGGGGCGAGTCGGGAAGCTCTGAGAAGCGGCAGGGCCTGCCGCGGCAAGCAGCGAAGCGAAAACAGCAATCGGCGTTAGCCTTGCAAAGCGGGACATAGTTCCTCCAAATAATTTGTTGTAAGTTGCCTCACGACTCGCAGTTCGCGGCGGCAATCCTGTCGCCAGACCGCGACCAGGCGGGAGCGGTAGGGTCGAACGTCATGAAGTGCGCCTTGGCATAGTCGCTCGGGTCGAAGTTGATGCGAAGTTCAGGCCGGGAAGCCGCATCCATGCCGACCACATCGATAGCCTTGTCCAAGGCACGCCGTACCGTTTCGGCGGTGTTGAACGCGCCAGCGCGTTGCGCAGCAGCATCATGGCCCGCCATAAAGAATATCTTTGGTTCGACAGCCTGCACATACAGCGCTGCGTCGCGAAGGCCGTTGGTTGCTGCATTGCCGACATCGACTGCACCAATTTGCAGGTCGGTTTTCGGAAGACTTCGGAGCAAACCAGCCACTGCTGGCCCATTTTCCTTCAGTGAGCCCACGCGATCATTCCACGTCAGACCAAAAGATTGGCCACCGACGTAGGCCAGGTGATACAGAACGTTCGGCCCCCCCGAGCCTATCGTGGCAACATTGTCCTGCGCAGGGATACCGGCCGGCCAATACGTAGGATCGCGCAGGTCGCTATTGGCACTCCAATCGAATGCCTCCACAGGAATCCCACCGTCGCGTTGCGCGGTGACGGCATCACTGTGGGATATGGCACGCAAGCAGACTCCAAGGTCGGAGTAAAGCTTCGCATTGACAGTCTTTCCAACCGTTTGAGCGCGCGGCACAACCGCGTCGCACTTGATAAGTTTCTGGGAGCCTGCGTAGCCGGTCATTCTCCGCGCATCGGTTTCGACAACATCGCAATGTTCCGCCGCGCCGATGACCGTAGCCCCGGTTCGGAATGCTATGGCGGCTGCCAAGTCCGCATGACCGGCATCGGCTTTGCCCAACAGAACATATGATGGCATCAATGCGGTGACGTCCTCCAAGGTGGCCGGTGTGCGGCCCGCCGACGTCTCCCGGCGCAACAGCGAAGCGTCCATCAGCACAACCTTGCCGTTGATCGCCGCGGCATAGGTCGTATTGGTCAACCAGGACACAATTAGCAAATCGGAACGGACTTCGCCAGTATCGGGATCTACGTTCTCCGCGCCAAAAATTCGACTGCGAGTCGCGGATTGAACTTCCTTCGAGGGCACTGCTGCAGGCGTAGGTACGGCATCAGCCGGCTCCGCACCCGGGCTGGAGCCTTTGTCATCGCTGCCACCACATCCGGCAAGGATGACTGCGGTAGCGACTGCCGCCAATGCAAAAGTCTTGTACGTCGAGCTTGATTTCATTGTTGTCTCCTCCGTTATGTCGCCTAGTTACACGTCGCGTTTGTCCGATCGCCGGCCTTCTTCCAGCGCGGCGATGCCGGGTCAAACGTCAGCAGCGCGGGGCGTACATAGTCGTAGGGGTCATTCAGCCAACGTACCTCGGGCTGCTTGGCCGCGGGGATGCCGATGTTCGTCATAGACGTCATTAGGTTCCGCTTCCAAAGCTCGCCAGAGTTTCCCTTCGCGCCGCGCCGACGCTGCGACTCGTCGTGGTGGCTCGGGATGAACAGCTTTGGCTGGATATCGCGAATGTAGAGAGCGGCGTCGCGCAGGCCATTCGTTGGGTTGTTTGCGCCGCTGACAGCACCAATAAGCACGTCCGTTGCGGGCCAGGCCTTGAAGACCTGTTCCAGATTCGGAGCCAGTTCCTTGTACGGACCGACCGAGTCGTAAGAGGCAAAGGAGAAGGCACGTTGGCCCGGGACGGTGAAGTGATACAGAATCGAGAGATCACCTCCAGGGCTGCCGCTGGACTTGACGGCCGAGTATGCCGCAGTTCCTGTCCCCCACAATGTCGCCTCGCGGGGATCCTCCCCATCGGTGAAGTCAATGCCATTGAAGGGGATCGACGTATCGGCGGGCGTTGCCGCACCATGGAGATGTCGGACGACATTCAGACAGAGAGCCGGTTTGAGGTCAGGTACGTCCATAACGGCGGTACCGATCGGTACGCCGGCGGGCAGGAGTGCCTTGCATTTGACGGCCTGGCCGGCGCCAAACTGCGCGACCGCATCCTTCTGCATGGCTGTGCAATGCTCTTCCGCGCCAAAAATCGTCGCACCGGTCCGATATGCAACGTTGGCAATATAGTTGGTGTGGTCGCTATGACCGTGACCGATGAAAATCCATTCCGGGTTCAGGTCCACCAGTTCCTGGAGACCTGTCGGCGTGCGCTTGCGGCCGCCGCCGGAAACGACGATGTCTTCATTGATGTAGCCGTCCAGGAGGAAGACTTTGCCATTCGCTGCCACTGCGAAAGTGGTAGTCGTCAGCCACGAAATAATGACTCGATCAGCGCGGACGGCGCCCGTTCCAGTATTCACATTTTCAAAGCCAAACATGTGCTGACGGGCTTTGATGGTCGCTTGACCTGAAGTTGGGCCGCCAGTCGGAATTCCTGGGGCAACCTGGGCCATGCTCTGGCCAGCGCCGACCAACAGTGCAACCGTTGTGGCCAAGGCGAGTTTGGTCCTCGCAAGTGACTTGCGCATGTGTCTCCTCCTATGAGTGATACCTCGGGCTAGGCGGCCCGATGGTTCAAGTGATAACTACTTCGATAGCTTTGAGCCTGTAGCGACGAGCTGGGCGATGGCGTTTCCAATCACTGCAGTGCTTGCGTCGCCCTTCAAATCGCGGCTCCGCGGTCCTTCGCGTAACACGGCCTCGATGGCGCTCAAAATAAGGTCATGGGCGTCGCGATAGCCGAGGAAGTCCAGCATCAGCGCGCCAGACCAAATCATCGCGATGGGATTAGCAATGCCCTGACCAGCGATGTCGGGCGCGGAGCCATGCACCGGCTCGAACAGAGACGGGAAATCACGTTCCGGATTCAAGCTTGCCGACGGGGCGATACCAATCGTCCCAGTCGTCGCGGGGCCAAGGTCAGAAAGGATGTCTCCGAAAAGGTTCGTAGCTGCAACGACGTCGAATCGTTCGGGTTGCAGAACGAATCGTGCGGACAGAATGTCGATGTGTTGCTTGTCGATGGCTACGTCCGGGAACTCGGAAGCGATTGCTTCGGCGCGTTTGTCCCACCACGGCATGCTGATGGCGATGCCGTTCGATTTAGTTGCCACGGTCACATGCTTGCGCTCACGGCTACGGGCCAGTTCGAAGGCGTAGCGCAGCAGGCGGTCAGAGCCCCGGCGCGAGAAGGTGGACTGCTGTAGTACAACTTCCCGGTCCGTACCTTCGTACATGATGCCGCCAACAGCGGTGTACTCCCCTTCAGTATTCTCGCGAACGACCAGGTAATCAATGTCGCCGGGCTTCCGATTCGCCAGCGGACACGGCACGCCATCGAAGAGTCGGACCGGGCGGAGGTTGATGTACTGGTCAAATTCGCGACGGAATTTGATGAGAGAGCCCCAAAGCGAGATGTGGTCCGGGACGAGAGCGGGCCAGCCAACTGCACCAAAGTAAATTGCTTCGTAAGACTGGAGCATGTCCTTCCAGTCCTCGGGCATCATCGTGCCATGTTGGGCGTAGTAGTCGCAGCTAGCCCAGTCGAACGTGTCAACGTGAAGCTCGATGTCGAACCGTTTCGCTGCCGCTTGGAGAACCTTGATGCCTTCGGGAAGGACTTCCTTGCCAATACCGTCGCCGGCGAGTGCTGCGATACGGTGAATCTTCTTAGCCATCGGACATGAAATTTTTGTGTCGGGATGGCCACAGTATAGGTACGATATCTGGTGAACAATCGTCCAGTCCGTCAACTTTCAATTTACGAATCGTGAATAACGAACTTCCAGATATCAACGACTTACGTGTGTTTGTGCACGTTGCGCAGCGTTCGAGCTTCGCCGCTGCTGCCGTCGACCTTGGCATGTCACCGGCGTACATGACTAAACGGATCAAGGCCTTGGAGAGCACCCTGGGGGCTACGTTGCTCAACCGGACAACCCGGCGCGTGGTGGTCACCGAAGACGGCGAGCGGACGTATCAATGGGCGCAGAAAATCCTGGGCGATGTCGACCACATGTTTGACGACATTTCCGCAAAGAGGACGGATCCGAGGGGGAGCCTGCGCGTTTGCAGCAGCTTCGGCTTTGGGAGGAACATTGTCGGCCCTGCCATCGCGGCGCTCGCGGAGCGGTATCCCGCCTTGTCGATCAGGTTTGAGGTGTTCGACCGACTGATAGATGTTGGCGCCGAAGGCTTCGATCTCGACATTCGTATCGGCGACGAGATTGCGCCTTACCATATTGCACGAAAGCTGGCGTCGAACTTTCGCGTTCTATGCGCCGCACCCGATTATGTCGAGAAGTGTGGCAGCCCTCGAACGCTTTCAGAATTGCGCAATCACAGTTGTTTAATTATCAAGGAGCGGGACCATCCGTTTGGTGTCTGGCGAGTGCGTGGTCCTTCCGGAGAGGAGTCAGTCAAGGTTCGGGGTCAGCTTTCCACTAACCATGGCGAGATAGCGGTAAGTTGGGCGGTTGCCGGGCGAGGGATAATATTGCGGTCCATGTGGGACGTCAGGCCCTTGCTCGAATCCGGCAAGTTAGTTCGCCTGTTGCCGCAGTACGTCCAGGAAGCGAACGTTTGGGCAGTGTATCCAGAACGCCTGGAGTCCTCAGCGAAGATCAAGGCGTGCATTAACTGGTTTGAGAAAAATCTGCCTCGTTCAGAGAGTGATCGATAGCAACAATTCGGGGCTGCACATACATCTCCAATGCTAAGCCCCCTGCAATTCTTAGGAGTCAGTTTGCCGGCTGCAACCCAGCCCGAAGCGGTCGCTCGGCTCGGAATGTTCGGGCGGCTGCTAATGGCCGGACTCGGCCGTCGGACCTGATTCACTGGCCGGCCCTAGCTCAATTTGGCGGCTCGCGACCCATCTGAGACGTCTAATTCGTCAAGTGTGTACGAATACCGGCCGTTGCCAAGACGAGAACATAGTGGATATAGGGCATGGCACCATGAGTCGAGGTTTGTGTTTTCGTGCCAGCATTGCGAGGCTATGTACGGACAACCGGGTCATAGGCCTCCTCATTTCCTGACTGAGCCGGTTGCGGGAGCGCGAAGAATGGTGCGCCCGACGGGGTCTGTGACGCTCGTCTAATCGTGGGACCTTTGCTTGCGCCCTGTCCGCGGCGGGTAAGCGTGGATGCGATTTGCATGATCGCATCCGCGCCATCCTCGCCGACGATCGACCTGGCGGCCGCCTGCGCGCGCGCCCATGCCGGTCCTGCGCACCCCAACAGCGATGTTCCCGCCTTTGTGATGCAAAGCGGCCGGCTCCGCCCGTCTTCCTCTGAAAAGCTCTCCGTCACCCAACCCTGCGCAAGTAGCGGTTGAAGGTTGCGTGTTATCGTGGACCGGTCGTGATGGTTTCGCGGCAGGCTCCATCGGGCGCGGAGAACGGGCAAGGCGCGCCGTCTTGTGTTTTGGGGGCACGACCGCGCCTCCCGCCAAGGTCACGAAACAGAAGCAAGGCGAGCTGCGGTTTCGCTCCTTATCGGATAGGCGCAACCCAGTCCCCCCAGTTCTTCTACCACATGCGACGCAGCACACCGTCTTTCATGACGAACGCATGCCAAAGTGCCGCAGTCGCGTGCAGCCCGACAAAGATGTACACGAGGGTCGCGCCGGATTCGTGGATTTCCCCGGCGAGGTGAGCGAGCTTGTCATGCTCGGCCAGGAAACTGGGCAATGTCATGCCAAATGCCCGGATGGGTTCTGCGCCCCATGCGACGGCCAGCACGCCCAAGACCGGCATGGCGAACATCAGCAGATAGAGAATGCCGTGCGTAAGCCCGCCGATGCGCCGCAGGAGGTTCGGTCCCGGGACAGGTGAGGGGATGGGCGTCACGAGGCGGGCGAGCAGGCGCAACAGCATCAGCGCAAAGACGCTAAGGCCGGCAGATTGATGAATCTCGAACAGGGCGGCTCGCGCAAGGCTGCCCTTCGGGAAAACATCGAGGATCTCGATCGCCGCCACGGCAATCAGCGCGGCGAGGAACACCAGCCAATGGAGGACTCTCATCGCGAGGGTGTATCTGGGTTCGGCATTCATTGTAAAACCTCCTTGGGGTCTACATCCGTCAGGGCTGCCGTCAGGGCTGCCAAATGCAGCGCTTCCTGGTGTGTCATAGCGGGTGTCTGGGTTGGGTTGTCGTATGTCCGCACGCGGTCTCAGTCATCGAGATCCCACATCCGGTGAAGGTCAAGATTGAGTCGGCTGTCGGCTTCCAGTGCGTCGACCCGAGCAAGGCGCTCGGCCAGCAACGCGTCAGCAAGGCTGCGGCGTACCGCGAGCAGTTCGGCCAGTCCCGACTCGCCAGCGCGATAGGCGCGCGTCGCGCGATCCGATGCGGCGCGCTGTAGGTTCGCAGCTTCAGCCTGAGCCTGCGCTGTCGAGCGCTTTCCAAGGAGGCTGCGATATTGCACGTCAAATTCCGCGCCAAGTTTGCGCTCGGTCGCCAGGCGGTTACGCGCGGCGGCCAGGGCGTCGGCAGCCGCTGCCGTAGCAGTTGCGCGGCGATGCTCGCCGCCAAGTGGCATGGCCACACTGACGCCAACGATGCGCTCTGCGCCGCCCCGCTCGATCGTGACGAACATGCCGACTGTCGGATCAGGCTTGCGTTCCAAATCTGCCCGCGTCGCAATGCGTAGCGCCTGCGCTTCCTGCGCCATCGCAAGCCGATACTCATGGCTGCCTTGGATGTAGTCCTTACGAAGCGCCTCGGGCGGCTCCGGCGGTACCGGGGGCAGCGATATCTGCGCCAGAGGGCGAGGCTCGCCCAAGCCGGGAAACCGACCACGCAATGCGGCAAGCGCCGCCTGCTCCGCCGCGACGGCCGTTGCCAGCGAGGCCTGCGTGCGCGCCCGATCCGATGCGGCCAACTCTCCGTCGAGCCGTGCGGCGTCGCCCAGTTCGATGCGGCGCGTTGTCATGGCGACCAGTTCGTCGGCTGCCCGGGCATTATTCTGGGCGGCTAGGCGCGCCTGCGCTGCACGCATGACGGCGAACCACAGGGTCAGAATCGTGCGCGACGATTCGTGTCGGGCGTCCATCATCGCGAGGTCTCCGGTTTCGGCAGTAGCATCGGCCAGCCGCGCATCGGCGTCAGCCTTGCCCCAAAGCCGCAGCGGCCGTTCCACGGCGATTTGCCCTTCAGGAAAACGCTGGGATGGGTCGCGCACGCTGCGGCCCTGGCCGATTGCCCGCACCACCGTTTCAGAGGTGCCCGCGCGGATCCCGACGGCGCGCGCGTGCGTGGCATCGCGTCGTGCCTCGGCGGCCATCACGTCAGGGGAACTGACGATGGCGTCCCGCACGGCGGCGTCGTCAGGCAGATAGTCGTTTGTGGCGGCGTGTGGGGCCGTGCTGCCAAACGACGCCATAGCGCTGAGTGAGCCGACCAAGCCTATCATTATCGCAAGGGTGATATGCAGGTTGCACCTCATTGCGGCTCTCCCTGTTGGCGATCGGACCGCACGCTCGGCGAGCCGAAATGCTCGAACAACAGCGGCAAAAGAAGTAGCGTGAGCGCGGTCGACGAAACGAGGCCACCGGAAATAACGATGGCGAGTGGACGCTGGATCTCAGAGCCCGGCCCGGTTGCCAGCAGCAGCGGTATCATCCCGAGCGCCGTGATACAGGCGGTCATCAGGACGGGGCGCAGCCGATCCCGGACGCCCACGCGAACGGTTTGGGCGACGTCGAGACCGGACTCCAGCAGCGCGTTGAAGTGTGAGATCAGCACGACACCGTTTAGCACCGCGATACCGAGCAAGGCAATAAAGCCAACGGACGCCGGAACGGACAGGTATTCCCCTGATAGCCGCAATGCAGCGATGCCTCCTACAAGCGCAAACGGAATATTGGCCAGCACCAGCACGGCTTGACGTACCGATCGGAATGTCAGCATCAACAGCAAGAAGATCGCTGCCAATGCCATCGGCACAACCAGGGCCAGACGCGCAGCGGCTCGACGCTGGTTCTCAAATTGCCCCCCCCAGACGATGCGCAAGCCTTTGGGCAACGTCTGAAGACGGGCAACGGCCGCCTGTGCCTCCTGAACGAAGCCGGCCAGGTCGCGGCCCTCCACGTTTGCCTGGATCACGGCAAACCTGGCACCGTTCTCATGATTGATCCGCACAGGGCCGTCCACCCGCTCAAGGCCCGCCAATGATGTCAGTGGCCACGCCTGGCCATCCGGCGCCGTGACCAGCAGGCTGGCGAACGCCTCGGGGGCCTGGCGCAATGCTGCGCCGCCGCGCAGGATCAGCGGCGTGCGGATAATGCCCTCCGGCACCACGCCAATGCGGTCGCCCTCCACCAGCGCGCGCAGTTGCGCCTGCAGGGCGTCTCCAGAAAAGCCTGCCTGGCCGGCTGCGGCGCGGTCCAGGGACACTTTCAGGTACTGCACGCCGGTGTTACTGGGTGCAATCACGTCGGTCGCGCCATGGATGCCGCGCACGGTCGAGGCGATGAGCTGTGCGGCCGCATCGATCGCCCCGAGGTCGCTGCCAAAGAGCTTAATGGCAACGTCGCCGCGCGTGCCGGTCAGCATCTCCGACACGCGCATCTCGATGGGCTGGGTGAATCCGTAGATCACACCGGGAAAGCGTTCCATCACGCGCCGGATCGCCTCGGCAATATCTTCCTTGCCGCCGCGCCACTGGTCCTTGGGCTTAAGCACGAGGAAGGTGTCGGTCTCGTTGAGGCCCATTGGGTCCAGTCCCAGATCGTCGGAGCCGGAGCGCGCCACAATTGAGCGGATTTCGGGGACGTCCTTGAGTAAGGCCTGCTGAACACGCTGGTCCAAGTCCAGCGATGCCGCAAGCGACACGGAAGGAGCTTTTTGAAGCTGCACGATCATGTCTCCCTCGTCCATGGTCGGCATGAAGGTCTTTCCCACGGACAGGTACAACACAGCGGCCCCCGCCAGTGCCACACCGGCAGCAGCGAAGATGGTACGGCGGTGCAAGGTGCTCCAGTCCTGCATCCGGGCAAAGCCGGCCGAGACCTTGCGCATTAACCAGGGTGTCTCATCGGCGTGAGACAGCAATAGCCAGGAAGCCAGCGCGGGGACGACCGTAAATGCAATCACCACCGAGGACGCCAACGCCAGCACGATGGTGAGCGCCACAGGTGCAAAGAGCTTGCCCTCAAGCCCCTCGAGCGATAACAGCGGCAGGAAAACAATGCCGATGATGGATACACCGGCCAGCATCGGCGGGCCAACGGCTGTTACGGCATGCCGAATCGCCGCAATGCGCAGTCCCACGTCGGTCTTGTGCGCTTCGGCGCGTGCCAGCGCAGTCTCAATGTTCTCGACGACGACGACTGCAGCATCCACGAGCATGCCAAGCGCGATCGCCAGGCCACCGAGGCTCATCAGGTTCGCGGTCAGTCCCATGTAGCGCATCAACAGGAACGTCGCGAGCATCGACAGAGGCAACGTGGCCGCTACGACTAGCGCAGCGCGTACGCCGCCGAGAAACAGGTACAGAGTCACCACCACCAGCACGCCGGCCTCGGCCAGCGCGCGCACGACAGTGCTCGCCGCGCGTGTTACCAATTCTCCGCGGTTGTAGAAGACCGTGGTTGACATCCCCTTGGGCAGACCAGGCGCCAGCTCGTCAAGTCGCGCCTGCACCGCCTGCACCAGCTTGCGTGCATCGGTGCCACGCAGGCCTAGAACTAGCCCCTGCACCGACTCGCCCTGTCCGTCCTTGCTGACCGCGCCGTTGCGTGTGGCCTCGCCAAGCTGCACGGTGGCTACGTCGCCGACCGTCACTGCCGGCGCGCTCGCGGGACCGTTCCCGGCTTGCACGACAATGGCGCGCAAGTCATCGAGGCCCCGTATGCCCCCTTCCACGCGCACCACCCAGTGCTCATCGCCACGGTCAAGGCGCCCGGCTCCATCATTGCGATTATTCGTGTCCAGGGCGTGACGCAACTGCTCCAGTGTCACCCCACGCGCGCGCAGGCGGGGCGGGTCGGGAATCACTTCGTAGCTTCGCACCTCGCCGCCGAGTGCGTTCACATCCGCTACGCCCGGCACGGTGCGCAAAGCAGGGCGGATCACCCAATCCAGCACCCGGCGCCGCTCGGCAAGTGAGTAGCCTTCACCCTCGATGGTGAACATAAACATCTCACCCAGCGGCGTAGTAATGGGCGCGAGACCGCCCTCGGCGGTCGAAGGCAGGTCTCGCGCGAGGCCGGCGAGCCGCTCCGAGACCTGTTGGCGGGCCCAATAGACGTCCACGCCCTCCTCAAAGTCCATCGTCACATCGCTGATGCCGTACTTGGACACCGAGCGCACGATAGTCTTATGGGGGATTCCTAGCAGTTCCTGCTCAATCGGTATCGAGACGCGCTGTTCGACCTCCTCCGGTGTCATGCCCGGCACCTTGAGCACCACCTTGACCTGAGTCGGGGAGATATCGGGAAAGGCGTCGATGGGCAGATTCAGATAAGCCCATGCGCCCGCGGCAGCCAACGCGCAGGCCGCCATCAGGACCAGCACGCGCTGTCGCAGGGAAAACTCGATCAGGTGGGCAAGCATCACTGGTCTCCCACCAACAGACCTTTTAGCGCCCCAATGCCTGCGACTGCGACGCGCGCACCTGGCGGCAGATTGCCCCGAATCACCGCGTTGGCTTCGTCCGTGGCCTCCAGCGTAATGGGCTGGAATCGGAAACCCTTGTCTGTGGCGATGAACACGCCCGGCGTTGCCTGCCAGTAGGCCACTGCAGCCGGGGGCACACGCACGCGTGCGGGCTTGCCCTCGCCGTCGCGGCTTCGCAGCTTCAGTGTGACGTTGACACTCTCCCCCGCGCGTAGGTCGCCGCGGCGGTCCAGCGACGCGCGCACACGGGTCCCTGCCGTACCATCGCCGGCCGGCGCGACGCCGACCACCGTGCCGACCGCGCCGCGCCGCGCGACCTCCACTCGCTCGCCGGGCAACGGCACCGGTATATCCCGGCCGAGCAGAAGATCTAACTCTAGCGCGTTCGGATCGACAATCCGGAACAGGGCAGAGGCGCCTTCCACACGCGCGCCTGGCAAGACGTTCACCTCCGAGACGATGCCTGGGTGGCTCGCCACGAGTTGGGCCCCCTCGCCCGCGCCGGAGAAGACGATGCCCGCCGACTCAATTTCCGCGCGCCGTGCTCGGGCCATCGCCGCAGCTTCGGTCGCCCGGGCCTGCGTAGCCTGCCAGCGGCTCGCAGCGATAATCCCATCCTCAAAGAGCGACTGGTCGCGCACGAGCGCCTGCTGCGCGAGGCGAGCCTGTGAGTTCGCCTCGGCCAGCCCGCGCCTTGCGTCAAACAACTGTGGACTCAAGAAGCCAGCCAGCGGCTCGCCCGCCCGGACGGTCTGCCCGATCGCTACCAGTACACGCGGCACGATGCCAGGGTAGGGGGCAGCCACGACATACTGGGCATTGGGCTTGAATACGACCCTGGCGTGCGTGCCCACGTCCAAGGTCTCGGCGGCAGAGACCGCGCTCGTGCGCACGCCAAGGGCGCGCGCGTGCTCGGCGGATAATGAGACTGCTTGGGCCGCGGCCTGCGCGGCGGCCGCGTGCGAGAGCGGCAAGCAGATCAATGCGATCCCCGCACGCACCCAAAAAAGGTGTCTACATGACATTCCTGACTCCAACATGCAGGATAGAGCCCGCCCCTTCCATGAACGGCAGGCGCGAACGTGAACACCGGCAAAGCGCCGGATAAAGGGAATCAGGAGAACTGCGGGGGCGCCTGAGCGGGCGGCGGGTGGCTAAAGCAGGTGCGCCAGCGTGGCGCGGGAGCGGGATGGAAAGGAGACCGTCGTGTGAAACCCCTGGCAAGGGCGGCCAGCAACACGAACGTGAGGATCGATAAACCGGGGAGCACCCCAGGCTGGATCAGCGCCGCCAACACCAGCGGGCCGAGCCCAGATTCGACGTCCACTTCGAACGAATCACCGCTTGCCAGCGGCGAATCGACATGATCGGCCTTCTGAAGCCCTTCCGGCACGGTAGTGTCCATCGACAGTGCTGCGACCCAGAAATGCGAATCAGTTTCGCCTGGTAGGCCAGCGTGCACGTGCAGGCCAGTTTGTATCGGAGTTCCGAAATGGCCGTGCAGCAGCGGGGTCAGCAGTTGCGTCAGTACAAAAAGCACCAACACCACGCCCCGGAGCGAGACACTCGGCATTGCACGTGACATAGCGCTATTGTAATGCAACCACTGCGGTTCTGCCGCTGCGGCCTTCCGCCAATGCTCAAAATGCCCCCTGTGTTGCCGCCGCCCGTTCGTTCTACAGCGCTTGAACGGATTTGTTGGCGCACAGAAGCCTCGAACCTCGCAGTCACACATGGCTCCGATCTTCGTGGTCAAAAGTAGGGCAAGCGTATTTCGGCTTCACACCGTATTGGACGTCCTTCGCGATGGACTCGGACTCGAAACTCCTGAACGACAACGGAGAGCCTGTTGCCGTAGTGTTCCGCATCACCTTGATGCCCCCCAGTTGTCTAAGATCTCTCGGATGACTCGAAGACCTAAAGGCCTTTCCTCTGCCGCTCACAATCGATTACAACCCTGCATCTGGGCTGGCGATATGCTATCGCGCGACCTCTACCGCCAACGCTTATACTGGAGACAATTAATGGGCAAACTCGGGGCAATGCGTCTACTGGCGTCTGTTTTGATGCTAATGAACGTTGGGGGCAATGCGCATGCTCAGCAGGTGGGGGGTGGCATGGGCGAACCCATTCACATCGGCACGTTTGACGCGCGCGGGGAGGGCCGGCTCATGAGACAAGATCTACCGCAGAAGTCATCGGCAAAAGCCCGGCACACATCCGATGCCGGAACACCGCAAGCGCATGCACGCACCCAGCAAGGGATGCTTCCAGGCAAGCACCTACGCTAGTTCGCAGATGACGTTACGCGGCCGTTGATGCCAAATGTGTCGCATATGGCCGATCGCTGCAAGTCAAGGTCGCGCGAATCTCCTGGTGGCCCTAACGTCCATGACTTAGCCGGGCGGAATTGGCCGCCTGCCGGTCCGGAGCAGGATTCATTGGAGGGCAGTGCGGAGCAGCAGGTTGCTGATCTTCAGGTTGCCCGTGCTGAATCGGAGCAGGGCGCACTGCGCGCCGCTAGTGTCAGGACGGACCTAGCCAAGGCGCTATTGCGAGGGAAGCGAACCAGGCGAACTGTGTATACATACAGTGGTTTTGCGCTGAGATTTAAGGGCAGACACAGGAATGCCGGATTCTCTGCGCGCTGCAAAGACCTCGTTTAGCCGGTTTAACGACGGCGTTGTTAGTGCTCAAGCGGAAACCTGTGCATCCTTCCTTAGCCAGCGGACCTTAGTCTGGTCAGGGATGGCGCTGGCCGTAGGCGAGCGCGCTGATTTTTTGGTCTCTGAGGCTGGGGGTCTTGGGCACTTTGCATGCGGACTGGCGGCGTAATCGTGAGCACTATTGTCGCGGGGAAGGGACTTTACGCAAACGTGGGCACAGTAGGGGCAAGCCGCTATCGGGTGCCGTATGTTTAACTTTATGCTGCTCCAGCCATTCGTGAGAATCCTCAGAAGTTAACGTCGGTAAGGGCTCCTGCCGACCCATAGCGGCCTACGGTACCTGGGCCGCTGAATGACCGAGCGCATTCCAGGAACGGACGTTCGCTTCTCTACCGTTGGGTTCACATTATCTGACCGAAACTTAGTAATAGGCGTGGATGGAGGATCTCATCGCCCATTTGCATCGAAAGCTCTGACGGCGTAGCGGTCCCGCCGCCGAGGTCACCGGCCGGCAGGCCCTATACAGGGTGCGATGTCTATAATCTAAGCATTGTGGACAGCGCCCGACAGCCGGACTTTCCGTAAGGTTGCGATGGGATAGGCACGGATTGGCACGGATCATGTACGAGGCAAGATACCGAGCGAGATATGGGCGGAGCACTAGTGAACTGGATGATGAAGTGTGGCGGGCGCGGGAGCGCGTCTGTGCCCAGATTGGCAGAGTCCGGGCGATGCTCAGCGATGGCGGCGACGTCAAGCTGGCCATGCGAACCCTGCGGTGTCTACGCCTGGGCTATGGAGAACTCCGTCGCCTGCGACATGAGAGGCTCAGATAGTGCCAAGTAGCAGGTCAACGGCAAGGTGTCCTCGCTGCATGCAAGCTGTATCGGCCTCCGCGGAGGACGGGTATGGAGATGAGTGATAGTACGGCCCACATAAAGACGGACTCTCTGAATTCGCCGGCTCTCCGACTGCCACGCAGTACCCCCAACTATGGTGCCCGGGCAGCTCATCATCGACATCAATCTGAAACACCGCCATATGCAGTATTAGACCCCGATACTGCTCTACTCTTCGTATGTTGAGCGTGTCCATGATGAAGGCCCCCGATAGCAAATGTCCTTAGGAGGCACGCCCACCGACACACTTGTAGCAGCGCAGATCGCTCCCTTTCATGACATCGTGCGCGCTGCAACTCAAAGCTGATGTCCGACGCTGTCCTACGCTCCGCAAGCCGGTCGAAGCCATGAATGGCTGATGAACGCAATAGTGCCGATTGCAGAAACTGGATGTCGAGCGACAGCAAAAGCCGAGCGCGGAAGTTCGGCGAACGCCAGCGCGTCCGCGCTGAGGCGTTCGGGTGCGAGGCGGAATAGCTCAGTCGCAATGCCAGCGACCGGGACTCTCACCGCTGGTGCCATACGAAGTCATGGATAGGACGGATTAATTCCCTATGCCGAAGATTAAGCGCGTATGCTGGGGTTGCCCAGCCGGCAAGCAATGCAATAGGAGTTCCCATGGCAAAAAGCCAACTACGCGGTAATCGTGAAGCAAAAAAGCCCAAGCAACCGAAGAAACCTTCCATCCTGGCAACCCCACTTAGCACGGTTCAGTCGCGGGTTCGGAGCGACGGTCTTGCCAAGAGGAAGTCGTAAGCCGAGGAAATTGCCCGGCAAGGCGCAGGGCGATGCCTCTTAACTCAACGAAGCCGACCGATGCGGGAGGCACACCATGATCCATCCTGACACAGGCCCTACATTTCGAGGCCTACCACTTACCGCCGAGCAGGACTCGGAGGTTCGCCATTATCAGAACAGAAAAACGAGGCTTGGCAAGCCATGGGATACCCCGGAACTACGCGGGATGCTCGAAGACATGCTGGTGCCTCCGACGACCGAGGACGGCGGCACGGAAGATGTTCTTCTGGGGCCAGCGGCTGCCGCGGAACGTGCGGCATCGTTCGTTGGCGACGCCATGGAGCCGATTGCAGCATACGAGGATTGGAATGCCGCCATGGAAATCGAGGGGATGAAAGGCGGAGGGCGCTAATGCCGGTTACCAGGTGGAGATGGCGCTCGTTGTTGCGAGCGGCAAGTCGATCCCCGCAGCCGGGTCGGATATTGGCTGGATTTCGATAAAGGGCCGCATCGACTCGACCTTGCCGAATATGGCGGCAAACGGAATGTCCGCAGCATCCCGGCCGGTGCCAATGCGCAGCAGGCCAGCGGGAATGGACACCCCCGAAGGATCGAGCAGGTACCATCCACCTGACAGGAACACTTCGACCACTGCGTGAAAGTCTGGCGCGCCCAACGCAGGATCAGCGCCATAGTCCACGCTGCTGGACATACGGGCGGGAATACTCAGTGCACGGCAAACTGCGATCATCAGGTGGGAAAAGTCCCTGCATACGCCGATGCGCTCCACGAGCGTATCGATTGCTGAGGTCCGCTCATTAGTGGATCGCGAAAGAAAGCGCACATGGTTGCGCACCCACTCCCGAATCGCATACACGCGCGAATAACCGGGGCGCATGCCGCCAAACTCCCGCATGGCGAACTCCATCGTGCGGTCGGATTCGCAATACCGGCTAGGCGCCAGGTACGAAAGTACATCGACAGGAAGTCGGGCGACCGGCACCTCTGTCAACGATGTAACGTCCTCAAAACGGTGGTCGATGTCCACGACAGCCTCATAGCGGACGGCCAATGGGCCCTTGCACGCGTGTATCCTGAGCAGGCGGTTACAGAGTGAATCCGTGTGGTGAGCGGCATCAACCGTTGGCGTGAGTGCCAGATGCTCGGAGACGATGGACTGTCTTGCAGTCTTTGCGGCTTCGACGATCAAGAGAAAGTCTGCCGTGGCGTCCAGGACCTCATAGGACAGATTCACGGAGTACCGAAGGCGGTTCATTTCGCACCTTGTGTCGACGTGGGATGGTGGTAAGGGGCTCTACCAATTGAATTCAGTGTACCGCGAGAGGTGGTGGTCGCGTGCCGCGTAAGCGGCGCTGTAATCTGTGGGGCAGGGGCCAATTTGTAAGGTGAGTAGGACAATACGCGTCACCTCCCTATACTGGTAGCGGTACCGCTTCGCGCTGCTCCCCTTTCTGGCTCGTCTATCACTCGTTTTTCGGGACTTTCCCCCTCGATTCGTCTTAGGACCGATGATTCCTGAAGTCACTCGTGGGGATTCCTGGAAAAATTCATGCTCGACGCCCCGCGACGATTTTCGTTCGCTCAATCCCGCGCCGAGACAAGCCAATTCTTCTCCAGGACCGATAGAGTCGAAGATCGGTGGGAGAGACACTTCTTCCAACCCCAAAGTGGTTTCTACGTTCGTTGCCACCTTTGCAGAGGAGTTCTGTGATGGATCGCGTCGCAGAGTACCGGGGGTTCGATATCCATGTCGATCTCAGTCTGGCGTCCAAGGACATGTTCGACGTCTGGTTCCAAGTTGAGGGGCCAATGAGGCCACCTGGTGTTGCAGCGATTGGCAAGAGAATCAAAGTCTTTGGCGGGCCGTACTCTAGGCGTTGGGCTTACCTCGTGGCGGAACTAGCGGGGCGGGCCGCCGTGGACCTTATTCTTGGGCCGGATGAATGACCAGGGGCGCGCATTTGGTTTCACTCACTTGGCCGGAGCGTTTAGCTATGTAGTACGTACTCGATGACTCGTGGGGCGGCCCCCTGAATCACCGGACACAGTCCCCCACTTACAATAGCGGTTAGGCATACGACTGTGTTTATGACTAAAACGAAGCAGGAATTGGTGGAAGTGTTGACGGGGCCGGAGCGCAGGCGG